>Ga0308161_1001684_pt1 | contig 25705 bp, 28 predicted proteins | sample PhyFR2_FD_201034 | JGI IMG/M metagenome (GOLD analysis project Ga0308161, IMG submission 201034) | Phyllosphere microbial communities from UC Gill Tract Community Farm, Albany, California, United States - DLSLF.R2 | ecosystem: Host-associated > Plants > Phyllosphere > Unclassified | place: USA...
CTACAAGGCGGTGGACGACACCGTCTGGGCGCGCAAGCTGTTCGTGTTCTCGATCTTCACCATCACCGCGCTCAGCGTGATGATGTCCCTGGATTTCCAAGTGCCGAAAGAGCTGTTGCTGACCTACGCACACTGAGTGCCTGAGCAGTAAAAAGGCCCCGCCTTCGAAAGAAGCGCGGGGTTTTTTATTGAGTGAGCTTTAAACTATGCCCAAATCCTACCTATGCAGGACGCAGAACGATGACTAAAAAAGCCGTAATCGTATTCAGTGGCGGACAAGACTCCACCACCTGTTTGATCCACGCACTGCCGCACTACGATGAAGTGCACTGCATCACCTTCGATTATGGCCAGCGCCATGTGGCAGAAGTCGAAGTCGCCCAGCAGCTCGCCAGGCAGTTGGGGGCCACCGTTCACAAAGTGATGGACGTGTCGTTGCTCAATGAGCTGGCCATCAGCAGCCTGACCCGCGACAACATTCCTGTGCCGACGGTGAACAGCTCAGGTGAAAGCCTGCCCAGCACCTTCGTGCCTGGGCGCAATATTCTGTTCCTGACCCTGGCTGCCATCTACGCTTACCAGGTGAAGGCCGAGACCGTCATCACCGGCGTGTGCGAAACCGACTTCTCCGGTTACCCGGACTGCCGCGATGAATTCGTCAAGGCGCTGAACCAGGCACTCAAGCTGGGCATGGAATACGACGTGCGCCTGGAAACCCCACTGATGTGGCTGAACAAGGCCGAGACCTGGGCCTTGGCCGACTACCACCAGCAACTGGACCTGGTTCGCCAGCAGACACTGACCTGCTACAACGGCGTCCTCGGCACGGGCTGTGGCGAGTGTGATGCGTGCAACCTGCGTGCGCGGGGCTTGAATGAGTACCTGCAGAACAAGACGGATGTCATGCAGAACCTCAAGCAAAAACTGCAACTCGACTGATCCCCACGTAGACCCCGTCTTGACGCTCACCGGGGTGCCCGGTGAGGCGCATGATGGGTTCTACCTGGATCAGGCCGTGGCGTTGGTCAGGTAGCGTTTGAACAACGAACGCGCCCCATAAGCCGGCAGGATATTGAAGAACGCAAAGCCCACCTTAATTGCGATCTGCACATAGATCATGCTCAGGATATCGCTGGTCTGCATGGCGCCATAGAACGCGATAAAGCAGAACAGGAAGCTGTCGATAATCACCGCGAAGAACGTACTGAGGAAGATGCGCAGGTACAGGTACTTGGAGTTGGTCAGCTCTTTGATCTTGCACAGCAAATACGAGTTGATGTTTTCCGACACCAGGAACGATATCGAAGAAGCGATCAACACCGACGACACCTGCACAATCACATCGTTGTAGGGGCCGTCGAGTTTCCAACCCGGTAAACCGGGCAGGAAGGTCGAGCCGTAGAGCAAAATGATGATCATCGCGTTGCTGGCAAAGGCAAACAGGATGGCCTTTCTGGCGAGCCTGAGGCCGAAGTTTTCGTTGAGCAGATCCACGATCAGGAAGGTCAGCGGATACAGGAAAGTGCCCGGCGTCACGATGATGTCGAGGGACTCGATGTAGATCGGTTTAGTCGCAGCAATGCTGGTGAAGATGTAAAAGGTGAAGAGCAGCAGGTTGAGGATGATGTAGATCATCCACGAACTTTCATTGCGATCGTTGAGGTCGTACGCCGTCACCGTACCGGCTTGGGAGTAGTACTTCTTGTACAGGTTTTTAACTTCCATTTTGTTCAGATTATCCATGATTTCGCTGTTTAAGACTTCGCTCAACTTGACCCGAATGATCTTGCCCGTGGCGATGATCATGATCACCGCCAGGCGTTTGTCATTTTCGAAGCCAAGCAGTTTGTATTTACTGTTTTCGATCTCGCTTTCATGCGTGGTCATTGAAGCGCTCCTCAATGATATCCCCCAGGACACACAGATGTTCTGAGCTGGCGCAGGCTTCACCGCTGATGAACAGCGTTTGGGTGGCCCGGTCGAACACCAGTTTTTCCTTATCGTCGCTGGACGAACCCTTCTGGATGATCAACAGGTCGCCTGGCTCATTCACACCCGGTATCGAGCGCTCCAGTTGCACGCCGATCAGGTTATGGGAGGCGCCGAAGTAGTACGTGAGTGGGTAGAGGATCGCCAGTTCGCCAATGCGTTTATCCAGGTGCTGCATGACCTGGCTTTCCTTGAGCACCGGCACGGCTGCGGGGTTCATGTTGCCTTGGGGCGAGGCACTGCTCTCGATGATTTCCTTGGCTTCAAAATCGATGGTCTCGATTTCTTCGTAGGACACACCGAAAAAGTCGGAAATCTTGCGCAGGGTCGACTGCTGAACGTTGACGACCTTGCCTTCGAGGATGTTGTAGATCGTGGTGCGGGTCAGGCCGGCGGCGTTGCACAGCGACAGCTGGGTCTCACCACGGCTCTTGATCAAGTACTTGATGTTGCTCTTCAAGTGCTCGGTTTTTTCTCGTCTGTGCATCACGCGCTCACCACTTCCCTATAGTAAAAACCGTTGCTTTGAAGATGCCGTACAGATTGTTCAGCAAGGAAATGCCCATCCAGGGCGTTTCAAGCATCGCGGCGGGCGCAAGTGTTGCACGCGTGCGGCCTAACAATAAAGTCCCGGATGCGCGTCAGCGCCTGGGCGCAAGGCAAATGGCCATCTGCTCGGTAAAGGGGGACAAAAGCGAACATTTAATTTGGAAAATGTTTAATTTCCTGTTTAATTGGACGCCACGGTTCAGGACGAACTGACACGCAGCGACCAAGGAAGGACACCCCCGATGCCCGTCAATACCGTACACCTGCAGGATCAGGCCGACCTGTTGCGCCGAGGCATGGCGGACCTGCGCGCCGAGGACCTGGAGTTGGCGATGCTGCTGGACGCCGAAGTGGCGCGCCAACACCGCACACTGTCATTGGTCGCGTCCTCCTGTGCGGTCAAGGCCCGTACCTTGGTGGCCTCCGCGTCCGCACTGGTCAACGTCACCGCTGAGGGCGCGCCCGGCAAGCGTCATCGCGCCGGCTGTGAAAACGTCGATCTGGTCGAGTCCCTGGCGATCCGCAGGGCGCGTGAACTGTTCGACGCCCACTACGCCGGCGTGCAGTCGCACTCGGGCTCCAACGCCAATGCCCAAGTGTTATCCGCCCTGCTAGAGCCAGGGGACACCTTGCTGGGCATGGCCCACGATCACGGTGGCCACCTGACCCACGGCAGCCCTGCGGTGTTTACCGGCGCCTACTACAAGGCCATCCGCTACGGCACCACTGCCGAGGGCTTGATCGATTACGCGCAAGTCCGCAGCCTGGCGCTGGCCCATCGTCCGCGCATCATCATTTGTGGGGCATCGGCGTATTCACGGGTGGTGGATTTCGAGCGTTTTCGCGCCATTGCCGACGAGGCGGGCGCGATCCTGCTGGCCGATATTTCCCATATTGCCGGGCTGGTCGCGACCGGTCGGCACCCCAGCCCGATCAACGCGGCGCACGTCACCACCACCTGCACCCACAAGCAGCTGGGTGGTCCGCGTGGTGGCCTGATCCTGTCCGGCCGCGACGCCCATACCAAGGTCCCGGGCTTGCGGGCGACCTTCAGCCGTGTGCTGGATCAGGCCGTATTTCCGCGGATGCAGGGCGCGCCGGCAGTCAATATGATCGCCGCCAAAGCCGCCGCGCTGGGCTACGCGATGACAGCGGAGTTCGACGTCTGCATGGGGCGTGTTCGCGCCCTGGCCGACGAAGCGGCCTACGCCTTCCAGGCTCATGACTATGAAGTGGTCGGCGGGCGCAGTGAAAACCATACCGTGCTGATCCGCTTGCGCGGGGACATGACCGGTGCCATCGCCGAATCGGCGCTGGAAGGCTGCGGAATCGTGGTGAATAAAAGCCGCGTACCTGGCGAGACCCGTTCGTCTGCCGTTACCAGTGGCCTGTGTATCGGCACCGGCTCCATGGCGCAACGCAATGTCGATGCGCAGGGCTGCCGGCAGGTCGTCGATCTGGTGTGCCGGGTACTTAGCCAGGTCACGCCGCTTGGCGAATACGAATACCATGTCGAGCCCGCGGTGCAGTTGCAATTTCGCGCTGAACTTGAGCGTTTGTGCGCCCAATACCCCATCGCAGACTACTGGGAACACTGAAACCCGCCCATGAAAAAGCCCCGTCGTCGAAAGCCGTACGGGGCTTTTTCATGGGCGCTCGGTTAAATCAGCCAACCCTTGTCTCGTCATATTCATCTATACGAGCAGTGCGAATCCATCATCCGCCTACAAGGAGTAGCCCCTATGGTCAGCGTCAGTCGTCGATCCCTTCTCGCCCTCGGTGCCGCCCTGCCTTTGCTCGGACGCCTGGATTGGGCGGTTGCCGCGTCGCCGTCGGCCAAGACTGACAAGGTGTTGCTCAACTACAACGAAAGCCCCTACGGGCCTTCGTCGGCGGCCCGCGAAGCGATGCAGCGCGGCATCGCCACCGCGGGGCGTTATCCCTATAAACACATGTACGCGTTGGCTGAGTTGTTTGCCCAGCAGCAAGGGATTGCCGAGGAGCAGGTGGCGGTGTTTGCCGGCTCCATGGCAGCCCTGCGCTACGCGGTGCTGGCATTTACCAGCGAAACCCGCGGCCTGGTGATGGCTACGCCGTCTTACGAAGTGCCGCGCCAGTCCGCCGAATCAAACAAGGCGCCGGTGAAAGAAGTAGCCCTCAACGCCGAGCATGCCCATGACGTCCCGGCCATGCTGGCGGCTGACCCCCAGGCCGGCATGCTCTACCTTTGTAATCCCAACAACCCGACGGGCACCGTGACGCCCACCGACGCCATCCGCCAGGCCCTGGCGAACAAACCCAAAGGCTGTGTGCTGGTGGTGGACGAGGCCTACATCGACTTCGCCGAGGTCCCGAGCGTGGTGAGTTGGGTCAAGGACCACGATGACCTGCTGGTGCTGCGCACCTTCTCGAAAATCTACGGCATGGCCGGCGCCCGCCTGGGCCTGGCAATCGGCCATCCAGCACTGCTGGAACGCTTGGCAGTCTTTGGCGGCGACAACGTCCCGGCCGGCTCGTCCTTGCTCGGCGGCCTCGCCAGCCTGGAAGATGTGAAGCTGCTGCCACAACGCAAGGCGCTCAATGCCCAACTGCGCGAAGAAACCATCACCTGGCTCAAAGCCCGTGGTTTTACGTGCACGGCGTCCCAGGCCAACTGCTTCATGATCGACGTGAAGCGCCCGGCAGAACAGGTCATCGACGCACTTGCCGCCCATGGCGTACTGATCGGGCGCGTGTGGCAAAACTGGCCGCAGTGGGTACGAGTGACGGTGGGGAGCAAGCGGGAAATGGCGCGGTTTCGCGAGGTATTTGCGGCAACGGTCTAACGCCGTCTTAAAGCCAATGCAGAATTCCTGTGGGAGGGAGCAGCTCCTCCCACAGTCAGTTCAGTGGTGTCACTGTTGCGCGATGCTGTAGCCGTCAAACGCGCTCTGCTGCTGCAGTGCGCTGATCACGCTCTTGCGGGTCAGCGGCTGTTCAGCCCCCGAGTTATCCACAAAGCTCTCGACTTCCAGCTCGGCTTCATCGCCTTCACCCACAAAGCTGAAGCCCAGGAACTCGAACGCTTCGCGGTCGATGTTCAATTTGGAACGCGGCGTGCGCAGTGGCAGGGTGACGCTGATGCCGTCCTTGCTGATCACAAACACTTCAGCTTCCTTCTTCGGACGGGCGGCCTTGCCTTTACCGGCGCTGGGGTTGCTGATGGCCTGGTGAGACTGGTTCAGCACCTTGAGGGCCAGGCCGTAGACCAGTTCCTGGAACTCGGGGTCGTCCTTGAAGCTGGACAGGATGCGGCTGATGGAGAATTTGCTGCTCAGGTCTTCCAGCGCGATGTTGTCGGCGGCTTCGGCATCCTTGAGCTGCTTGAGCTGGCCCATCAGGTCGTAGGCCTTATCGTCATCGAACGCGTCGTGGGCGTGGCGGATGGCAAGGCGCAGCTCGCGGATCTGGTCGCTTTCCTTGGAGGTGTGGAACGCGTCCAGCACCATCTCGCTGATGATTTTGGCGGCTGGCACATGCTGTGAAAGATTGATGGCGTTTTCGTATTCAGCTTTGGCGTGCAACGCGACTACGGATTCTTCGGTGGAGTGTTCGGTGTAAGAATCGGACATTGAAATTTCACTACTTCAGTAAACGGGGAAGACAAAAAAGCGTCGCGCATTTTCAGGGGGTAAGGGGGTCAGGTCAAGGCAGGTTCTTATCAACGGTCGAGCTCGTGGTATGGCTATCGATGTGGGATATGGACTGGCTAACCCAGCTTTTTGAGACATGCCTCCAGGATATCCAGACCCTCGTGTAATACCTCTGGCTCAATCGTCAACGGTGCCAGCAGCCGAACGATATGCCGCGACTTGCCACTGGGCATCAGCAGCAACCCGGCATCCCGCGCCAGGCCCAGCAGTTGGGTCAGTTGCTGGGGCGCAGGCGTGCCGTCGGCATTCACCAGTTCGATGCCGCGCATGGCGCCGACGCCGGTCAGGCGGCCCAAAAAGGGCGTCAGGTGCTGCGCACGCCAAGTTTCATAGCGGCTCACAATAGCGGCCTCCTGCCGGGCTCCCCAGGCGTGCAACGCCTCATCCGTCATCGCATCCAGGGTGGCCAGTGCCGCCGCGCAGGCGATGGGGTTACCGGAGTAAGTGCCGCCCAGCCCGCCTTTGGGCAGGTTGTCCATCAACGCCTTGCGCCCGACCACCGCCCCCAATGGCACGCCGCCGGCGATGCTTTTGCCGAGCAGGATCAGGTCCGGTTCGATGCCCAGGCGCGAGAAGGCAAAACGCTGGCCGGTGCGGCCAAAACCGGATTGGATTTCGTCGGCAATCAGCAGGATCGCGTGTTCATCGCAGAAGCGCCGCAGGGCCTGGGCGAACTCGATATCCAGGGCGAGGAATCCGGCCTCGCCTTGCACCGGTTCAAAGATGAAACAGGCGACGTCGCTGACGTCGATTTCCACACTGAACAGGCGGTCCATGGCCTTCAGCGCTTCAGCGCAGCTCACGCCGTTGTCGGCGCTGGGGTAGGGCAGGTGATACACCGGGCCGGGCAGGACGCCGACCTTTTGCTTGTAGGGCGCCACTTTGCCATTGAGGTTGAGGGTGGCCAGGGTGCGGCCGTGGAAGGCCCCGTCAAAGGCAATCACTGCCGTGCGGCCGGTGGCGCCGCGTACGATTTTCAAGGCATTTTCTGCGGCTTCGGCGCCGCTGTTGGTGAGCATGCCGCTGATGGGGTAGTCCACCGGGATAAACGCTGTCAGGCGGTCCATAAGTTCGATGTAGGGCGTGTGCGGCGCGGCGTTGAACGCATAGTGGGTCAACTTCGTTGCTTGTTCACGAATGGCCTGCACCACGCCGGGGTGGCAATGGCCGAGGTTGAGCACACCGATGCCGCCGACAAAATCGATATAGCGCTTGCCCGTGGTGTCCCAGACCTCGGCGTTCCTGCCGTGGCTGAGGCTGATGGGATGAACGATGGAAATCGACTGGCTGATGGTTTCGCGGCTCATGAATCCTGGACTCGGCAGTGGCGGGCGTCTTTTTATCTAAGCCGTGGGCGTGGCCTTGCCGCAAACGAAATAAAGTCGCCGGGTCATTCCAAATCGGAAGGAGCTGTTGCCAAAAGGTCGTTTGTGGCAGCGCGCCAAACCCGTCAATACTGCCTCGGCAACATCAGAAACCGGCGCAGGCTGTGCGGTGCCGAATAATAAGGAACGACAGGGAGAGCCTCGCATGAACCCATTTAAAACCACCTTGGCCATGATCAGTGCCGCCGCCGTCTTTGGACTGGCCGGCACCGCGCATGCCGGTTCGACCCTGGACGCGATCCAGAAAAAAGGCTTTATCCAGTGCGGTGTCAGCGACGGGTTGCCCGGTTTTGGCGTGCCCGACAGCCACGGCAAGATGACCGGCATCGATGTGGATGTGTGTCACGCCGTAGCGGCGGCCGTGTTTGGTGACGCGTCCAAAGTGAAGTTCACCCAGTTGACCGCCAAGGAGCGTTTCACTGCGCTGCAGTCCGGCGAGATCGACTTGATTTCGCGCAACACCACTTGGACCAGCTCCCGCGATTCGGGCATGGGCCTGGTGTTCACCGGCGTCACCTACTACGACGGCATTGGCTTTTTGGTGAACAACAAACTGGGTGTCACGGCCGCCAAGCAACTCGACGGCGCAACGGTGTGCATCCAGGCCGGCACCACCACCGAGCTCAACGTTGCCGATTACTTCCGTACCCACGGCCTGAAGTTCACGCCGATCACCTTCGACACCGCCGACGAAAGCGCCAAGGGCCTGGAAGCCGGGCGTTGCGATGTGCTGACCACCGACCAGTCCGGGCTGTACGCGCAGCGCATCAAGATGGCCCATCCGGATGAATTCGTCGTGTTGCCGGAAGTGATCTCCAAGGAGCCGCTGGGCCCGCTGGTGCGCAAGGGCGATGACGAGTGGTTCAGCATCGTCAAGTGGACCCTGTTCGCGATGATCAACGCCGAGGAAATGGGCATCACCTCGCAGAATGTCGAAGAGCAGGCCAAGACCACCAAGAACCCTGACGTTGCGCGGCTGCTCGGCGCCGATGGCGAGTACGGTCGGGACCTGAAACTGCGCAAGGATTGGGTGGTGCAGATCGTCAAGCAGGTGGGCAACTACGGTGAAGTGTTTGAGCGCAATATCGGCCAGGGCAGTGTGTTGAAGATCAAGCGCGGCCTCAATGCGCTGTGGAACAACGGCGGCATCCAGTACGCGCCGCCGGTGCGCTGACGCGCCTGGCTACGCCGACACACCATCTTTCCCCGCCGCCTTGGCGCGATACAGCGCCTGATCGGCACGTGCCATCAGGGCGGCGGGGGATTCATCCATACGCCGCTCGGCCACGCCCAGGCTCAGGGTTACGAAGAGGTCACCGCGTATCGGCATCCTGCGCATCGTTCGGCAGATGTTCTCGGCCAGGGCCCTGGCGTTTTCCAGCGAACTTTTGGGCAGCACCACCATGAATTCATCGCCACCCCAGCGCGCCAGCAGGTCGCCCGGGCGGATGCAGCTCTCCAGGCATTCCACGACTTGCACCAGGGTTTGGTCGCCTACGCCGTGACCGTGTCGGTCATTGATCGGCTTGAAGTCATCGATATCCATCGCGATCAGTGCCAGTGGCAGGCGAAAACGCTGGGCGCGGTCGCACGCTTCCAGCAGTACTTTTTCCAGGCGATAGCGGTTGGCGACGAGGGTCAGGGCATCCCGTTCGGCCAGGGAGCGGTTTTCGTCCAGTTGTAATTGCAACTGCTGATTGACCCGCGACAACTCGCGCGTACGCTCGGCCACCAGTGCCTCAAGGGATTGATTGCGTCGCTCCAACTGTTCGACCGAGGATTTGCGCAGATGGATATCGCGATGGGCACCCACCATGCGTGCAACCGAACCGTCTTTATTGCGTGCAATCACGTAACCACGGTCTTCAATCCACAGGTAGCCGCCATCCTTTTTGCGGCAACGGTATTCGGTCTGGTAATGGGGCGTGCGTCGGTGGATGTAATCATCGAACACCGTCATCACGTGGGGGTAATCCTCCGGGTGGATGACGTTCTCCCAGGTGAACACACTGTTTTCCAGGGAGTGGCGAGGATAGCCCAGCATTTCGTACCAGCCAGGGCTGCGGTAGACGAACCCGGTATTGGCGTTCCAGTCCCAAATGCCGTCGCTGACCAACTCCAGCACGGTGTGCAGCATGTCGGCGTTAAGGTGAAGGAAGTCTTGGTCCAGCGGGTTGTTGCCGGAAGTATCGTCCATCTGCGCATTCCTTGCCGGGGCAGGCTTCCAAGGCCTACCCATATTGACGCCGATACTCCGTGGCTGGGGCTACTGTACAACGAGGATTGAATGCTTTGAATAGGCGGGGTGTGATGCTTTTGGATGGTGGCAGTAGGCTATTGCTTCGGCGCCGCCATCCTCGTCCTAGGCGTCCCATCCGCGTTGTGCTGGTAAATCGCCTCAGGCTGCCCGCGCTCGTTGAAAAACACCTGGCCGATCCCTGCTGAATTCCACAACCGTTCACCGGCTTCGGCATGTTCCGGAATATGCGGCACCACCTGCATGGTGCGGCGGCGGGTGAACCAGTTGAGGGGCGAGCGGGGTGAGTACAGCCAGCGGTTGAGGCGGTCGAACCATTCGAGCAATCGTGGTGGGAACTCGTTCTTGATGCCGCTGCTGGTGATCTGCCAGATCCTGGGGCCGGCGTCGCGGTGGCGGATCAGCACTTCATAGACGAACGAGTAGTGCACGTCGCCCGAGAGGATCACGTAGTTACCCGGCGTGCGCGAGTGACGGAAGATGTTGAGGATCACCTGGGCCGCGCCGCGATGGGCCATCCAGTTTTCGGCGTCCACCAGTAAGGGGTGGCCGCACCAACTGAAGATTTTCTGCACGGTCTCGATCAGCTTGACGCCAAAAATCGGCGCGGGGGAGACGATGATGGCCGAGGGGTGATCAAGCAGTTCCTGCTGCAGTTCGCTCAAGGCTTCCCAGTCCAGCAGGCCGGACGGTTGCTTGAGGGTGAATTCGCTGCGCCAGCGCCGTGTGCGGGTATCGAGCACCACCAGGGCCGGGGTGCTGGGCAGGACGTAATGCCACTGCTGGAACTTCAGCAGAGTTGCCAGCAAATGGTCTTGTGCGAGGGCGTCCAGGTGATTGTTCTGCGTCTGGGTTGCCAGTGCCTGGGTTTGGCCCACCAGTTCATCAAAGGCATCCGGGTTATTCCCCCAGCCTTGGCACAGCAGGTAAGCGAGCAGGGCGTTACCGATGATGCGCTTGGAAAATGGATGGCCGTAGGCGGTTTCTTCCCACTGTGCGCTGAGGTTCCAGTCGTCGGTGATGTCGTGGTCGTCAAAGATCATCAAGGTGGACAGGTGGGCGAACACCCTGGCGGTGCCTGGCAGGCCTTCGCGGAATTTATCCAGCGTCACCTGCTCGCGAGCATAGCGCGATGATTCATCGGCGCTCAGTTGGGGTGGCTGCGGGGTGATCAGGCGCCAGGGCGTGGGCGACCACACCAGCAGGTACATCGCCATGACCTCGGCGAAGGTCACCAGGTGATTGTCGGCGGTGCTGCTGGTGAAAATCGGCTTTTTCACGCCGCCGAAAAACCGCTCGCGCAGGGTCTCGTTGCTGTCCAGCGCCGGGAGCAGGTCGGCGCGGTTGTAATAGCTGGCGCGATGTCCATAGAGGCTGGCGCTGTCGTCTACCACGGCGCCTTCCAGGTATTCGTCGAACAGGCCCAGGCGCGCAATCAGCCCATGGATCGCCCGCAGCATTGGCCCGGCTACATCATCGGCATACACCTGGTCGCCGCTCATCATCAACAAGGCCGGACGGTCGGCGGGTGTTTGTGCATCGGCCAGCAGGCGATCGACGCAGAGCAAGCCTTCGTCGGCGCTGTGGTGAGGTTTGCGGCACGAGCCGTGTACCAGTTGATGGATGCGGCTGTGCAGCACGAAGTTCGGATATTGGGCGTTGGCGTACAGCAAGTGGGGTGCCCACTGGGCAATGCCAATGCCGTCGACGAGCAGGTCGTAGTCGATGACCACATCCTGCGGCAGCGCTTCCTCCAGTCTTACATCAATCAGGTGGACAAACGCCTCGCGTCCCACCGGCACGACTTGGCATTGGTCCTGGCCTAGCGGGATATCCAGGCGTTGCTCGGCACATTGCAGCCTCAGCATCAGTGGCAATGCTCGGCTTCCCACCAGCCACAGCACCAGCCGCTGGGGTTCGAGGCGTCGCAGCAGAGGGCCGGCGAGCACGGCGGGCAAGGTGTCGGGATGTGGCATGCAGTAAAAGGCTCCGGCCAGGGTTGAACCGGCAAGGTTAGCGCAATGGATGTCAGTGTTTTGTTAAGACGAAGGGCTGTGCACAGCCCTTCGTGCGACGATTTAGAGCAGGTTGCCCTTGCCCAGGCTGTCCAGGCCACCGCTGCCCGTGCGGCGGCGGTTGCGCGCTGAACCGTCGGACTCCTGAGGCTCCAGTTGCGATTGACGGTCATCAATGCTGCGCTTCTTGCGTTGAAGGGCGGCGTCATCCTGCGGCGCAGCGGGGTATTGAAGTGGGGGCACTGCGGAGATAGGGCTGAGCATGGAAGTATCCTTCTATCAGTCTAGGGGGACTTCGCCCTTTAGAGCGAAGTGGCGCCAAACTTACAGAGGGCGAGGAGGGGCGAGCTATAAACGCCGTGCTGCAAGATATGACGGCCGTTGACGACCGTAGTCAGAAGTCATCAGCGGTGCCCTTTGCGCAGCCTTCGGTGGCAGGGGATGTCGCGCCTTCCTTGCCTTCCAGCACGAAGGCTGCGCGGTTTTGTGCCACCACATTACGTAACGCGCTGTAGTAATCCGGCAGTTTTTGCAGGCTGTCGGTGAGCGGCAACAATGACGCCCGGGTGTCGACCGTTCCGCCCACCAGGCTGATGGTGCCCAATGTCTGCACGGTATCGCTGTCTCCCAGCGGCGAAACCAGGAAGCTCAACACCTTGCCTGTCGCATCGCGGCTGTTGCTGGTGCCGAGCAATGGCAATTCGACAATCGGCCCGGCACCCACGCCCCATACGCCGAACGTTTGGCCAAAGTCGGCGGAGTGGCGCGGGATGCCCAGGCGGTCGGACACATCAATCAACCCCACCACACCTACCGTGGTATTCACTGCAAAACGGCCAAGGGTGTTGACCGAACGGCGTGGGTTGCCTTGCAGTAGATCGTTGATAAATACCTTCGGCTCGCTGAAGTTGCTCGCGAAGTTATGCACACCCTGCTGGAAAAATTCCGGGAGGTAGCGGTAACCGCGAGCAACAGGCGCCAGGGCGTAGTTGTCCACCGCCTGGTTGAATGCAAACACACTACGGTTGACCCGTTCAGCCGGGTCATGCACCGGGTAGTTCACCTGCGCGCAGCGGGTGGACGGCGCTTTCGTCGGGTTCGCACAGCCCGCCAGGTAGGACACAGTCAGCAACAGTACCGCCTGGCGAGCCAGGTGGCGGGGGTAGGTCAGCGCACGCATGGGCACAGTCTCCGCAAAAGGGACGCCGATTCTGGCGCTGGTGCCTTGCGCAAAGATGTCCGGTTTATTGCGCCGTTGACGCTTTATTGCACGATTGAAATATATGACGGGCCGCGTCGAATGGTTTTAGATGACGCCTTGACCCAGCCAAGTGATGCCTGCCGGTGAGCAACCTGTTGATCGTGGACGATGACCTTGAAGTCCTCGCGCTGCTGAAGAAATTTTTCCTGCAACACGGCTACGCGGTGGAGACCGCGCCCAGTGGCGCCGAACTGTGGGCGGCTATGGAACGCCAGCCCGCCGACCTGATCATCCTCGACCTCATGCTGCCCGGCGATAACGGTCTGCTGCTGTGCCAGCGTTTGCGCCAGCAATACGCCACGCCTGTGATCATGCTCACTGCGATGGGGGAACTCAGTGACCGCGTGGTGGGCCTGGAAATGGGCGCCGACGACTACCTGAGCAAACCCTTCGATGCCCGCGAGCTGCTGGCCCGGGTACGTGCGGTGTTGCGCCGCGCAGGTGACAACCGGCTGCCCATGGGCGAGGTGGCTCGCCCGTTGATCCGTTTTGCCGGCTGGCAACTGGACCTCACACGGCGCGAACTGCGCTCGCCCGATCAGGTGATGATCCCGCTGTCCTCCGGCGAATTCGACCTGCTGCTGGTGTTTGTCGAGCATCCCCAACGTGTGTTGACCCGCGAACAACTGCTGAACCTGGCGCGCGGCCATCACCATGACGCCTTCGACCGCAGCATCGACGTGCAAGTCAGTCGCCTGCGCCGCAAGCTGGAGTTCGACACCAAGCGTCCGGCCATGATCCGCACCGTGCGCAATGGTGGCTACCAGTTCACTGCCAGCGTGACCCGCTCATGAGCCGCCCACGTGACACGGTGGCGCGCTGGATCGCCCTGACGATCTTGATTGCGATGCTCACGGCGCTGGCGTTCAACGCCTTGTTTGTGCAGTTGGCGGGCGTGTGGGCGCGGCCGCCATTGACCGAAACCGGGTTGCTGGAAAAAATTGCCGTGGCAGTGCGTGTGGTCGAAGGATCGGAGCCGGCGCAGCGGCCGCACCTGGCCCAAGTGATGGGCGATGAGTCCTTCAGCGTGGCGTGGGCGCAGCGGCGGGAAACCTTCGATCTGCCGCCGCTGGACGACCCGGATTTCCATTCAGGCGAACAGGCCTTCAAACAGCTGCTCAAGGGCCCGGTGCGTCCCATGGAAGCCTACGAACCCACCGACTGGCCGGGTGGCAACGGTCACTATGTGCTGCTGATGCAACTGGCCGATCGATCCTGGCTGATGTTCAGTGCCCGTGCGCGCAGCTGGGGCCTGGACGAGGGCGCGCGCAGCCTGATCGTGGTGCTGTTGGTGTTGATCTCCACCGCACTGGTCACCCTGATCGCCACCCGTCGGCTGGCTCACCCCTTGCAACACTTTGCCCAGGGCGTGCGGCGCTTTGGTGCCGACTTTCGTGCGCCGTCCATCGAACCGGTCGGCCCTTACGAAATTCGCCATGCCATCCTCGCCTTCAACGGTATGCAGGCGCAGTTGCGGCACTTCATTTTGGACCGCACCCAGATGCTCGCGGCGATTTCCCACGACCTGCGCGCCCCTCTGACCCGCCTGCGCCTGCGTGGAGAGTTCATCGAGGACGCTGAGCAGCAGCAAAAGCTGTTTCGTGATGTCGATGAAATGCAGGCCATGATCAACACCGCGCTGGCGTTCTTTCGCGACGACGCTCGCCTGGAACAGGCTACTCAGCTGGACCTGTCGGAACTGTTGCAAACCTTGATCGACGACTACCGCGACCAGGCCATCGACCTGGCCTTTAGCGGCCCGCCACGCCTGGTGTACTTCGGCCGGCCCCTGGGCCTCAAGCGCGTGATGACCAACCTGATGGACAACGCCATTCACTATGGGCACGCGCCGGAAATCGAACTGCAACAAGGGGCGCATCAAGTGGTGATACGCGTGCGGGATCGCGGGCCGGGGATTGCCGCCGAGCACCGCGAACAGGTGTTCCTGCCGTTTTATCGCCTGGAAAATTCACGCAACAAAAGTACCGGCGGTGTCGGGCTTGGCCTGTCTACTGCCCGCGCCATTGTGCTGGAGCACGGCGGCACTCTAACCCTGGCAGAACGCCCGGGCGGTGGGTTGGAGGTGGTGGTGGTGTTGCCGGTGTGACGACAACACCAGATCACGGTGGGAGTGTCAGGTGTGTGAGTCTCCAATCACCTTCGGCACGGTAAACCGGAACTCACTGCCACGGCCGACCTCACTCTCCGCCACGATCTTGCCGCCATGGGCCTGGACGATGCCTTGGGTGATATACAGCCCCAAGCCACTGCCGGTGGGGTTGTTTTCGGTCTGGGTCCAGTAGCGGTCGAACACATGGGGCAACTGCTCCGGCGCAATGCCTTCGCCGGAGTCGCGCACCGAGAACACGATTTCTTCGCCGTTGCTCATGGCGCTGATGCCGATATTGCCTTGGCGTGGCGTGAACTTGATGGCGTTGCCGATCAGGTTCGACAGCACCTGGAACAGCCGCTCCGGGTCGCCGTTGATCAACAGACCAGGCTCGGCGTTGAACGACAGGTCGATGCCTTTTTCCATCGCCAGCGGTGCGAGCAACGAGTAGGCCTCTTCGAACATCTGGCTCACATCCAGCGCCACCGGCTTGACCACATAGCGCCCGGCCTCGATTTTCGAGGTGTCGAGCAAGTCTTCCAGCAGCACATTCATGCGCCCGGCGGCTTGCTGCATGGTATCGATGGCCGAGGAAATCCGCCGCGAAGTGTGTGGGCCGTCGGAGCTGAAGGCCTTTTGCATCATACCGCACAGCATCGAGATGACCGTCATCGGGTTGCGCAAGTCGTGGGACACCACCGCCACCAGTTCATCGCGGGCACGCACGGCTTGTTGCTCGCGCAGCACCTGGCGGGCCAGGTCGTTTTCCAAGGCGGAGCGACGCAAATCGTTGGCGGCGAACAGGTCGCCATGGCTCCACTTGGTGGAGATGCCGGCCATTTCGACTTTCCAGATTTCAAACGAGGTACGTGGGCGAAGGCGCAGGCCAGCGTTGGAGTTTTCCAGGTCCAGCGGCTTGTTCGGGTCGCCGCTCCAGTTGATGTTCTCTTTCACTTCCGGGCGGAACCACAGCACGCCGTTGTCCACCGGTTTAGGCAGGCTCATGGCCAGGACACCGCTGGCCATTTGCTGGAACTCAGCGGCTGGCGGGTAGACCGAGGCCAGGTTATGGCTGGAAAACACCGGCTCGCCGCTCTCCTGAAGCCACTTGTGCAGCGCGCGGATCTGCGCCGGTTCCGGGCAGTTGCCGTAGCGGTGCAGTTGTTTGTCTTCGATGATCGCGATGCCGCCGGACAGGGTCAGGTCCATCAGCACTTGGCCTTGCTGGGCGAGGCCATCGAACACGTTGTCCGCCGAGGCTTTCATCGCCTGATCCAGCAGCGCCAGGGCCTCGACTTTTTCCTCGCGCTGGCGGCTCAGGTCCAGGGCTTCCATGGCGCTGATTTGCAATGACAATACCTGGCCGATGGTCTGGCAGGCGGTGCGCAATTCGTTGGGTACCAGCAGCGGTTCACGGTTGCCGCAACTGATCAGGCCCCAGAGTTTGTCGCCCTTCATCAACGAGATGCTCATGGACGACAGTACGCCCATGTTCTGCATGTACTGGCAATGAATCGGCGACACACTGCGCAGGGTGGCGAAGCTCAGGTCCAACGGCTCGCCGCTGTCCGGGCGCAGCTTGGGCAGCAGTGGCACCGGCTCATAGGCCGCGTTGGGAATAATGCGCAGCCAGTTGGTGCGATACAGCTCGCGGGCCTGCTCGGGGATGTCGGACGCGGGGAAGAACAGCCCGTTGAACAGTTCCATGGACGGCGCCGACGCTTCGGCGATCACCTGGCCATGGCCTTCCTCTTCGAAACGGTAGATCAGCACACGGTCGTAGCCGGTCATGGCCTGGATTTCATTCACGCTGATTTCGTAGAGCGCTTGCAGGGTTTTCGCCGCCTGCAAACGTTGCAGCATCTTGCCCAGATCACTGGTGCGACCCTTCACTGCCCGTGGCCGGAAGTTTTCCAGCAAGGGTTCGAACTCCAGCACCAGCACGCCCTGATGGCGATGCAGCAGGCCGTCGAATTTGACACCGTTGAAGGTCACGTGCAGCGGCGGCGCGTCGATAAAGTTGTTGTGCTCAACCATGTGTTGCACGGCAGCAGCGGGCTCGGCGCCCAGTAGCGTATGCAGTGGCTGGCCCAACAGGGCTTCGGGCGCATGGTTGAACAGGCTGGCGACGTTGGTACTGACCTGGATGATCTTCAGGTCTGGGTCGGACAGCGTCAGCAACACACCATGGGGCTGGATCGCCCCCGGAAAGCGGATCGGCTCGTCGGCACAGTTGGCAAGCAGTTCCTCAAAATCATCGGGTTTCATAGCAGTACCTCCTGGCTGTCGAGCCATTGCTCAAAGCAGCTGAATGTCGAACGGGCCGCGTCCACTGCACGCTGTCTGGCTGACGCGTCCAATGGCTGGCAGCCCAGATAGTCGAGAAAGTCTTTCCAGCGCCGACCGGTCTCGGCGCCATACACATTGAGAAACGCACCGCCGTTGTCGGCATCCAGGTCCAGGCGTCGGGCCATTTCCCGGCGCAATACCTGACCGCCCAAGGTGGCGCCTTCCAGCACATACAAGGCGCCGAGGCAGGCAGCGGGGGTGTCGAGTGAAGGGAGATGGGGGCAGCGGGAGAGCGCGTTGATGGCATCGTCATTCAGGCCAAGGGCATGTAGATCGTTCAACAGCGTCGGGGTTTTCACACGCAGTACAGTGTCGAATCCTTCTGGGATCAACTCATAGTCATACAGCGCTGCTTCCATTGGTCCATAAAAACCGTAATACGCCTGGAGCAAGCGTCGATACCAGTCGGCATCCAGATGTTCGCTGAAAAATGGCAGGCGCTTTTCCAACGCAACATGCAGCAGGGCCGTGCCTGTGCGCAACGCTTCCAGCAATGAGGGCGCAGCAACGTCAGGGACCTGTGAATGCATTCAATAAGCTCGAACTGTGGGCCTGCCGGCCATGAATGACGTGGAAGTGGGCGATGATTCTACACACCTCATGGCCATTGCCTGTGTGTACAGGGCGAAAAGCCTGACCAGCGGATCAGAAAAGTCTCTTCTTGCTCATTAATGACCGCAGCGCGTGTCCCAAAGTTCGGTTTAAGTGATGTTGCGACGCCATCAATGCAGGCGCGAGCCTTGTTGGGTCAGCGCCGTCTGCACACACTCAAGCAGGTGTTCGGCGCTCCACGGTTTCGGCAGAAACCGTACAGAGCCCCCCAGTTGCTCTGCGATCTTGGTGTTGCCGGACGTCAGCACCACCTGCACTTCCGGCCATCTATGGGCCACCACCCGACTCAAGTCGTAGCCGTTGAGCAAACCGGGCATCTGAACATCACTGACGATGAGGTCGACCTGTTCATCATCACGTTCCAGAAAAATCATCCCTTCATCCGCCGAAGGAAACGACGTTACATGTGCCCCGAATTCCTCCAGTACATCCACCATTAACGAGCGAATGATCTCGTCGTCTTCCAGCACTAAAATCGATGGCTGAGCCATGATCCTTACTCCACCATCAGGGGTCAGTAAGGTGGAGTCGAACGCGGCGGGATAGGTTCGATTGGATATGTCCTAAACGATGGGTGGTCATTCAGAGTGTCTAGTTTGCGTATTTGGCGGGAGGTGCGGCACGATGGCTGTGCTTTGTAACCCACGCAAAAGGCTATCAACCGTGAACGCTCCCTTGACCGACCCTGACCTTGGCAACCGCATGATCAAAGTCGACCACGCCGGTGAGCATGGCGCGATTTGCATCTACAGCGGCCAACTGTTCATGGCGCGGCTGTTCAACCCGAACCTGGTCGCGGAGCTCACGGAATTCCTTGGCGACGAGCGCCGTCACCGTGCCGTGTTCAAGGCCGAGTTGCAGCGCCGAGGATATCCGCGTTGCCGCAGCTACTGGCTGTGCGGGCTCGGCGGCCTGGCGCTGGGTTTGCTCACCGGCCTCTGTGGTCGCAAAGCCATCATGACCACCACCGTGGCGGTCGAAAGCGTGGTGCTTAGACACCTGGCCCATCAGTTGCACGCCCTGCGCGACATCGACCCGCTGGCGGTGGCGGCCATTGCCTCGATTGTGGATGAGGAACAGCACCATCACGACCAGTCGGCGGCGCAGATCGACGTGAATGATCCTTGGTTCAAGATGCTGACGCCCGTGGTCACTGCATGGACCGAAGCGGTGATCTGGATGGGTATGCGTTCCTGACAAACAGGCATAATCGCCGCACTAGCCGATATGGAGTCCCTATGAAGTACCGTGCCGTGATGACCCTCGCCCTGATCTTCAGCACCCACGCAGCCCTTGCGGCCGGCGATGCCGAGGCGGGCGGCAAGCTGTTCACCAAGACCTGCGGCGGTTGCCACAGCGTCGGCGAAGGCGCGCGCGGCGGGTTTGGCCCGGAACTCAACGGCATCATCGGCAGGCCTGCCGGCACCACCACCGACTATCAGTATTCCGATGCGATGAAAAATTCCGGCGTGGTCTGGACGCGGGACAAACTCGCCGCCTATATCGAAGCGCCGAAGAAGGTAGTGAGTGGTACGCGGATGATCTTCTGGGGGATCAGTGATCAGGAGAAAATTGAAAACATCCTGGCGTACCTCGAAACGTTCCAGCCCAAATAATTACTCCCGCACATTGCGAAACAGCATTAACCGCGCACTTTCATGCACGCCAGGTCGTGTAGGCTCGGCGAGCTGCCGTCGTGTTGCATCTGCAGCAGGAAGTCCTGGGTCACACCGCCAATGATTGGGAAGGTGCCTTCGCGCAGTACCAACGGCACCACGCGCTCGCTTTCCGGCGCCGATTGCTGGATATCACGGCCCATGGGGCTATTGCGAAACGGCACGCCGGCCATGCCCGCCACGGTGGGCAGCAGGTCGGCCAGGCCCCGACGCCAGCACAAACACCAGCCGCAACGCCGCCAGCAAGGCAAACACCAACCCCGATTGCGCCCACGAACTGCACACGCCATTGGCGATCCTGCGCATTCACGCGCAGAACGCACAAAGCGCTGAAACCCCGGAGCAACACCGCGAGGGCCTGGAGTTCCTGGTTAACGGCGTCGATCGCGCCACGCGCATCGGTAGCCAATTGCTGACCAGGGCCCGGGGATTGATGAGGCGCACATGGGGCGCCTGTTCGAACGCTTCTACAGCAGAGGCAACGCCAATGGCGCCGGGCTGGGATTGGCGATTGTGCAGATGATCGTCGGCAAGATCGACTGTCGGTTGGCGTTGCATAACCTGGCGTCGGGAGGGTTGTGCGCGCGGTTGGTGTTCAACCAAGCCGTGCGTGAATAACCCGCAGAAGGGGCCTCGTCATTTGCCCGCGGGGATAAAGGTTTCCTGGTCTTTACAAGGAATGCCGATTTGCAACGCTGCGTCCCCGTCATAGGCGGCGCCGTCGGGCGCGACGCTGTAGAACACCTCATGCAAGTACTGTTTCTCGTCTTTTACAAAACACCGATAGGACGCATTGGCAGGGAACGCGCTGGTAAGTTCTTCAAACATCACGCTGGCGCCCACCCACGCGGCAAACTTTGCCTGGTCATATTGAACCACCGGCCTGAGCCTTACGAGGTCATTGAAATAGGCCTGCGGCGCTTTGCCTGAACACGTACCGTGTTTCTTCCATTCGTGTTTAAACATGCCCTCCGGATTAACCGTGACCAGCTCCGCGATGGCCGGCTCGTGGGCAATCTGCTCCAGGTTGCCAGGGCTGATCTCGCACTCTTTACCTTGTTCACAGCCTGGCGCCGTATTGCAGAAGGCTGGGTGGCGATTGGTTTTTTCCGGCGTGCTGCGGTTGTATGGCCATATCCCATGGGTGAGGAATTTTTCCGGCGGCGCTTCGCAGCCGGCGGTCTCGGGTTTCAATACACAGAAACTCGGCTGCCAGGTAACTGAGTAGACCCAGTATTGGAAGCCCGCGTCGCTGGGGGTGATTTCTTCATTGTTATCCAATGCCCAAACAGCACTCGAGACGATCAGGGCGATGCAGTAGAGCAGGCGACAGGCGGCTCTCATGGTCTGGACTCCTTCCTTGGCAATTTCCACAGGCTGGGCTTGAAGACATGGTCCACCGGGATTGCGCACAGATCTACTGTCAGAGTTAACAGGTCATTGCACTAAACACCCTGCTATCAATCTTGCGGCAGGCGGAACATTCCGTGTAAACACGGGTCCAGTCATCACACTTAACTCACATCGATAAGGACATCTTCCTGTGAAGCGAATTGCGCTGCTATCCCTCACCTTGGTCCTGTGCGCCTGCCAATCCAACCAACGCGACTCCTCGCCGACCCTGCTTAAAGACGGCATCCAGTTTCGCCAGAAAACCGTAACCGTCGACGCCGAACACGCCAAAGTCATCATGAAAGCCGTGGGCGGCAACAACCCCGTCAAATTCGCCATCAGCCGCGAAGGCGACCCCGACCAACGCCCGGAAATCCTCGGCACCGTGGTGTACAACGGCGAAGGCCAAGTCTTCAACTGGATCGCCAAAACTGTCCAAACAGTAACCAGCGCCGGGTTCCGGCGTTTTCCACAGCTGGAAACCCAGGCGGACCCAGGCAAAAAGCTCACTGTATTCAGTAGCGCGGGAAGCATTGGCAATGGGGATTTCTACAGTTGCGTGCCGCCGCAGAGCACGTTCATTCCGGAGAAGGCGAAGGTGTATTTGGTGGAGTTTCAGTTCACGCCAAGTCGCTCGGCGTGCATGCAGCAGGTGTTTGATATTACGGACCCGGCGAATCGGGTGTTGATTGGTGGGGCGGGGGGTGAGACGAAGGCGGGTTAAGCGGTTATTCAGCGGTGGGCATAGCCCACCGCTTGCGTGACGACCACCCCGTTGAAGGTGTGGGTGCAGCAGTCGCAATAAGGTTTCATGTTTTCGGGTGTCAGTTGTGGTTCTACCTTTTGCAGCAGACCTGCCTCGTCGACGTATAGGCCGCTGTAGTAGCTGTTTTCATCCGTTCTCACGTAATCCTGTTTCTCGCTTTCATGTAGCGCAACCACCCAGAACACCGGATTCGGCCGATCCAGGCGTGCGTTGGCTTCGCTGAAAACCGCGCGCCATGGCTGACCGACCTTGGACAGCAGGAAGCGGAACAGCGGCGTGTAATCTAAACCGTAGCGTTGATGGCTGTGCATTGAACCTCGGGTGGCGAGCGTGTCTTTTTCGGTCTTGGTATTCCGTTCGTACCGGTAAGCGCCACCACTGCCGTGGCGCACGCCATGGGTTCGGGTGTTGACGGAGCGGTAGAGGAGGGGCTTTTTCGCTGTGGCTCTCATGACGCTTCCTTGGGTTGTTTTGGAGGTGGCGGCCAGGCGCCTTGGTAGCGGAAGGAGATTTGGTAGTCGAGATTGGCGGGTTCAATCACGTGCTGAAAGTGCGGCTGAATGATCGGTATCCAGCTAGGCAGCAGATTGAAAACGTCGGCATATATCGCGGTTTCTTCGGCTAGATCTAACGCTTCAAAAACACTGTCTGCATCATCGACGTCGGCTGAATACTCATCCGCTTTCAAGTCATTGCTGTGCTTTTGGTACCAGCGCAATCGGATTTTCATAACCATTATTTGAATTCCTGTTTATCTGTAAGTTCGGCGTTCTGGTTTCGCAGGTCCTCGGCGTTCAGCTGTATATGGGTCAAATGCGCCGAGGTGTTCCAAGTCACTGTTTCGATAAACTTCCAGCTCGCCTTTCTTGGCATCCCATTCGAATAATTTCCGACCTTTTGCATCTATCCAGCGCTCGCGTAAGCCACTCCCGCCTTTCCGTGGTGTTACAGGCCTTTGGGGGATCAAGCCAGGAAAGCCCGTTATGTCTTCTGTTCGGGGGGCTGGAAAGTAATCATGATCCGGATTCTTCAGCCCCTTCCGCGGCTCACTCACCACCACATACAGCGGCCGAACCCCAGACGCCACGGGGAACACCAGAATAAAATCCCGATACTGCGGCGGGTAAATCGGGTTCACCAGAATCTGCGCCGCCTTATCCGTAGGCGGGTAAATCCAGATAACCGGCGCCTGCGGCGCAGACTGCAACGCCGGAATCCCCAGCGTGTCACTTGGGTCAACGGCGGGCGTCCAGATCAGCTCAACACCCTCACCCAGATCCGCTACGAACTGATCGCTGCGTGTTTGGAACTGCACCACTTCAATCATCTGCCAGGCGGGGTTGTCCCCGGTGTAAAAACCATAGCCCTTGAGCGTACCGTCTTCCCGCTGCTCGATATGCAAACGCATCTGCGAACGCGCCTGCTGCATCGAGCGTAATTGCTCCTCGCTATACAGCGCGCTATCACCCAGCTCCGCTGGCCACACCAGCGCTACCAACCCGCCTAACAAAGGCGCGGCCACAGAACCGATTGCGGCAGCGGCCGACTCCACCACCGCCGTACGCAACGCCAGCTGCCCCACGCCAACGGGCAAGGCGCTGCCGCTGATCTTGCGCAGGGCAACAGCGCCCCGGCGGTCCACTTCACGGCCGCCCAGCAGTGTGAAGTTGCCGTACTCCTTGATCAGCTCCAGAGGAACGTAACCGGCAGGGTCTGCGTAATGGGTGTGGCCGTCAGGCAGCTTGCAGGGCTTCACAAAAACGCAGCCCGGCGGTTTGGCGGGGGCAGGGGACGCAGCAGGGCCTGGTTCGAATAAATCAATCAACGGTGAATAGGCGGCACGCTTTGGCTGCGGCGTCAGGATGCGCTGCTTGCGTAGTTGTTCCTCGGTGGGAGGGTAAAAGCGTTCTGACATGAGGGGCTCACTTCCTTGTGCGAGGGAGTGAGGCTACGGGGAGGGATCAGGGGGATGGAATTGGCATTGTTCGATGGTGGTTGTGGGAAAAGTAAGCGTGTTTGAAGCGACCGAGACAGCAGGTTTTTAAGGTGCTTCATGAGCGTGCGCCAGAAATATCGTCTCGTGCTGTTTCATGTTGGACCTAGGTAGGAAGGTTCTGATTTTTTTGCGGTGTTCTCTATATCAGCCGGACGTTTGCTACGTTCCAGGGCAAGTCGAATCGTCGCACCGCCCCTCCCACATTTTGATCGGTGTATATCCGCTGATCAGCTCAGCAGATGCTTGGAGATAATCCGCGAAATCTCAACAATCGACGTCTTCCCCGTAAATTCAAACTTCACTTTCCCCAGCGACGAAAAGTAAATCTCCAGCTCCGAATCTAGGTCAAACGTGCCCGACGTTTCCACCGAGTACGCGACGATGTTTTTGTACGGCAGTGAGGTGAAGTCTTTCTTGCTGCCGGTAATGCCCTGCACGTTTACGGCGATGATGCGTTTGGTGGTGAAGACCACGCCGTCGCGCATGGCTTTGTAGGCGTCGATGACTTCTTCGCCGTCCAGCAGCAGGGCCGAGACGCGTTCGGCGTATTCGTTGTTTTGCTTGAGCTTGAAGAAGCCTTTGTTGTTGAAGTCGATCATTTGACGGTCCTTGTGGTGAGTCAGTTAGAGCGCGTTATCGTTGACGTCCATCGGGGCAAGCCCCCACATGGCGTCATTGGATGGCTTTTAGGTAGTCCTTGAGTGCGTCAAGCGGTGGGTTCAGTTCCTCCAGCGTGCGGGCTTGCCGCACCTCCCCCGCCAACCGCTGCAACTCCCGCCCCAACACCGTATCCGCGCCGCCCAGTGCGGCCAGTGCCTGGTCAACACACGCACGCAACTTGAGCTGGATCGTCGGCAAGTCCCCCTGGCGCACAAGCAACCCAAACACCTCCCGCTCATACCCATCCATCACCAGGTCGTCGCGCAAAAGCGGGCTGCCGTCATCGGTTTCATGCACCAGTTTCAGTGCAAACAGCGCAACCGCTTCCAGCGTCAGTTCCATGGTCTTGGGTTCTCGTGGCTTTTGGGGGAGGGCGATGATCACTGTTCTGGGCGTGAAAAAAAAGACCTGCCGGCTTGGATGCAGGCGGATTGATATTAGTTGGCCGTATCCCAACCCACCGTACCGAACCTATTCAACTGGAACGGCAGCGGCGCCAACGTTCCGAATGCCACTCCTGTGGGCTACACCAAAATCTTCAACCCGCAGGTCTATGGCATCCACGATGGGAACAACAAAGCGCTGGCCCCCCAGGAAGGCACCGGTTACGAGGTGGGGGGTCAAGGGCAGTTTCAAAGACGACAAAGTCAATGCCAGCTCGGCGTTGTTCAAGATCGATCAGGACAACCTGCCGGTCTACCAGCGTGCCCCGTGACTTCATGACGAGCTTCAAATACACCTTCTGACGTAAGGGGCGTTCTATATATAGAGGGATTTGCAGGTCTACATGCCATTTGATAGAAAAACCAAATTAAGGGTTGACGCCAGATTCTGGAAGCCTATAATTTGCCCCACTTCCGGCGCAGTCGAAACGGAAAACTCCTTGATAAACAATGAGTTACGCAGTTTTCGGCAGCAGGTTGCTTCAGTTCATCGAAGCCAAAAGGAAGTTGAAAAAGAGGTGTTGACAGCAGCGTGTAACGCTGTAGAATTCGC
>Ga0308161_1001685_pt1 | contig 25705 bp, 19 predicted proteins | sample PhyFR2_FD_201034 | JGI IMG/M metagenome (GOLD analysis project Ga0308161, IMG submission 201034) | Phyllosphere microbial communities from UC Gill Tract Community Farm, Albany, California, United States - DLSLF.R2 | ecosystem: Host-associated > Plants > Phyllosphere > Unclassified | place: USA...
TCACGCGGGTTCGACAGTTCCTGCCACGAGCCCATGCCCATCACGGTCGGCGAGGCCGCAGCGATGAACGGCGAGTGCATGGCAGCGCAGACTTTCGACAGCTCGCCCAGCAGTTCCACGTCCGGTGGCGACTGATCGAAGTAGTAGTCGCCCACCAGACAGCCGTAAGGTTCGCCGCCGAACTGACCGTATTCTTCTTCATACATCTTCTTGAATATCGGACTCTGGTCCCACGCGGTGCCCTTGAATTTCTTCAGGGTCTTGTGCAGGTCCGGCTTGGAGATGTTGAGCACGCGGATCTTGAGTTGCTCATCGCTCTCGGTGTTGTTGACCAGGTAGTGCAGGCCACGCCAGGCACTTTCCAACTGCTGGAAATCCTGGTGATGGATGATCTGGTTGACCTGGGCGGTGAGCTTGGCGTCGATGGCGGCGATGATCGATTCGATCGATTTGATCGCGTCATTGGACACCAGGTCAGTCTGGGCCAATGCCTGTTCAGCCAAGGTGCGCACGGCGGTTTCCACGGCTTCGCGGGCACGCTCGGTCTTGGGCTTGAATTCTTGCATCAACAGCGAGGCGAACTCGCTGGTTTCTTCGGTGGCGCCGAGGTTGAGCGCGCCTTCACGGGCGGTATTGTCAGTCATGATTATTGGTCCCCTGCAGGCTTAGGCGCGCTGGCAAGTGCCTGAAGCAGTGCCGGGTCCTTGATTGCCTTCATGATGATTTCTTCAGCGCCGGTCTTGCCGTCCATGTAGGTCAGCAGGTTGGCCAACTGGGTGCGGGCTTCGAGCAGCTGTTTGAGCGAGTCGACTTTGCGGGCCACGGCGGCCGGGCTGAAGTCGTCCATGCTTTCGAACGTGATATCCAGGCTCAGGTTGCCTTCGCCGGTCAGCTCGTTCGGTACGTGGAACGCGACGCGCGGCTGCATGGCCTTGAGGCGCGAGTCGAAGTTGTCGACGTCCACTTCAAGGAACTTGCGATCAGCCACGGGCGCCAGAGGTTCGGCAGGTTTGCCGGCGAGGTCGGCCATTACACCCATTACGAAGGGCAGCTGGACCTTTTTCTCGGCGCCGTAGAGCTCGACGTCGTACTCGATCTGCACCCGAGGCGCGCGGTTGCGCGCGATGAATTTCTGAGAACTGCTGTTCGCCACGTTGCTCCTCCTGGTCGCTGATGCGACGGTGTTTGGCGCCATCGGTGGATACCGACAGCGGGATGCGCATTCCTTGATCCGACCCTCTTTGAGGTTTACTCGCCGTCCAGGCCACGCAGGTTTTCAAATTGGGACATGCCATCGGGAATCAGATTGCGCACGATCGCCGCAAAGTCGGCATGCACCAGGTTCTTGGCCCGGTTCAACAGCACCGGCAGCGGGCTCGAAGGCTCGTGACGGGTGTAGTACGCAAGGATCTTGTCGAGGCTGCGCAGCACCTCATCACGGTTGGCGATGTCGCCGGCCGGGCGGGGTGCGGCGGGGGCAGCGGCGTACTCGACCGAGGGGGCATTGTCGTCACTGACGGCCTCGGGTTCGCTGCTGCCTTGGGTGTCTGGAACCGCTTGGTTGAGCACTTGCAGCGCTTGCTTGAGCGGTTGCTTCAAGAGGGTCAGGTCCACGCCCTGGGCGGAACCGACCTGGTCGCTGACCTGCTGCTCGATGGCTTCGCAGGCCGCACGCGCGGCACTCAGGGCGTCGCGGGTGGCTTGCAGGTGTTCGGGATCGCTGTCGAGGAACGCGGCGTTCAGTTGCTGGGCGCCGAGTTGTTCATCGGGGAAATTCATCAGGCCGCTGGCGTTCAGCGCGGCGCGCAGGCTCACGGGGCCGAAGGTGCGCGAGCGCGTGAGGATGCTTTCGCGCAGGAGGCGAATGGTCGCGTCGCTGGTCAGGCCGGACAGGGCGTTGATGCGCACAGTCGGGTCGTTATCGTCGTCGGCGTCCAGGCGCGGGTGCAGGTCGGTCCAGTATTCGCGCAGCAGGGCGTTGATCAGCGTCAGGACGTCGGCCAGCCCGGCCACACCCTGGAGGGCGAGGGAGCTTTGCAGGAGGAAATGGGTGATGCGCAGGTCTTTGCTGCGCTGCAGCAAGTCGAGGCTCTGCTGCTGGATGCTGCGCCATTCCGGTGGCTCAGCGGGCAGGATGGAGTCTCCCATGCTGCGCTCAGGCTGGCCCTTGGCATCACGCTCCAGTTGGAGAAATTGCGCGTCATACTCCATGTCTTCGCCACAGGGCGAAGTCGCGGAAACGGCGGCGAGCAGCAACGGCACATCCACTGAAATTGATCTCCCTATCAGCCCGTTAGATGTCGGGCAATTCATGCATTAGTTGCGCAAGGAACTTTGCATGTTTTCTTGGTCATATAAGCACGATGCTACTAATGTGCCATCATTGGTGTTCAAGAAGTTGTGCATTTTTGGTGTAGTACTTATGCGTTGTCAAGGTAAGCTATTCGCCCTCTGTGACAGATGTGCGGTGCTTAACAACCTGCGCGACTGGTGGGTCGAACGACGCACCGGGACAGGATTTTTGTCATAGAGCCCAGTTAAGATCAGCGATCATGCTGGCATCAGCAGGTTGTAGACGGTCGGATGCACGACCTGATGGGGATCTCTCGGGAAACGCTGTCCCGGGAATCGTCCGCGCGCGAAGTATCAGCAAGGAGGCAAGATGTCGCTGTGTTTGACTATCACTAGTTATCACAAGATCACCCCAGGGCAGTGCGCCGAAAAGTCCATGAATCAGGGCTCGATGGCGATCGGCCGCAGTTCGGATAATGACTGGGTATTGCCTGATCCTGAGCGGCTGGTGTCTTCGCAACACTGCGTTATTCAATACAAAGACGGCCGTTATTATTTAACCGATAACAGCACCAACGGTGTGGAGTTGGTTAACGCCGGTGTTCGCATGCGCCGGGGTAATAGCGAGCTGCTGCAAAACGGCGAACTGATCCGCATCGGCGATTACGAGATTCAGGCGCGTATCGATTTCAATGTGCAGGCCGTCGATAGCCAGCCGTTTGCCGGTGAGTCGCCAAACAGCTTTGAAGCGCTGATGGGCGCCGTGGTCAGTGCGCCGGTAGCGACGCCCGTGATCGCGCCGCAGTTCCAGGGCGCCTCGGCGATGGACACCCTGCCGGACCTGTTCGACTTCCTCAGCCCCACCGCCGTACCGCCGCCGACCGTGCCGGACCACGTGCCCTCCGAGCAACATGACTTCCGCCCGCCGACGCCAGTGGCTGCGCCTGTAGTAGCAGCGCCCGTGGTGCCGGGCTCGGTGATTCCTGAAGACTGGGACTTGTTCGGTGACGCGCCAGCGCCGGTGGCCAGCACGCTGCCGCCTCTGGCACCGACTCCACCTCCAACTGCTCCGGTCATCGCGCCGCCACCTGTGGTCGAGCCCGTGCTCCCCGTGGCCGACAGCCAACAACCCGACCTCCTGCAAGCCTTCCTGCGTGGCGCCGGCCTCGACCAGTTGCGTCTGGACAACGCCCAAGCCGAAGCCCAGATGGAAAGCATCGGTCGCAGCTACCGGCTGATGGTTGAAGGCCTGATCGACGTGTTGCGCGCCCGCGCCAGCCTCAAGGGCGAGTTCCGCATGCAGCAGACGATGATCCAGCCAGCTGAAAACAATCCGTTGAAATTTGCCCCGAATGCCGAGGAAGCGTTACTGCTTTTGCTTCGCCATGGCAACCAAGCGTTTATGGCGCCGGACCTTGCCGTGCGGGACAGTTTCGACGACTTGCGGGCCCACCAGTTGGCCGTGATGGCCGGGGTGGAAGCCGCGATCAAGCATTTGCTCACGCGCTTCGAGCCGGCCCGGCTTGAGGAACGCATGGGCAAGCCCGGCGGGCTGTCGAGTCTTTTCAATGGCTCGCGCCAGGCCCAGTACTGGCAGCAGTTCACCGAGCTCTACAGCAATATTTCCCGCGAGGCCCAGGAAGACTTCCAGGACCTGTTCGGCCGCGAATTCAGCCGAGCCTACGAAGAACACAGCGCACGACAGCGTCGCTAACGCCACACCGCAACAATGGATCAACGGATAGCTAAGTACGTCATTGAGGACGCAGGATGATTCCCAGGTTTTTACTCGCAGTCGCCACCGCGCTGCTGCTGACGGCGTGTGCCAACGACGCCGTCAAACCCGAAGCGGCGGCCGAGGAGCAGGCGGATACCGCTGCCGTCGAGTTGCACTTCCACGCAATTTCCGGGCTTAACCCCGGCGCCAACGGTCAGGCCGCTCCGGTACGCGTGCGCATTTTCGAACTGAAAAACGCCGCCACCTTCGCCCGCTCCGATTACTTCGCCCTGGCCGACCGCGCCCAATCGACCCTCGGCCTGGACCTGCTGGACCAGGACGAAGTGATGGTCCAGCCCGGCCAGCAATTGAGCATCCAGCGCGACCTCGACCCGTCCACGCGCCAGATCGGCTTGCTGGTGGGTTACCGCGAGTTGGACCGTGCGCAATGGCGCACGGTAATCAACGTGCCAGCGCGCCAATATACCGAATACCAGATCAGCCTCGATGTGCGTGCCGTGCGCGCCGACGTCGTGGTTTCCCCATCCAGCCCTGCCCAATAACAAGCAATCGGAGCCCCCATGTCCTGGAACAATCGCGTGGTCTGGTCGGAAGGCATGTTCATCGGAACGCAGCACTTCCAGCAGCATGACCGTTACCTGGAAAACCTGATCGACGCCCGCAGCCGCCCGTTGGCCGCCGGTGCCTGGGGGTTTTCCGAGTTGCTGATCGACCAGGGCCTGTTGGCCCAGGGCAAGCTGGCCATCGTCTCGGCACGCGGCCTTTTGCCTGACGGCACGCCGTTCAATATCCCCCAGGATGACCTGGCGCCGAGCCCGCTGAACATCGACGACAACCTGCGCGACGGCCTGGTGTACCTGGCCTTGCCGCTCAAGCGCGCCGGTGCGCGGGACACGGTTGACGAAGGCGAAGCCCTGGAGGCTGCGCGCTACGTAAGCCAGGTGCGCGAAGTGCGCGACGACAACGCCCCGTTCGAAAACCGCGCGCCAGTGGCCGTGGGTTCCCGTGCGTTGCGGCTATTGACCGCCCAGGACGGCATCAGCGACTACGCCGCCATCGGCCTGGTGCGCATCAAGGAAAAGCGCGCCGACCGCGCCCTGGTGCTCGATGACACTTACATCCCACCGGTATTGGACGTGGCCGCGAGCAAACCGCTGACCGCGTTTCGCAGCGAACTGCTGGGCCTGTTGCACCAGCGCGGCGAGGCCCTGGCTGGTCGCGTGGTCGCGTCGGGCGCGGGTGGTGCATCGGAGATTGCTGATTTCATGCTGCTGCAACTGGTCAACCGCGCCCAGCCGCTGATCCAGCATTTCAGCCAGTTGAGCCCGCTGCACCCGGAGCGCTTCTTCAGCGAACTGGTGAGCCTGGCCGGTGAGTTCTCGACCTTTTCCACTGCGGGCCGTCGTCCCCAGGAATACCCGCAGTACCAGCACGATGACCTGGCCCTGAGCTACGCCCCGGTGATGGCTGCCTTGCGTGAAGCGCTGTCAATGCTGATCGACAGCAAAGCCACGCCAATCCCGATTGTGGAAAAGGCCTACGGCATCCATGTGGCGATGCTCGCCGACAAAACCCTGCTCGACAACGCCAGTTTCATCCTGGTGGTGCGTGCCGATGTGCCCGGCGAAACCCTGCGCGGCCGCTTCGGCCAGCAGAGCAAGGTGGGCGCGGTGGAGCACATCCGCGACATGGTCAACCTGCAACTGCCGGGCATCGGCCTGGTGCCGTTGCCGGTGGCGCCGCGCCAACTGCCGTACCACGCGGGCAGCACCTATTACGAGCTGGACCGCGGCAGTGAGCATTGGCAGCAACTGAGCAACTCCGGCGGTTTTGCCTTCCACATTGCCGGGCAGTTCCCGGGCTTGAACCTGGCCTTCTGGGCGATCCGAGGATAATCCGCGATGCATCCCAATGATGACGACCGCACCCAGTTCATGCCGCGCCCAGGTGGCCGTGCGCCGGAACCTGCGCGGGCAGAACCGGCACCGCTGTCGATGCCGGCTGCACCGATGCTCACCGGCAAAAGCCAGGGGCTGAACCCACTGGAAAGCGCCGCTGGCCCGCTGCTGGCCCTGCTGACGCGCCTGCGCAATACCATCGCCCACCCGGCGCCAGCCAGCCTGCGTGCGCAGTTGCTGGCCTACCTGCGCCAGTTCGAAGAGCGCGCCGAAGCCGCCGGTGTGGCGCGCAACGAAGTGCTGCTGGCCCGTTACGCGCTGTGCACCGCCCTCGATGAAGCCGTGTTGAGCACGCCGTGGGGCAGCACCAGCGATTGGGGCAAGCAAAGCCTGCTGATCACCGTGCACAACGAAGCCTGGGGCGGCGAGAAAGTCTTCCAGTTGCTCGACCACTGCCTGCAAAGCCCACGGGAACGCCTGTACCTGCTGGAGCTGTTGTACCTGTGCATGTGCCTGGGTTTTGAAGGCCGCTACCGTGTGATGAACGACGGTCGCAGCCAGTTGGAAGCCTTGCGCGAGCGCACCGCTGCCGCGATTCGCAGTGCCCGTGGCGAGCATGAGCGCGAGCTGTCGCCGCACTGGCGCGGCGTGACCGTGGCGCGGGACCGCCTGGCGCAATTCATGCCGCCATGGATCGCCGTGGCCATTGGCGTGGCGCTGTTGTTGGCGTTGCTGTTCACCTTGCGCATGCTGTTGGCGTCGCAGGCGGAGCCGGTGTTCAAGAATATCCATGCCCTGGGCGAGATCCCGGTGCAGGCCATCGACCGTCCAGTAGCGCAGCCCAAGGTCATCGAACGGCCGCGTCTGGCCGGGTTCCTGGCCGAAGACATCAAGGCCGGTCGCGTTGCCGTTGAAGATAAAGTCGACCGTTCGGTGGTCACCATTCGTGGCGATGAACTGTTCGCATCGGCCAGCTCCAGCATTGTCGACGACTACCAGCCGCTGATGCTGCGCATCGCCGATGCCATCCGCAAGGTCAAGGGCCAGGTGCGCGTCACCGGCCACAGTGACAATCGCCCGATTGCCACGCTGCGCTTCCCGTCCAACTGGGCGCTGTCCGAAGCGCGGGCCAAGTCGGTGCTGGAGATCCTCGCGGCCAAGACCGGCCAGGCGGATCGCTTCAGTGCCGAGGGCAGAAGCGACACCGAGCCGTTGGCCACCAACAGCACAGCCGAAGGCCGCGCCCGCAATCGTCGGGTTGAAATCACCGTATTGGCGGAGGGCGTCGAGTGAAGGCGTTTTTCAGTTTCATGATTCGCTGGGTGATCCCGGTGCTGGGCCTGATCGCCTTGAGTCTGATCATCTGGTTTGTCGGGCCGTTGCTCGACGTGCTGGTACCGCAAGGGCGCCGCTGGGCGCTGATCATCCTGGTGTTCGGGGTGTGGATTGCCTACCGCGTGTTCCGCATCATCCAGGCCCGCCGTCAGGCCGCCGAAGTGATGCGCAGCCTTGCCGCTGAAACCCCGGCCGATCCCAATAACGTGGCCACCGCCGAAGAGTTGTCGACCCTGCGCCAGCGCATGGACGAAGCCCTGGCACTGCTGAAAAAAGCCAAGCTCGGCGGTGACGAGCGGCGCAACCTCTACGAGCTGCCGTGGTACGTGATCATCGGCCCGCCGGGTTCGGGCAAGACCACCGCGCTGGTCAACTCCGGCCTGCACTTCCCGCTGGCCGCGCAATTGGGCGCCGGTGCGGTGCGCGGCGTCGGCGGTACACGCAATTGCGATTGGTGGTTTACCGATCAGGCCGTCCTGCTCGACACCGCTGGCCGCTACACCACCCAGGACAGCAACTCCACGGTGGATAAAGCTGCGTGGCTGGGCTTTCTCGACCTGCTGAAAAAGCAGCGTTCACGCCGCCCTATCGACGGTGCGTTTATCGCCATCAGCCTCTCGGATCTGCTGCTCGGCACCGATGCCGAGCGCGCCGCCCATGCGGCTGCGATTCGCCTGCGTATCCAGGAGCTGTACACCCAATTGGGTGTGCGTTTCCCGATCTACCTGATGCTGACCAAGCTCGATCTGGTGCCGGGTTTCATGGAGTACTTCGATAACCTGAGCAAGGAAGAGCGCGCCCAGGTGTGGGGCATGACCTTTGCTTTGGACGACGGCAAGCACAGCGACAGCCCGTTGGCCCATCTGCAAAGCGAATTCGCAGGATTAGAGCAACGCCTCAACGAACGCCTGGTGGAGCGTCTGCAACAGGAACGCGACCCGGCGCGGCGCGACCTGATCTACGGCTTCCCGCAGCAGTTCGGCGCGTTGAAAGATTGCCTGCAAAGCTTCCTCGAAGGCGTGTTCAAGCCCAATGCCTTTGAAGAGCGCGTGCTGCTGCGCGGTGTGTATTTCACCAGCGGCACCCAGGAAGGCAGCCCGATTGACCGCCTGATCGGCGCCATGGCCCAGAGCATGAACCTGGACCGCCAGCATCTGGCACGCCAGAGCGGCACCGGGCGCAGTTACTTCATCGAAAAGTTGTTCACTGCCGTGGCGTTTGCCGAGCGTGGCCTGGTGGGTGTGAACCCCAAGGTCGAGCGGCGGCGCAAGTGGATTGCACGCGGTGTACTCGCGGCCACGGTGGCGTTGGTGGTGGTGGTCAGCGGCCTGTGGTGGGTGAGTTATCGCGCCAACCAGGCGTACATCGCCCAGGTCGACCAGAAGGTCGCGCCGCTGGGCCAGACTGTGCAGAACCTCAGCCCGGCGCAGCGTGAAGTCCTTGCGGTGCTGCCGTTGCTCAATGCGGTGAAGAACCTGGCGGGTGATTCGCCGAGCTGGTCCGAAGGCCTCGGCTTGTATCAGGGCGACATGCTCGAAGCCGAATCCGCCAGCGTGTACCGCAAGCTACTGATCGCGGTGTTCGCGCCGCGTCTGGTGACGCGCATCGAAGAGCAACTGCACGGCGGCGGCAACTCGGACTTCCTCTACGAAGGCCTGAAGGCCTACCTGATGCTGGCCGACAGCGAGCATTACGACCCGGACTTCATCAAGGCCTGGATCGCCCTCGACTGGGACCGCAACCTGCCCCGCGACCTGCCGGCCGAGCAGCGGCAGGCGTTGACCGGGCACTTGCAGGCGCTGTTTGATCGTCACCCGCCGAACGCACGCCTTGATCCGCGCTTGATCGATGACCTGCGCCGCCAACTGCAACAGCTGCCGGTGGCCCAGCGTGTCTACGACCGGGTCAAACGCCAGAAACTGCCCGAAGGCATCCCGGACTTTCGCATCAACGAAGCCGCTGGCCGTGATGCCGCGCTGGTGTTCAGCCGTAAAAGCGGCAAGCCGTTGGGCGAGCCGTTGAGTGGGTTTTTTACCGCCAAGGGCTATCGCCAGGCCTTCCTGCTGAGCAGCCTGAACCAGACCGGCACCCTCGCTGAAGAGCAATGGGTGCTGGGCCATGAGCAGGCCGATCAACAGAACGTGGTGAGCCTGGCCGCCGACGTGCGCCGCCTGTATTTCCAGGACTACCAGCGCCAGTGGGATGCCTTGCTCGCCGATATCGACTTTGTGCCGATCACCAGCGTGGCCCAGGCGGCCGATGTGCTGCGGGTGATTTCCGGGCCGACGTCACCGCTGAAAAAACTGCTGGTGGCGGTGGCCAAGGAAACGGACCTGCAAGCTGAGGAACGCCAACTGGTGGCCAAGGGCGTACCGGTCGAAGGCGGTGTCGACAAGCTCAAGGAGCGCCTCGGCAGCCTGCTCGGCCAGGACCAACCGACCGCCAATGCACCCCAGGCGGCGGATGATCCGGTGACCGCGCACTTTGCCGAACTCAACAGCATCGTCAGCAAGAATGAAGGCGAGCCGGCGGCCATCGATGGCCTGCTGTCGGACATGAACGCGCTGTATGTGCAGGTCAGCGCGATGGTCGGCGCCAGCGGCGATGCGCTGCTCGGCGAAGCCAAGAACCAGGCGGCGGCTGCGGCCACGCGGGTCAGCCTGAATGCCGAACGCCAGCCGCCGCTGGTGCAGGGCATGGTCAAGTCGGTGGTCAACTCCACCACTAACAGCATGATGGGCGGGGTGCGTAACCAGCTGAACGCGGCCTGGGTCAGCGAAGTGGTCAACGTCTATCGCCAGTCCCTGGCAGGGCGTTACCCGATGTCGCCGGGCAGTGCGCGGGACGCCACGCTGGATGACTTCGGTCAGTTCTTCGGCGTGGGCGGGGTGATGGACAACTACTTCCGCAAATACCTGCAACCCTACGTGGATACCTCGGCGCCGACCTGGCGCTGGCAGCCGGGTGCGGCGCAGAAACTGGGGATTGCACCGGGGGTGCTGCAAACCTTCCAGCGTGCCGCGACCATTCGTGACGCGTTCTTCCGGTCGGGCGGCACCCAGCCTATTGTGCGTTTCGAACTCAAGCCGGTGTCGATGGACCCGACCATCACTCAGTTCCTGCTCGACCTCGACGGCCAGCAATTGAGCTACGACCACGGCCCGAGTCGCCCGGTGGCGATGCAATGGCCGAACCCCGGCAGCATTGGCGTGGTGCGGATCTCCATCATGCCGCCATCGGCCAGTGGCCGTTCCGGCGTGACCCTCGACGGCCCGTGGGCGTGGTTCCGTCTGCTGGAGCAATCGGACCTTACTGCCGGCAACTCGCCGGACCGCTTCAACCTGCGCCTGCGGGTCGACGGCGCGAGCATCGCCTACGAGTTGCGCGCCAACAGTGCCTTCAACCCGTTCAAGAGCCGTGTGCTCAACGGCTTCAGCCTGCCGGAGCGGCTATGACGACCCTGGGTTTCTACGGCAAGTTGGCCAGTCGCGGGGATTTTGTCAGCCGCGCCTTGCCCCAGAGTTTTGTCGGCCCGTGGGACAGCTGGCTGGCGGCAGGTTTGCTCGCCAGCCAGAACAGCCTGGGCGGTGATTGGCTCAAGGTGTATCTGGTCAGCCCGCTGTGGCGCTTTGTGCTGGCGCCGGGTGTGTGCGGGCCGGACGCTGCGGCGGGCGTGGTGATGCCGAGCATTGATCGGGTCGGGCGCTATTTCCCGCTGGCGGTGGTGGCCTTGCTTGACCACGACGCCAATCCCGCTTCGCTGGTGGGCGGGCCGGACGCGTGGTTCGAGCAGGCCGAAGAGCTGTTGCTCAGCACCTTGGACGCCGGCGCGACCTTCGAAAGCTTCAACGATGGTCTCGACAACCTTGGCTTGCCGACCACCGAGCCGCGTGCGGTAGACAGCCGTTTCGCCGGCCTGCAACGGGTGTCCGCCACCGTGCCCCACGAGCGCATGACCGCGCTCGCCGAACAGGCCTGCGAAGGCGCAAGCCTGTGGTGGGGCCGAGGTTCGGAACGTATTTGCGCTGGTTTATTACGGTGTCAGGGCTTGCCTGCCGCCGGCGATTTTGCGCAGTTTTTGCTCGGACAAGAAGGTGTGGTGTAGATGGGCGCGACGTACAAATCCGCGAGCAAAAGCCATGTGGGCATGGTGCGCCAGGTCAACGAAGATGCGTGCCTGGACCTGCCGGAAAACCGCCTGTGGGTGGTCGCCGATGGCATGGGCGGGCATGCGGCGGGGGACTATGTCAGCAGCCTGATCGTCGACAGCCTGCGCAGTGTGCCGTTGGGCCGCTCCCTCGACGAATACTCGGCGGCCCTGCGCAATGACCTGATCCGCATCAACGCCGCCGTACGCGAAGAAACCGCCAACCGTGGCGTGACCATGATGGGCAGCACCGTGGTGGTGCTCGCCGCCCGTGGGTTGCGCGGCGTCTGCCTGTGGGCCGGCGACAGTCGCCTGTATCGCCTGCGTGATGGCGTGCTTGAAGGCATCTCCCGCGACCACAGCTACGTGCAAGACCTGCAAGACAGCGGCCTGCTCAGTGAAGCCGACGCCCGCACACATCCGCGCGCCAATATCGTCACTCGCGCCGTGGGCGTGGAAGCCCAGCTCGAAGTGGCGGTGGTCGACCTGTTGATTGCCCCTGGCGACAGCTACCTACTGTGCAGCGACGGCCTGAACAAGACCGTCGAAGACCGCGAAATCCGCGAAGTACTCAGCCACGACGCGCCGGATGAAATCGTGCGCAGCCTGGTGCACCTGGGGCTCAATCGCGGCGCGCCGGACAACATCACCGCCATCGTTGTGAAGGTATCGGCATGAATATCGTTATTCCTGGCTACGACATCGAAGGCGAGATCGGCGAAGGCGCCATGGCCAGCGTGTACCTGGCGACCCAGCGCTCGCTGGAGCGCAAGGTGGCGCTGAAGGTGATGGCGGCGGCACTGGCGGCCGATCCGAGCTTCTGCGAGCGCTTTCTACGCGAGGGCAAGACCCTGGCGCGGCTGTCGCATCCGCATACCGTGACCATCCATGACATCGGCAATGTCGGTGAGCTGTATTACATGGCCATGGAGTTTTTGCCCAACGGCACGCTCAAGGAGCGCATTGCTGCCGGTATGACGCCGGAGCAGGGTGTGACGCTGATCCGCCAGATCGCCTCGGCGCTGGGTTATGCCCATGCGCAGGGGTTGGTGCACCGCGACGTCAAGCCCGCGAACATCCTATTTCGCGCTGACGGCACGGCGGTGCTGTCGGACTTTGGTATTGCCAAGTCCCTGGACGACCGCACCCAGTTCACCCAGGCCGGTTTTGCCGTGGGCACGCCGAGCTACATGAGCCCGGAACAGGCGCGGGGCCAGGAGATTGACGGGCGCGCCGACCTGTATGCGCTGGGTGTAGTGCTCTACGAAATCCTGGTCGGCAAGCTGCCTTACAGCGGCACCGACGCGCTGTCCACCGCGCTGGCGCACCTGACCGAGCCGCTGCCCGAGTTGCCAGTGCACCATGGCCGTTACCAGGGCGTGTTGCGCAAGTTGCTGGCCAAGGACCCGGCCGAGCGGTTCCCGGATGCGGCGGCGTTGCTGCTGGCGCTGGATCAATTGCCGATGGAATCGCCGGAAGCCACGCTGGTGCGGCCGATTCCGCTGAGTTTCGACCTGGGCGGCATCACGCCGGAGTCCATCGAAATCCCGACGGCCAAACCCGAACCGGTGCGTCAACCGGTGGTGCCGCCGACGCAGCACAGCGAGCAGCGCCGTGGGCCGGTGTTGGCGCTGGCGGCGGTGGCTGTGGCGGTTGCCCTGGCGATTGGCGGTGCTTCCTATTGGTGGCTGAGTGGCGATGACGAGCCCGCCAAGCCGCCGGCCGCTGCAGTGCCGGCAGCAACGCCGGCAGCAACGCTCGCAGCGACACCAGCGGCGGCGGTGGTTGAGGCAGATGGCGGTCAGCGCCCGCTGTTGATGGCGGGCAAGAAAACCCTGTTCCAGCGCGTCCTCAGCAAGCCGGGCGCGAAGCTTTCGGATGAGGCCGGCAGCGCGCCGGGTAAAGCCCTGCCGGCGTTTTCGGTGCTCTACGTGTACCAACGCAAGGACGTCGACGGCCAACCCTGGGTGCGCGTTGGCGCCGCCACCGACGGGCGCAGTGACGGTTGGCTGCCGGCGGCCCAGGTCAGCGACTGGAAACAGAGCCTGGTGCTCAAGTTCACCGAGCGCTCGGGGCGTGCGCCGGTGATGTTCCTGCGCCAATCCGGCGAAGTGGAAAAGCTGCTCGCCGACCCGGCCGCCGCCAAGGGGGCGTTGGCCAAGGCGCAGAAAAACAGCGAAGACAATGGGCAAATCCTCGCCCTGGAACCCACTGCCAGCGCGGTGCCGCAGAACCAGTTCTACCTGTTGCCGATCTTCGACTCCAAGGAAAGCTTCGACGAAAACGGCCAGCCGGTGCAGTTGCTCAATGTCGCTTCGATCGACCCTGGCAGCAGCGCAGCGGCCAAGCCCGCGACGCCGGTGATCAGCGCCAATGCCGATGCCTTCCGCACCGCCGTGGTGCTGGTGGTGGACACCACGGTGTCGATGCAGCCGTATATCGACCAGATACGCGACGTAGTCCATGAGCTGCAAACCCGCATCGGCGAGCGCGGCGAGTTGGACAGCGTCAGCTTTGGCATGGTGGGTTTTCGCAGCAGCATCAAGAAAACCCCTGGCCTGGAATACGTGGCCAAAACCCTGATCAGCCTCGACCAGGGCCGCGACCCGCAACGCTTCCTGGACATGGCGCGGCAGGTCAAAGCCTCCAGCGTGTCGAGCCATTCGTTCAACGAAGACGCGTTTGCCGGGGTGATGCAGGCGGTGGACGGCATGGACTGGTCCGGCTATGGCGGGCGCATCATCCTGCTGGTCACCGATGCGGGCGCGCTGCGCAAGAACGACCCGTTTGCCGCCACCCAGATGAACGAAGCCGAAGTGCGCCAGGCGGCGCTGGGCAAACAGATCAAGATCTACGCCCTGCACCTGCGCACCGACGCCGGCAAGAAAACCCACGCCGGCGCCGAGAGCCAGTACCGCATCCTCACCGCCGACGCCAACCCGCAGATCGGCGACCTGTACACACCGGTGCCCGGTGGCGATGTGCGCAAGTTGGGCGAGCGTGTCGACGAGATCGGCAGCGTGTTCGCCAACCTGGTGCACCAGGTGCGCAGCAACACGCCGCAGCCTGTGCCGATGCTCAGTTCGGCACCGACCCTGGCGGACAAATCTGCCGCCGTGGGTTACGCCATGCACATGGACTTCCTCGGGCGCAAAACCGCAAGCCAGGCACCGCAACTGGTGAGTGCCTGGACCGCCGACCGCGACCTGACCAACCCCGCTCTGCCGGCGTTCCAGGTGTGCGTGATGCTGACCAAGTTGCAGCTCAATGATTTGCAGCAGTCGCTGAAACTGATCGTCGACGCGGCGCGCAAGACCCAGACCTCACCCAAGGATTTCTTCCAGGAAATCGCCAGCGCCTCGGCCTACATGAGCCGCGACCCGCAAGCCCTGCGCAAGGGCGGCAACCTGGCAGACGGCGGTATCCTCGGCGAATACCTGGAAGGCCTGCCGTACCGCAGCAAGTCGCTGAACATGACCCAGGATTTGTGGTTGTCGTTGAGCGTGGCTGAGCAAGAGGACTTTATCGACGAGCTGGATTCGAAAATCCGCCTTTACGAAACCTTCCATAACGACGTGGCCAACTGGGTCCGTTTCGGCGATGCCGAGCCGGGCGATGCGTTGTACCGCGTGCCGTTGTCGACGCTGCCGTAATGCTGAACCTGAGCGCGGTGCACAAGAGCCGGGGCGTCGGGAGCCAGCGCTATAGCCTGGTGATCCCGGCGCTGCACCTGCGTGCCGGTGAGCAGTTGGCGATTGTCGGGCCCAGCGGTTGCGGCAAAAGCACCTTGCTGGACTTGCTGGCGCTGGTCCTGGCGCCGGATCAGGTGGGCTGCTTTGAGTTCAATCAGCAGGATATTGGCGGGCTGTGGCGTGCCGACCAGCAATCGGCCCTGGCTGCGTTGCGCAGCCAGCATCTGGGCTATGTGCTGCAAACCGGCGGGCTGCTGGGGTTTCTCGATGTGCGCGGCAATATCGCCTTGCCCCGGCAACTGCTGGGCTTGAAGGACGATGGCAGCGTGGCGCGCCTGGCTGAACAGCTGGAAATCAGCGACCAGTTGGCGAAGAAGCCCTCGGCCCTGTCGGTAGGTCAGCGCCAGCGCGTGAGCTGCGCCCGCGCCCTGGCCCATGCACCGCAACTGGTGCTGGCGGATGAGCCGACCGCCTCCCTCGACCCACTGAACGCCGAGCGTGTAATGCACGCGCTGCTGACCCAGGCCCGCGAGCACCGCGCCGCCTGTGTGATCGCCACCCATGACGAGCCCTTGGCGCGTGCCAGCGGCTTGCCGGTGCGGCGCATCAGTTGCCGCCGCGATGCCGACGGCGGCGTCACCGCCACCCTCGGCGAGGCGGGCTGATGCGCATCCCCTTGATCGCTTCCCTGGCCTGGCAGGATTACCGCAACGATGCGTGGCTGTCGGCGTGTTCGGTGTTGGCACTGGTGGCGGTGATCGCGCCGTTACTGGTGTTATTCGGCCTGAAATTTGGACTGGTTAGCAGTTTGACCGAACGTTTGCAGACCGACCCGGCCACCCGTGAAATTATTCCGCTGGGCGGTGGTCGATTCAGCAGCGCATTTATCGAGCAGCTTGGCCAGCGCAGCGACGTGGCGTTCGCCGTGCCGCGCACGCGGCAGATTGCGGCGACGGCGCAGGTGGGCGCGCTGACCTTGGAAATGCTGCCGACGGCGCCGGGTGATCCGTTGTTGGGCGCGGTGGCGCTGCCACAGGGCCTGGGTCAGATCGTGCTGAGCCACACCGCTGCCGAGAAGCTGGCGGCGCGGCCTGGGGATCTATTGGAAACCCGCTTTGCCCGCCAGGTCGCCGGGCGTGTCGAGGAGCAGCGCACACGGGTGCAAGTGGTTGGGGTGCTGCCGCTGGAAGCGTTCGCCCGTGATGGTTTGTTCGCCGAACCGGGCTTGCTGGAAGCGGCGGAAGATTATCGCGACGGCCGTGCCGTGCCGGCGCTGGGATGGGCGGGTGATGAGATGGCTGTGACTGAACAGCGGGTCTATCCGGCGTTTCGCTTGTATGCGCGCAGCCTCAGCGATGTGGAGCCGTTACGGGTGTATTTCGCTGGGCAGAATCTGTTGGTGTCGACCCAGGCAAACACCATCGCCCAGGTGCAGTCGTTGAGCCGCAACCTGTCGCTGGTGTTCTGGGTGATCGCCGGGTTGGCGTTGGCGGGAGCATTTGCGGCGATCTTCGCGGGAGCTCTGGCCGCCGTGGCGCGCAAGCGTCGGGAATTGTCGGTGTTGCGCCTGTTGGGGTTTTCCACCGGCGCGTTGCTGTTGTTCGTGGTGGTGCAGGCGCTCTACAGCGCAGGGTTTGCCGCCTTGCTCAGTGCCGGTCTGTATGGCCTGGCCGAGGCAGCGTTAAACAAGTTATTCGTGCAGGTGCCGGGCGAATACGCCAGTCATCTGCTGGCGCGTCACTACGGCCTGGCCCTGGTTGCAGTCCTCGGCGTCAGCGCCGTGGCGGCGGCGTGTGGGGGTTGGCGAGTGGCGCGTATCCAGGCTTCTGAAGGAATCAGAGATGTATAAGTTACTGGGCGCCGCCCTGGCGCTGAGCCTGGCCTCGATGGCCTGGGCCGATGAAGCCAGCGATAAACTGGACAACCCCAAACCGTTGCCGGATGACGTGAGCCTGCCGCTGCCGTGCGAGGGCAATATGGTGTTCCGCTACGCCTACGTGCTGGCCCAGGGCACCCTGGACGACCGCGAGATCAGTCTCGGCTACCCCTTCGCCGAAGGCGAGGCCGGCTACCAGCAGTCGTTTATTTCCGGCTACCGCCGCGACTTTATCAACGGCCAGTTCACCCTTAAGGATTTGCCGAAAGACTGGAACAAAGTCATCGCGCCGTTGATGCCCAAGACCGACGCCAAGACGCCACTCAAGCCGATGCTGTACTTCATCGGCAAGTACGAAGTGACCGCGCGCCAATACGCCCAGGTCATGGCCCAGGCGCAGTCCCTGGCCAGCGGTGAACCGGCCCCGGCCTGCGATGCGCCCACCGGCATGGCCGGGCGTTTGCCCAAGGTGAAACTGTCGCGTTTTGAGGCTGAGCGCTTCTCGGCGGTGTACAGCGCGTGGTTGATGAAATACCACCGCGAGTTGCTGCCGGTCAGTGGTCGCGGTTCGTCGGCAGAAGACGGCGGCCTGGGTTTTGTGCGCCTGCCCACCGAGGTGGAGTGGGAGTTCGCCGCACGCGGTGGGCAGGCGGTGAGCCGTCAGGATCTGGAAGGGCGCCTGTTCCCGCGCCGCGTCGAAGGCAGCGAAAGCGATGGCCCGCTGGGTGACTACGCCGTGTTCAACCAGGTCGCCGGCGGTACTGGCCAGGCGGCGCGCCTGATGCCCATCGGCACCAAGTTGCCCAATCCGATTGGCATGTTCGACGTGATCGGCAATGCCGCGGAGATGGTCCAGGAGTCCTTTCAATTGGTCCATGCCGGGCGACGCCAGGGCACCTATGGCGGCTTTGTGGTCAAGGGCGGCAACTACCTGGAAGGCGAGGGCACGCTGTTCACCGGCATGCGCCGCGAATACCCGATGTTCGCCGCCGATGGCACTGAGCAAAGCAACGAAACCACGGGTTTTCGCGTAGCGATTGGCGCGCTGTCGGCGCCACGTTCGCGTTACAAGGAGCTGTTTGTGCAGTGGCAAAAAGAAGGGCGCCTCGCCGCGCTGACCGACGCCATCGACGACGCCCAGGACCCGACCAAACGCCTGGACAGCATCATCGCCGCCAGCGTTGACCCCAAGCTGCAAGCCGAGCTAGGGCTGGTCAACGAAGAGCTCAAGCGCAATGTCTCGCTGATCGCCCAGCAACGCGAGGAAGCGGCGGGCAACCTGATCCAGTCGGCCGCCCTGGTGGCCGAGACCATCAGCAACTACAACATCCGCCTGGCCAACCTGCAGAAGAGCCGCCAACAGTCTCTGGACAACAAGGATGAGGCCAGCGCGCAGCTGTTTGATATGGCGATTGCCAACGGCCGCAGCGCCCTCGACGGCGCGGTGGCGATTTACATCGACAACCTGGCCACCGGCACGCGCTACACCGATGCGGTGATCCAGGCGCAGTTTCAACGGATCAAGGAAGAGTTGGATCGCAAGCCGGTGCTCGGCAAGAGCCTGGTGACGCGCGCAACACTGTTCGTCCGCCATGTCGGCAACTACCGCAAACAACAGCGGGCCGACCCGGCGACGATCTTGAAGGAACTGCTCGCAGCGAGCGGTCAGCGGTCTTGACCGTTGGTTGTGCGGCGAGCTTGGAAGGGACTCAGGCGGCAGTTGTCGGCTGGGCAAGTCAAACTTAGAAGAGAACACAACTTATGCTTTTTTCCCGTAAGGCGGTTTCCAAGCGTCACTTACTGCTGATTGCCGCTGGCTTCAGCACCGTGCTGACCGGTTGCGCCACATCGCCGGCCTCCAAGGTCGCGTCCAGCACCAAGGTCGAGTACTACCCCAACTGCTACGAGCCGGTGCAGCACTTGCGTGCCACCGATTCGAACATGACCAAGTCGGTCGTCACCGGTGCGGCCATTGGCGCAGCCGGCGGTGCCCTGCTCGGCGCCCTGACCGGCGACAAGGAAAAACGTGGCCGTAATGCCGCAATTGGCGCAGCCGGCGGCGCCCTGGCGGGCGGCGCGGCGGGTTATTACACCGAGCGTCAGAAGCAGATCGCCGATGACAACCAACGCATTGCCTCGTATGCGGCTGACGTGAACAAAAGCGCTTCCGACATCGATCGCAGCACCGCGTACGCCAAGGCGTCCCAGCAGTGCTACCAGAGCGCATTCACCAAATTGGTGTCTGATCGCAAGGCCAAAACCGTCAACGACACCGAAGGCCGCAAGCGCCTGGCGGAAATCGTTTCGGGCCTGAAGGAATCCAATGACCTGATCGTTGCGGTCAATGGCAAAGCTGCCGAAGACCTGAACAACTACACCCAGGCCTACGAGAAAGACCTGCAACAAGTGGGCGTGCAGCGTGCCGACGTGGTCACCGTGGCCAAGGCCGATGCAACACCTGCCGTGACGCCGGCCAACAAGAAGAAAGGCACCGGTACCAAGCCGCCGAAGAAGCCACCGCTGCCAACCGTACCGACTGAAGCGGTTTCCACCGAGAAAACCTTCCAGACCGCCCAGGCCAAGCAAGATGAAAGCAAGAAGGTCGCCAGCGCCGGTAAGACTCAGATCGAAGGCACCTGCCGCGATCCAAACCTGGCCGACTGGGCACCGGTGCCTTGCCCGAACGTTTAACTAACATGCTGCTATAAGCGTCAAACGCCAGCCGATCTTCCGCCAATGCGCTAGATCGGTGGCGTTCTTTTTGCAAATCGTTAAACTGCTGCGGCCACTTAATAATTACACCGAGGCCGTGTGCATGAAATTTCGTCTTCTGCTGTGGGTGCTGGGCCTGATGATGGGCAAAGCCAGCCGCACCAATCCTGCCTTCCAGCAACAGTTGGGTGATAAAGACCTGGCGTTCCAGTTGCAGACCCTCGACGGCAAGGTTGCCCGTCACTTCATCGTCAAAGACCAGCGCATCACCAGCCGCTCAGGGGTTCATCCTGCGCCGGCGTTCGCCATTGCGTTTAAAGATGCGGCCTACGGCTTCGCCACGATGCAGGCGAAGAACAAGCAACTGGCGTTCATGACGGGGATTCAGGACAAGTCGATCCAGATCAAGGGCAACCCGGCGCTGGTGATCTGGTTCCAGGGGCTGACCAAGTATTTGAAGCCGAAGAAAAAGAAGAACTGAGGTTTTTCAGTAAAACCGAGTTGGATTCATCGGGGGCAAGCCCCCTCCCACAGGGAAATGCATTCCAAATGTGGGAGGGGGCTTGCCCCCGATAGCTATCTGACAGGCGCCAGATTCAGCCCTGGCTGAACTGCGACGCCAGCTCACGCAACAGCACCTCGGCATCCAGCACCTTGCCGACCACTTCCTCAGCCTTGTCGCGGCTCAGGCCCAGGCGCTCCAACAGCGCATCCGGAATGGCCTCGTCCGGCCCGGAGCCAATCCCCCGGCTACGCAACAAACGCACCGCCAGACACACCAGGTTCGGGTATTCAGCGTATTGGCCGTCGTAGGTCGGATCGTGCTGGAAGCGCAGGGCGGTGGACAGTTCGTCCGGCATGTCCCAGTAGCGCATCAGCCAGGCGCCGATCTGCTCGCGGCTGATGCCCAGCAAGTGTTGCTCCACGTAGCTGTGGCACAGGTGCGGGTTGACCTCCAGATGACGGCAGATCAGCGAGAAGTGCGGCGGGAATACGTGAGCCAGCAGCAGGTAGCCGAAGTTGTGCAGCAGGCCGGCCAGGTAGGTCAGGCCGGCTTCGGGGCGCTGGGCGCGGGGCATGGCGCGGGTCAGGCCTTCGATCACGGCGGCGGTGTAGATCGACTGGTGCCAGTACGGCGTGGCCTGGTGCGGGTGGTCCTTGGGCAGGCTCAAGGTCTTGCCGAGGGCCAGGCCCAGCGCGAGGTTGATCACCAAGTCAAAGCCCAGCACGCGCACGATGGCGTCTTCCACCGAGCGGATCTTGCCGGGTGACGCGTAGTACGGCGACGCCGCCCAACTGACCACTTGGGCGGCCAGGGCCGGGTCGGTCTCGACCACGCCGGTGATGTCGTCGATGGTGGCGTTGGGGTCGACGCGCAGCTTGATGATCTTCTGCGCGGTGTCGGCCAGCGGTGGAATCTCGATGGTCGCTTCCAGGCGTTGCTGGATGCGGCGGGCGGTGAACGCCTGCATGGCCTGGGTGATTTCCTCGCGGTCATCATTGGGGCGGTCGAGGTTCGGGCGGATATTGCTCAGCGGCTCGCCGAAGTGCGCGGCGCTGGCCTTGGTGAGCATGGTCTTGAACGCATCGCTGGCGATTTCCAGCAGCAGCCCGGCTTCGCCCGAATGCACCAGCAGGCTCGGTTCGTCGAGCAGGCTGCCTTCGTACAAACACGGCGAACTGGTGAGTGCCGGCAGGCCCGGCAGCAGGCTCAGATCATGCTTGTCCAGCATGCGTTTGACGCGATCCGGCGACACAGCGATGAGGCGGCGACCGGTGAGTTCGGTGAGGCGGTTGAGGTCGAGCAACTGGTTCTGGGGGAACAGCACCATCAGTGCGCCCACGGCGTCTTCCAGCAGCACGGCCTGCACCTTGCGCGCAGGATTCAGGCCAGGGTGTTCTGCAACTTCCGTGTAGGGGATGGCGAGTTTTGCGAGCAGAGCCCGAATGACCGGCGGGGCGGTCAGTGGGGCTGTGGCGAGGGCAACTTCTGACATGGCCTGATCCAATTACGTACAGTCACCGAAGTATAACCAGCTTGATACACCTGTAGGTCGCTTAAGTGAGTCAGGCGTCACACTTGGCCGTATTGCTGCCCATGGCGCAGCCAGCGATCGAGCAGCGGGCTGACGTGATCCGGCCAGCGTTCCATCAGGGCTTGCGCCGCATCGCGCACGGCGGGGAGCAGGTCGGCGTCGCGCATCAGGTCGGCGACTTTGAATTGCAGCAGGCCGGTCTGGCGGGTGCCGAGCATTTCGCCGGGGCCGCGCAGTTCGAGGTCTTTTTCGGCGATGACAAACCCGTCGTTGGTCTCGCGCATGATGCCCAGGCGCTGGCGACCGATCTGCGACAGCGGCGGGTGGTACAGCAATACGCAGTGACTGGCGGCGCTGCCCCGACCGACGCGGCCGCGCAGTTGGTGCAGTTGCGCCAGGCCCAGGCGCTCGGGGTTTTCAATGATCATCAGGCTGGCGTTAGGCACGTCCACGCCGACTTCGATCACCGTGGTGGCCACCAGCAGTTGCAGGTTGCCGGCCTTGAATTCGGCCATCACGGCGGCTTTTTCAGCGGGCTTCATGCGCCCGTGGATCAGGCCCACCTTGAGTTCACCCAAGGCGCTGGTGAGGTCTTCGTAGGTGGTTTCGGCAGCCTGGCAGGTGAGTTCTTCGGACTCTTCGATCAGCGTGCACACCCAGTAAGCCTGGCGCCCTTCGGCACAGGCGCCGCGTACCCGCTCGATCACTTCTACGCGCCGGGTGTCGGTGACCAGCACGGTGTTGACCGGGGTACGGCCGGGCGGCAGTTCGTCGAGGATCGAGGTGTCGAGGTCGGCGTAGGCACTCATGGCCAGCGTGCGTGGGATCGGCGTGGCGGTCATGATCAACTGGTGCGGGTTCATACGCCCGCCCACGCCTTTCTGGCGCAGGGCCAGGCGCTGCTGCACGCCGAAGCGGTGTTGTTCGTCGATGATCACCAGGGCCAGGTTCTTGAACTTCACTTCGTCCTGAAACAGCGCGTGGGTGCCCACCACCATCGGGGCGCCGCCGGCGATCTGCTCCAGGGACGCTGCACGGTTCTTGCCCTTGAGCTTGCCGGCCAGCCACACCACTTCCAGGCCCAGGGGTTCGAGCCAGCGCTTGAAGGTGATGAAGTGCTGCTCGGCGAGGATCTCGGTGGGTGCCATCAGCGCCACCTGGTAACCGGCTTCCAGTGCTTGCAGGGCGGCGAGGGCGGCGACCACGGTCTTGCCCGCGCCCACATCGCCCTGGATCAACCGGAGCATGGGTTCGTTCTGGCTGAGGTCGTAGGCGATTTCATTGCCGACGCGTTGCTGGGCACCGGTTGGCGCAAAGCCGAGGTTGGCCAGGTACTGCGCGGGCAGGCGCGTGGCCTTGGGCATCGCCGGGGCGCGCAGGGAACGCATGCTTTCGCGCAGGCGCTGCTGGGACAGTTGGTGCGTGAGCAGTTCTTCGAAGGCCAGGCGGTGCTGGGCCCAGTGATGACCGAGGGCCAGCTCGTCGACATCGGCGTCAGCCGGTGGGTGATGCAAGTAGCGAATCGCATCGTCCAGCGGCGCCAATTGATAGTCGCGGGCCAGTTCCAGCGGCAGCCAGTCGGGCAGGCTTTTCGGGCCGAGCATCGTCAGGGTCTGCGTGCACAGTTGGCGCAGGCGTTGCTGGGTGAGGCCTTCGGTGAGCGGATAGATGGGCGTGAGGGTGGTGTCCACCGGCGGCGGCTCGTCGCCGGTAATCGCGCGGTATTCCGGGTGGTAAATCTCCAGGCCTGAGGCGCCTGGCCGGGCTTCGCCATAGCAGCGCACGCGGGTGCCGCGCTTGAGGCCTTCCTTCTGCGCGTTGCTGAAATGGTAGAAGCGCAGGCTCAGGCCGCCGGTGCCGTCCTGCAGGCGCACGACCAGGCTGCGGCGCTTGCCCATGACCACGTCGGCGCCGCTGACGGTGCCTTCGACTACCGCGTCCTGTCCTGGGCGCAAGTGGCCGATGGGCACCACGCGGGTACGGTCCTGATAACGCAGGGGCAGGTGAAACAATACGTCCTGGAGGTTTTCCAGGCCGACCTTGGCCAGCTTCTCGGCCATGGCTTCACCGACACCCTTGAGTGCCGTCACCGACACCTGCGACAGCTCTGTCATACCCTTGCTTAGCTCGCAGCAGGCGGCTTGGCCACCGAACACAGGCGGATCGAGTCGGCGAGGATCTCAATCGCTTTAGGCCGTGGGAAGCTCGCTCGCCAGGCGATTGCCACCGTGCGGAACGGCACCGGCGGTGTGAGCGGGCGCACTGCAATCACGCCGGGTGCGTAGTGATGGCTGTCCACCGCCGACAACGGCAGGATCGAAATGCCCAGGCCGGACGCAACCATGTGGCGAATGGTTTCCAGGGAGCTGGATTCCACGGTGGTGTGCTTGGCGCCGTCGTTGCCTTTGGTCAGCGTCGGGCAGGCTTCCAGCACCTGGTCGCGGAAGCAGTGGCCTTCGCCGAGCAGCAACAGGCTCTTGTCGTTGAGCAGGCCGGCGTCGATGGTGTCTTTCTGCGTCCACGGGTGGGAGGCGGGCATGAGCACATAGAACGGCTCGTCGTAGAGCGGCAGCGTCAGCACGTCGGCCTCGTTGAACGGCAGCGCGATGATGATCGCGTCCAGCTCGCCGTTGCGCAGTTTGTCGCGCAGCACGTGGGTGAAGTTCTCTTCGATATACAGCGGCATCTGCGGCGCGACGCGGTGCAGTTGCGGGATCAAGTGCGGGAACAGGTAAGGGCCGACGGTGTAGATGGCGCCGACTTTCAGCGGTGCGGTCAGCTGGTTTTTGCCGGCCTGGGCCAGCTCGCGAATGCTTTGCGCTTGTTCCAGGACCTTCTGGGCCTGGGCAACGATGCCTTCGCCCACGGGCGTAAGGCGCACGGCGCTTTTGCTGCGCTCGAAAATCAGCACACCGAGTTCGTCTTCAAGCTTTTTCACGCCCACCGACAGCGTCGGCTGGCTGACGTGGCAACGCTCGGCCGCGTGGCCGAAGTGCTGCTCTTGGGCGAGGGTAACGATGTAGCGTAATTCTGTAAGAGTCATAGCGGGCGTCCATGAGGTTGCGGGCCAAGCATACCGGCTGCAATCGATAGACGCACGTTATCAGAAGTTTGTTGGGGATTGAGCGGGGAATGCGCAGGATTTTGCTGAGTGTGGCAAGGGCTGCCCCTTGCCACAGTCATTTTCAGCGGCGACGTTTCTCGATGTTGTACACGAACGGTGCAACGATCTCGACACTGCCGCTTTTCACCATGTCGGCCGGTGGCTTGGGCAATGGTTGGGCACGACGGATCATGTCCAGGGTTGCACGGTCCAGGTCGGCGTTGCCGGAGCGGCCCACCAACTCGTAGGACAGCACGTTGCCTTCGGCATCGACCACGAAGCGCAAGCGGTTCAGGCCTTCCTTGCCACGCGCCTGGGCGCCTGGCGGGTACTTCTTGTACTTCTGCAGATGCGCCAGCAGCGTGCCTTCCCAGGATGCCTTGGCTGCAATCTGCTGCGGCGACGGGCCTGGAACCGGCTGGGCCGATTTTTCGGCGGGCGCGTTGGTCGGTGGAGCATCGCTCGGCGGATCCTCGGAAGGTTTTTCCTTGGGCGGCTCGATCTTTTTCTCTACCGGCTTGGGCGGCTGAGGTTTTGGCTTGGGCTTGACCGGCTTGGGCACCTGGATCGTTGGCTTGGGTGCCTCGGCCAGCTTCGGCAAAGGCAACTCTTCCACCGGTGCAGGCGGTTGCGGTGGCGTGACCACTTTCGGCGGAGCCGGTGGCGGCGGCGCAGGCATCGGCGCCAGGTCAATGACCATGGCGGCCGGTGGCAACTGCACGGTGTGCGGCGCCGACCAGTGGAGCGCGATAGCAATCGCGACGGCATGCACGCCCAGCACGACGGCGAGGCTGGTGCCATAACGCGTCAGTTTGTGGCGCGTCGTGATCATTTCTTGGCTGCCGTCTCAAGTCCGACCAGGCCTACCTTGAGGTA
>Ga0308161_1001689_pt1 | contig 25659 bp, 36 predicted proteins | sample PhyFR2_FD_201034 | JGI IMG/M metagenome (GOLD analysis project Ga0308161, IMG submission 201034) | Phyllosphere microbial communities from UC Gill Tract Community Farm, Albany, California, United States - DLSLF.R2 | ecosystem: Host-associated > Plants > Phyllosphere > Unclassified | place: USA...
CTGAACGAGCTTTTTGACCTTTTTGTCCACGTCCAGCTGTTTTACCGTTACCAGATGAAGTTCCTCGTCCAACACGGTTACGTACTTGGCGTGAGCCTTCTGATGGTTTTAATTCATGAAGTTTCATAGGTTTGGCACCTCCTTATCAAACTAGATCTGCTGATCCTTAGACTTCTTCAACGTCCACTAAATGAGAAACAGTGTTGACCATGCCTTTGATTGCATCGTTAGCAGGTTTTACAACTGTTGAGTTCATTTTCGTTAGACCTAACGCTTTTACAGTATCGCGTTGGTTTTGAGGACGTCCGATAATACTGCGTTTTAAAGTAATTTTCAATTCAGCCATTATGTTGTCCTCCTTAACCGATTAATTCTTCAACTGATTTGCCGCGAAGTGCTGCCACTTCTTCAGCGCGTTTTAATTGTTTCAAACCTTCAACTGTTGCGCGAACAACGTTGATTGGTGTGTTAGAACCTAAAGATTTAGATGTGATATCTGCTACCCCAGCTAATTCCAATACGGCACGAACTGGTCCACCAGCAGCGACCCCAGAACCTTCTACAGCAGGTTTCATTAGGATACGTCCGCCACCGAATACACCGATAACTTCGTGAGGGATTGTAGAACCAACCATTGGTACTTCAACCAAGTTTTTCTTCGCATCTTCGATTGCTTTACGGATTGCTTCTGGTACTTCTTGCGCTTTACCAGTACCGAAACCTACGTGTCCGTTTTTGTCACCGACAACGACTAAAGCAGCAAAGCGTAGACGACGTCCACCTTTAACAACTTTAGTAACACGGTTGATCGCAACAACGCGGTCTTCTAATTCCAAATGTTTTGGATCAATATAAACCATGAATGGTGTTCCTCCTTCTCTTAAAATTCTAGTCCATTTTCGCGCGCTGCTTCAGCTAAAGCTGCTACACGGCCATGGTAAAGGTATCCACCACGGTCAAAGACTACGACTTTAATACCTTTTGCTGCTGCACGTTCTGCGACTAATTTACCGACAGCTTGTGCTTGTTCAGTTTTGTTTGCACCTGAAACATCTTTGTCTAAGGCAGAGGCACTTGCTAGCGTCACACCCGCTACGTCATCAATTACTTGTGCGTAGATGTTTTTGTTCGAACGGAACACGTTTAAGCGTGGGCACTCAGCAGTACCAGAGATTTTGTTACGTACGCGACGATGTCTTTTTTGACGTGTCTTGTTTTTATCTGGTTTTGTAATCACAATTTGTCACCTCTTTATATTTGCTAGCCTAAGCTGCTAGTCGTAAAAGTTTACGACTATTTACCAGTTTTACCTTCTTTACGGCGTACAGATTCGCCAACATAACGAATTCCTTTGCCTTTGTAAGGTTCTGGAGGACGAACGCCACGGATATTGGCAGCCAATTCGCCGACAACTTCTTTATCGATTCCTTTGATGATAACAGAAGTGTTAGATGGCACTTCGATTTCAATGCCAGCTGGCGCGTCGATTTCAACTTGGTGAGAATAACCTACGCTCAATACAAGTTTTTTACCTTGTAATTGTGCACGGTACCCAACCCCGATCAATTCTAACGCTTTTTGGAAACCTTCAGAAACACCAACAACCATGTTGTTGAAGTTTGCACGGGTAGTTCCGTGGATAGTTTTCATTTCTTTACTATCGTTTGGACGAGTGAATGTTACTTCGCTTCCTTCGATATTCATTGTAATATCAGAAGAGAAAGTCCGTGTCAATTCACCTTTTGGTCCTTTAACTGTAATGTCGTTTCCAGCTTGTTTGACTTCAACACCTGCAGGAAGAACGACGATCTTATTACCGATACGACTCACTTAGAGGCACCTCCTTGTGTAATATTTTAAATTACCATACATAAGCGACTACTTCGCCGCCAACATTTTTTGCTCTCGCTTCTTTATCAGTGATTACACCGTCAGAAGTTGAGATAATTGCGATTCCTAGACCGTTCAATACTTTAGGTACTTCGTCAGCTTTGACATAAGCACGCAAGCCTGGTTTAGAGATACGCTTTAAGTTAGTGATAACACGTTCGCCGTTTTTGCCGTATTTAAGAAATACGCGGATCACGCCTTGTTTGTCATCTTCAATGTATTCAACATCGCGGACGAAACCTTCATGTTTCAAGATTTCAGCGATATCACGTTTGATTTTTGAAGCAGGTACTTCTAAGCTTTCGTGTTTAACCATGTTTGCGTTACGCACGCGCGTTAGAAAATCTGCGATTGGATCTGTCATGACCATGGGATAATTTACCTCCTTTATGCGAGTATAGTTTACCAGCTAGCTTTCTTCACGCCGGGAATTTGTCCTTTATAGGCAAGTTCGCGGAAGCAAATACGGCATAGATGAAATTTACGATAAACTGAATGTGGACGTCCGCAACGTTCGCAACGTGTGTATTCTTGAGTTGAGAATTTAGCAGGGCGTTTGTTTTTAGCAATCATTGATTTTTTAGCCACGTAGTTCGCCTCCTTTTTTTATTTTTGGAATGGCATGCCTAATTGTGTTAACAATTCACGAGATTCTTCATCTGTGTTTGCTGTTGTTACAATAACGATATCCATACCACGTACTTTGTCGATCAAATCGTAATCAACTTCAGGGAAGATCAATTGTTCTTTGATACCTAAAGTGTAGTTTCCGCGTCCGTCGAACGCTTTTTTGCTCACACCGTGGAAATCACGGACACGTGGCAATGAAACACTGACCAATTTGTCTAAGAATTCATACATTCTTTCGCCGCGCAATGTTACTTTCGCACCAATTGGCATACCTTCACGTAAACGGAAGCCAGCGATTGATTTTTTCGCTTTAGTGATCAATGGTTTTTGACCTGAGATCAATTGTAATTCTTCAACAGCTTTGTCTAAGTTTTTAGCGTTTGACACAGCGTCACCTACACCCATGTTGATAACGATTTTATCAACTTGTGGTGCTTGCATGATTGAGCTGTAGTTAAATTTGTCCATTAATGATGGGACAACTTCTTTTGAATATTTTTCTTTAAGGCGGTTCATCTGTTAGCCCCTCCTTCCTTCATCTGATTATTTATCAAGAACTTCGCCGGTTTTTTTAGAAACGCGGACTTTTTTGCCGTCAACTTCTTTGTAACCTACACGTGTTGCTTCACCGTTCGAAGGATCAACCACCATCACGTTTGAAACATGAATGGGTGCTTCCATTTCGACGATTCCGCCTTGAGGAGCAGTTTGAGAAGGTTTTTGGTGTTTTTTCACGACATTGATACCTTCGACAACGACTTTGTCTTTTTTAGGAAACGCTGCTAGCACAACGCCTTCTTTATTTTTGTCTTTACCAGTGATAACTTTTACTTTATCGCCTTTTTTAACAAACATGTTTGTTTCGCACCTCCTTTAGATAAGACTCACTATTACAATACTTCTGGTGCTAGGGAAACGATCTTCATGAAGTTGCCTTCACGCAATTCGCGGGCCACTGGGCCAAAGATACGAGTTCCACGAGGGCTCTTATCATCACGGATAATTACCGCAGCATTTTCATCAAATTTGATATAAGAACCGTCTGTACGACGTGCTCCTGATTTTGTACGAACGATAACGGCTTTAACGACGTCACCTTTTTTGACAACCCCGCCTGGCGTTGCTTGTTTGACCGTAGCAACGATCACATCACCAATATTGGCAGTTTTACGACCAGATCCGCCAAGGACTTTGATCGTTAGGATTTCACGGGCACCTGAGTTGTCCGCGACTCTTAATCGGCTTTCTGCTTGGATCACGATGTGTATCCTCCTTTCAGATTTTGCAATTCACAATCTATATAGGAAAATCTCGTGTGATTAGATAATCACTGCCTTTTCAACAATCTCTACTAGACGGAAACGTTTCGTAGCTGATAATGGACGAGTTTCCATAACTTTCACGATATCGCCAACTTTTGCTTCGTTGTTCTCATCGTGTGCTTTGTATTTCTTAGAATAGTTCAGACGTTTTCCGTAGATAGGGTGGTTTTTCTTTGTTTCAACTACAACAGTAATGGTTTTATCCATTTTGTCGGATACCACGCGACCTTGGTAAACTTTGCGTTGATTTCTTTCTTCAGTCATACGCTAAATGGCCTCCTTCCACTATTACTTAGCTTGTTCACGCAAAACAGTTTTGATGCGTGCAATCGATTTACGTACTTCTTTGATACGTGCAGTGTTTTCTAATTGACCTGTTGCTAATTGGAATCTAAGATTAAACAATTCTTCTTTCAATTGTTTTTCTTGATCTAGCATTTCGGCAGTGGTTAATTCTCTGATTTCTTTAACCTTCATTCGATTCACCACCCATTTCCTCACGTTTTACGATTTTCGTTTTCATAGGTAATTTGTGAGAAGCAAGACGTAACGCTTCGCGCGCCACTTCTTCAGATACACCGGCAATTTCAAACATGATTTTTCCACGTTTAACTGGTGATACCCATCCTTCTGGAGCCCCTTTACCTTTACCCATACGAACGCCAATAGCTTTTGATGTATATGATTTGTGAGGGAAAATTTTGATCCATACTTTCCCGCCACGTTTCATATAACGAGTCATGGCGATACGAGATGCTTCAATTTGGCGGTTAGTGATCCAGTGAGATTCAACAGCTTGCAAGCCGTATTCACCGAAAGCCACTTCTTTGCCGCCTTTTGCTTCACCGCGCATTTTACCACGGAACTCACGACGGTGTTTTACACGTTTAGGTACTAACATGATTATTTCCCTCCTTTCTCAGTGTTTTTTTTAGTTGGAAGAACTTCTCCACGATAAATCCACACTTTAACTCCTAGTTTTCCGTATGTTGTATCTGCTTCTTCCCATGCGTAATCAATATCCGCACGTAATGTATGAAGTGGAACAGTTCCTTCTGAATAACCTTCTGAACGGGCGATATCGGCACCGTTTAGACGTCCAGAAACTTGTGTTTTGATTCCTTTAGCGCCAGAACGCATTGTGCGTTGGATCGCTTGTTTTTGGGCACGACGGAAAGCCACACGGTTTTCTAATTGACGTGCAATTCCTTCGCCCACTAATTTTGCATCTAAATCTGGTTTTTTGATTTCAACAATGTTGATGTGAACTCGTTTGCCAGTTAAGCTGTTCAATTCTTTTCTTAGGTTTTCGACTTCAGATCCGCCTTTACCGATAACCATACCTGGTTTCGCTGTGTGGATTGAAACGTTCACGCGGTTTGCTGCGCGTTCGATTTCAACTGTTGACACTGCGGCATCAGCAAGTTTAGATGCGATAAATTTACGGATTTTCAAATCTTCGTGTAGAAATTCGGCATACTCTTTTTCAGCATACCATTTAGCATCCCAGTCACGGATGATGCCTACGCGCATTCCAATTGGATGTACTTTTTGACCCACTGATTGTCCCTCCTTATTTTTCTGATACGACTACAGTAATATGACTTGTACGTTTGTTGATTGGTGATGCTGAACCTTTCGCACGTGGACGGAACCGTTTCATAGTTGGTCCTTCGTTAACGAATGCTTCAGAAACGATCAAGTTTTCAACATCTAAGTCAAAATTATTTTCTGCATTAGCGATAGCTGACATCAAGACTTTCTCGATGATTCCTGCAGCTTTGTTTGGTGTGAACTTTAAGATCGCGATTGCTTCAGCAACGCTTTTCCCTCTGATTAAGTCAATAACTAGACGTGATTTGCGAGGAGAAACGCGGACTGTTTTAGCAGTTGCTTTCGCTGATGTAATTTGTTCTGCCATTTTTGGATATCCTCCCCTCAAAATTAGCGTCTTGTTTTCTTATCATCGGCAGCATGTCCGCGATAAGTTCTTGTTGGTGCAAATTCACCTAATTTGTGTCCTACCATGTCTTCTTGGATGTAAACTGGTACATGTTTCCGTCCATCATATACTGCAATAGTATATCCGATAAAATTCGGGAAAATTGTGGAACGACGTGACCAAGTTTTGATCACTTTTTTCTTTTCAGCGCCTTCTTGTGCTTCAACCTTTTTCATCAAATGATCATCGACGAAAGGTCCTTTTTTCAAACTACGACCCATGGTGTACCTCCTCTCAAAATATGTGACACACGGTCATAAATGTTACTTGGTTTTACGACGAACAATAAGTTTGTCAGATTTTGCTTTTTTATTACGAGTTTTGTACCCAAGAGCAGGTTGTCCCCAAGGAGAAACTGGTGCTTTACGTCCGATTGGTGCTTTACCTTCACCACCACCGTGTGGGTGATCGTTAGGGTTCATTACGCTACCACGAACAGTTGGGCGTTTACGCATCCAACGAGAGCGTCCAGCTTTACCGATGTTGATCAATTCATGTTGTTCATTACCAACAGCACCGATCGTTGCACGGCAAGTAGCCAAGATCATACGTACTTCGCCTGAATTCAAACGAATCAATACATATTTACCTTCTTTACCAAGTACTTGTGCACTTGTACCAGCTGAACGGATCAATTGTCCGCCTTTGCCAGGTTTCATTTCAATGTTGTGGATAACTGTACCAACTGGAATATTTTCAAGTGGTAATGCGTTCCCTACTTTGATATCTGCTTCTGGACCAGAAACGATCTTTGTGCCAACTTCTAATCCTTTAGGTGCTAAGATGTATGCTTTTACTCCATCCTCGTAATGTACTAACGCAATGTTAGCAGAACGGTTTGGATCATATTCAATCGTTTTAACTGTAGCAACGACATTGTCCTTGTTACGTTTGAAATCGATTATACGGTATTGACGTTTGTGACCGCCACCTTGATGACGAACCGTGATACGTCCGTTGTTGTTACGACCAGCATTGTTTTTCAAAGGAGCTAACAATGTTTTTTCTGGTGTTGAAGTTGTGATTTCAGCGAAATCAGAACTTGTCATATTACGACGGCCGTTCGTGGTAGGTTTGTACTTTTTAATCGCCACGTCTTTTTCCCTCCCATGTAAAATTTATACGTAGACTACTTATTCAGCAGCTTCGAAAATTGTAATTTCTTTTGAACCTTCAGTTAAAGTCACAACAGCTTTGCGACGTTTTTTTGTATATCCTGCATATTTACCCATGCGTTTGAATTTAGGACGAACGTTGATGATATTCACGTTAGCCACTTTCACACCGTCAAAGGCAGCTTCTACAGCTTGTTTTACTAAAGTTTTGTTTGCTTTTGTGTCCACTTCAAAAGTATATTTCTTGTCATCCATGGCAAGCATTGATTTTTCAGTGATCACTGGGCGTTTAATAACGTCTAGTAAGTTCATTATGCAAGCACCTCCTCGATCTGAGTAAGAGCAGTTTTCGTTACAAGTAATTTGTCACTTGAAACGATGTCAAGAACACTAATGTTGTCAGCAGTTACTACAGAAACTTTCGGCAAGTTGCGCGCTGATAAAGCGGCAAAGTCGTTTTCAGATTCAAGAACTACCAATACTTTAGAATCAATTGTCAAGTTAGCAAGAACTTGTTTGAATTCTTTTGTTTTAGGTGCATCAAAGCTTAATCCTTCGATTGCTACCAAGTTATTTGAAGCAACTTTTTCTGACAATACAGATTTCATTGCTAAGCGACGAACTTTTTTAGGAAGTTTGTAGCTGTATGAACGTGGTGTTGGTCCGAAGACTACGCCACCTCCACGCCATTGTGGTGAGCGGATCGAACCTTGACGGGCACGACCAGTTCCTTTTTGGCGCCATGGTTTACGGCCACCGCCTCGAACTGCACTGCGGTTTTTCACAGCGTGTGTTCCTTGTCTTAATGAAGCGCGTTGCATGATGATTGCATCGTAGACAACTGTTTCATTTGGTTCAATTCCGAAGATTTCTTCGTTCAATGTAATTTCGCCATTTTGGCTTCCATCTTGTTTGAATAATGCTACATTCGGCATTCCTTAGTTCCTCCTTTCTTCCTATCTGTTTATTTAGCTTTCACAGCTGATTTGATTGTAATCAATGATTTTTTCGCGCCAGGAACGTTTCCTTTGATCAGAATAACGTTGCGTTCTGCGTCTACACGTACGATTTCCAAGTTTTGGATCGTGATACGATCGCCACCCATACGGCCAGCAAGACGTTTGTTTTTGAAGACACGGTTTGGAGCTACTGGACCCATTGAACCAGGACGACGATGGTAACGAGAACCGTGAGACATTGGTCCGCGGCTTTGTCCGTGACGTTTGATAACGCCTTGGAATCCTTTACCTTTCGAAGTACCAGTTACATCAATGATGTCTCCTGCTTCAAAAATATCAACTTTGATTTCTGATCCTACTTCTAAGCCCTCAAGCTCTACATTCTTGAATTCGCGAATGAAGCGCTTAGGAGCCGTGTTTGCTTTCGCAACATGACCTTTCGCAGGTTTGTTAGACAAAACTTCACGTTTATCTTGATAGCCGACTTGAATTGCTTCGTAGCCGTCATTTTCGATTGTTTTCACTTGTAGTACTACGTTAGCAGTAGCTTCAACTACAGTTACTGGAATCAATTCGCCAGACTCAGTGAAGATTTGTGTCATTCCCACTTTTTTCCCTAAGATTCCTTTGGTCATGATTACACCTCCAATTTAATTATAGTTTGATTTCGATGTTTACACCGCTTGGCAAGTCTAGCTTCATTAAAGCATCAACTGTTTTTGGTGTTGGATTCACAATGTCGATTAGACGTTTGTGTGTACGCATTTCGAATTGTTCGCGTGAATCTTTGTATTTGTGCGTCGCACGGATGATCGTGTACAAGCTGCGTTCAGTTGGTAATGGAATTGGACCAGATACGCCAGCTCCAGTTCTTTTTGCAGTTTCTACGATTTTATCCGCTGATTGATCTAAAATACGATGTTCATACGCTTTTAAACGGATACGAATTTTTTGTTTTGCCATTGTTTTCCCTCCTTCGCCTATTTTGAAAAGTAGACATAGCTCCACGAAAATTTTCCGTCACGCTCGTCCATGGCAAAGCGTCCGGGCGTGTCGCAACCTCTCGTTTCGTAGCCGGCAGAAATTTCTTTGCTGCCAGTGTGACTTACGCATTTTACGTAAACAGCACCTTTATGATTATATTACGGATAAACATTGATTGCAAGCTTTTTTTATTGGAAATGCGCGATTCTTTTGCATTTCTTTCTGAAAACTTTCTTCAATTATACGAAATAAAAAAAGAAGCATTGCGCACTTCTTTTTTATCCATTTATTCTACCGCGAAATGTACGATCCATCGCTGCTTTCAATGGGAAATAAAGTATGGCCACCAGCACGATCGTCACCGTCACATTGATCACCGTCGCGGGCAGTTTGACCAGCGCAGCCGCCCACGCATGTGAGAAGGCACTTCCCATATACCACAACATCACTGTGTTCTTGATTTGTGTCATCGCTAATTTGGCGAATCCTGTTGCGAGTCCGATAACAACTAATTGCCAGACACGATGGGGCTTCTTTTTAAATAGAAGAAAGACACCGTACGCTGCTGCGCCAACAATAAAACTTTCCAGGATGAAATAGGGCGCTTCTGCGGCGTAGCCATTCAAGACATCAAAGATGGCAAAACCCAACCCACCTGCCAGCGATCCGTTGATATAGCCCAATAACAATACCGCCAGCAAAAGAACCGCATTCCCTAAGTGGACGAAGGCACCGGTCGGCAGTGGAATCTTAATCATTGTACCAATCACAGTCAACGCGGCAAAAAGAGCGACCAGTACCACCCGTTGAATCTTTTGATCATTCATGGTGCATCCTTCTTTCTGCTTCATTATACGCCCCATGCCATACATGTCCGACATACGGGTTGATTGATACTCCTTGTTCGATCGCAGCTGCCACGAAGGATTTCGCCACACGAACACTATCCAACACTGTCCATCCTTTGGCTAAACCGGCTGTCACAGCTGCCGAAAAAGTACAACCCGCACCATGGTTAAAATCCGTATCGATACGAGGTCCCTCTAACACTGTAAACGTCGACCCATCGTACAAGACATCGATCGCTTGGCTGCCTTGTAAACGGTGACCACCTTTTACCACTACATTTTTTGCTCCTAGATGATGGATCTTCGCGGCAGCTGTTTTCATGTCTTCTACCGTCCTTAGATCCCCTAGTCCAGACAATATACCGCCCTCAACCAAATTCGGTGTAGCGACTTCGGCAAGCGGCAATAAATCCGCAATGATTGCCTCTACACTTTCTGGTTGCAAAATATGCGCGGTACCTTTACAAGCAATCACTGGATCGATGACAACCTGTTTGATCCCGCGCTCTTTGATTACACGCGCCGCCACTTTGATATTTTGTTCATTGCCTAGCATCCCTGTTTTCACTGCATCCATGGCTTCCCCAGCTAATGCTGAGATCAATTGTTTTTCAACCAAATCCGCTGCTATAGCTGTTACCTCGTGTTGCCAACCCGTCGTCGGATCCATCGTGACGATCGATGCCAACGAAGCAAATCCGAATGTGCCATACTCTTGAAATGTCTTCAAATCGGCTTCGATGCCCGCCCCACCTGTTGAGTCAGAGCCTGCAATCGTTAATACTTTTTCCATCTTCATGCCCCCTTTTTCTCAGTATAGTCAATCTTCCCCTTGACGAAAAGAGCCATTTGGCTTATTTTAGAACCATCCAATTGATAAAAGGTGGGTTGTCATGGTACACAAAATCGATAAAAAGAGCAAGCAGCCTCTTTACCAACAAATCGTCGCCTATTTCATTGATCAAATCCAGAGTGGTCTTTATGGCCCTGGAGATCGTCTACCGCCCGAGCGGGATCTAGCCGCTGATTTTTCTGTCAACCGTTCGACTGTTGTCAAAGCATTAGATGAACTCAAAAGCCTTGGCTGGATCTCAAGGAAACAAGGCAGCGGATCTAAGGTATTGGAAGGACGTTGGGGCAGCAGACAAGCACCACTCTCTTATTTAAGAGCTTCTTTAGATAGCCCTTATTTACAACAAGATCCCTTCGTCACAGAGATTCAGCAATTACGACAGGACACTGAGGCCCTTGATTTATACACTGGTGATCTCCCTCCTGACTTGATGCCTAACTTTACGTTCCCGGCATTTACTTGGGAAGAAATCCGCCAAGAAAGTCAGCACCTATCCGCATCTGGTTACCGCCCACTAGAAGAAACCTTATTGCGTCACTTGGTGGATTCCTTCGCTTTACCCACTAGTGGTCAAAAATTAGTGATTACCGCAGGATCCACACAAGGAATCACACTTTTGATGCAAGTATTGTTGCGTTCTGGGGATTGCATTGCCGCTGAAGACCCTTCTTTCTTATTTGCATTGCCGCTTTTTTCAACAATGGACGTTCAACTGGTTGGCATCAAGCAAGACGATGAAGGCATCTTGCCCCTGGCATTAGAACGTACGTTAAAGGAAAAGAAAATCAAGTTTCTCTACTTAAACCCAAGCTTTCAAAATCCAACTGGCCACACGATGGGCTTAAACAGGCGGAAAGCAATCATCGCCCTGTGTCAAAGGTATCAAGTCCCAATCATCGAAGACGACGTCTTTGGGGAATTGTCTTTGTCAGAAACACCACCAAAATTAAAAACGTTAGCACCAGAAACAGTGATTTATCTAGGTTCCCTTTCAAAACTATTGGGTGCAACGATCAAAATCGGTTGGCTATTGGCACCTGAAGCATTGGCAGAACAGTTTGCACAAGCAAAACGTCGTATGTCGATCGATACAACTATTTTCCCGCAAGTCTTAGCAAACAGCGCCTTGCAATCACCTGAATTTTTTTCCCAAAAACACCTATTGTTGCAAGAAATGGCGCACAGAAAAACAGCCCTCGAACAAATCCTATTGCCTTTTAAAGATGATTGGCAATGGCAGTCGATCAAAGGTGGACTTTATTTCTGGTTACAGTGGCGACACCCATCATTACACCGCAACGATTGGCAAGTATTGTTGCGCAATTCACTCTTAGGGGCCCCTGCTTTTTTGTTTAGCAACGAAACGAACGCAGTACGACTGAATTACACACGGTTATCCGAAAAAGACCTCTCGCTGTTTACAGAGCGGTTTCAAAAAGTCACTTCACAATTAAAGGAGCTATCATATGAACGAAACCATTGAACTTTTACAAAACCACAGAACCTATCGTCAATTTGATCCGCAACATCAACTGCCAAAGGAGCAATTACAAGCGATTTTGGCCGCTGCCCGCCAAGCCCCTAGCTGGATGAACGGCCAAGCTTACTCGATCATCGTGATTGATGATATGGCCTTTCGTGAACAACTCGTGGCTTGGAATCCAGGAAATCCCCACATCGCTGCAAGCTCTGTTTTCTTGTTATTTCTAGCAGATCTGCAAAGGACCAAGCAAGTCGCCGATGTCAAAGGCACGCCTTACTTGGTCGACGAAGGATATCAACCACTCTTGATTGCCACTACGGATGCAAGCATCGCGTTGCAAACAGCATCGATTGCTGCCGAATCTCTAGGCTTAGGGACTGTGATTTCCGGCAGCGTCAGAAAAGATAGTCAAAAGATTGCAAAACTCCTCGATTTACCAGCGTATGTCTACCCTGTTGCTGGCTTGAGCATTGGAAAACCAATCGTCGACATGAAGGTCAAACCACGCATACCCGAAGCAGCGGTCATCCACTATAACAGCTATCAACCGTATCCATATGATTTGATTGCTGCCTACGACCAAACCATGACTGCATTTGGTGAAGCGAGAGAAACAAAGACTTGGTCTGATAAATTCGCTGGGTTTTATAGTTATACGCCCGACCAAGGGTTCGATCATTTTTTGAAAGAGCAGCATTTAACAAAATAACGCAAAAAAAGCAGAAGCGCATGCGCTTCTGCTTTTTGATTCAATCTAATTAAGCTTGGATTGAAGTTACAACGCCTGAACCAACAGTACGTCCGCCTTCACGAATTGAGAAACGAGTTCCGTCTTCGATAGCGATTGGGTGGATCAATTCAACGTCGATTGTTACGTTATCACCAGGCATAACCATTTCAGTGCCTTCTGGTAATTCAACAACACCAGTTACGTCAGTTGTACGGAAGTAGAACTGAGGACGGTAGTTAGTGAAGAATGGCGTATGACGGCCACCTTCTTCTTTTGTTAAAACGTAAACTTCAGCTTTAAATTTTGTATGAGGTGTGATTGTACCAGCTTTAGCTAATACTTGACCACGTTGGATGTCTTCACGAGCAACACCACGTAGTAATGCACCAATGTTATCCCCTGCTTCAGCATAGTCTAACAATTTACGGAACATTTCAACACCAGTTACAGTTGTTTTCGCAGTTGCTTCAGCAATACCAACGATTTCAACTTCGTCACCAACGCGCACTTGTCCACGTTCAACACGGCCTGTAGCAACAGTACCACGTCCAGTGATTGAGAATACGTCTTCGACTGGCATCATGAATGGTTTGTCAGTGTCACGTTCTGGAGTTGGAACGTATTCGTCAACTGCAGCCATCAATTCTAAGATTTTTTCTTCGTATGAAGCTTCGCCTTCTAGAGCTTTCAAAGCTGAACCAGCGATTACAGGAACGTCGTCGCCTGGGAAGTCATATTCTGACAATAAGTCACGAACTTCCATTTCAACTAATTCAAGTAATTCTTCGTCATCGACCATATCCATTTTGTTTAAGAAAACAACGATGTATGGTACACCAACGTTACGAGATAACAAGATGTGTTCGCGTGTTTGAGGCATAGGACCATCAGCAGCAGATACTACTAAGATCGCGCCGTCCATTTGAGCAGCACCAGTGATCATGTTTTTAACGTAGTCCGCGTGTCCTGGGCAGTCAACGTGGGCATAGTGACGTGCTTCTGTTTCATACTCAACGTGAGCTGTAGAGATAGTGATTCCGCGTTCGCGTTCTTCTGGAGCGCCATCGATTTGGTCATAAGCAGATGCTTTTGCCAAGCCTTTTTTAGCTAATACAGTTGTGATTGCAGCTGTAAGTGTAGTTTTACCATGGTCAACGTGTCCGATCGTACCAATGTTAACGTGGGGTTTAGAACGGTCAAATTTTTCTTTTGCCATTTTAAAATGTTCCTCCTAAAAAAAAGATTATTTTTTATATTTTGATAGGTAGGGAGCAAAAGCTCCCCATCCCTTATCATCGATAATATTGTACACGAAACTCTCCAAAAAATATAGCATTTTGATGAATTTCGTAGAGCTACATCAATTATTCAGCTTTGCCGCCGTTTTTCTTGATGATTTCTTCTTGAACAGATTTAGGTACATCTTCATAGTGATCAAATGTCATCATGAACGTACCGCGACCTTGTGTAGATGAACGTAATGTTGTAGCATAGCCAAACATTTCTGCCAATGGTACGATTGCATTCACGATTTGTGAATTACCATGTGCTTCCATTCCTTCTACGCGTCCACGACGTGCTGTTACGTGACCCATTACATCACCTAAGTAATCTTCAGGGACAGTGATAACAACTTTCATCATTGGTTCAAGAATAACTGGTTTTGCTTTCTTAGCAGCAGCACGTAAAGCCATAGATGCTGCAACACGGAAGGCAGTTTCACTTGAATCGACATCATGGTATGAACCATCATAAAGTTTTGCTTTGATGTCTACTAATGGGTAACCGGCTAAGACACCGTTCGCCATTGAGTCTTCAAGTCCTTTTTCAACCGCTGGGATGTATTCACGAGGAACCACACCACCGACGATCGCGTTTTCGAATTCGAAGCCTTTACCTTCTTCGTTTGGTGTAAATTCGACCCATACGTGACCGTATTGACCTTTACCACCAGACTGACGTACAAATTTACCTTCCGCTTGTGTTGCTGCACGGAATGTTTCGCGATAAGAAACTTGAGGCGCACCTACGTTTGCTTCAACTTTAAATTCGCGACGCATACGGTCAACTAGAACGTCCAAGTGAAGTTCTCCCATACCAGCGATAACAGTTTCGCCTGTTTCAGCGTTTGTTTCCACACGGAATGATGGATCTTCTTCAGCAAGTTTTTGTAAAGCAATACCCATTTTATCTTGGTCAGCTTTTGATTTAGGCTCAACAGCGACTTCGATAACTGGTTCTGGGAATTCGATTGATTCAAGGATAACTGGTGCTTTTTCGTCACACAATGTATCCCCTGTTGTTGTATCTTTCAAACCAACTGCTGCCGCGATATCGCCTGAGTAAACCGTTTGGATCTCAGCACGTGTGTTAGCATGCATTTGCAGGATACGACCGATACGTTCGCGTTTGTCTTTTGATGCATTCAATACATATGATCCAGAGTTCAAGACACCTGAATATACACGGAAGAATGTCAAACGACCTACGAATGGGTCAGTCATTACTTTAAATGCTAATGAAGCAAATGGTGCTTCATCGTCAGCTGGACGATCAGTTTCTTCGTCTGTTTTAGGATTGATCCCTTTGATCGCAGGCACATCAAGTGGTGAAGGAAGATAGTCGATGACTGCATCCAACATCATTTGAACCCCTTTGTTTTTAAAGGCAGATCCGCAAAGTACAGGGAAAAAGTCAACTGTCAATGTTGCTTGACGGATACCAGCTTTCAATTCTGCTTCAGTGATTTCTTCACCGTCCAAGAATTTCATCATTAGTTCTTCGTCAGTATCAGCAACAGCTTCGATCAATTTTTCGCGCCATTCTTCAGCTAATTCGATATAATCTTCAGGAATTTCAGTCTCTTGGATTTCAGTTCCTAAGTCATTTGTATACATTTCAGCTTTCATTTTAACTAAGTCGATGATACCGACAAAGTCATCTTCCGCACCAATTGGTAATTGGATTGGATGCGCATTTGCTTGCAAGCGATCATGTAAAGTTGATACAGAGTATAAGAAGTCTGCACCGATCTTGTCCATTTTGTTACAGAATACAACACGTGGTACGCGGTAGTCTGTCGCTTGACGCCATACTGTTTCAGTTTGAGGTTCTACACCTGATTGTGAGTCCAAAACTGTCACAGCACCATCTAATACACGCAATGAACGTTGTACTTCGATCGTGAAGTCCACGTGTCCTGGTGTGTCGATGATGTTTACACGGTTTTCTTTCCATTGCGCAGTTGTCGCAGCAGAAGTGATCGTGATTCCGCGTTCTTGTTCTTGTTCCATCCAGTCCATTTGAGAAGCACCTTCATGTGTTTCACCAATTTTATGGATTTTACCAGTGTAATAAAGGATACGTTCAGTTGTTGTTGTTTTACCAGCATCAACGTGGGCCATGATTCCGATATTACGAGTTTTTTCTAGCGAAAATTCTCTTGCCATTCTAGGTTGTTCCCCTCTCATTCATACTTAACTTGCGTTAAGGTCGTATCTCAGTACCTTCAAATAAAAAGCAGTGAGGATCTTACCAACGATAGTGAGCAAATGCGCGGTTGGCTTCCGCCATTTTGTGTGTGTCTTCGCGTTTTTTCACAGAAGCACCAGTGTTGTTCGCTGCATCCATGATTTCTTTCGCTAAACGTTCTTCCATTGTGTGTTCGCCACGCAAACGTGCGTAGTTAACCACCCAGCGAAGACCTAAAGTCGTACGACGTTCTGGACGTACTTCTACAGGGACTTGGTAGTTAGAACCGCCGACACGACGCGCTTTAACTTCCAATACAGGCATAATGTTTTTCATTGCTTGTTCGAAAACTTCCAATGGATCATTACCTGTAGATTCTTTGATAATGCCAAAAGCATTATAGATAATATTTGCAGCAACACCGCGTTTACCATCAACCATTACACGGTTGATCAAACGAGTTACTAATTTTGAGTTATAAATAGGATCTGGTAAAACATCACGTTTTGCAACAGGACCTTTACGAGGCATCCGTAACTCCTCCTTCCGAAATATCAGTTCTGATTTAAATACGATTCATTTGATCGGTTTGTTTTAAAGATTAAGCTTTAGGACGTTTTGTTCCATATTTAGAACGAGATTGTTTACGGTCGTTAACGCCGGCTGTATCCAATGCACCACGAACGATATGGTAACGTACCCCTGGTAAGTCTTTTACACGTCCACCACGTAGCAATACCACGCTATGTTCTTGTAAGTTATGACCAATACCTGGAATATAAGCTGTCACTTCAATCAAGTTTGACAAACGAACACGTGCATATTTACGTAGAGCCGAGTTCGGTTTTTTCGGTGTCATTGTTCCCACACGAGTTGCTACCCCACGCTTTTGAGGTGAGTTAACATTCGTTTGAGCTTTCTTGAAACTGTTATATCCTTTGTTCAATGCTGGTGAATTTGATTTTTCAACCTTGGATTTACGAGGTTTACGTACTAATTGATTAATTGTAGGCATCCCTTGTTGTCCTCCTTCCTTGATTCGCTTTATAGTCCCACACATCCAGGTGGTTCTTTTTTTGCGATAAAAAATAATGCAGTTCCTGCATTCGTATCAAACTATGCTTTGATAGACAGTCAGCACGTCTCCATCGAGAGACCTGTAGATAAAGCACCTTTGATAGAATACCATGCTTCAACAGTGCTGTCAACCTTTTGCCTGTGCTTCTTTTTAAGTTTTCTTGAAATGATCCAACAAAAAATTATTTCTATTCTGTCCTCCTTTTTCACCCATCTTCTATTATAATAGAAAGCAGTAAATGAATTTTTTTAAAGGCGGGGAATATATGAACTTAAAAGAAATGGTCGGCATCGAAGCGGCAGGTCATGTAAAAGATGGTATGGTCGTCGGATTAGGTACAGGTTCAACAGCCTACTACATGATCGAAGAACTAGGCCGACGCGTAAAAGAAGAAAATTTGTCGATCATTGGCGTACCTACTTCTTATGCGTCAAAAAAACAAGCAGAATCATTAGGCATTCCGGTACGCACGATCGATGAAGTAGCTGCGGTCGATCTGACGATTGACGGTGCCGATGAGATCAGCAGTGATTTTCACGGAATCAAAGGTGGCGGTGCTGCATTGTTATTCGAAAAAATCGTCGCCACCTATTCAAAGAAAGTACTATGGATCGTTGATGAATCGAAAATGGTCGATACCTTGGGCGCTTTCCCGTTACCAGTTGAAGTTATTCCTTATGGGAGTCAACAGGTGCTGCAGCTATTTGAACAAAAAGGCTATCACCCTACGCTTCGCATCAATGAAGACGACACACCAGTCAAAACAGATTGTCATAACTATATCATTGATCTCCACTTACAAACGATCCCAGATCCAGTAACTTTGGCTGCTGATTTGGACAAGACAGTGGGCGTGGTGGAACATGGGTTGTTTTTGAATACTGTCCATACAATTATTATTGGCCAACCTGCTGGACCGGCAACAAATCATGTCCGTGAATAAAAAAGGGTGGAATACCCTTTTTTATTCAAAAAAAAGCTTATGTTTTATTTTTTGTGCAAATTGACCTATCGTTTCCATGTAGTTTGTGCTATATTCAAATAAAAAAGAGAGGCAGGAGGAACTATGAAAATCATTGGCTACGCCCGCACGACGATTACGGATGATCATACAAGTGAACAATTAAACAAGCTCAAACAATTCGGTTGCCATGAATTTTATCATGATACTTATTCAATCGAAGATGATGAACGCCATACGTTAGAATCAGTAGTTGCCCGCATGCAGCCTGGTGATATGCTTGTGGTTACTGAGCTGCACCGTATCGGTAAAACCACCAGACAATTGACTGAATTAACTGAATTATTGAAGAATAAGCAGATACACCTTGTGTCATTGCAAGAAGGCATCGATACCAGTCAATCGATGGGCTCTATTTATTTCAATTTAATGGAAGGGCTTGCGGTCATGGAACGGTCGTTGATCAAAGAACGGACATTGGTTGGCTTGAACAACGCCCGCAAAAAAGGCAAGATCGGCGGACGCCCAAAAATCGATTCCAAAACAGTCAAAAAAATTCGCCATTTATATTATGAGAAAAAAGAAACGATCCAATTTATTTCGACAAAATGCAATGTTTCTGTAGGTACATGTTATAAGTACATAAAACTACCAGAAGACGAATGGCAAAAATTATTATCCTGATATCACAGAGGCGCCTCCCCTGCAGCCTCTTTTTTTATTTTTTGTTTACTTAAGGATTTTCAGTTAGGTTTTCCGCTAAAATCATGGAAATTCTTTGAGAAAGAGTGTACAATAAACAGGGAATTGAAAATTTCAGAAAAATATCGACTATCTAAAGGAGAGTTTTACATGCCAAAATTAGTATTTTCTCGTCATGGACTAAGCGAATGGAACAAATTAAACCAGTTTACCGGTTGGGCTGATGTTGATCTAGCGCCAGAAGGTGTCGAAGAAGCAATCGAAGGCGGACGTAAAATCAAAGAAGCTGGCATCGAATTCGATGTAGCTTACACATCAGTATTAACTCGTGCCATCAAAACTTGTAACTATATTCTAGAATATTCTGATCAACTTTGGGTACCAACAATCAAATCTTGGCGCTTGAACGAACGTCATTATGGTAAATTACAAGGTTTAAATAAACAAGAAACTGCTGAAAAATACGGAGATGAACAAGTCCACATTTGGCGTCGTTCATACGATGTATTGCCTCCATTGATGGAAGCAACTGACGAAGGTTCTGCTGCAAACGATCGTCGTTATGCAACACTTGATCCTCGTGACGTACCTGGCGGTGAAAACTTGAAAGTCACATTAGAACGTGCTTTACCTTTCTGGCAAGACGAAATCGCGCCTGCTTTGAAAGATGATAAAACTGTTTTAGTCGCTGCACACGGCAACTCATTACGTGCCTTAGCAAAACATATCGAAGGCATTTCTGATGAAGACATCATGGATCTTGAGATCCCAACTGGTCAACCACTTGTTTATGAATTGAACGATGATTTAACAGTTGCGAAAAAATACTATTTATAATATTTCCATCACGACTGTTTCACTTTCTTAGTGAAACAGTTTTTTTTGGTTTCTTTTCTCCCTTGATTCCTCTATAATAAACACCAGATTGAAAGCGTATAAAAAAGGAGACTCTATGGAATTTTACCAAAAAGACACCTGGCTATTTTTAGGAGATAGCATTACCGATTGCGACCGAAACCGCCAAGACCCATACGACTTAGGTCATGGCTTTGCGCACATGACTGCGGATCAACTCAATCATATGTATCCAGACGGCGACTTCACTTTTTATAATCGCGGCATCGGCGGCAACCAATCCCATGATGTTTTGGCACGATTACAAGAAGATTGTCTTGATTTGAAACCTGATGTTTTGGTCTTTTTGATTGGCATCAATGATACCTGGCATCATGTGGGGGCCGCTGATTTTGGTTCCGTCGATCGCAGCCACACTTTCGAAGAAACAGTGAGGCAGATACTGACCACAGTTACCACAAACGGGACAAAGCGCATCTTATTATTAGAACCTTTTCTGCTCCCCTATCCAGCTGATCGCAAATCCTGGCGGGTGGATTTAGATCCAAAGATCCAAGCCATCCGACAACTAGCAGCAGAATTCGCGTGTCAATTGGTGCCTCTGGACGGTATGTTTGCTGAAGCAGCCGTCGCACAAGGACCACAAGCTTTGACAGGCGAAGACGGTGTCCATCCAACTTTGATAGGGCATCAATTGATCACCCAAGCGCTGCTCGCCCGTTTATCATATGCAGAACAATAGTAAAAACGCCATCCCTGACGGAATGGCGCTTTTTTTATAGGTAGCTGGAGGGTGTTAGCGCATCTTGATAGATGGCAACGACGTCAGCGACAGCTAATGGCACGTAAGCATGTTTGCTGATCGAACTAAAGGCCACCGCTTGTTTGGCCATTTCCTCAAAGTGTTGATCATCTTTGATCCCTACTTCTGGCAATGTCATCGGTATACCGCAAGAAGCAAAAAAGTCATAAAGTTTTTGGATGCCCATCCGTGCAGCCATTTCTGGGACTGACTCTTGTACACCAAAGACCTCTCGGGCAAAACGCGCCAATTTAGGTGCTGTTTCTTCATTTAGGACATGGAGCATCCAGCGTGGTGTCAAAATAGCCAAGCCAACCCCGTGGGTAATATCATAAAAAGCACTCAATTCATGTTCCATTGGATGACAAGACCATGCACCGCCTTTGCCACTGCCCGTCAGTCCATTTAAAGCCAACGTACTTGCCCACATCAAATTGGCCCGTGCATCATAGTCATCTGGTGTGTCTAAAGCAATAGGCAAATTCTTGATAACAGCTTTCAGTAAGCCTTCTGCCACCCCATCTTGCACATCGGTCTGCGGTGTCGCACTAAAGTAATTCTCAATCAAATGACTCATGATATCCGCTGAACCTGCAGCCGTTTGGTAGCGACTGACACTGAACGTTGTCGTTGGGTCTAAGAAAGATACTTGCGGTAAAAAATGCGGGCCATGAACACCAAGCTTTTGTTTGGTAGTTAAATTAGAAATGACCGCGCCCCGGTTCATCTCACTTCCTGTAGCAGCCAGCGTCAAAATCGTCACTAATGGAATTGCTGGTCCTTGATAACTACGATTCAATACAAGATCCCAAGGTGCCAACTCGCTGCACGCTGCCCCAGCGATCACTTTGCTGCAATCAATGACCGATCCGCCACCGACAGCCAGAATCACATCAATGTGATTGTCTCGGCATAGTTGCGCGCCTTCACCCACGGTTTCGATTCTAGGATTTGGATCTACTCCAGATAATTCAGTTACTTTGTTATGATTGGCCGTCAATTGTGCCATGATCGTATCATAAAGACCATTCTTTTTGATACTTCCTCTCCCATACACCAATAGCACATTTTTCCCAAAAGTATTCAAAACATCTGGCAGCTCACCTAACCGTTCTTTGCCAAAACGGATATCTGTACTGACATGAAACGTAAAATTGTTCATTTTGTCATCTCCTTTGCATTCATCTCTATTAAACCACTTTTTGTTGAAAGTGCAACTTTGACCAACCAAAAAAACCTGCCCTCACAGGCAGGTTTTCAAAAAGATAGATTAGCCAATCGCTGTTTCTAAACCGACTCTGATCATATCGTTAAATGTTGTTTGGCGCTCTTCAGCGGTCGTTTCTTCACCGGTGATGATATGGTCGCTCACCGTACAAATCGCTAAAGTTTGAACGTGGAATTTGGCACCTAAGTAATACAAAGCAGCTGCCTCCATCTCAACACCCATTACACCTAATTCTGCAAGTTGCAGCGTTTCAGTCATATCATCTTTGTAGAATGTATCTTCGGATAAGATGTTCCCCACATGGGTAGTAAACCCAGACGCCGTTGCTATTTCATATGCTTTACGCAATAGATCAAAATCAGCGATTGGCGGGAAATGGAAACTTTGGAAGTTTTTCGCTACCATGGATGAACTTGTTGCGGCCGCCTGGGCAATCACCAAATCTCTGACGTGGACATCTTTTGAGATTGCCCCGCACGTGCCGACACGAATCAGTTTTTTGACATCATATGAGTTGATCAGTTCATGGGCATAAATGGTAGCAGACGGCATCCCCATACCTGTTCCCTGTACAGAAACCCGCTCTCCTTTATAGGTACCTGTATAACCTAACATCCCTCGAACATTGTTATAACAAACCGGGTCTTCCAAAAAAGTCTCCGCAATATATTTTGCCCGCAACGGGTCGCCTGGCAATAAGATTTTATCTGCAATCTCACCAGCTTTGGCTTCGATATGAACACTCATTTTTTTCTCTCCTTCACTTTCACTTCTTTATAAAACAGCTAGCGTTTCTTTGATCAGCGCTTTAAATTCAGCTTTGACACGTTCAGTGGTTTCGACGACTTCTTCATGGTTTAGGCTGGCTTGCATGCCCGCCGCAAGATTCGTAATGCAAGAAACACCTAGCACTTTCAACCCACTATGAACAGCCACGATCACTTCAGGGACTGTCGACATCCCTACCGCATCTGCACCGATCGTCCGAGCAAAACGAATCTCTGCAGGCGTTTCATATGTGGGACCCGAGAAGCCCATATAGACGCCTTCTTTTAAGTGTAATCCTTTCGCTGCGCCAACTTCTTTGGCAGCATTGCGGTAATCAACATGATACGCTTGACTCATATCTGGGAAACGCGGGCCCATGACTTCATCGTTTGTCCCAATTAATGGATTGGCACCCATGAAGTTGATTTGATCGGTGATCAACATCAAGTCTCCCGGTTGGAAGGATTCATTGACCCCACCACAGGCATTGGTCACAACGAGGGAATGGGCATGTAGTGCAGCCATCACACGGACTGGATATGTCACAGTTTGCATAGAATGACCTTCATAGTAATGGAAGCGTCCTTGCATCGCCAAGACTTTCTTGCCCGCCAATGTACCATACACCAATTGTCCGGAATGACCCACTACTGTCGATACTGGAAAATGCGGGATATCGTTGTAAGGCAAGATGATTGGGTTGTCGATCTCATCTGCTAATTCGCCCAGTCCTGAACCCAAAATCAAGCCAAACTCAACTTCGCCGACCCCGCTGTCCTTAATAAATGTGGTTGTTTCTTGTAATTTTTCTTGCAATGTTGTCATATCTTCACCTCTAATTTAAATGATTTAAAAAGCTTTCGCCATTTTCTGTTGCTTGAACCCCGAAGTTTTCGGCGATCGTTGCAGAAATATCTGCATAATGACCTTGCGGCAAAGCCCCTTGATTCTTGAATTGTTTGCTATAAGCCAACAATGGGACATATTCTCTTGTGTGGTCTGTTCCTGGGAAAGTGGGGTCATTTCCATGATCCGCTGTAATCAAGAGTAAGTCATCTTCCCCCATTGCATCCAAGATTTCTGGAATGCGCAAGTCAAAGTCTTCAATGGCATGGGCATAACCAACAACATCACGACGATGGCCATATAAAGCATCGAAATCAACCAAGTTGGTGAAACTCAAACCAGTAAAGTCTTGTTTCATCACATTTAGGAGTTGGTCAACACCATCCATATTACTCTTCGTCCGAACAGAATCAGTTATCCCTTGTCCATTGAAAATATCATTGATTTTCCCAACAGCAATGACAGCTTTACCGGCATCTTTCAATGAATCTAAAACCGTATTGCCAAAAGGATCCAATGCATAATCATGACGGTTGCTGGTCCGTGTGAAGTTACCAGGCTCTCCTAGATATGGACGGGCGATGATTCGTCCGATCATATAGGGTTCATCTTTGGTGATATCCCGGACATATTGACAGATACGGTAGAGTTCTTCTAAAGGAATAATCTCTTCGTGGGCTGCAATTTGCAGCACTGGATCTGCTGACGTATAGACAATCAAATCACCCGTCTTCATTTGATGTTCACCAAAATCATCAATGACTGCAGTACCAGAGTAAGGCAAGTTACACACCACTTTACGGCCAGAAAATTCTTCGATTTGCTTTAATAACGCATCTGGGAACCCTTCAGGAAAAACACGGAAAGGCTTTTGGATATTCAGCCCCATGATTTCCCAATGTCCAGTCATGGTATCCTTCCCAACAGATATTTCTTCTAATTTTGTCGCATAACCTTGATGGTCCGCCACATGTTTGACACCCTCCAACGGTCGGATCGTGCCCAATCCAAGTTGTTCCAAATGGGGAATCGTCAATCCGGCTTCTTTCGCAATGTGCCCCAACGTATCTGACCCAGTATCACCAAAATCCGCAGCATCCGGTGCTTCTCCGATTCCGACTGAGTCCATGACGATCAAGTGTATTCGTTTAAACATATCTATTCCCTACTTTCTTTTAATGTTTTCCTTACTATCATACTAAATTCAAGCAAAAAATGCTGAATTGCTTATTTTTTGAATGGTACCGATGTCTACAGCAACATAGAAAAAGGGCAGGACATAGCAACACATTCATGTCCCATAGCCCCACCCTTTCATACTGAAAATTATTTAGATTTAATGTAATTCTTCCCATTTGCTTTCGGACCCGCCGCTTTTCCAAGGAAAAGAACCAAAACGATGATCGTCAATGCATACGGTGCCGCTTGCAGATAGACTGCTGGGATAGAAGAAATTACTGGCAACTGTCCACCAACGATACTGATGTTTTGCGCGAATCCAAAGAAAATCGCCGCACCCATCGCACCTAGAGGATTCCATTTACCAAAGATCATAGCCGCCATCGAGATGAAACCTTGACCAGCAATTGTCGTGACTGCAAAACGTCCAGAAATTGATTGGGCAAACAATGCACCACCCATACCGCCAAGAAAACCGGAGATCAATACACCTGAATAGCGCATCACATACACATTGATACCCAAAGTATCTGCCGCTTGCGGGTGTTCTCCGACAGAGCGCAAACGCAAACCAAAGCGTGTTTTAAAAATAACGAACCATGCAATGATCGAGATCAAGATGGCAAAATAAGCTGGCAAAAATGTTTGGTTAAAGAAGATTGGGCCAATGATTGGAATATCTTTCAAAACCGGAAAGTTGAAGTAGCCCAATGTACGTTGGATGTTGTCCGTTTGGCCTTTGTTATAAATCGCTTTGACCAAGAAGACAGCCAATGCTGGCGCCATCAGATTCATCACTGTACCACTGATAATATGGTCCGCCCGGAAATTGATCGTTGCCACTGCATGAAGCAGTGAGAAGACCATTCCGACCAAACCGCCGACGAGCATACCCAACCATGGTGTCCATGCCCCAAACTGTGACGCAAACTCAAGATTGAAAACAATCGAAC
>Ga0308161_1001694_pt1 | contig 25620 bp, 33 predicted proteins | sample PhyFR2_FD_201034 | JGI IMG/M metagenome (GOLD analysis project Ga0308161, IMG submission 201034) | Phyllosphere microbial communities from UC Gill Tract Community Farm, Albany, California, United States - DLSLF.R2 | ecosystem: Host-associated > Plants > Phyllosphere > Unclassified | place: USA...
TTTGACAGCGGATTACCATTATTAAAAAACGTCATTGGTGAGTTAAAGCTTAAATTGTTGCAAGTTAAGTCGCTGAATGACAATACGGTTCAGCTTCATTACAAGGTAGAAAACAATTAAAAACGGATGGTAAATGAATAGTTATTCTAAAAAAGTAACAGTTTTGATTTCAAGCAGGATAAAGTCCGGGAAAAGATCTACTTTACTACGCAATTTGAAGATTACTTTCTAAAAGAATTTTAAGTAAAGCAAGAAATTTCACATTTGGAATTTATAACCCAGAATCAAAAGGTAAATTTTATATTTCAAAAATTGAATTAAATCCTAATATTGTAAGGGAAATACTTATCGTTAAAGAATTGACGGTTGGGCCATAATCTTTATGGATTTGAAATTAATAACAAACTCAAATGAGGTTGAATGCCGAGGCTTTATATTCGTTGACTTCTATGCTTTTTGAAGATGATGTCGCGATATCACCAGTAATAGTAAATAATAAAACTGGTAAGATCTGCAATTTTGAAAGAAAGGAGATGGATGAAGTTTATACAATTTATAGAACTTGGTTTCGGCGTATGAAGAAAGATGAATTTTCCCAGATTAAATGGCCATTAAAGAATTCAGATTATATGTGGCTTGGCGAAGATATTGTAGAGGATATTGAGGAATTAATTAAGAAAGAAATGTAAGATTTTGTATATCAGCTTGATTCCGGGACATGTTTCTATGATGCCGAGATCGGCAGATGGAATGTGGTGGAAAGAAGCATTGGAGAATCGAGTTGACCTAAAAGCTAGAATATATATTGCATTAGCCAATAATATGCAAGAGGATAAGAGGCATTATCAATGGGAAAATCAGTTTTGTAAATTATTGAAAGAGAATAAATCTCCAGATTTGAAGGTAGACTTTAGATATTTTGAAGACGAAAAGCATTTAACAGTAACAATTCCAGCCACATATTATGGCCTTCGATATCTCTTCGAGCCATATAATATTGATATAAATGAAGTAACAAAAGACCCCAATGTATTGGTAAATTACAGTGCAAAAATAAAAAAGGAACTTTTCTTTGATACTAAACCACACCAAAGTTTTGTAAATACTATTGGATATGTTGCCCTTTATGATAGAGAATTACCTGATATAGCAATTTCTATTTTTGAGCTGAATACGAAAAATTATCCGGAATCAATGAATGTATGGGATAGCTTAGCCGAGGCCTACACATTCAGGGGGTATATTGATAAAGCAAAAAAGTGTTATGAAAAAATCTTGACACTTTCTCCAACTAATAATACCGCAAAAACGAAACTAGAAGAATTAAATAGCAAAATAAAACAGATAAACTAAATGCTGGACATCGGAACGGGAAACCAGCATTTAGTTTCTCTTCGCCCGCAATAAATATTGTATATTAGGCTTGGGTATTAACCTTGCCCAATTTTTAAATCCGTTTGTGCCATAAGACGGCTCAGGAAATACTTCAATCATTTTAGAAGGAATATTCGTAAGCGACTGACCGACAGTGTTGTCTTTTAGCAAAAAAAGCTTTATTTGCTATTCACTGGAATTAAAACGTAAACATCAAGTAATGAATGAAAGTCAGATAAAAATAAATGTAAACAAACAAATGATAGAAATTCCAAGGGGAAAAATAGAACTCCGGGATGATCGTACGAAACAAAAATGGACTGTTGACGTTGAAACATTTTTACTTTCAAAATTCGCTGTAACACAAGATTTATATTTTCATATCACAGGAGAAGCACCCAGTACTTTTAAAGGGGTTAAACGGCCAGTTGAATCGATTACATGGAAGGAAGCAGTGATTTTTTGTAATGCTTTATCGATAAAATTTGAGCTTTCCCCTTGTTATCTTTTCCATCAATATAGTGAAGAAATTAAATTTGATTCCAAAGCTAACGGCTTCCGATTACCAACGGAGGCGGAGTGGGAATATGCTTGTAAAGCAGGAACAGTTGGAATAAGATATGGTGCACTAGATTCTATCGCTTGGTACAAGAAAAATTCAGACCAGACCACACACAATGTAGGGGACAAGATTCCTAACGCATGGGGACTGTTCGATATGTTGGGCAATGTATGGGAATGGTGTTCGGATTTATATGACACTGAAGTATACGGCTCATATCGTATTTTTAGAGGTGGAGGCTGGTGTGATGAGGATAGGAGTGTTATGGCAACTACCCGAAGAAGAAGTCATCCTTTAAGCTTTAAAATAGATGATCTAGGGTTTAGAATTGCGAGAAGCATAGATAAGTGATAACGATCTATAGAATGGGGACTACATTATCGGAGGTTCAATGAATAATTAATCTTGGAACTGGTGTACAATTGACAATCAATTGGGGAATGCTCTCTTTTAATACAATAACGCGGTCTGAGTTACACTCCCTTTTCACTTGTATAAAAGTCATAAGTTGCTTTTGCAATGTCTGCGATAATTTTTTCATTAGTATCAAAATCTTCTTTTGATTCGCTTACAAATACACTCAGGATAAAGTATTCTCCATTAGGTAAAAAAACGATACCGATATTGTTAACTGCGGCAGTAATTCCTGTTTCTTTGTTTGTCCCTGACCAACCTGTCTTGTGAGCAACAATTGTTCCCTCTGGCAATTGTCCCCTTATACGGTTTTTACCAGTTGTTGTCTCTTTATTTGTGTTCCAAAAAAAGTCATAACTGCTTTTTGAAAGCAAATGGCTTTTATTCTCATAAAATAATTTAAGCGTTTGGCTCGCAGCTTTTGGTGTCGTCCAATTCTGAAACATATTTTCCCACTTAGCCTGCATCTGTTCTTCGTTAAAAGTGATTTGTATATCATTTATGCCACTTTTCTTAATGTATTCTTCAACCGTTTTAGGTGTTCCAATTAGACGTATTAACACGTCACAAGCAGTATTGTCGCTATGAGAGACAGAATATTGAATTAGTCTTTCAATAGTAAAAGTTCCACCGTTAGGATTTTCATCTCTAAGAGGGCTCCAAAAATCTTCCGGTAAAAGATCATCTTTGCTAATCTCAATTTTTTGCCCTAAGGAAAGATTTCCTTTGTCAATTTCCGATAATACAGCTAATGCTATGTGGAACTTAAATACGCTTTGCATGGGAAATCGTTTGTCTCCGTTCAACGAAAGTGTGTCTTTTCCGTTGTTACTAATTATTGAAACTCCAACTACTGCGTTTTTGTCAGATAATATTTGCTCAATTTTATTTCGTAGTAAGTCACTCTTGTCGGACGGAGTTTTACAACTTGTAAAGAATAATAAAAGTAAAACTGTCAATTGAAGGAGTCTATTCATTTTTTTCTTTTGCTGATGTTCTGTCTTTAAAATTGCAGATAATGGTTTCGGAGTACAAAGCTTCAATCTTGCGCGTCAGCCGGCCTGATGCAAAACCCATGTTAGCACCAGTATTTACTTGTCTTTGCAGGTTCTCAAATGTTTAGTGTATTCGTCCATAAATCTGTCTCGCTGTTTTTTATAGTCGTCAACGTTCTCAAAATTTCTGTATTCGGGTTTCATATTATTGAAGTAGAAATAAACCGTCACGCCGTCGCCTGGAAACATAACAAACGTCCCTAAAGTGCTTCCCGTTTCAATTGTTGCTCTGCTAAATCCGTAAATTTTGTAACCATTGAAATCAAGTTCTATAAGGTCTTTCGTTTCCATGTTTTGTGAATGTGAATTCAAATACTTCAAGTTATCAAGGGAATTTTTTTTGTCTTTGTCGTAAGCTTTACTTTCAGAAAGTTCAACTTTTAAATTTACGAAAGGAGCTTTCTTGTCATTGTAATACAAAACTCTGTAACCGTCAATTCGTGTCACTTCAACTTCTCCGTTGTCCGTTTTTACTGTCCTAACCTTTTCAGAAGTTTCTGGAAGTCGGTCATGGCCAGCAACGGTCAAGTTTGTAGAAGTCTTGAATGAAATATAACATTGTCCGATTTCATTTTTGATTGTAAAACTTAATAGTAATGCCGTTAGAAGAACTGTCGATAATAATGTCAATTTTGATTTCATATTTCGTCTGGTGTTGAAAATGTCCGTATTGTGAAAGTAGAAAGCCTGTATTTTTCTCTAAAATGTTTTAAGGTTAGTAAGTGATTGGTAGCTGCCAAAGAGCAGCTTTAAATATTTCGTCAAAGTCTGTTTTTAAGTTCTCTGGTGTCATTTATAGTCTGTGTCACTATCTTTGCCACTAACAACTGTTTTGGCGAAACTAATATACCAAAAGTTTAGCCAATTCTTTCCGCAATCTCACCTGTAGAAAATAACGTTGAGGAATTCTTTAATTTATAAAAGGTCTCGTCCATCCAATAGCATATAAAAAATGAGAAACCCTGAATATCTTTACTGTACACAATATTGCTAATATTATTAGTAATATTGTAAAATGAAACCGCTAGAAATCTTTTGTCGCAATCGGGTAATGTACGCTCAAATTACCGTGCATGATAAAAGCATGGGCATGAAAGATTATCATCTTTACAACAAAAATGGTCTTGCTTTTTATGTTTTCAGGAAATCTCAGGGAGAGTGGCAATTGGCATTCGGTGTACTCGCCGATGACATCAAGGAAGCGTGCATTGACGCCCTTATACTTCGCTTTGATACGGATGTGCCTGAGTTGTTTTATCATCATGGAAAACGCCAGGTAGTGGAAGTTCGGGCCAAGAAATACAGCCTTTGGCATATTTATCTCAATAATGCTTATGTAGGAAGTATTCAATATTACACCTTCACTAAGCAGTTCAATTACCACCTTGAAGACAATTGCTTATTGACCGATGATCACGTGCAAAAGTATGTAGCCATGATTCAACTTGGGGAATTAAAGTGGATAAAGGACGATATTCGATGAAAAAGGATATAAAAGGAATAAAAAAACCTTGAGCCTGGGAGGGGCGAATCCTGTTTGGTTTTAAAAAATATTATTTCTAGCTGTTGAGCACGGAGTCCTAGCTGTCAATAAGTTTTCTGTTACCGAATTTTTGACTATAGATGATCTAAGCAGCAAAAAATATTTTAAATTGACAGATCAGGTGTGGATGATCATGGAAGAACTTTTTGATAAAAGTCGGTTGTCATTAGCGAAGAGCGGGTTGATCTGGAGTGATCGTGAAACTGATAATATATTTGAGCACTTAAGATTACTTTTTGTATTCCAGTTATTGATAGATCTAACTTTTCGAAATACTTTAAGGTGGTGGAATCTACGCATATTGGAACTACCCATTTCTAAACAGTGTAAATCATGTTTTTTGACATCTTAAAATAACTGCCATGTTTCTTCCTTTACAAACGAGGTAGGATAAATGGACGTGGGCATTCTTATTAAATTTGATTGTCTAAAGATGAGTAAACCTCCTTTACGAAATAATGAGATTTAAGCAAGATCCTATTGCACTTTAACTTTGTCCCCTAAAGACAAGTTTAAGAAAGCATAAAGGCGACTTAAAGGAGCTTTCGAAAATCCTAAATCGAATAGATGGGGATTGTGAGGCCAACTGTGTTAATCTTTCTCGTATTTTTACGGATGAAAAAACAAGTGAGTTTGCAGATTAAATAACATGGATCATCAATCAATTATCAAAAATGTTAATAGACATATAGTTCTAAATGAGAATGAATTGTTGTTTTTTTTGTCTCGATTGAAGAAAAAAAAGATAGATCGGAAGAGCCTGATTCTGACTCAGGGTCAGCTATGCGAATATATCTATTTTGTTGAATCGGGTGCCTTACGTGCATTCTACCTTGATGAGGCCGGTAAAGAATCAACCGTTATGTTTGCAGTTAAAGATTGGTGGGTAACTGATATGTACTGTTTTATCAATGAAAAACCAGCCATGTTAACCATTGAAGCAATTGAAGACAGCCTAGTTTATCAATTAAAGAAAAGTGATCTGGATGATTTATATGTAAAAATACCTCAATTTGAAAGGCTCTTTAGAGTTTTGATGCAGAATGCATATATAAGGGAACAATTGCGCGTAATAGAAAATCTTTCGCTGTCAGCAGAAGAGCGCTATGCTATATTTGTCAACAAATATCCCGAGGTCGCTCATAAAGTTAAACAGAAACAGATAGCTTCTTATCTTGGCATAACAGCGGAGTTTTTAAGTATGATAAAGAATAAAAAAGCTAAAGACTTAAAGTAGTTTATTTTTTTTGTTGCCAAAGGGTCGTTAATTAGCATTTATAAACAAATATTAAAAAATATGCTTATACTGATTGCAGGTCCCTACAGAGGCGGGACAAATGACGACCCTATATTGATAAAAAAGAATCTTGAAAAGCTTGAAGAGTTTGCTTTGGACATTTTCAATAAAGGACATGTTCCTCTCGTAGGCGAGTGGATTGCATTGCCATTGATTCATTTGGCAGGGTCAGAAAAAATTGGCGATGAGCAATGGGAAAGGATTCAGTATCCGGTCGCGCATCGCATGTTAGAAAAATGTGATGCTGTTCTTCGGCTGGAGGGTGAATCCAAAGGGGCAGACCAGGATGTTAAAATAGCCAAAGAAAGTGGCTTGAAAATCTATTATCACATTGATGAAATCCCTAGTGTAGAATAGCCTTAAACTAACAGATAAACTCTGTTTATGAATATAATATTGGAAGAATTTGAGCATATTATTCATGCTTTTCCTAAGCAGATCATGGATATAAACGCGGAAGATTTTGATGTGAAATTGAAAGCGCATAAGTGGAGTAAAAAGGAGATCCTTGGTCACTTAATAGATTGTGCACTGGTTAATTATTCGAGATTTATCCGGGCTCAATTTGAAGAGAATCCGAAAATATACTATGATCAAGTGGAATATTGTAAATGTGGTAGCTACCAAGCTGCTGAGACATTTCAATTATGTGCACTCTGGCATTCAACAACAGAGCAATTGTTGTTTTGATTTAAGTAAATAATCGATAAAAATTTGACACAGAGAACCTGTAATGATCATACTCTCGAATTTTTAATGAATGACTACGTTGAACACTTAAAACATCATAGACAACAAATTTTGTTCTAAATAGACTTTACAGCTAAATTTTGTTGTGCAAAAGAAAAATACAGGCGCCAGTCGGCATCTGTATTTTTCTTTTTTGAGTTGATGAGGACTAAAATTGTTGTATTTTCAGCATCTCAAACCGTTCGAATATTGAGCTAGTTGATCAAATCCAGTTCTTTCAATTTTGCTAATATAAGTTTAACAACCCCTGAGGTTCTGTCAATATCATTATAGCTTATCCATTCAAATGATTCGATTTCACTCGCGGCTTCTAGCTTACCTGAATAATCAGCAAAGTAGCAAGTCATCTTGACCAGAGTATCAGCCTCTTTGCCGTCAGCAGGAGCCTGGAATGTATCAAAATAACGAACTGAATCTTCTATAATTTCAACATTGAATTCTTCCCGAATTTCCCTTTTCAGACATTCAATATCAGATTCATTGGGTTCTCTCTTGCGACCGGGCAAATAGAGTTTTGATTTTAATTTCGAAAGTGCAGTTAACACATTTTTATCTGAAATGCAGATCAATGCAACCTTATCGATGATCTTATTTTCCATACCATGAATTCAGTGAATTAAAATTATGTAATATCTAAGAGTGCTGCAACAAACAATCTAACCATTCAAGCGATCAATGTTTTTATCTTGATTTAAAGATTCCCCGGATTATGGCTTAGCATATTAACAAAATCTCGCACAGATTCATTGGTTGGCGAAGCAAAATCTTCGATACCATCAATTGTTTCCCGGCAAAGTGGTTCTGCCCGTTCAAACATCATATTTTCGTAGGCTGCAATAGCTTCTTTGAGATTGATATAATCTCCACTGGTCAGGCAACTACATAGATCCAGGGCATCCAACATGGCCAGATTGACACCCTCTCCGTTTGGTGGCATTAAATGGGCTGCGTCACCTATAAGAGTTATATTATTTTTTGTGGCCCACCGCTGCGTTAAAGGGTAGTAGTTTAGCGGACGCCAGGTAAAAGTTTCACTGGCATTAAAAAGCGTAAAGAATACTGAATTCCAATTTGCAAAATGTTTATTTAAATATTTTCTCACTGCCACAGGATTACCGAAATCTATACCACTGGACATACCCCAGTTTTCAGGATACATTGAAGCTGCGTAAAAAGTGAAACCACCATCTCCCCGTGGTTGGACAACAAGAGAAGCCCCATCGCCCATAGCCATTAAATTTCCTTGATTAACTAATGCGTATATTTCTGGGCATGTAGTCTCGGGATGCTCAATTTCGCCCTGGATAATTGAAGCTCCTGAATATCGTGCCTTTACATCTGTCAGGTATGGACGGACCTTAGAACGGTAACCGTCTGATCCGATGACCAGATCGGCGCTTGTGGTCATTCCGTTCATAAATTGCAATTCCCATTTACCTCCGATTTCTCGCAAATTTACCAGCTGGCTATCCCAGACCACGGTACCAGGAAGCAGTCCGTCGATCAGAAGGTCTCTTAATGCTCCTCTATCGATTTCTGGTCGAAAATTTTTATCACCGAATATGGGTTCTTCGTCTCGCTGACTTTCATCCATCAACATATTTCCCTGCGGATCAAGCAATCGGTATTTGTCTGCACCATTCATGTAGTTTGCTTTAAAAGCCTCCATAAGTCCGGTCGCCTCCATTGCTTTAAGACCTGAATCAAAGTGTAGATCTACAATAGCTCCTTGTACCCGTGCGCTTTGACTAAAATCTCTTTCATACACATTTACCTTTATACCTTTCATTTGCAGCACCCTGGCCAATGTGAGACCACCCGGACCACCTCCAACGATGGCTATATTTTTTTCACTTAACATATCTATCTATATTTAATGATACAAAGGAACGGCGGAAAGAAAGGCGATACAATGACGAGAGCCCGTAAGTTTAGGACTATTCGCGGTTTTTAGCAAGAAAGGCAGTAGGTGACATTCCTGCTGCTTTGGTGAACAGCCGTGTGAAATAGGAAAAATCATCATAACCCAGTTCATCTGCAATCTCTTTCACAGATTTCCCGGAATGATGAAGCAGCCGTTTGGCCTCCAGTATAACCCGCTGCTGAATGTGGATAGAAACTGATTTACCAGTCGTGGCCTTGACACATTCGTTGAGGTAAGAAGTCGATAGGTTTAAAAATCCGGCGTAATCCCTTGGATTTTTAACCTTCTTATAATTTTTTTCCAAAGTTGTTTTAAATGCTCTTGTGATATCCTCAAATCGGGTATGATATCCTGTTGGTTTTTCCAGGGCTAAGTATTGTGAAATAATCAGTGTAATCAAGGTATTACAGCTTTCCTTTAAGATGGAATGATACAAAATCTCCGTTTTTTTTTCAGATAATTTCATACATAGGGAAACGGCATCTGTCAGGATATTAAGGGTCTCAGCCTTTATAGGCAATATGTCCGCCGGTGTAAGATCTTGCAACAAACTCAAATATGCTGATGGGATGTTTTCTTCCGTAACTATCCAGGTGCTTAGCATTGCTTTGTCGAATGAGATCACACGATGCACCTGTTGGGGATTTAAGTAGACAATGGCCGGAGCTATAATGCAATGGGTTTGAAAATCAATTTCAATAGTTGTATTCCCTTTTTCCTGAATGATAAATGTATAGCCTCCATCGCGATGGGCGCGTTCAACATCTGAATTTGGTGGAGATCCATGAAATGATTCACGCATCATCATTATGCCCTTCGAAGTTCCTTCAGGCAATATGTTAATGGGAATATTTTTGTCTCCTTTTCTCATTATAAGATGGATTTAACAAAAGAATAATCTCTTGAATAGGGATTAACTTTCTTCAATAAAAGTAAGCATTTTCCTCTTTCAAATGGCTGTTATGCGCAACTTAGCAATGCCTAAGCCAAGGTATTTTTTTTCCAATTGATAATTTCGTGTGAAATTTCGGTTTGCCGTTTATTTCTTGCAAGCGCTACCGGTCTCAAACCGACGTATCGCAAAGGTAATCTGATCCTAGGTACCTTTGATCTCTTTCTACCTTTTATAGCAATTCAACTCCTAATTCTCAACTTTTAAAATGTCCGGTTTTTTTGCGACCTCAATACGTGTATTAGGACTACATTATTTATAAAAGCAACTTTTTCGGTTACTTTAAAAGTGCTGGCCTGATTTTATCCATTAATATGATTCTGTAATCAGTCTTTATTTTGATTGAGAACCAACTTGCAGTAAGGGTTTTAACACTTTAAAACATCCACTATCTCTTTCTGCTTAGCGATCCTTTGGCGTTTTTATAGTAATTCAATTGTACTCCTATAACCGGGATGATAGGAGGGGACATATTTTATGTAACCGAAAATTTGTAGCTGTTTAAAATATTTGTGATAGGTAGTTGCAGTATCAATGTGTGACATTTTCATAAGTTTGCTTCTGCTAACTCGTATAATCCGACTTTCATTCTGTCGGTATGCCAATCATGCTATTGCAAGGAGTAAACAAATATGCCACACATTTAATCGGTCATCATTACAAACCTGATCGAGGTAGTCTAAACTGTCTTTTGATATATCAATTTTCATCTTCAAACAGTTTTTGTAAATCTTCTTTGTTGTAATAATATGAACCCATAACCTTTTTGAACCGAATTTTCCCGGTAATTCTTAGGTTCTGCAATGTTGCTGGTGATATATCCATAATCTTCCGAATGGCTTTACTTCTGAGCCAACCAAAATCCTCTTGCGGACTAAAATTAGCTACCAAAATTTTTTCTATATCGGATATCATTCTTATTCGGAATAACTCAAGGTCTTGCTTCGATAAAATTTCCATATCATACTTTTTGAATGACTCAAAAGTATTTCGATCTCGTACAAAGCATCTGATAGTTTCGTAATGGAACATATTTTTTCCAGTGATATCCTATGACCTTGGGCATTTTTCTAGTCATATCCAGCTAGCGCGTATAAGTTTGCCGAAAAAGATATATTGTGAAAGGAACTATAATTTATGGATTCGCATTTGGATACATACTTTTATGAACCTTTCTTGTTGCTTTTTGAAGTAGATAAAATGTACCCTAGGAGACCTTAAAGTCAATATTTTAAGGGAACTTAAAGTTTTAAAGTCCCTCGTGTTTGCCATTGGATATCAAAAAAGAAAATAGCACAAATTTACAATAAACCGGCAAACTTTAATGATAATGAAGTAAGACTAGAACTAAAAAAGTCATAATTATTTCTATAGCTATTTTAGAAAATATATATTTGCAATATACTTGACTAATCAAGTATATTGCAAATATAAAAATGAAAGAAATAAGTACAATTCTGAATATTTTAAAAGTTCAATCTGTCATTACGAAAAAGTTTGACGGTTTAAGTCTGTATGGTATTAGCCTTACTGACTATATGATCCTGTATATTTTGAGTAATTCGCCAGGTAATCGTTTAAAAAGAATTGATCTTGCTGAGCATACAGGTTTAACCGCTTCCGGCATTACACGGGTCATTTTGCCAATGGAAAAAATAGGACTTGTAGAGAAAGAAAATAGCGATCGGGATGCCAGGGTGAGTTATGTAAAACTCACTTCTACCGGAGAAAGAATTTTTGCAGAGGCTACCACTACGGCAGAATACATATCCAAAAAGTTATTAGATGGAATTGTAAAGGAAAACCTGAATGTTTTCGCAGGACTATTGAAAATCTTAGGGGGTGACCTTTAAATTAAAATGAACATGGACAAAAAGTACAGGAAGAAATTAAACGCCGAGTTTTTAGAGATGAAACCGTTAATGGGCGTATTGGCTATTTTAAATAATGCAGAAAATAAAGTATTTATCAAAGAGAGTATAGATTTAAGAGCGCTTTCTAACAGAATCCGATTTGAACTGAACAACGGAAAATTTGATAACAGGAGCTTACAGGACGATTGGAACCGGCTAGGAGAGAAGAGTTTCTTTTTTGAAAATGCGATGATTGTTCCATGCGAAGAGAACAAAATTGTTGACTATAAAAAGGAGGTGCTGAAAGCTAGAAATGATCTGAAGCAGGAGCAAAGTAAAACAAAAAATATATACTGATATGGAACACAAAAACTATTTATATCCCACCTACGAAGCCGGCCGGGATCTTATGCTAAAAAATATTCAAGGCTCAATCGTAAATTTAAATCTGATACGTTTAAAGGAAATTGCCGACTACTCTGAATTTCCTGAAATTACACCTGCCAGCGAAATTTCGGGCTACGAAGCTTTTATGCTGTATATTGATTTTGCAAAACCTTTTGTAGAGAAGGGTGGCGGAGAAATTCTTTTCGTTGGAAAAGGAGACCGTTTTTTGATAGGTCCGCAGGACGAACAGTGGGATATCTGTATGCTGATTAGACAAAAGAGTGTATCAGATTTTTTTGCATTCGAGCAAGACCCAGATTACATGAAAATTACCGGACATCGCTCAGCTGCTATATTGGATTCCAGACTTTTACCTTTAGAAGTTACATTGTAATTTATGGGATATATTGAGCTAAAAAATGCCACCATCTATTATGAAGTATTTGGAGCCGAAAACAACGAAACTATAGTACTGATCAGTGGGTTAAACACACAAATGACCCGTTGGGAACTTGCATTTTGTAATAAATTTGTAGAAGAAGGATTTCGTGTGATCTCTTTTGACAACAGAGACTGTGGAAAAAGTACTTTTACTACACATGATAGCAGCGATAGCTATAGCTTTTCTTTGAATGATTTTCTACAGTATCCAGAAAAATATCCTGCCCCTTATTCTTTATTGGATATGGCAGATGATATACAAGATCTGCTGCTATCGCTGGATATAGAAAGAGTACATGTAGTCGGCCGTTCAATGGGTGGTATCATAGCACAGTTATTCGTATTACGATATCCGGCAATGGCTCAGACACTCACTTTATTGATGTCTTCAAGTTTTAATCCGACTCTTCCGAAGCCTGATGATGCATTGGTTAAAAAAATGACCAGCCCATCTGTTAATTTCAAAGATAACCGGGAAGCTTATTTGAAAGAAAAAATAGACTTTATGAAAGCTATTTACGGCAGCAGATATATTCTCAATGAGGAAAAGGAGCAGGCGCTAATTATTGAAGATGAAATCCGACAATCTTCTTCCGTCAGACCTTATCGTCAAATAGTCGCCCTTGCAACTTATATATTTAATCCAGATGTTCTCAGTGGTATTCAGGTGCCTACAATAGTTATACATGGAGATGAAGATCCATTATTTAATATGGAGCATGCTGTTGATTTAAAAAATACTATTCCTTACTGTGAGTTGATCATCAAAAAAGGTATGGGACACGCTATACCGGATTCACTGTTTCCGTCACTGGTGAAAGACATTTCAGATTTTATTGCTAAAACTGAATGAAAAATCATTATCAAAATGTAAGTAACAACGGTGAGAGGTATGGTTTCGGAGTCCATTGCCATCGATCATGAGATCTGTCAATAAATCCTATTCCCGGCCAGGGAAGGTGGGATGCGCAAACTATAGATTTTTGCTCATAACATTGCTCCAATATATTTTTTCGGGTGTTGATTCCTAAAGAAAAATCAGCATCCCATTGTGTTCCCCAAACCGGATTAGAGATTAATACAGGACTATGAACCAGATCAACCAGATGCGTAATGGACACCTTACCCGAATAAACCGTGAATATAATGTGCCCGGGAGTATGTCCCGGAGCTGCCAGTGTTTTAATACAGGAAAATAATTCATCACCTGCATCAAATATTTCTAAACGCTGGGTAATGGCGCTTAATATCTGCTTAACCAGTGAAACAGAAGCATGACCAAACTCAGTTCTTCGGCTGTTGGAAAAATCCGGTTGCTTCGCAAACCAAAATTCCAATTCAGTCCGTGAAATATAGAATCTTGCATTTGGAAATGCCAAATTACCATCTTCTGTTAATATGCCTCCAATGTGATCGCGATGAGCATGCGTAATCAATACATCGGAAATATCACTGGCGCTGAATCCGGCACTTTCCAAGCTATATAATAATTTGCCTGCATTTTTTTTATCATAAAAGCCTTCTCCTGTATCTACAAGTATTAATTGTTCATTCTTTCGGATAAGCATCACATTAATAGGAGCTTCGTAGATATCCGTAGGTAAATGTAGTCGGTTTAGCTCTTTTTGAAGGTCTGCAGGTGCTGCATCCGTTGCAATAATGGGTTGATACGATCCTATATCAAAGTATCCATCGGAAAGAATATAGATTTCCAGGTTATCAAATGGAATTTTGAGATGACTGTAGTTTATTTGTGTATTCATCATAGTAATGCAATTAATTAGCGTTTTGTTTTGTTTAAAAAAGGGAATATTCGTGGTGCTAATCCAGCCAAAACATGTCCCATTTTCGGAATGGTTATTACGGTAAAGTCTATCACAATATTTTGCAATCTCCTGGCAATTTCCTGAGTAGAGCGGATTGCATCCTGTTCTCCGCCGATGAATAACACTGGCATCGTCAAACGGCTGAGCTCATCATCTGAAAAAATATATTCTTTTTCTATCCTCGCATTAAAATTGGTTTGTATTAAATCCATAAATGCTACAATTCTTTGTTCTACACGCTGGCTTCCCAAGACCAGTCTATTAATCTTGATACGTCCAGTCGCTCCCAAAAGGGAATAGAGTAGGGCTTTTATGATAAATGTTGTTTTGGTAGGAACTATTCCTGCAGGTGCCAGCAAAATCAGCCGGTCAACTAATTCAGGATAGCTTGTTGCAAAACGCAATGCCAACCATCCTCCTTGCGATAATCCGACTATATTTGCCTTGCTGATATTGAGCCTGTCGAAAATCTCTTTTAGCCATTCTGCGAAATCTTTTGTTTCATAAGAAGGTCTGGTTTCTGCACTCTTTCCTGCCTCTCCGATAATGTCTATTGCTATGACTTTATATTGTTTTGAATATTCGGCTATGTCGGATAGCCATGACGTTGCATTAGAAGATGCGCCATGCAGTAAGATGACAATTTCTTGATGTTGACTTCCGGCCTCCAAAAAATGGGTGTCACCAAAAGTTGTTTTCAGCACATTGCTTTTCAAATTCAATGACGAATTCGTTATTGCATCGTCGTAAGCCCGGATAATTTTGTTTTTTCCTTCAGGGCTTTTAAAGACCGTTTTATTCATGAATATTTCTGTATATAATGTTGTATAATAAGAACTGCATTACCGTCCTTTCGCTTTATCACCTCTTAAAGTGATGACTGTACTCGTTACCATAGCTGTTATTTTACCATCACCGCGAAAAATATCACATCGATAATGACTTAAGTTTTTTCCACTATGTAAAGGTGCTGCTTTAGCAGTGAGTATATCCTCGAAAACGGGCCGGTAAAAATTGATTTTCAATTCTACAGATGTAAAAGTTTCGCCTTCCTGAACAACAGTAGAATGTGCGGTTCCGATGGCTGCATCTGCCAGTTCACAAAGCAGGCCGCCGTGGATGGTTCCCTGTTGGTTACTGTGCTTGTCTTTTGTTGTATTGATCTGTACGGTCGCTGTACCTAAACCAACTTCTATAATGTCTATGCCTAATGTTTTTGATATTGGTGTCGGGTAACGCATGTGCGTATGCATGTCGCCGGTAATTTCACTTTTTATCAATTTATTTAGGTAATCTAATATCGATAGTTTTGTCATATACGTTGTTTTTATATTTATATAATAAACCAATCGGTCTTTTTATTAATAAAAAAATTATATGTTTTCCATGTTTCCTATTATTGACTGTATGGCATGCAAATGATGCAAATCATGCTCTGCAACAAAATGCATCAGGTCAATGATATTCATGGGTTGTTGTAACCTCGGATGCATACTTGTCTTCAATAAGTTTTCTTCACTCAATTTCTGAAGCATTACAATTGTTTTTTCTCTCTCGCTGACCAGATCCTTAATAAGTTCTTCAACCAACATTTTGTTGAAAGAAGATTGATCAGTTGCTGTATTGTTTAAATCAGCAGAGGACATATCCGGTTTTCCTTCCATTATATCTCTAAAACGGATTCGCCATAGATCTTCTAAAAGTATTAAATGTCCTATGTTCTCATTGACAGACCATTTATCTCCCATTTTGCGGGTTGAAACTTCTATAGGACAATTTTTCAAAACTTCCTTTAAAACAGCCGGAAAATCTTTAAGGAGTTTTAGAAATTCGTCAAAATATTCCGAGCCTGTGTTTGAATTAAATTGTCTGTCGAACCATCTGACAAAAGATTGTGACTTTACTTCTTTCATGAGTATCAATTTATAGGTTATTACGGTTTATCCATTCTTTGGCGGGCATTATCCACTCGTCTAATGCCCTGAACAGAAAGCCGTGTTCCAGACCTGTGTTGAGGATAATTTCTTTAAAAGATTTCAAATCGGAATTTTTAAACCTAAGTTGCCTTGATAATAACTCTGCGCCAACATCGGATTTTTCATTAATCGACAAAATATTCCCGTACAGCTGAAACTTTCGATCTTCATTCATCGAATCATTTTTAAAGCTTGAGCCAATAAAAACAAATTTCAAATCTGGGTTTTTAGCATAATAGGAGATGTATTGAGCTATATAGCCTCCTTGAGATGTTCCAATAATTGAAATATGGTCATAAGGAACTCCACCGTTGTGTAAGCTGTCAATTTTAAGAATCAACTTTTTTGCATATATCTTGGGATCAGTGCCGGGCTTTCTTTTTTCAGATAGTATGACAGAATTTGTGGATTGAAGTTTTTCTAAAATAGCTGTATATGCCGCTGGTCCGTATTTAGGATGGGAGGCACTTAACGGATGTTCTTCCAAAAATTTATTATGCAAAAAAAAATACATACTTTTTTTGAGTGCTATTTTGAGCATTAACAGCAAATGGAAGAAATGACAGATAAAGAATTATTAACCTAAGAAACATATAATTTGAACTTAATTTAGAGACAACATCAGACTTCTACAAGATGCCTTTTTGAGGCTGTCAAACTCACGAACCAGATGATTGGGCAGATCATAAACATCGCTGCAGATAAAAGTTGTTGAAACATTACTCTGTTTTGCCAGTTCCCGTGCTTGATCTATTGCTACATCCGAAAGGTCAACGCCGACTACGTCCGCTCCCAGGCGACTTAAAGAGATACTATCCTGTCCGAAATGGCACTGTAAATGCAATACGGATTTGCCTGTCAAATCTCCAAGTAAATTAAGCTCTATATCCTTTAATGAATTTTTCCCCTTCAAAAAGGCTTCCAGGTTATAAAAATCAGAATTGATATGTGCTTCTGTTCTGGCATTCCAAGATTCCCTGTTTATTTCCAAATAATTGTCTTCTGAATTCATATGTATTTGTCTAATGAAGTGAATTGATTTTTTGCCATTCCTCGTAGCTGATTACGCCAAGTTCTGGCTGGCTTTTGCCGTTTAGAATATGGATAAACTCCAGTTGATTTCCGTCTGGATCGTCAAAATAGAGAGCAAGTGCGGGCATCCAGGCAAAAACCATTGGTTCATTGCTGCCATTTTTGAGAAAATTATACGCCTTTAATTTGTTTTTATCTAAAAAAGTATTTGCATCTTTTAAAATAAAATCTTTGGAACAGCTGAATGCAAAATGTCTTGTCTGGAGATTACCTTGTTGTTCCCAAAGTCCGAGCATTGCCTTTTTATTTTCTCCGATCCAAAGAAATGCAATCGGCCTGGTTTCATCATAATGTGCAAACTCAAGTCCCAAAATTTTAGTATAGAATTGCACTGCGTTTTCCAAGTTGCTTACTTGGATGTGTGTCTCATATAATCCTTCAATCATTTTTATATATTTTATTATTAATAATATTGTGTTGTGATAAGTACAGGCATTTATCATTTTAGCATATGAATAATCGGATAATCTTTGCCTGAACCATCCTTTTCTGATTTTCCTGATTTTCTGAACCCTAATTTTTCATAAAATCCGATGGCCTGATAATTTTGCTCATTGACATCAACCTTTGTAATGCCTTTCGTTTCATCCATAAATTGAAATAGGTGCTTTCCATAACCTTTGTTACGGTAGTCATTGTGAATAAAAAGCATTTCGAGGTTTCTGTCTGATACCGATGAAAACCCGACAGATTCCCCGTTTTCAATAAGGAGAAATATTTCGAGGTTAGGGAGATAATCCTTCGGAATGACTTCTTTAAAGTAGATAAAATCTTCATTGGTAAGAAAATCGTGAGTTGCCCTAACAGCGGATTCCCATATTTCCATAATTCTTGGGTAATCTCCGGTGGTTGCGGGCGTGATTTGTGTTGACATAACTTTAAAATGGTACTATTTAATATGATATTCTGTTCACTTGTTAATATAAAATAAACCGAACGGTCTTTTTTAGTGTAAAAAAATTATATGCTTAAGTTCTTAATTAAATTTTCAAGGAACGACATTGCAATTTTAAGCTCCACCATATGATTGTTTACCTTTGCCTGCATGAATGCTCCTTCAATCATTGAAATCATGATCACTGCAATTTCAGTAGGGTCAGTATCTTCCTTTATTTCTTTTCTTGCTATGCCTCGTTTAATCTGATTTTCAATTGATGTTTTCCAAAATGCTAATGCCTTTTGTGTTCGTTCTTTTAGCTTAGGATGTGTATCATCAACCTCTGTAGCAGTATTTAAAATTGGACATCCAGCCTGTAGAAATGGGTATCTGAAATAATTTTTATAGGTTTGCGGGTAAACAAGCAGTCGTTCAATCGAGCTTTCAGTTGCCAAGATGCGGTCTTTCATATGTCGAGTAACTTTACCGAAGTTGTGATCAAAAACATTCAAGGCAATCTCGTCTTTGTTTTCGAAGTTACCATAAATACAACCTTTTGAAAGTCCTGTGGCAGTCATCAAATCATTTATGGACGTACCTGCATAACCTTTCGTATTAAAAACTGTTGCTGTTTTTTCGATAATTAATCGTTTGGTATTTTCAGATTTAGTCGTTTTCATCAAGCGAAAATTTTAATACGGCATAAAATTATGAAAAAAAATAAAACGATCGGTCTTTTTTTGTGAAAAAAGAACTTTTCTTTAGGATGGATTATCTTTTCGTTAGCAGTGGGTGCTATTGGTGTTAATAGAAATATAGGTTTTGCCGGAGCATTCTTTCTTTCATTATTCCTATCTCCGGTTATAGGACTCATTTTTACTCTGGTGTCTAAATCAGACGAGCAACTCAAATTTGAAACAGAATTGCTTTCACATACAAAAAAGCAAACCGATGGCATCTTAAATGCTGGTCATAAATCATTTACAGATGAGTTATTTAAACTTAAGACATTGTTGGACTCCAGTCTGATTAGCAGAGAGGAGTTCGAGTCGGAAAAGGAGAATTTAAGACGAAATGCCCCTATTAAGAAAACGGTACTCGCCTTATATTGCTCGCAGACTCCAAGTATGTCAGGAACACTTATGGTAAGGGTGGGGGATATAGGAGGTTTCGTTACTTTACCTTGGAGTAAGAATGATGCAATAGATTTCGATGTACAGACAGATGAAGTGAAGGTGGTGATTAGTCCTAAATCAGTATTCGCGAGCGAAAAGACCGTATATCTTAAAACTATCAAAGATGAGGCTGCTTATTAGATATTTTTGAAGTCTATAGCAGGTCATAGGCTATTAGAAATATGCGGCTATGAATAAACATACTTTATAAATAAATTTCAAAATTATGGCACTAAAACCAGGACCAAAAAGAATTGCCGAATCGACAGGTAAACCAGACAGACGCCAAAGAGACAACAAGGGAAGAAGTAGTATTTTTTCATAATACACAATGCAAAGTTATTTGCATTGTGTATTTAAATATTCTAAGGATCTCAATGCCTGCTGAAATGAAGGCTCTATAAATCATTGATGAGAGGTGTATGCATCGGCAATGGAGAATAAGAGCATTTATGTAAAACGGTTATATCGAACGGCTCAACCGAAGCTTAAGTGGTCCGCATCAGGTATGCTCACATTCCTGCTGATAATTTTAATCTGTTTTAGAAATCCATTACTGTGTCCAAGCTGCGTTTGAGTCCTTTAAATGTATCTATTTTATTTAAAGCTATAAAAATGCCTTTAAGATAAGGTGCTGCGCCGCTTCCTGCTTCGTGTTTAATATTCAGTCTTTCGTCTTCCATACCAAAGATTGCTTCGACACCGAGAATATGACCCGGAAGGCGAACTGCGTGGACTTGAATGCCATTGATTGTAGCTCCTCTCGTTTCTTTATAACCAATGGTGTTTTCTATAGGCACATCCAAAACTGGTTTTTGAATCTTAGAAAGGCGATAGGCAAGTTCAGCAACTGTTCCACTTGGGGCATCTACCTTCTTCTGGGAAGCATAGTCTATTATTTCGAAGTGATCAATATATTTTGCTGCAGTTTCCGAAAATCTTTGTAATAAAACAGCCGTTATTGAAAAATTACCAGCAGCTAACACAGATACATTTTTTTCCTCTGCAAGCGAGCCGATCTCTTCATATTCCAGATCTGAAAGCCCCGATGTACCAACAATACTATTTTTTCCCTTCTTAATTGAAGCTATAATATTTTCCTTTGCAATTTTTGGGGATGTAAAATCAATCAAAATATCAAAATCCACCTTTTCAAATGCTTTTTCAATTGAATCAAATAGCGGAATTACCGCTTGATCTAAACCTAAAATGTCCGATAAATTTTCTTCGGATCTTGAAAGCCCACCGACTAATGTATAATCTGAACTAGCCACGATCGCTTTGCTCAATTCTTTACCGACCCAACCTGTGGCTCCGGCTATAAAAACTTTTTTCATACTAATTTCTATTTTATTTATTCTACTTCAAATACAACCTGTATTTCTACAGATCAATTTTTCGGTATAGATGAGTGACCAGGTGCTACCATGTTCATTTTTTTCATGCCTACCGATATTGTTAACTGATAGTATAAAGTTAGCATATGTTTTTTTGTTAAATTTGCCAATAACTATATGCAAAACGACAAGAATAAATGTGGCTTAATTGAACGTAAGAAGGGAGAGTTTTCAGATCCAATAAATTTAGATGCTTATGTATGGTATGAAAATAACTGGACACATGATGATTATGAACATGTACATGCTCGAGGCCAATTAAGCTTTGTTTCCCAAGGATATCAATATTTTTATATTGAAAACAGCATATACCTGGTTCCTCAGAATCATGTCATTTGGATACCTTCCAAAGTAAAACACAAATCCCGTTCGGAAGCAGAACATGTCGATTTAATGGTTATACTATATGCAAATGTGCCCGAAATCGACTTTTTCCGATCCGTACACGTATTTGCAGTGCCTACCGTATTGCGTGAGATGTTAAGCTATGCTTCTAAATGGAGCCAAAATTTTGAAGAAAACAAAGAACAATATCATTTTTTGCAGGCAATATTGAATTGTTTACCTAACTTTTGTTCTGAAAATCACAAGCTACAAATTCCTATACCATCAAACGAAAAACTGATTCCAATCTGTGAGGAGATCAATAATAATTTTAAATATGCAATTGATATAGAAATGCTAGCCAGAAAAGCCGCTATGTCAGCACGTAGTCTTCAACGAATCTTTAAGGCGGAAACTGGTATTACAGTTCAAAAATACCACCAGCTCATTAGGATTTTAAAAAGTATCGAAATGATTGATCAAAAGAAATTTACCCTTACAGAAATAGCATATATGGTCGGATATAAAAGTTTGTCTGCCTTTACTTCTTCATATCAAGCAATCATGAAAGATGGTCCTAGAGCTATGAAAAAAAAGATACTTACAGCCAGATATTGATATTTTGATTGCGTCTAATTTATCTGCATCAAATCCCGGGACAATGTCGATGATATGTATGGCCCGAGAAAATGGTCTTGCTGATGCCTATCGAATTTACTCTTCTGGGTATGATAAGTTGTTCCAGTATATGCCAGTCAATGAAATTCTCCAGCAATGTAGTTTATCATTCGATTCCTAGCTGGATTGGTTGATTGGCTGCGTACATTTCTTTTCTTTATATCCCATTTCATAATCTGCCATTATAGTGGTTCTTTCATTAAGGGTAGGAAATACTGTTCAATATCACGACAAAGAGCAATAAAAGAGAATAGTGTTTAGACACTAGGTCATTGCAATAATTAAGGATAAATTGGTCATCAAAAAATTTAATGGTCTATCAAATAGATATAATAAATATTATCAATTTTAATAGGTAAAATTGTGTTAGATAAAGCTTTTTTACTTAATAGCCACAATAAGTAGTTCAAATGTACATGATGCCATCGATTCTGTTCATCAATTGGTAATATAAGATTGGAGTAGTTTTTTTTTGTAGCAAAAACAATTATTCAAAAATTAAGTTTAGCAAGATATAATCTATTATAATACGAAAAGGATTTAAAAAATTGCAGTACGCTCATTGCCATATTATCACGGACGTACCAAGTTCCCTTATTTTACAAACAGAAGTTGTTGAGAAGATAAGCTTATAAGTTAAAGCAACATCGGAAGAAAACAAAAATGATTTTCATCTTGACGTTTATTTAGGCGCCAAAGACCGTGTTGGCACTTACATATGTTTTAGATAAGTGAATTTAAAACGAATATTTAGAACGAAAAATAGCTAGCAATAGTAATTTTTTGTTCCTCAATGATCTTGTAACTATGATTAATAAAACTAAATTATATTTTCATATGGACAACTTAAATACAACATCAGCTACAGTATTGGACTTTGAAATACCCTCATTTTACAATACTTACAACCTAAATTCTTATGGCGGTTTGAAAATTGCCATATATAAAAGCAGGGAAAAGCAATCTTACTTTTATACGCCCTTAATTTTGGTAGATTGGGTTGACTTTAAAAGCTCTTTGGATGAATTAGACGCGAGCAATGATAAAATAAATGATATTTCGATTGTAATTCAACATTCAGATCCAAAAGTTGAATCCGAAATAATAAATAAAATTAGAATTGCGGAAAATTTATCAGATAATAGTATCATAGCTTTAAATTTATTGCCTTTTAAGTTTTTTAAAATTTATGCAAAAATTGGTAATAATAAAATTTGGTTAAATGAGGATGACTTTAATAATTTAAGTCTAGAAGACTCATTTACAACTCAGCTAACTTTAATGCATGAAAGAGCTTATTTGATTAATGGTACCTATAATGAACTAAATTATTTTTACAAGAACAGGAGAACTAATTTAATTTGGGCTAATCTTTATAGTGATGGTTCCCCATATTCTACCACTATAATAAGTGCTTTTGCCACTTTTCTAAATAATACAGAAAATACAAAAAAGCTATTCGGAGATGAAACCATGGAAAACAAAACTATTGTTGAAAGTTCTAACTCGGGCTATGGAGCAAGTATCTCCCTCGGTGGTTTTTCTCTAGGTGGTGGTGGCTCTAATAACACTGTTACAGCCTATCAGAGTAAACAGCGACTTTTTAATAGAATATTTTTATCTGATTTTTTCGAAAACAACAAAGGGTCGTTGAATATAACCGTGGATGGTGACTTAACAATGTATGCTGAACTTATCGACAAGTTTATCGACAGATTATTTGAGAACAAAAAAGAATTTGAACTTTTGATTGATGCTAGCAATCAAAATTCAATTACACTTATGAATGATCAGATAGGAAAGGTAACTTTAAGTTTAGGGCAATCCAAGGCGATCCTTAGGTCTCAACCCAAAGTTGATGTGGCAGATAATACAAAAGGTGAGATCCCTGTAAATGGTGTTCCTGTAAAAGTTGAAAAAGATAAAAAAATAAAAACCGATGATGATATTGAGTGGACATGGGAGAATTCGGAGTATATCCCTACCAAAGTAAATTTAAGTTTATTTGCTGAAGCTAATTTGAAAGATGAATTTTCAAGTTTGGCTATACTAGTAAATAGGGAGACTAAAAAAAACACCATAACACCATTTTTATATCCGGCGGTTTGGCTTGCAAAAAATGAAAAATATCTTTCCTATAATATTACAGACAAAGATAATCCTATAGGCTCCATTTTGGCATTTGCTGGAGGAAGAGCTGATACGCCGAACGGGTGGACAATTTGTGATGGTACAGTTTTGAAAGTGAATGATTACACGGAATTATTTAGTGTAATTGGTTTTAAATGGGGCAAAGGAAATGATGACACAGAATTTAAAGTGCCAAATTTGCAAGGTCAATTTTTAAGGGGTGTTGATTATGGAAAGACTATTGACCCAGATGCAGATAATAGAATAGTAAATGGTGAACATTATAGTTGTGAAGTTGGTAGTTACCAGAACGATGCTGTCGGTGAGCATAGTCACACTTTCTTTAATAATTTCCAGGCTCCTGGCGAATCAAATAGTGGTGGTGGAAATGATGCGAATAAAAGAAATACTACAAAGGAATGGCCAACGACAAATAATCCAGTATCCAGAGAAACCAGGCCTAAAAATGCTTATGTAAACTTTATTATAAGAATAAAATGATTATGGGAATTGCTATATTAAAAAATAAATCTAATGTCGATATAACATATACGTTAAATTGGGAAAGTGGGCTTCTACAGAATGATGTTATTAAACCGAATGAAGTAGTAGAAATTAATTGTGGAGACGAGAAAGCAACAATATGTCATAGAAGCGATGGAGGGGCATACGGTATATGCCCCGTTAATTCAAGAAATATTGAATCAGGAGATAAGTATTTTTTGTTAGAAAACGGAGAATATCAGGATTAACAACAACTGGCGTACATCCAACAATTGATCTTACCTATAATAGGGAAAGATAGATGTGGTAAGGTTTATCAAGGACATTTGGGATGTGCGCCTTTTTACTCGTTTAGAGAACTGAAAATGGACAAATCAGGTTTAGGTTTAATAAAGGTTATTTTTAGATCGAAATGGTCATTTAGCCAAACTGCCTCCTTTAACTCTTACAAGGACACCTTTTTGACGGCCTCTTTTTCTGGGTTAACCCGATTGCCTGTTAGGCTTTCTTGCGGTTTTTCATAACCAATCCTCTATTTAATCGATATCTTGCCCTTAAATTGTATGTAGACTATTTTAATCGTTGCTAATGCATGATCATTAGTCATTTTCGACTTTAAAATTAACTTTCTAATTTGGCAAATTGCGTATATTTAAGAGTTATGTGACATAGTTACAAATCAAGAACTAAATGGAACAGAGAGAATTTTCGAAATTAATACTTAAATTTCTGGAAGGAAATTATCCACAGTTTGCTCAGACAATAAAATTTCAAGATGACGGATCTTTTGATTGTGACTTGAAAAGTGAATCCGGAATATTTTCAATTTGGATTGCAACATATAATACTGAAATAACTATCGGAATTGAAGATCCAAATGGAAAAACAGATATTCATAGTCATATTTCATGTTATGGGTTAGATGATTTAGGAGCCTGCGTCGCAGAATTATCATCATTTATGGGACTGTCCCATCAAGTGTGTAAATAAAAAATACGGAGTTCAGTTATGTTCCTTATAACTGGACTCTTTTTTCAAATAAAGTTAAGAACTGATTTAGGATAATAGCCCAGTTACGAATGGGCATTG
>Ga0308161_1001708_pt1 | contig 25516 bp, 19 predicted proteins | sample PhyFR2_FD_201034 | JGI IMG/M metagenome (GOLD analysis project Ga0308161, IMG submission 201034) | Phyllosphere microbial communities from UC Gill Tract Community Farm, Albany, California, United States - DLSLF.R2 | ecosystem: Host-associated > Plants > Phyllosphere > Unclassified | place: USA...
AAAAAAGAAAAGGGCTTTGATGACTCTCAGCGCAACATTGTCGGGGTGGCATGGGACTACAAAACAGTTTCGCTCTATACCGAATATGTGATGAGTAAGAATGATCCCTTTGTCGGTGGCACAGGCAACTCACTGGCCGAAGGTGATGATGGCAAATGGAACAAGTTGTTAAATCTCATGCTGGTTTATAACTTCTAAATTGTTAGCGATTACGGAGAAGGGTTCTGGAACTTTCCGAATCCTTCGCTATAGCTCAAAAGTATAAAAGGATTACGATCATGCGGATAAAGTATGATTTATCTTATGGAATATGTTTTCTGTCGATACTTTTAGCCGCATTTCTATGGGGAACTTCGGGAACAGTTGCTTCGTTTTCCAAAGGGCTGAGTCCAATTGCGATCGGGACAATTTCATTGGGTTTTGGTGGTTTGGTGCATGCCCTAATTGCTATCCCTTTAATCAAAAAAAACCTTCATCTGTTAATCACTCATAAAAAACTTCTTTTATTGGGAATCATTGCAACCACAATCTATCCTTTAGCGTTTTATTCTTCCTTATCTTTTGCAGGCATTGCAATCGGAACAGTGGTAACCGTCGGGAGTGCACCTTTATTTGCGACATTATTAGAATATCTGCTCGATAAGAAAAAGTTGTCTATCAAATGGTTAATAAGTTTTATTCTCGGTGTTACAGGCATCATTTGTATTAGCTTGGGAAATGGGAATACAAACCATATAGAAAATCAAGTGAATCAGTTGCTAGGTATCTTATTTGGCATCGTTGCTGGAATAACCTATGCGATTTATTCATGGATTGCCAAAAAACTGATTGGCCAAGGCATTGATGCTCGGGCAACCATGGGAGTCGTTTTTGGTATAAGTGCGATCATTTTACTGCCCAGCTTATTTGTGACAGGCAAGAACCTTCTAAATTATTCTATTAACTGGGCCGTTGCTGTTTATCTGGCCTTTATTCCGATGTTTCTGGGTTATTTTTTATTTAGTGTCGGGCTTAAAAAAATTGCCACAAGCAAAGCGATTACACTAAGTCTATTTGAACCTTTCGTTGCGACTTTGCTTGCGATTTATGTGGTAGGTGAACAACTATCAACTATTGGCTTTTTAGGGCTTTTCTTGATTTTTTTATGCATTTTTTTACTAGTGAAAGCGGAATAATTGAAGGAATTGAGTGAATGAAAACTGATAATAAACCCATTTTAATTGTGAAATTAGGTGCCACCTTTCCTGAATTAAGTCTGAAAATAGGGGATTTCGAAGACTGGATCAAAATGGCAATCGCAAGCCTGTCTTGTTCAGTAACCATACTCGATGCAAAAGCGTGTCCTGTACTTCCTGAACCCAGATTATTTGCGGGTATTATCCTGACCGGATCGAGCGCAATGGTAACGGATAAAGAAGCGTGGAGTGAACGCCTAAAACCTTGGCTCATCTTGTGTGCAAATAAATCAATCCCTGTTCTGGGAATTTGTTATGGACATCAACTGCTGGCCGATACATTTGGAGGAAAGGTTGAAACCAGAAAAGAAGGCGTTGAAATAGGTACGGTCACCATTACAAGAAGTTTAAAGTCTCAATCAGATGATTTATTTAAAGACTTACCAATTGCTTTTTCAGCAAATACCGTGCATTGGCAGTCTGTGACCCAACTACCACCGCAAGCAGTTTTACTGGGCTCTTCTAAGCTTGACCGACATCATGCTTATCGAATTGGCAATACAATCTGGGGACTACAATTTCATCCTGAATTTTCTGAAACTGCGATGAGTTTCTATATTCAGCATTATCAGGATCAACTCATTCAAGAAGGTAAAGACCCAGAAATATTACACAACATGATCACACCAACAAACGCTGCACATCTAGTTCTAAAAAGATTCGTAGGGCTATGTTTTAAATGAAAAAAGGATAGACAATGCAACAGAAAAAAGGCTACTGGGTTATCCAGTGTCAGGAAATTACAGATCAATTAGCCATGCAAAAATATGCCGAGGCATGGAAAGAGATTGCAGAGGAGTTTGACGCAAAATTTATTGCAGGAACAAAAACGGAAGTTGTTGAAGGGCCTGAAGTATCACGAGTACTGATATTGGAATTTCCCTCTTTTCAAATTGCACAAGATTGTTACCACTCAGAAAAATATACTCAAGCTAAAATATTGGCACTACAGGCAATGCAACGTAGTTTTACAATTGTTGAAGGAATATAAATTTAATCCATAAATAGGATAAAGGAAAAATATGAATTTTCTCGATGATACACAAGTCAGAAATACCATCAATTGGCAGGAAGCAGTTGCAGCACTAAGAAATGGGCATTTATTGCCACGCGCACAGTTACATGATGTGTTAATTGGCCCTCCACAAGCCATGCTGCTCAATCGTACAGCACGCATTGAAGGGCTCGGTTATGGGGTCAAGGTTGAATCTGTATTTAATGAAAATGCAAGTAAAGGTTTGCCCAATACACACGGCGCTGTTTTGGCTTATTCACCTGAGAATGGGATATTACGTGGTGTAATCGATAGCCATGTTATTACAGATTTCAAAACTGCTGCCGACTCGGTACTAGGTGCAAGCTTACTGGCAAGACCAGAAAGTAAACATCTGGTCATTATTGGTGCTGGTCGGGTCGCAAAAAATCTATCTCAGGCTTATAGTGCACTTTTTCCTCAGTTAGAAAAAATATCGATATGGGCTCGTCAAATTGAACAGGCTACAAAATTAGTTGATGAATTAAAACGACTCGATTTACCTGTTCACGTTGCTTTGGATCTCCCAGCAGCTTTAGCCACTGCAGATATCGTTTCAAGTGCGACTATGGCAAAACAGCCGATTATTCTAGGTCAATGGATTCGTTCTGGTACTCATGTTGACCTGATTGGCGCATTCACGCCAGATATGCGGGAAGCGGACGATGAATTGATGGCGAGAGCAAATCTCTATGTCGATAATCTGGAAACCACTCAACATGTTGGAGAAATTACCATTCCTATGAAGGCAGGTGCTATTCCATCTGATCATGTATTGGGTGATCTCTATGATTTAGTCAAAATCGATCGACCATATAGCAAACCGAATCACGACATTACTGTATTTAAAAATGGTGGTGGGGCACATCTTGATTTGATGATTGCCGATTGTGTTTTAAAGAAAATGGGGCAATAAATCAATTTTTTAATCATTAACATAATTTTTGTCTGTTTAATTAAAGCTGTGTCACATGTAATAGGAAATGCTTGGCTTCAGTATATTTTTAAAGCCCTATTCAGAAAAGATCAGCTTCTTCTTAGGACAACTCTTATTATCAAAATAAATATTTTATACGAAGTAAAAAATTCAATTTGTCACCAAAGGTGATGTGCGTGTCGTGTTAAGTAAAGTTGAGGTTCTCCTGAGTATTGTATTTTTTAGTCATATTGCTTCGGCTCTGAATAAAAATACAAGATGGAAAGGAAAATGACGTTGAATAAAGCGATACGATTCTATGGAACTGGCACACCAGAAGTAATGCGTTATGAGGACATTGAAATGGGTGCACCTGCAATTGGTGAAGTTCGTCTACGCCACGTAGCAGTGGGTCTCAATTATGCGGATACCTATTTTCGCGATGGTACTTATCCGATTCCGTTACCAAATGGTATTGGAGTAGAAGCCTCTGGCATTATTGAAGCTGTTGGTGACGGCGTAACAGATTTTGTAGTGGGTGATCGCGTAACCTACACGGGATTTCTAAATACGCTTGGCGCTTATAGTACCGAACGCCTTATTGCGGCTGATGCATTAATCAAATTACCCGAAGATATTTCCTGTGAAACGGCTGCTGCAATGACCATGCGTGGTTTAACGGCGGCCTATCTGATGCGTCGGATCTATGACTTTAAAGCAGGCGATCATATTTTATTACATGCCGCCGCTGGAGGTGTAGGACTGATTGTATCGCAGTGGGCCAAACTGTTGGGTTTAACAGTCATTGGAACCACCTCTACAGATGAAAAAGCAGCCGTTGCACGTGCCTATGGTTGTGATCATGTGATTAATTACAGTCATGAAAATGTAGCTGAACGTGTTCGTGAATTGACCGATGGCATCGGGGTCGATGTGGTCTTTGATAGTGTGGGCAAAAATACTTTTATGGCCTCATTGGATTCCTTAAAACGCCGTGGCTTATTGGTTTGCGTGGGTACGGCATCAGGACCAATTCCTGATTTTAATCCCGTGTTATTGGCAATCAAAGGTTCATTGTTTATCACTCGTCCCGCTTTAGCCGACTATATTGCCGATCCAGAAGAAAAAAGGGCCTTAGCCAAGGAACTGTTTGATCATGTCAGCAGTGGAAGAATCAAGATCGAGATCAATCATCGTTATGCTCTTGAGGATGCCGTACAAGCACATCGCGATCTGGAAGCACGCAAAACAATAGGTTCATCAATTTTTGTGATTTGAAGGGATTTCTAATGAAAATTGAACAGTTAACTTGCAATATTGGTGCAGAACTACATGGAATCCATTTAGCCGATGCGATTCATGATGACGAGCTATTCGCTGAAATTCGGACTCAATTACTTAAGCATCGCGTGGTGTTTTTGCGTAATCAGCAGATGACGCGGGCTGAACATGTGGCTTTTGCTGAACGCTTCGGACAGTTGGAAGATCATCCTGCAGTTGGTAGTCATCCTGATCATCCGGGTTTGGTGCAAATTTATAAGCATCCTGACAGCCCGATTGATCGATATGAAAATGCGTGGCATAGCGATGCCAGCTGGCGCAAAATTCCACCGATGGGATGTGTATTGCGTTGTGTAGAATGTCCACCCGTTGGCGGCGATACCATGTGGACCAATATGGTTATGGCCTATGCAAACTTGCCTGAAGATATCAAGGAAAAAATTGCACCTTTACGTGCCTATCACAGTATTGAAGCCAGCTTTGGTGCTGCCATGCCTATCGAAAAACGTTTGGCATTGAAGGCACAGTTTCCTGATGCCGAACATCCCGTCGTACGAACACATCCAGAGACAGGCGAGAAGATTCTCTACGTCAATGCATTCACCACCCATTTTAGTAATTATCACACCAAAGACCGAGTACGGTTTGGGCAAGATGCCAATCCCGGTGCAGGGGATTTACTGCGTTACTTAATCACCCAAGCAGCGATCCCTGAATATCAGGTGCGCTGGAGTTGGGAGCCAAATAGCATCGCTATTTGGGATAATCGAAGTACCCAACATTATGCCGTGATGGATTACCCGCCATGCCATCGAAAGATGGAACGCGCAGGTATCGTCGGTGATGCAACGTATTAAATTCCAAATTCAGACTTTTTAATTCAATACCGTTTTATAAACTATAAACAGGAGATGCACATGCAATTCTTTGACGATTCTTTGCACCCAGAAAATATGGAAAAAATGGTCATTACCGTTGCGCCGTATGGACCAGAGTGGATGCCTGAGGACTTTCCAGAAGACATTCCAGTGACCATGGATGAGCAGATTCAAAAAGCGGTGGAATGCTATGAGGCTGGCGCAACAGTGCTGCATTTGCATGTGCGTGAACTGGACGGTAAAGGTTCTAAACGTTTGTCCAAGTTTAATGAACTGATCGCAGGGGTACGTGAAGCTGTTCCAGACATGATTATTCAAGTGGGTGGCTCGATCTCCTTTGCACCTGAAAGCGAAGGTGAAGCGGCTTTGTGGCTCAGTGATGATACCCGTCATATGCTGGCTGAGTTAACACCGAAACCTGATCAGGTGACTGTCGCAATTAACACCACACAAATGAATATTATGGAGTTGCTCTACCCAGAATATTTAGAAGGTACATCTTTGGCTCATCCAGCAATTCAGGAAGCGTATGCTGAAATGACGGTTCCAGCAGGGCCTGCATGGGTCGCAGAACATTTGAAACGTCTCTGTCAAAATAATATCCAACCGCATTTTCAACTGACTGGAATGCACGGTTTAGAAACCCTAGAACGTATGGTTCGTAAGGGTTTATACATGGGGCCATTGAATTTGACATGGATTGGGATTGGCGGCGGATTCGATGGGCCAAATCCATTTAACTTCTTTAATTTTATCCATCGTGTACCTGATGGTTGCACACTGACATCAGAATCATTGCTAAAAAATGTATTGCCATTCAATACCATGTCTATGGCGATGGGATTTCATGCACGGGTCGGTAATGAAGATACCATTATCGATCATCGTGGTCAGCGTTTCTCCTCTGTACAGCAAATCCAGCAAACCGTACGTATTGCACATGAATTAGGTCGTGAAGTGGCAACAGGCCCAGAGGCACGAGAAATCTATCGGATTGGAGTGCAATATCAAAGTATTGAAGAAACTTTGCAAGCCAATGGTATGTCACCAAACCGCCAACCAAAACAAAAAGGTGTGCCTCAGCGCCATTAAGCCTGAGCAACAATGGATTAAACGTCAAAATAAAATGCAGTGCGCAGCAAGTGTATTCAAACGGCAAGCCACGTACTGCAATTAAAAATAGAAATGATAACAATGACAAGGAGGTTCCTATGGGTGCTCATCCATATACCGTACATACGGATCATGTCGATACATCAATGAATGTACCACGCCGTTATGCATGGTTAGTCTTTGCGCTGACATTTGGCTTGTTGATTTCAGACTATATGTCTCGACAAGTACTGAATGCAGTATTTCCATTGATTAAAACTGAATGGGCCTTGACCGATAGTCAGCTTGGCTTATTAAGTGGCATTGTCGCCTTGATGGTCGGTATTTTAACTTTACCCTTATCCTTACTGGCGGATCGTTTTGGGCGGGTCAAAAGCTTGGTCATTATGGCGGTACTCTGGAGCCTAGCGACTTTGGGCTGTGCTATTGCTGAAAACTATCAGCAAATGTTTGTGGCCCGCTTTATGGTCGGTGTGGGCGAGGCTGCTTATGGCAGTGTTGGTATTGCAGTGGTGGTCGCGATTTTTCCACGTGAAATGCGGGCGACTTTGGCCAGTGCATTCATGGCAGGCGGTGTATTCGGTTCATTTCTCGGGATGGCACTAGGCGGGGTGATGGCTGAGCATTTTGGCTGGCGCTGGGCATTTGGTGGCATGGCAGTGTTTGGCCTTATTCTAGCCTTACTTTATCCCGTGGTGGTTAAAGAAAAAAGAGTCAATCTAACCAGCAAAGTACCTCATAACCGCCAAAAACAGCAACAAACCAGACAATGCTTAAAAAGCATTTATTCAAGTCGCTCAGTGATTGCCACCTATATTGGTAGTGGCTTCCAGCTATTTGTTGGCGGTACCGTCATTGTCTGGATGCCGAGTTATTTAAATCGTTATTACGGCATGAATACCGATACAGCAGGTGTACTGGCAGCTGTAATTGTGCTGTGTAGTGCTGTCGGGAGCATTCTATGCGGGATGCTCAGTGACCGCTTTGGTCAAAACTGCCCAGATCGTAAGGCCAGTTTGGCAATCAGTTACTGTATCGGGAGTTGTTTACTACTTTCGACTGCGTTTGCAATGCCTGCGGGAAAATCCCAATTGTTGCTGATATGCATGGGGATGTTTATTGCGTTGGGAACCAATGGCCCATCCAGTGCGATGGTGGCGAATCTAACGCATAACAGCGTCCATAGTACAGCTTTTGCCACCTTAACTTTAGCCAATAATTTATTGGGATTGGCACTCGGTCCTCTAATTATTGGCAAACTCTCCGATGTAATCGGTTTACATCATGCTTTTCAATTGATGCCTTTGGTCAGCATTGTTGCGGCAGCCGTATTTCTTTATGCCAAAAACCACTACCACCAAGATATTGCACGGCTGACTGATCAAGCAGTTTTACCCAATCTAGAAAGTCCAGTTGATGTAGTGCGGAAGAAAAATGATGATGCGTGAATTAAATATCGATGTGTTTTTTGATTTTATTTGCCCTTGGTGCTTGATCGGCAAACATCAGCTACAGGCTGCGATTGCCCAATTACAACACCGTGATCCAGAGGTTGAGGTAATTGTGAATTGGCACAGTATGCAGCTACTGCCCGAGATACCGATAGAGGGTGTCGATTTCAAACAGTTTTATCAAAAACGCCTAGGCAGTCTGGATGCTGTAAAGCAACGTCAAGTGCAAGTTCGTCAAGCCGCCAAGACCGTTGGCGTTGAGCTGCATTTTGAAAAAATTCAATGGATGCCGAACACGGCCCAAGCCCACCACATGTTTCAAAGCGTTTTTAAGATGGGAACATCCCAACAAGCGAATCATTTACTGGAGCAGCTTTTTACAGCCTATTTCCAAGCTGGTGAAAACTTGGGGGATAGCGCTGTACTAAAAAGGATTCTTAAGCAATGTGGTTATTCAGTGAATGAACAAGGGAGTGGATGGATGGCAGTCAATCCAGCTATTCAGTCAACCTATACAGGGGCAAATGGCGTACCTTATTTTATTTTTGATGGTTATCTAACCTTGGCTGGTGCACATTCAGTCGATGTGCTCTATCAAGCAATGTTAGAAGCATTGGTGGTGCAAGGGTAAGCGTAATGACTATTCGTTTTCAGGTTCCACAGGAAAAAATCCCTGCCTCAGGCGCGAGAGCCTTTCTTCAAATTGAGGGGAAAAATATCGCACTCTTTCATATTGGTACACAGTTTTATGCAATTGAGGATCGCTGTCCACATCAAGGTGCTTCTTTATTTGGTGGCAAATTAGAAGGGCAAGCGATTCGTTGTTGTGCGCATGGTTTGGTTTTCGATCTGGCGACAGGATATATGTTGAATTCGAAGCATTTAAAAGTGGCGGCTTATTCTGTTGAGATTGATGCAGAGCAGCTATTTATCCTGATAGGTTCAGGAGGAAATAATGACTAAATTTATGCGTTTTCGTCTACACACCCGTGAGTTAATGCCTGGTTTTATCGTCAGTACGGTTGTCGCAGCAGCCGCCTGTTTTCTATCAGAGCATTATGGTGCACCCGTGATGTTATTTGCTTTGCTATTGGGCATGGGCTTGAACTTTCTTTCTAGTGAAAGTCAATGTAAAGCAGGCATCGAATTTACGGCACGAACAGTGTTACGCATCGGGATCGCCTTGTTAGGTATGCGGATTACGCTAGGACAAATTACTGCTTTGGGCTGGCAACCGATTGTATTGGTGGTGACATTGGTGATCGTGACGATTTCAGTTTCGGTAATAACGGCTAAAATTATGGGGTTCAAAAAACTGTTCGGGATGCTAACGGGCGGTGCAACTGCAATTTGTGGTGCATCTGCAGCTTTGGCCTTGTCGGCAGCATTTCCTCAACATCCTCAAAAAGAAAAAGCCACTTTATTTACCGTCATTGGGGTTTCTGCATTGTCGACTTTGGCTATGATTGTTTATCCAATGATTGCACGATGGCTAGAATTATCACCACAGCAGGCAGGGGTATTTCTAGGGGCAACCATCCATGATGTTGCTCAAGTTGTGGGAGCAGGATATAGCATGTCACCAGAAACGGGCGATACCGCAACTGTGGTCAAATTAATGCGTGTTGCCATGTTATTGCCTGTCATTATCTGTGCAGCATTGATTACGCGTATGCAAGGCGGAGATGCCACAGGTAAGCATCCACCTTTATTACCTTGGTTTGCAGTCGGTTTCTTAATTCTTGCCTGTATAAATAGTACTGGTTGGGTTCCAAGCATGGTGCAGCAAGGGATTAATGAATTATCGAAATGGTGTTTGGTGATCGCAATTAGTGCCTTAGGGATGAAAACACAGCTGAAAGAACTGGCTTCTGTCGGAATCAAACCGATTTTGCTGATGTTGGGTGAAACCATTTTCTTGGTGGTATTGGTTTTGCTATTGATGCATTGGATGTTCTAAAGGATAATGAGCTGGATATCTAAGGGGTGACCTTAAGTTCATCTAATCGAGAAAAGTAGGCAAAACCATTGTCATCTGCAAAACCTGTTCATTTCTTTCATTTATCTAATTAAATTGCAAAAAATATCTTACAAAGACTACGCAGGTTGCAGATGGCGATTTCGAGTATCATATTATGAGCTAAACTTAAATCTACGGCATGGAGTGAATGCCAAATTCAACTCCGATCTAAAAATCTCTGATTATTAGGACTTCATAACTGTCTTGTTGTTATTACGCCAAGTGGTTGGAGACATGCCAAACTCACTGCTAAACCAGCGAGTAAATGAGCTTGGCATTGAATAACCTAAAATGTCAGAGACTTGGCTTAAAGAATAATTCAGGTTTTTAAGATAACGAAAGACGAGATTGCGGCGTGCATCATTAATCAGCAAACTGAAGCTGGTCTGCGCAGCTTCTAGGCGGCGCTGTAGAGTACGAACGTTGATTCCATGAGTATGAGCGACTTGATCAATCGTGGCACGCCCCATAGGCAACAGCAGATGAATACTTTTACGAATATCAAAAATAATCGAAGATTCACTTTCCCGATGCAATAGATCAGTTTCAAGAAACCGCTTGGCATGTGCCAGCATCGTAGTGTTGGCATGTGGATTGATTTTATCCAACTCTGTTGCATTACAAACAATACCGTTAAATTCACTGCCAAACTCAAGCGGGCAACCAAAAATTCGTTGGTGCATTGCCATATCATAGGGTGCATTGTGGGTAAAATGAACACTCAAAGGCTGCCATTTCTGCAACAATGCAGCACAGAAACGATGGGTAATGCCTAAAGCAAGATCGATGGCTTGGCGGCTGTATGCTGTTGATGCAGTGATCACTTCGACTCGAATAATGACTGTATGATCGACCTCTTCGATATACATTTCCAGTGCATTATTGATCAGGTTTCGATACTGAACAATTGTGTATAAGGCATCACGCAAAGTGTGCTGATAGCTTAATAATAAACTCAACTCACCAAAATCTGCGAGCTGACGTTGTTCTGCCATATGTAAACCGAAGGATTCACAACCACTCAATTGTGCTGATTGTTCCAGTAACATCACGGCTTTATCGACTGGAATGCGCTGTGTACTATCTTGTAGCTGTGCAGGATAAATGCCTGCATCGGACAAAAGCTGGTATGGATTCAGGTCTAATTGCTGGCTGACATCTAAATAATTTTTAAGCACAGCAGTGTGGGCAAGTGGCACCATGCTGATCTCCCGATTTTTAAAAATAGCCTTCCTAGTTATGCTTTATTTATAACTAAAATACCGTGTTTCGAAAAGTACCAAGGCTTACATAAATCCATGTTGGCACGATGATTGTTGTTTTTGAAGCGACTTTTTCTGCAAAGCATATTGATATATATGAGATCGTTTGAATTGCGATGTCATCAAATGAAAAGTGCCTGTCGTGCCATGTATATCGGACATTCTATTGACCCTCTATGTTGAATGTGACGTGATGCGTCCCCGTTATTTTTATCAAAACAAGGGTTGATTGGTGTAAAGATGGAAAAAATACAAACAGAGGCGACAGTTTTAATTATCCCGGGTTTGCGTGACCATGTGGCTTCACATTGGCAAACCATTCTAGAAGCACGCTTAGCCAAGGTCCGTTCAGTGCCACCTTTGCAAGAAGATAAGCTCAACTGTACAAAACGTGTTACTGCGATACAGGCTGAACTGGAAAAAATACAGGGTCCAGTGATTCTGGTAGCGCATAGTGCAGGGGTTCTGATGACGATCCATTGGGCTGCACGATATCAACATCCTATTCAAGGGGCATTGCTGGTGACACCACCTGACTTGAATGACGTTTGGCCAGAACATTATCCTTCACCCAAAATGCTCAGACAAGCAGGATGGTCGCCATTGCCTAATCAAGTGCTGCCATTTCCAAGTATTGTGGCAGCGAGTGTCAATGATCCACTAGCGCATTTTAATGCAGTGGAAACAATGGCGAAAACATGGGGCAGTACATTTATCAATTTAGGTGCTGTTGGACATCTTAATCCTGCATCTGGTTTTGGTCCGTGGCCTCAGGCAGAACAATTGATTCAGCAATTGGATTGTAAAGCTGATCAACCAAGCCTAATTGCATAACTGAGGTTGCTATAGATCAATCCATAAGATTTCCCTATGTCGAAACCAGATTTGGCTACATTTCTTTGATTTTGCATCTAAGCACAACACACCTTAAAGCATAAACAAACTCATCGGAAAACTGGGTTTTAGCCCGTTTGCTTAAAAACAAAAATAGAACGACCTGAAATGATTGCATTTTGCTCAATGGAGCAGGTGTTGATTATTCATACATCATATCGATATGGAGATGATATGGTTTGTCATGTTAAAGATTCAAATGAACAAATAACTGCTCGCGTCCTCGCTCAAACAACTGTGCTATTGGGACTGCTTTGTTCACTTTCAGATACTTCAGCAGCCAGTTATAAGATCAATGAAGACTGGAGCTTAGAAAGTAACACCACTATTGCCTTGGGTGCCAGTTGGAGTACTCAAGCACCATCAGCCGCCTTATTGTATAAACCCGATGCCAATCATATTGGCAAAAATGGCATGAGTGTTGATATTAATGGTGATGATGGGCGTGCCAATTTTGATCGGGGTGATGCCATCTCACAAATCGTTAAAGGTTTTAGCGAATTCCGTTTAGTAGGAAAGCAGCAAGGTGCGGTATTGAGTGCCAAATATTGGTATGACCATGCTTATGAAAAGGGGGAAGGTGATTTAAAACCTTTCGATGATTCTGAGTGGCCTAGTTTGGTTAAGTTTAAGGGGATTGAGCTATGGGATGCCTATCTTTGGAAAAATATTGAATTGAATTCAAACCAACATCTTAACCTGAAAGTTGGTAAACATAGCCTGAATTGGGGGAAATCCCAATTTTTTCAAAATGGTTTGAACTCGGTCAGCGCCTTTGATTTTGCTGCCATCAATCGACCTGCCAGTGAAGCCAAGGAGCGGATGATTCCTGTTGAGATGTTCTCTTTTGAAGCTGCGATTCAGCCAAACTTAAAACTAGAAGGATTCTATCAATTTAAGTTTAGACCCTCTGTGGTAGATGGTTGTGGGACATTTTTTGCAATTTCGGATTTTGTCCCAGAAAATTGTGGGCCGATTATGTTAACGGTGACACCGGGTGATAAGTTAACGGAAACTGCCGCTAAGGCACAAACCTACATCCCTCGTTCAGCCAGTCATTATGCAAAGGACAGTGGACAATATGGTATTGCACTGAAACGGAATTTATCGAGCCTGAATCAAGCTGAATTAGGTGTTTATTTCGCGAATTATCATCATCGCAATGCAAACTTTGATGGGATCGCCGTGACTGGTGCTGGCGTTGAAAACTTTAAAACGGCACGTTTTTTCTCTATTTATCCTGAAAATATCAAAATGTACGGTCTAAGCCTATCTGGAAAAATAGGCACAACCAATCTGTTCAGTGAATTGAGCTATAAACCCAATCAACCCTTACAGTTGAATGGAACAGATATTGTTTACGCTCAGGTACTCTCAAAAGAAACACCACTCAAACCTGCGGATGTTGCTGCTGATTTTGGAGAGTATCTGCAAGGTTATGTGCGTCTGCCTGTCACACAATTCTCCATCGGCGCAAGTGATTCTATTGCAGGCATTTTTAAAGCAAATAGCTTGTCTTGGGGAGCTGAATTTGCTGTCAATCATATCGCCAATATTGGCAATCATCGGTTTGGTCGAGTTGGCGTTTTTGGTCGCAGTGAATTATCAACAGGTGCTTATGATTCAGAAACAGGTGACTTTAAATGTACGCCGTATGGAACAGCAAATCTTCCGAATGATACTGTTGATCATTTGAATGAACGTTATTGCAATAAAGACGGTTTTTTTAGTGAATGGTCCTATGGTTATCGGCTACGCGCAGCCTTAACTTATAAAGATCTTTTCCCTGCAACTGTGATTACACCAAGTTTAACTTTCCGCCATGATGTATCTGGATATAGCCAGAACTTTCAGGAAGGGCAAATGAGTCTGGCAGCAGCAGTATCGGCAAATTTTCGACAAAAATATTCAGCAGAAGTCATTTATCAAAACTTTTTTGGATCAAATGACTTTAGTACGATTGATGACAGAGACTTTATATCCCTTGCCTTTAAATATAGTTTTTAATTCATTTAAGTAAATCATATAAACATTCCAACAGCGCGGCTTCCGTTATGCTGTTGGAATGTTTAAAGAGGGGCTTTAAGCCTTAGCCAGATAATTCTGCATTTCCTCTATAGGAACCATCCCACCGCCAGTCCCCCATACAATATGATTGGCATGCTGTAACTGCTGCTCAGTAAATTGATGTAAGTCCGCATAACTTTGATGTTTACTCACTAGAATTGGCCCTAACATACCTGCGAGTGCAGAAGGCTCAAGTTTCAGATTTTCGGACTGGTTGAGCATTCCGAGTAAGCTATACATGGTTTGATCGTCTAGTGTATAAAAACCATCTAACAATCGTTGCATGGCACGGCCGACAAAGCCCGAAACACGTCCCACGGCGAGACCATCTGCCGCCGTAATATTGTCAATACCAATATCCTGAACTGAGATTTCATCATGTAGCCCCGTCGCGACACCGAGTAACATACACGGGGAATGGGTAGGTTCAGCAAAGATGCAATGCACGTGATCGCCAAACGCCATTTTTAGACCAAATGCAACACCTCCAGGGCCACCACCGACACCGCAAGGTAGATAAACAAATAAAGGATGTGCTTGATCCACAATAATATGATGTTGATCCAGCTGTTTCTTTAAACGTTCACCCGCAACGGCATAGCCCAAGAACAGGGTCTTAGAGTTTTCATCATCAATAAAAAAGCAATTGGGATTCTTTAACGCTGCTTTACGGCCTTCCTGTACCGCAATGCCGTAATCTTGCTCATACTCAATTACGGTAACCCCATGAGCGCGTAATTTGTCTTTTTTCCATTGCCGTGCATCGGCAGACATATGAACCGTCACATCAAAGCCCAGTTTGGCACTCATGATGCCAATGGAAAGTCCTAAATTACCTGTTGAGCCGACAGCGATGCTGTATTGACCAAAAAATTTTCTAAATTCTGGACTATTCAGTTTGGCATAATCATCTTGAATAATGAGCAAATTCGCTTGTAAGGCCAGTTGCTCGGCTCGAAATAACACTTCATAGATCCCTCCACGTGCTTTAATTGATCCAGAAATAGGCAAATGGCTGTCTTTTTTCAGCCATAGTTTGCCTGTAATGATCTGGTTGAAGTACGTTTCAAGAGACTTTTGCATATAAGGGATTGCGCTAAGCTCTGATTCAATAATGCCCTGACTTACACTGGTTTCTGGAAAAACCGCCATGAGGTAGGGTGCAAAACGTTGTAAACGATCACGAGCATCATCAATATCATCTTGAGTCAGGCCAACATAGGGCAAACCCTGCTCAAGTGTGGTAAATGCGGAGTTAAACCAGATCGTCTCTTTAAGTTCAATCAGGTCTTTCACAATCGGATAGCGTGCAACAAGGTCTTGAAGTTGATTCGAATCCATTCGGTTTCTCATAAAATTTGGATGATAAGTATAGTCAACGGGTTAAGATAATTTTATTTTTGGAGCATGATTTCAGTCAAATCAAGATTAAAACAAGAAAATGAAATTTAAGCGATAAAAAGAATGAAGGTTTTAGATAATAATAATCATTCTCTTAATTATGTATAATGTTCAGGCAATAATACCTGTAACACTTGATGAATTATTTTTTAAAAATTCCACCAACGCTAGCATCAGCTTGCCTGCAACATGCAACACTGATACGACTTACAGCAAACACGATTTGTTATCGTGCAGACATTTCGATAATCAACCAGATTCGACAGTCTTATACACTTGAACGACCGAGTTACTTGGAAAATGCCAGCGCAAAACGCCTCAATGAGTTTTTTGCAGGACGTATTCTGGCACAAGCCATCTTGCAACAACATTTTAATTGCTTAATGTACATTAGTTCGATGCAGCTGAAATTACCGCAATGGCCTAAAGGCTTTATTGGCAGTATCAGTCATTCAAATGAGCAGGTGATTGTCGCGATTTCATCGCAATCTGAATATTTAGGTATAGATATAGAACGAATCGTTGAGACCAGTTTTGCCGAGGAAAGCGCAGCACTGATTTTGACTCCATTCGAACAAAGATTATGGCAAGCCGAAATCTCGCACTATTTAAATTTTCGTGAATACCTGACGCTTATTTTTTCTTTGAAAGAAAGTCTCTATAAAGCCGTTTATCCAGTTGCTCAAAATTATATTGATTTTTTGGAAGCAACAACGGTTGAAATGAACATAGAAAATCAATCAGCTATTTTAAAATTTGATCAAAAAACTAGCCAATGTTATGAATTAAAGTCTGAATATCAGGGGTATTGGCAATTTAATAATGATGATGTCATTACATACATAGTACAAAGCAATTAATTTCTTCGATATGAATAAAACAGATAGATGGCAAAGTCGCCATCTATCTGCATGAGAAAAGTCTAACTTTGTTGCAGGTCAGGATCATTAAAACTTGCATCTCTGATCTTTTCAGCACTCATCAGAAAACCCAGCCCAAGTGCAAAGCTCAAGCCACTGAAGATAAAAATACTGCTTGAAATCGGCAGAAAGCGTGTCAGTGCGCCCAGAATTGTAGTAGCAATCGAGTCAGAAGATGCATCCTGAGCCAACCAGATGGCATTGATACGACCTAAATATTCATCAGGCGTATGACCTTGTACGATGCTGTATTGCAACAGGTTGGCGATTGCTGAAAGATATCCGAACACACTTAAGATCACCAAGGTCAACAGCAACCACGGCGACAAGCCAATCAAAAACATACAGGCAAAAACGGCAAGACTGGCATAAATCATGACTGTACCCGGTCGGGTTAAATTGGCAGTCCAGCCACTTAACAGTGCACCCAAAGTTGCGCCTAATGGCACTGCGGAGTACATCAAGCCCAATTCAAATGCACCTCCCGCAAATTGTTGGTCAACGATCTGGGGGAAAAGGATACGAATGGCGCTGGTGAAGCCCAGAATCGTACCAATCAGAATGGTGCTACCTACTACTTTATTCTGGAAAACGAATTTGAAACCTTGTAATAACTGCTGGACTGGATGCTCATCTTCACTTTCAGTTTGTGGTTTTAATATAGGTAGGCCAAGTAATAGCAACACCGTAAACAAGGTACCAATCGTCGCAATCCAGTAAGCCCAAGCAACACTGCTCGCGGCAATCACAATTCCACCAATCGCAGGTGAAATTACTGTCGCCAGACGTACCGAAACCATACTGATGGCACGCGCTTGCACAATATTCTCACGCCCAACAATGATCGGCATAATCGCCATCATTGCCGTGACACCTAAAGCACCGAAAAAGCCATCCCACGCACTTAAAAAATAAAGTGCATAAAGCGAAGGGGTATCGAGCATGGCATTCACCGCCAAGCCCATAAACCCTAAACCACAAACCAAACGAGCAAATAGAATCAGTTTTTTTCGATCATAGCGATCCGAAAGTACACCACCCAACAGCAAACCGATAAACATGGCAATGCCTTCAAAAGCAGTCACAATTGCAACCTGAAAGACATCCTGCGTCATTTGATAGACTTGTTGTGGAATCGCAACAATTAACATCCCAATCGTCAGCAGCGAAACGGTTCGGGCAATAAAAACATTTCGGAAATGTGTATTCACTTTAAGCAGACTAAAGTCAGTCAAGATATTTTTAAGCTTCATGCTTTGAATCCTTTAATTGATAGACTTGACTGAGATAGTCATTTAACAATGGCCCTAAGGTGGTTAATTGTTCAGGCGATAATAAAGTTTCGTGACTGGCTTCTGGCAAACGGATAATTTCCAGCTCATTCACAAGAGGTTGCCAGTTTTGTTGGGGCTGGATATAGGCAGGGAGTGATTGTTCCGCCACAAAAACATGGATCTTGCCCGCGTAAGCAGTGGTTGTATGTTGGCTCAACAGACGCACGGCATCCCGATAATTCGCAAAAATGTATTCCTGCAAACTGTCTTTTTCTTCATTCAGCGCTTCATCAGCACCATCCAAGACCTGATTAAAGAACTGGATTTGTTCCTGTTCTGCTTCTTCGGTTACCACCGCAGCATTTTGCATGTCCCATTCATGAATTTCCGCAGGATAGGTGTCTAACAAGCCCACAAAAGCAACCTCATGTCCTAGACGTTGCAAACGATCTGCAAGGCCATAGGCAATCGTTCCACCCAGAGAATATCCCAAGAAGGTAAATGGGCCTTCTGACTGTATGTCCAGTACCTGTTTTAATTGATGATCTATCAGCTCATCCATGCTCTGGCTATAAACCAGCGCGCCATTCGGACGAGGGGATTGCAAACCAATCAGGCTAATATCGGGATGTAAATAACGGTTGAGCACGCTATATTGCCAAGCCAGACCAGAACCAGGATAAATACAGAATACAGGTTTGGTTTTTCCCTCACGGATCATGAAAGTCGTGTCAAAACCAGCTTCATCATTGGCCTGATTCATTAGATTTTGTAGTTGCACTTGCTCCGCCAGTTTTTCAATATTGGCACCCGTCATGATTTGATTCACCGCTAGAGTTCGGTCAAACGCCTTTTTAATTTCAATCGCCAGTTTCATGGCAAGAATCGAATGACCTCCAAGCGCAAAGAAATCTTCCTCGACATGAATACGACGCGTTAATCCTAAAATATTCTGGAAAATCTGTTCCAGTTTTAATTCGGTTTCATTCAAAGCAAATCGCTGCTGTGAAGAGTGATTCAATTGCGGGCGTGGCAATGCTTTACGGTCTAATTTACCGTTATGGCTTAAAGGCAAAGTCTCAAGCGCAATGAAATGGCTTGGAATCATATAAGTCGGTAAGTGTTTCGCTAAACGTTTCTTCAAACTGCCAGCATCAAAGCTTTGTGTGGTTTTTAGATAAGCAACCAGTTGTAGATCAGTCGCATTTTGATTTGCTGAAACAGACATTGGCTGAACCACAACTTCATCAATTTGACTGACCAGACGTAATTGCTGTTCAATTTCACCTAATTCAATACGTTGTCCACGGATTTTAAGCTGATCATCTGCACGACCCACATATTGAATACTGCCATCTATATTCCAACGGGCAATATCACCTGTACGATACATCCGTTGTCCAGCCTGAAATGGATTCGCCACAAAACGTGTTGCCGTCAGAACCGCACGTTGCAAGTATCCCAGCGCCAGTTGATCACCTGCCAAATACAGTTCACCTTCAGCACCGATCGGGAGCGGACGTAAATACTGATCCAGAATATAGAGTTGGGTATTCCAGACTGGATAGCCAATCGCAATACTATTTTCAGATGTAAACTGGGCCTGTTGTGCATCCATATAACTCACATCCACGGCTGCTTCTGTTGGGCCATATAGATTATGTAATTCAGCACTGAAATGTTGATTAAAGGCCTGCGCCATTGCAGTCGGCAATGCTTCACCACTACAGAACACACGTTTTAATGGCAGTGCCTTACGTTGCTCATCCGTTAAAAATGCAGTGACCGCTTCATCAAATACAGACAACATGGAAGGGACAAAATGCAAAGTCGTGATATTGTTCTGCTGAATAATATCCAGTAAAGCCATTGGATCACGATGCGCATCTACAGGCGCCATCACTAGACGTGCACCCACCAGATACGACCAGAAAAACTCCCACACGGAAACATCAAAACTGCATGGTGTTTTTTGCAGGATGCTGTCATTGATATCCAGTGGATACTGGTGTTGCATCCATAAAATACGATTCACAATCGCCTGATGAGACACCATCACACCTTTAGGCTGACCTGTGGTTCCCGAGGTATAAATAATATAGGCAGGCTGCTGTGGACTCACCAATGTAATTCTATAATTGGTCAGTGCGGTATCAGCTACATCAAATAAGCTTTCAAAATTCAGTTTCGGCGTATCGATATCTGTTAACAGGTCTGCTGCGGTAATGGTTAATCTCGGCTGGGCATCTTGCAACATATACTTGATCCGTTCTGTTGGATGCTGAATATCTATCGGCAAGTAAGCTGCACCTGCTTCAATCACAGCCAGAATCGCAATACTCAGCTTGACTGAACGTGGTAAGGCAATTGCGACAATATCACCAGCCCGAACACCAGATTGCTGTAATCGTTTCGCCAGCGTACATACTTGCAGACGAACCTGAGCAAAGCTGAGCTGATGCTCGTCATCAACCAGTGCAATGGCGTCTAAATGGCGCAGTGCCTGTGTACGCAACAATTGCTGTAAGGTCGTATACGGAACATCATGTGCAGTTTGATTGATCTGCTCAATCAATTGCTGTTCAACGGGTAATTGCAATGGATAATGCTGCAATGCCGTTTCAGGTTGCTCCAAAGCAGTCTGAATTAATTGTTCAATACGTTGCAAGAATTGCACTGGCTGTGCAATCACACCACGTTGTTCCAGTAATAATTCAATTTCCTGATCAGGAATCACCAGCAAGGCCAGAGGATAATGGCTATAGCCACGATTGGTGAGCTTTTCAATTTTTGCTGCACCTAAGTGTTGTTGCAGATATTGATGGTCTGGATAATTCTCTACCACTAAAAGACTGTCAAATAGACTGCCTTGACCCAACTGCTGCTGTATTTCATTGAGTCCTAAACCATCATGTTCCAGATGACGAATATGCAAGTGTTGCAGGTGATGCAATTGCTGCCATAAATTCTGCTGCATCTGTAGTTGGACACGCACAGGAATGGTATTCAGGAATAGACCAATTTGCTGCTCGATACCGTTCACGGGAGCAGAACGCCCCGCAACAGGTGTACCAAACAGGATATCTTCACGATGCGCATCGCTCTGTAAGCACATTGCCCAGATCATTTGCATAAATACATTTAAGGTAATGCCCGTTTGACGCAGCTTATGTTGAAGCGCTGCACTCAATTTTGCATTTAAGCGATGTTGGGTTTCCTGTACGTTTTGTTTCTTGGCATGTTCAAATAAAACTAAAGCTTGAGCATCGGCCAAATCCTGCTGCCAGATCTGTTTAGAACGAGTATGGTCTTGCTGTACCAGTTGCAGAATGACATCGGCATAGGCATGTTTGGCCACCGTGAGACTTTGCTCGGGGTTCTGATAAGCTTGAATGAAATCTTGCATAAACAGCGGGGTAGACCAACCGTCTGTCAACAAATGATGCACCATCAAAATCAATTCAGATTGTTGAGATGAAGTCTGGATCAGCACAGCACGAATCAGTCCATACGTCTGATGCAACTGCATCGGTTGCTTAAGCACATCTGCAATGCATTTTTCTAGGGTCTCAGGGGTACTGCTATATACATCTACAGGCCAGATTCGGGTTGGATTCGGCGTATAGACAAAGATTGGTTCATCATGCAATGTACTATCAAAACAGCCTGCCAGTTGCGGGTGTTTTCTTAATACATTGGTCAATGCCTGTTGTAACTGGATCAGATCAATCTCACCCGTGAGACTCAGGCGAGTAAAGGCATTATAGCTAGCCTGTTGCTGTTCAAGCTGCGCATGGAACAACATACCTTTATGTAACGGCAATAGCGGTAAAACAATCGAATCCTGTTCATATTCTGCTTGCACCTTCTGAATGATTTGATCATCAAAAAACGACTGCATGGTGTAATCAATATCTCTAGGATCCAGTACTTCCAGTTGAGTGGCCATAGTTGCAATGGTTTTGAGCTGGAATACATCACTCGGCTTTAAACCATAGCCATGTTGACGCAATTGGGTACATAACATGATGGCAGAAATACTGTCGCCACCCGTCATAAAGAAATCATCGTCAATGCCGATTTGCTCAAGTTTTAAAACAGTAGCAGCAATCTGACACAGTAAATGTTGTTCTGGTGTTTGGGCGGCACGACTTTGAGTACGGATTTGCGGTCTTGGCAGAGCCTTTTTATCGACTTTACCACTGACATTACGCGGGAACTCCTGCATTACAGTCAAGGCCGAAGGCACCATATAATCAGGCAGGTTTTGACGTAATAAACTGAGGTAATGCTGGCTGAGTTTCTCGCTTTTTGCTTCATCGAGTTGAATCTCTTTCACCACACAATAGCCCAAAAGACGGTGGCTATTATTGATCGGTTCTGCAATCACTACCACGCTTTCAATATTTGGCAGTACTGAAAGGGCATTTTCGACTTCACCAATTTCGACACGATAACCACGAATCTTGATCTGATCGTCGCAACGACCCATAAATTCAAGTTTGCCTGCCATATTCCAGCGCACCAGATCACCCGTACGGTACATACGCTGTCCGTGTTCAAATGGATTGGCAATAAAACGGGTTGAACTTAAATCCGCTCGTCCCAGATAACCATTGGCAATACCAAAACCTGAAATATATAACTCACCAATGACACCGATTGGGCAGCGTTGCAGATTTTGATCCAGCACATAAGCTTGGGTATTGCCAATTGGATTGGCAATCACAGGGCGTTCCGTCAATTTTAACTCTGCACGGAAAGTATCAACCGTATATTCAGTTGGCCCATATAAGTTATGCGCAAATAAATCAGGCTGTGCATTCAATTGTTGCCATAAAGCCAATGGCGCAGCTTCACCACCAATCAAAATCAGGCTTGGATGATGCTGGCCTTGCTCAAATAGTCCATTACTGATCATCTGGGCACAGAAGGATGGCGGTAAATCAAGCGTATCAATTTGACGTTGCTGAATTTCCTGTACCAGTCCATACGCATCACGGCGCATATTCTCATCAAAAATATGTAGCTCTTGGCCCCAAATTAACCAGAATACCTGTAACCATGAAGAATCGAATGAGAACGAATGCGTATGAGCCGCTCTGAGTGGACGATCAGGGAAACGTTGTTGTAACGCTTCCAGCACAGGGAAATAAATCGTATGTTGATGTACAAGAATCAGATTGAGCAAAGAACCATGGGTGTTCATTACACCTTTAGGTCGTCCTGTGCTTCCTGACGTAAAAATGACATAGGCCACATCCTGAAAATCAAAACGTCGCTGCTCTGCCGGAATATCTACTGCATCCTGCGCACGAATTTGCGCTCGAACAGCCTCATCATCCAGATGAATTTGCTGCAAAGCTTGTGGCAACTGATTTGAGAGTGCCTGTGTGGTTAAAACGAAGAGGGGATTCGCATCTTCACACATCATTTGCATACGATCAACGGGATAGTCCAGATCCAGTGGTAAGAAACTTGCACCCGAATTCAGTACGGATAACATCATCACCACAGATTCTACTGAGCGCGGAATCGCACCCGCAATCACGGTATTTTTCTTGGCGCCGTGAGCTTGTAAGAAACGGGTAAACTGGTTGATCTGTGCTTTTAATTCAGCAAAAGTGAGCTGATACAATGATTCGCGTTCACCGCTCAGAATCGCAATTCGGTCTGGATATTTGCTGGCCTGTTCATAAAAAATATCCAGTACATTGTTATAACTTTCAGGATGCGCAACTCGTGGCCCCGTACCCGCTTGAGCAAGAAGATGCTGTTCTGGGGTGGTCGTGATGCTAAATGGCGCACAGCTTTGCTCAGGTCGGGCAAGACATTGTTCAAGCAATAAAGTCAAACGCTGACTATGCATTAACAATTCATCTTGCGTGTAGCGGACTGCATCGGCTCGTAGCTCAATAATCAATTCCTGATTTTGAACGATAAACGAAAATTCAAAATCATCGATTGGCCCCGTGGAAATATGATGGGTTTTCACGGCCTGATCATCAATCACCAGATCCTGATCGAACGCCTTATAATTCAGGATAGGGCCATAAATACGCTCATGGGCATCAATCGAATTTAAGTCACGTAAAATCTGTTCTGCATCATATTTTTGATGCGGGCGAATTTGTGCCAACTGCGCCTGAACATGCTGTGCCAAACTGATCCAGCTATGCTGCGGATTTACCTGAAATTGAACAGGCAGAACATTCACTGTAGGTAATAAGGCACGAATGGCTTTGGAACCCAGACGGCGCATGAATGGAACGCCCATAACCAGTTCAGACTTGTCGGTCATTTTATAAAGATAATGTAGCGACAACGCCATCATCATGTCAGGCAAAGCCAGTTTTGCAGCAGAAGCCAAAGCCTGAATTTGTGCAAGAATTCCTTGAGAGAAATGCAACTGATGTTTAATAAATCGGGCGGTTGTTTTTGCCGCAAGATGATGAGTACTTAATGTGACTGGTGAAGCAAGGTTTTGGCAATAATTTTTCCAGAAAGCCTGATCTTCCTGATACTTTGGACTGGCCTCATAGGCTTGTCTTTCTGCAATCACATCTTTTACGGTAATAAAAGGTGAGGCCTTCAATTCATCCTTTTGAAGCTGCTGGTAAATCTCAACAATGCGCTTGGTCAGATTAATGATACTAAAACCATCTAGCATGATGTGATGATAACGTTGATACCAATACACTTTATCGTGGCAAACAAACAGCACCTGACGATAAAGATTGCTGTCGTTGTTTTTTAATGACTTGGCATATTGACGGTCGGTTGGCATCCAGTCCCACAAGCGTTTTTGTGCCTGCTCTGGTGGAAGATGACAAAAATCAAATTCTTCAATTGGAATTTCAACCTGATTTTTGAGCTGTAAGAATGGTTCCGCAGGATTGCAGGAATACTTCGCCGTGACCGTATCCGCTTCACTTAAACCCAGCTGGATGGCTTGCTTGAACGTTGCCAGATCCAGTGTTTTTGGTAATTCCAGACAATGCGCAATGGTATATAAGTCTTCAATCGCACTTAAATGATCTGCAAGGAAAATCCCTTGTTGAGTTGAAAGCAGATTTAAGCATACAGGCTGTGTCGGTTCCTGAATAAATTCATTATGTAATGCTTGGTTCATATTGGTAACTCCATTAAGCCACTTGGAATGGATTAATTGCTTTCCAATGCTGCTCGACATAGCCAATACACTCAGAACGCGTAGTTGGTCCTAATTGCACTTCCCAACCAGCAGGTAAGGTATGAAACTCAGGCCATAAGCTGAATTCACCTTTTATATTTTTAAGCACTAAGAAGGATAGGTTTTCGTTATCAAATGGATTGATATAATTTTCTTGTAAAGTACTCATCATGTTTTTCCTTTGAAGATTCAAGGTTTTTTTAAGAAATTAGGGTTTGCAGCGTGTCGACCAAATCATATTTCCAATTGATTGCGTCATGGCCACCTGCAAAGGTGTGAATATGGGTAGGTCGTACTGAACTTAAGGTCGCGTAAAGCAATTGGCTGTCTTCACGCATATCTGTTTCATAAGCGCCAGTACGGATGAAGATTTGAGTCGCGTTGGGAATCGGTTGCAGATAGTGTTCGATCACCTCTAAAAAGCGTTGTGTATGACCATTTAAGAAATCACTGTTTGAATAATCGGACCACCAGTACGAGCCTGATTGCAAAATCAGACCCTGAAAAGCAGTGGGATAAAGTAAAAGTGAATGCAGAGCGCATAAACCACCTAGACTTTGACCGCATAAAAATACGGGG
>Ga0308161_1001709_pt1 | contig 25503 bp, 21 predicted proteins | sample PhyFR2_FD_201034 | JGI IMG/M metagenome (GOLD analysis project Ga0308161, IMG submission 201034) | Phyllosphere microbial communities from UC Gill Tract Community Farm, Albany, California, United States - DLSLF.R2 | ecosystem: Host-associated > Plants > Phyllosphere > Unclassified | place: USA...
TTCCGGACGGGTCTCGGCGGTGTGCTGGAGCTCGGCGAACAGCTCGTCGAATGTCTTCACGATTCCAGGCTAGCCGCTCGCGCGAGCTCCCGGAGCCGGGTGACGGCCGCAGCGGTGTCCTCGGCGCCGTACACGGCGGACCCGGCGACGAACGTGTCGGCCCCGGCCTCGGCGGCCTGGGCGATCGTGGACTCGGAGATGCCGCCGTCGACCTGCAGCCACACGTCCGAGCCGCGACGCCGGGCCTCCTGGCGCAGCGCGCGCAGCTTGGGCATGGTCTCGGCCATGAAGCACTGGCCGCCGAAGCCCGGCTCGACGGTCATCACCAGGATCTGGTCGAACTCGTCGAGGATCTCGTACAGGGACTCCCCTGCCGTGCCGGGTTTGATGGCGACGCCGGCGCGTGAGCCGATCGCCCGGAGCCGGCGCGCGAGCGCCACCGGATCGGCCGCGGCCTCGAGGTGGAACGTGACGCTCGCCGCCCCTAGTTCCGCGTAGCCGGGCGCCCAGCGATCGGGATCGGTGATCATCAGGTGCACGTCGAGCGGGATCGGACTGGTCGCCTGGATGCGCTCCACCATCTGCGGCCCGAAAGTGAGGTTCGGCACGAAGTGGTTGTCCATCACGTCGACATGGGCGAAGTCGGCGGTCGCGATGCGGGCGAGGTCCGCCTGCATGTTGACGAAATCGGCGGCGAGGATGCTGGGGTTGATGCGGGGTGCTTCCGGGAGGCTCATGGCTCATCCTTCCTGGGCGGTGCGCTGCAGCAGCGCGAGGAACATGGCGTCGGTGCCGTGTCTGTGCGGCCACAGCTGCACGTGACGGGTGGTGCCGTCAGGGTTCGGGGCGAGGTCGATCGACGCCTCGGCCACCTCGGTCATGACGGCCTGCGCGTCGAGCGGCGCGACGTCATCGCGCCGGCGGAGGACCTCGCTCACGACGCCGGTGGTCTCCGCCAGGTGCGGCGAGCAGGTCACGTAGGCGACGATCCCGCCCGGAGCCAGCGCCTCGATGGCGGCGTCGAGCAGCTGCGTCTGCAGCTCGACCAACTCGGCGACATCGGCCGGCGACTTGCGCCAGCGGGCCTCGGGCCGGCGCCGGAGCGCGCCCAGGCCCGTGCACGGCGCATCGACGAGGATGCGGTCGAACGCGGCGGGATGCTGCGCCGCGAACTCCCGGCCGTCCCGCTCGTGCACAGGCACGTCGATCGGCAGAGGCCGGACCGCCTTCCGCACCAGGCCGGCGCGCGCGTGCACCACCTCGTTCGCCTCCAGGTGCGCGCCGTCGCGGTGGGCGATGGCGGCGAGGAGGGCGGTCTTGCCGCCGGGCCCGGAGCACAGATCCAGCCAGCGCTCCCCCGCGCGCACCGGCGCGGCCGCGGCCAGGGCCAGTGCGACGAGCTGCGATCCCTCGTCCTGCACGCGGATCGTGCCCTGGGCATCTCCGATCGCCTCGCGGGGATCCCCGCCGGGCGAGCCGAATGCGGTCGGCGCGTAGGGCCGGGCGGGCTGGCCGCGCTCCGCCAGCCCGGGCAGCGCGACGAGCGTGACCTCGGGCGAGACGTTGTCTGCGGCGAGCAGGGTCTCCAGCTCATCGGCACGTCCCTCGGCCGCCAGCGAGCGGCGCAGCGCGCGGATGACCCACACCGGGTGCGCCGTACGCAGCGACAGGCGCTCGTCATCCGAGCGGGCACCGGCCTCGATGCGCTCCTGCCAGGTCTCCGCATCGTCGCGGCTGATGCGGCGCAGCACGGCGTTGGCGAAGCCCGATGCTCCGCGGCCCACTTCGGCGGCGACGAGATTGACGGACTCGTTGACCGCTGCATGCGGTGCGACCCGAGTCGCGAGCAGCTGATGCGTGGCGAGCCTGAGGGCGTCGAGCACCGCGGGATCGATGTCGGCCACCGGGCGGCCTGCGGCCTCGGCGATGATCGCGTCGTAGGTTCCGCGCCGCCGGAGGGTGCCGTACGCGAGTTCGGTGGCCAGTGCGGCATCCTGCGCGTCCAGCTGCGCTTCGACGATGAGCTTGGGCAGCAGCAGGTTGGCGTAGGCGTCGTCGTCGGACACGGCGCGCAGCACGTCGTAGGCCACCCACCGGGCGGGCTGGATGCCGCGCTTGCGCTCCGCGCCCGTCCCGCGCTGAGCCCCGCTCATGATCCGGCCCTCACCGACTGGTCGGCGCGCAGACCGCGCCACCAGTCCGCGGCGTTCATGGCGCCCTTGCCCGCCGGCTGCACGCGCGTGACCTCGAGCGCGCCGTCGGCCGTGCCGATGAGGACGGCCGCCTTGGTGCCCTGGATCTCGCCGGGAGCGAGTGCTGTGCTCTCGTCGCCGGGAGCCGCGGACAGGATCTTCAGCCGTGCGCCGTCGACGGTCGTGTGCGCGCCCGGCTCAGGGGTGACTCCGCGGTAGTGCGCGAACACGGCTGACAGCGGCTGCGACCAGTCCAGGGAGCCGTCCTCGAGGGTGAGCTTCGGAGCGAGGCTGGCCTCGCCCTGCTGCGGGACGGCCACGGCGCTCCCGTCGGCGATGCCCGCGACCACGTCGACGGTGAGGCCGGCTCCGTCGTCCGCGAGGATCGCGAGCGCGGCGTCGGCGGTGGCATCCGAGGGGATGACGACCGTCCGCATCGCGTAGACATCGCCCGCATCGAGCGCCGGCACCAGCTGGAACACGCTCACACCCAGCTGGGCGTCTCCGGCGATCAGCGCGCGCTGCACGGGTGCCGCACCCCGCCACGCAGGCAGCAGCGAGAAGTGCAGGTTGATCCAGCCATGGGCCGGTGCCGACAGGAGCGGCTCGCGCACGATGCCGCCGTAGGCGACGATGACGCCCAGATCCGCTTCCAGCGCGGTGATCCGAGCCGTGGCGTCGTCGTCGAGCCGGGCGGCCTTGATCACATGCAGCCCCAGTTCGTCGGCGGCTGCGGCGAGGGGTGACGGCGTGAGCACGCGCTTGCGACCGAGTGGCGCGTCCGGTCGGGTGACGACGCCGACGATCTCATGGTGTGCGGCGAGGGCGCGCAGCGTGGGGACGGCGACGGCGGGGGTGCCTGCGAAGACGAGGCGCATGAAGGTTCTCCGGTGGGAAGGTCAGTGACGGATCGAGGTGATCGGATGCCGATCAGATCTCGGGTTCGAGGATATCGAGGTGGACCGAGAGTGACACCCGGGCACGACCGCGCGGGCGCCTGCTCTGCGCGGCATCCGCGATGACGGCGGCGCGCAGCGTGCTCGCCACGCTCTGCCCCGCCGCGTAGGCGAAGCGCACCAGTGCCCGCACCCTGCCGTCGTCGCCGACCGGGAGCGGACCGAGCACGGCCTCCCCCGCGATGCCGATCTGCGCCAGTGCGTCCAGCGCGGTGCGCACGGATGCCGGGAGCCCTTCGAGCTGCGCGACGCGCGTGGTGGGCGGCATGCGCAGCGGGAGCCGCGCCTCCAGCTCACTGCGGGCGTACGCCGCGGGAGACCACGTCGCCAGGGCGCGAGCGACGGGCCCGTTCACGCCGACGAGGTGGATCGGCGCGCCCGGCGCGGCGAGAGCGGTCGCGTTGGCCCACCATCGCAGACAGGACTCTGCGATGCGCAGTTCGGGAGCCTGCAGCATCCGCGCCCCGTCCAGCAGGATCACGGCCCGGTAGCCGCCGGATGCCAACGGCTCGGCGCCACGTGTCGCGACGACCAGTGCCGGTTTGGCATCCACGTGCTGGACGGCGTGGGCGCCGTCGGAGACGATGACGCGCACGCCGGGGAATGCGCGCCCGAGCTCGTCCGCGGTCCGTTCGGTGCCCGATGAGGCCAGGCGCACCTGGTCGGAGGAACAGTTGCCGCAGTGCCAGGAGTTGGCGGATCGACCGCACCACCCGCACACCGGCACCGCACCGCGACGACGGGCGCCGAGGGGGCCTCCGCAGTGCGCGCAGCGGGCGGGAGTGCGGCAGCTCGCGCACACCAGTGTCGGCGCGAAACCGGGCCGGGCCACCTGCACCAGCACCGGGCCCTCGGCCGCGGCCGCGCGCGCGGTCGCGAAGGCGCTGGAGGGCACCCGCTGGCCGGTCTGCTCGAGCTCCTGCGGCGTGCTCAGGCGCACCTGCGGGATCACGCGCCGCGCGGCGGTGACGTCCTGCAGCCATCCGTGCTGCACGAGTCGCTCGGCGTCCGTGGAGCGGGTGTGCCCGACGATCAGCAGGGCGCTTCCCTCCTCCTCCTGCCTTATGAGCGCGGCATCCCTGGCGTGCACGTAGGGCGCGAGCGGCTCCGCCAGCAGCGGGTCGCCGTCGTCCCAGATGGCGACGAGTCCTGCCCGCACGGGTGAGTACACGGCGGAGCGGTTGCCCACCACCACGCACGGAGCATCCCCGAGCGTGCGCAGGAACGCACGGTAGCGGTCGGGGTTCGTCTGGCGCGCGTCGTGCCGCACCACTGCATCCTCGTCGACCAGCGTGGCCAGGGCGGAGAGCAGCAGTTCCTGATCACGGTAGTCCGGCACGACCAGTACGCTCGAGCGCCCGGCGGCGAGCTGCAGAGCGGCGGCCGACGCCAGCAGCAGCGCCCATCCGGGGAGATCGTCCTGCAGCACAGGGATCGCCTCGACCGCGGCGCGTCCTGAGCCGGAGAGCACCGCATCGAGCCCGTCGTATGCCGCCGTGACGCGACGGGCGCGGTCCACGGCGTCATCGCGCGGCGGGGCGCAGGGTTCCGGCTGCTGCCAGGACTTCTCGACGCGCACCTGGCGCTTGGGGATCGCGAGACGCAGGATGTCGGAGGCGGAGCCGGCTGCGCGGTCAGCGGCCTTCCGGGCGAGTCGGTACAGCCGCTCGGGCATCACCTCGACGGTCGAGACGACGCTCTCGATCTCGGAGAGCGTGCGGGTCGCATCCGGCTCCACGTCGAGCTCGACGATGTAACCGTCGATCACACGACCCGCGGTGCGCAGCGGCGCCTTGACCCGCATACCGGGACCGACCTCGCCGACGTCGTCGGGGAGGGCGTAGTCGAACAGCCGGTCCAGCTGAGGCAGCGGCGAGTCGATCAGCACACGGGCGATCCGCCGCGGTTCGGCGGTCGAGGACTGTCCGATCTCCGCCCGCCCTCCTGCGGCCGGCGCTTGTCCGGGCACCGTGGACACGGCGCCCCTCAGACGCCGGCGGCGCGGCGCAGCTCGTCGGCGCGGTCGGTGCGCTCCCAGGTGAACTCCGGCCGCTCACGGCCGAAGTGTCCGTACGCGGCGGTCTTGGCGTAGATCGGGCGCAGCAGATCGAGCTCCTCGATGATCGCCTGCGGGCGCAGGTCGAACACCTCGTCGATCGCGCGCGTGATCACGTCCTCGGACACCGTGCCGGTGCCGAAGGTCTCGACGTAGAGGCCCACCGGGCGAGCCACGCCGATCGCATAGGCGACCTGCACCTCCGCGCGCTCGGCGAGGCCGGCGGCGACGACGTTCTTCGCGACCCAGCGCATCGCGTAGGCGCCGGAGCGGTCGACCTTGGACGGGTCCTTTCCGCTGAATGCTCCGCCACCGTGCCGGGCGGCGCCGCCGTAGGTGTCGATGATGATCTTGCGGCCCGTCAGGCCCGCATCGCCCTTGGGACCACCGGTGACGAAGGGGCCGGCAGGGTTGATGTAGTACTTCAGATCGGGCGCGAGGTCGAGTCCGGTCTGCGCGAGCACGGGGTCGATGACCTTCTCGCGCACGAGCGCCTTCAGCTCGTCCTGCGTGATGTCCGGGTGGTGCTGCGTGGAGAGCACGACGGCGTCGACCGTCTTGGGCGTGTAGCCGTCGTAGCCGAGCGTGACCTGGGTCTTGCCGTCGGGACGCAGGAACGCCAGCTCGCCGGAGCGGCGCACCTCGGTGAGACGCTCGGCGATGCGATGCGCGGTCCAGGCCGCCATCGGCATGAGCTGGGGCGTCTCGTTCGTCGCAAAGCCGAACATGATGCCCTGGTCGCCGGCGCCGAGCTCGTCGCGCGGGTCGGTGGAGCCGCCGTCGCGGCGCTCCTGCGCGTTGTCGACGCCGTTCGCGATGTCCGTCGACTGCTCCCCCACCGAAACGGTGACGCCGCAGGACGAGCCGTCGAAGCCGGTGTCGCTGGAGGTGTAGCCGATGCCGTTGACCACGTCGCGGACGATGGTGGGGATGTCGACGTACCCGTCGGTGCGGATCTCACCCGCGACGTGCACGAGACCGGTCGTCACGAGCGTCTCCACGGCGACGCGGGAGCCGCGGTCGACGGAGAGCAGGCCGTCGAGCACGCTGTCGGAGATCTGATCGCAGATCTTGTCGGGGTGCCCCTCGGTGACGGACTCGGACGTGAACAGGCGCAGCGCGCTCATCGGTTCTCCAAAGCGGGAAGATCGGGGCGGGTCGGGTTCGGCTCACCCGCGTGTGTTGCAGGCCCAGTGTGCAGGAAGCCGCCGACATCCGGGTGTGGACGTCGGCGGCTCACAGGGTGCGGAGTGTCACTCGGCGTGACGGATCCGGAGCTTGTCCTCGTTGATCTCGTGCAGCGCGATCGTGAGCGGCTTGTCCTCGACGGACGAGTCCACCAGCGGGCCCACGTTGTCGAAGAGGTTCCCCTCGTGCAGGTCGGAGTAGTAGTCGTTGATCTGACGCGCGCGCTTGGACGCGTAGATCACGAGCTCGTACTTCGACTCGACGCGCTCGAGAAGGTTGTCGATGGGCGGGTCGATGATGCCCTGGTTGGTTCCAGCCATGGTGGACCTCCTGGTCGGGCGACGCTGTCGTCGGATGACGACGTGTCGCGAAGTCGGTTTCGGGCGCGCGCGAGCGTTCAGCGCGAAGAGCCCGTGGACAATTCTACGACCTCTCGCGCCGCGGTGGCGACGTCGGCGTTCACGACGAGGTAATCGAACTCGTTCTGCGCCGCCAGTTCGGTGCGCGCGGTGCGCAGCCGGCGGGCGCGCTCCTCCGCGTCCTCGGTCCCCCGGCCGACCAGCCGGTTCACCAGCTCGTCCCAGGACGGCGGCAGCAGGAACACCAGCGAGGCCGACGGCTCGGCCGCCCGCACCTGCCTGGCGCCCTGCAGGTCGATCTCCAGCAGCACGGTCCGCCCGGCCGCGAGAGCGTCGTCCACGGGCCCGCGGGGCGTGCCGTACCGGTACTTGTTGTGCACCGTGGCGTGCTCGAGGAGCCGACCGTCGGCGATCATGCGGTCGAACTCCGCGTCGTCGACGAAGAAGTAGTGCACGCCGTCGATCTCCCCCGGGCGCGGCGCCCGCGTGGTGGCCGACACCGAGAGGTGGATCTCGGGGTACTGCTCGCGGATCTGCGCGGCGACCGTGCCCTTGCCCACGGCGGTGGGGCCCGCCAGCACGAGCAGCCGGCTGCGCCCCGGACGAGCGGTGTGCGGCGGGAAGCGCCGGTCCAGCCACTCCGACAGCGCGGCGAGCTGACGCACGCCGAGACCGCCCAGGCGCTTGACCGGCGATATGTGCAGCTCCTCGAGGATCCGATCGCGCTTGCCGGCGCCGATGGCGGGCAGGGCCATCAGGAAATCGGTGATGCGCAGGGTCGCGGCATCCGATTCGGCATCCTCGACCGCGCGCCGCAGGACGTCCTGCGGCGCGGTCACCCGGGTCGTGAGGTCCCGCTTCAGCGCGGCCCGCGCGCGCCTGCGCTGCAGTGCGCGGCGCGATGCGGCGGCACGATCCACCTCGGGGACGACTCGACCTTCAGCCACGGAGAACCTCCTGATATCGCGCGGCACGCTCACTGATGACGGCCGCGATGCCTGCGGGGCCGGCGCCGAGGATGCTGCGGCTCTCGCTCGCGAGCACCTGTCCTGCCGTCGCCCCGAAACGGGTGATCAGATCCTCTGGCGTGGCGCCCTGCGCGCCGAAACCGGGGGCGAGGATCGGCATGCGGCTGAGCACCTCGTCGCCGAGGCCCACCTCGTCACGATCGACGGTGGCGCCGATCACGAGACCGACAGGCCCGAGACCGCCCTCGAAAGCCGGCGATCCGTTGGCCCACGCCACATCCCTCGCCACCCTCCTGGCGACCGTCTGATCCTCCTCGGAGGCGACGTCCACGGTGCGCGCCGTCTGCAGCGAGGCCGCTTCGGGGTTGCTGGTCGCAGCCAGGACGAACACGCCCTTGTCCGCGTGCACAGCCGTCGTGATGGTCTCCCGCAGGGAGTCCGGGCCCAGGTACGGGCTGATGGTCACGGCATCCGACTCCAGGGGCGAGCCAGGCTCGAGCCAGGCCGACGCGTAGCCGGCCATCGTCGAGCCGATGTCACCGCGTTTGGCGTCGGACAGCACGATCAGGCCGGCCGCGCGTGCAGCCGCGATCACCTCTTCGAGGGCGGCGAACCCCTTCGAGCCGAAGCGCTCGAAGAACGCCACCTGCGGCTTGACGACGCCGGCCCGGCCGGCGGCGGCCTCGACCACCGCCAGACCGAACGCGCGCAGACCGTCCGCATCCTGCGTCAGCCCCCACTGCTCCAGGAGCGCCGCGTGCGGGTCGATGCCCACGCACAGCGGGCCGTACGCATCAAGGGCCGCGCGCAGGCGGGTTCCGAAGGGAGTGCTCACTCGGCGGCCTGCCGATCCAGTTCGTACTCCTGCAGGCTGCGCACCGAGAAGCCCTCGTTCGCCGCGTCCATGCCACTGACCGCCGCGCCGAGCACCGCCATCGTGGTGAACAGCGCCTTGTCCGCGGCGACCGCGGCCGCGCGGATCTCGTAGCCGTCGGCACGGGCCGCGCCTCCGCTGGGCGTGTTCACGATGATGTCGATCTCGCCGTCGTTGATCAGGTCGACGATGTTCCGCTCGCCGTTCTCCTGCGTCTCGCTGTACTTGGCGGCGAGGGCGACCTGGATGCCGTTGCGGGACAGGATCTCGGCGGTGCCCTCGGTGGCCACCAGCGAGAAGCCCAGCTGTGCGAGACGGTGGGCGGGCAGGATGACGTCGCGCTTGTCGGAGTCGGCCACCGAGATGAACACGGTGCCCGAGGTGGGCATCCCGCCGTAGGCGGCTGCCTGACTCTTGGCGAACGCCGTCGGGAAGTCGGCCGCGATGCCCATCACCTCGCCGGTGGAGCGCATCTCCGGGCCGAGGACCGAGTCGACGACCTTGCCGTCGTGGGTGCGGAAGCGCTTGAACGGCAGCACCGCCTCCTTCACGGCGATCGGGGCGCCCAGCGGCACGCTCGAGCCGTCCTGTGCGGGGAGCATCCCCTCCGCGATGAGCTCCGCGATGCTCGTCCCCGCCATCACACGGCTCGCAGCCTTCGCCATCGGCACGCCCAGCGCCTTCGAGACGAACGGCACCGTGCGGCTGGCCCGCGGGTTCGCCTCGATGACGTAGAGCACGCCGGCGCTGATCGCGAACTGCACGTTCAGCAGACCGCGGACGCCCACGCCCTCGGCGATCGCGAGCGTCGCCGCCCGAACCCGCTCGATCTGCGTGCGGCCGAGCGAGATCGGCGGCAGGGTGCAGCTCGAGTCGCCGGAGTGGATGCCGGCCTCCTCGAGGTGCTCCATGATCCCGCCGATGTACAGGTCGGTGCCGTCGTACAGCGCGTCGACGTCCAGCTCGATCGCGTCGTCGAGGAAGCGGTCCACGAGCAGGGGCTTGCCCTCCTCGATGACGACGTTGCCGGCGGTGCGGACGAAGTAGTCGCGCAGAGACGCCGTGTCGTAGACGATCTCCATGCCGCGGCCGCCGAGCACGAAGCTCGGGCGCACCAGCACTGGGTAGCCGATCTCCTCGGCGATGCGCACCGCGCCTTCGACGTCGATGGCCGTGCCGTTGCGCGGCGCGACCAGGCCCGCGTCGTCCAGCAGCCGGGAGAACAGCTCCCGCTCCTCGGCGAGGTCGATCGCGGCCGGGCTGGTGCCGAGCACCGTGTAGCCCGCGGCCTCGATGCCCTTGGCCAGGCCCAGCGGCGTCTGGCCACCGAGCTGGCACACCACACCCAGGATCGTCCCGCTCTGCGCCTCGGCGTCGAGCACCTCGAGCACGTCCTCGAGCGTGAGCGGCTCGAAGTACAGCCGGTCCGAGGTGTCGTAGTCGGTGGACACGGTCTCGGGGTTGCAGTTGACCATGACGGTCTCGTACCCGGCATCCGACAGGGCGAACGACGCGTGCACGCAGGAGTAGTCGAACTCGACGCCCTGCCCGATGCGGTTCGGTCCAGAGCCGATGATGACCACCTTCGTGCGCTCGGACGGTGCCACCTCGGTCTCGAAGTCGTAGCTCGAGTAGTGGTACGGCGTCAGCGCAGGGAACTCGCCCGCGCAGGTGTCCACGGTCTTGTAGACCGGGCGCAGGCCCAGGGCGTGGCGGATGCCGCGCACCTCGGGCTCGCTGATGCCGCGGAGCTGCGCGATCTGGGCATCCGAGAAGCCGTGCTCCTTGGCGTGCCGCAGGGTGGCGGCGTCCAGCTCCGCGGCCTGTGCGACGCTCTGCGCGACCTCGTTGATGAGCACGATCTGGTCGAGGAACCAGGGATCCATCGCCGTCGCGTCGAACGCCTGCTCGATCGTGGCGCCCTTGCGCAGTGCCTGCTGCAGCACGACGATCCGGCCGTCGGTGGGGGTCTTCGCGATCTCCAGCAGCTCTTCGACCGAGCGCTCCTCGGGGCCCCAGTGGAACGACGAGCCGCGCTGTTCGAGGGAGCGCAGCGCCTTCTGCAGCGCGGTCGTGTAGTTGCGGCCGATGGCCATGGCCTCGCCCACCGACTTCATGGTGGTGGTGAGGGTGGCATCCGCGGCGGGGAACTTCTCGAACGCGAAGCGCGGCACCTTGACGACCACGTAGTCGAGCGTGGGCTCGAAGCTGGCGGGCGTCACGCCGGTGATGTCGTTCGGGATCTCGTCGAGCCGGTAGCCGAGCGCGAGCTTGGCGGCGAGCTTGGCGATCGGGAAGCCGGTGGCCTTCGACGCCAGGGCCGACGAGCGCGAGACGCGCGGGTTCATCTCGATGACGATGATGCGCCCGTTGGTCGGGTCGACCGCGAACTGGATGTTGCAGCCGCCGGTGTCCACGCCCACGGCGCGGATGATGTCGATCGAGATGTCGCGCATCTTCTGGTACTCGCGGTCGGTGAGCGTCAGCGCCGGCGCGACCGTGATCGAGTCGCCGGTGTGCACGCCGACCGGGTCGACGTTCTCGATGGAGCAGACCACGACCGTGTTGTCGGCCGTGTCGCGCATGAGCTCGAGCTCGTACTCCTTCCAGCCGAGGATCGACTCCTCCAGCAGGACCTCGGTCGTGGGCGAGTCGTGCAGGCCGGCGCCGCCGATGCGGCGCAGGTCCGCCTCGTCGAACGCGAAGCCGGAGCCCAGGCCACCCATGGTGAAGGACGGGCGCACCACCAGCGGGTAGCCGAGCTCGGCCGCACCGGCGATCAGCTCGTCCATGGTGTGGCAGATGACCGACTTGGCGACGTCTGCGCCGGCCTCGATCACGAGCTCCTTGAAGATCTGGCGGTCCTCACCCTTGCGGATGGCGTCGACCTTCGCGCCGATCAGCTCGACGTCGTACTTCTCCAGGATGCCGCGCTCGTGCAGCGCCATGGCGGCGTTCAGCGCGGTCTGCCCGCCGAGGGTCGGCAGGATCGCGTCGGGCTTCTCCTTCGCGATGATCGTCTCGATCACCTCGGGGGTGATCGGCTCGATGTACGTGGCGTCGGCGAAGTCGGGGTCGGTCATGATCGTGGCCGGGTTGGAGTTCACCAGGATGACGCGCACGCCCTCCTCACGCAGCACTCGGCACGCCTGGGTGCCGGAGTAGTCGAACTCGCAGGCCTGGCCGATCACGATCGGCCCGGAGCCGATCACCAGAACGGATGTGATGTCGTCGCGCTTCGGCATTACTCAGCGTCCTTTCCGGCGATGTCTGCGAGGACCAGGTCGCGGAACCTGGCGAAGAGGTAGTGGGCGTCGTGGGGGCCTGCGGCCGCCTCGGGGTGGTACTGCACGGAGAAGGCGGGGATGTCGTGGGCGCGCAGTCCCTCGACCACCTGGTCGTTCAGGCCGACGTGGCTGACCTCGACGGTGCCATAGCCGTTGGGGCTGGCGAAGGTTCCGTCCAGGGGCGCCTCGACGGCGAATCCGTGGTTGTGGGCGGTGATCTCGACCCGGCCGGTGGCCCGGTCGAGCACGGGCTGGTTGATGCCGCGATGACCGAAGGTGAGCTTGTAGGTGCCCAGTCCGAGAGCGCGCCCGAACAGCTGGTTGCCGAAGCAGATGCCGAAGTACGGCAGCTTCGCGTCGAGCACCTGGCGCAGCACGGCGACCTGGCTGTCGGATGCGGAGGGGTCTCCTGGGCCGTTGGAGTAGAACACCCCGACCGGGTCGACGGCCTGGATGTCGGCGAAGCTCGCGGACTGCGGCAGGACGTGCACGTCGAAGCCGAGGCGGGCCAGGTTGTCGAGCGTGGACTGCTTGACGCCCAGGTCGAGCACGGCGAGGTTGCCGATGCGCTCCCCCTCGGCGGGGATCACGGTGGGTTCGCTCACCGAGACCTCCGCGGACAGGTTCTGTCCGGCCATCTGCGGGGCCTCTGTGACGCGGCGCAGCTGCTCCTCGGCATCCAGCTCGGCATCCGGGCCGGAGAAGATCCCGCCGCGCATGGAACCGGTGTCGCGGATGCGGCGGGTGAGCGCGCGCGTGTCGATGCCGCTGATGCCGACGATGCCGTCACGAACCAGCACGTCGTCGAGCGACTCCTCGGCGCGCCAGTTGGACACACGGCGCGCGGGGTCGCGCACGATGTAGCCGGCGACCCAGATGCGCGCGGACTCGTCGTCCTCGCGGTTCATGCCGGTGTTGCCGATGTGCGGCGCGGTCTGCAGCACGATCTGTCCGGCGTACGACGGGTCGGTGAGGGTCTCCTGGTAGCCGGTCATGCCGGTGGCGAAGACGACCTCGCCCAGGGTGGTGCCGACGGCGCCGTAGGCGCGGCCGGTGAAGCGGGTGCCGTCCTCGAGGACGAGCACGGCGGACGTCAGCGGGGACGGCGCCCCGGTGGTGGGATTGCTCAAGACTGTTCTCCGTTCTCGGAGCCGGCGCTCAGGCGCTGCAGCTGCGGGAGGATCTGCTGCGGCCCGACGGATGCGGGACGCAGGAAGGAATCTACGATGGTGCCTTCGGCGACCCGCCAGACGAGGCGGATCAGACCATTCGGCTCGACGACCCGGTCGATGGCGACCGTCGCGAGGTCGGCTGCGAGCAGCCGTTCGGATGCGATGAACACGGTGGGAGAACCGTCCAGGCTGAGCGCCACTCCCCGGTCGGTGAGCACGAGCTCGCCACGGGCGCGGTACGTCAGCGCCTTCATCGCGATGCGCTCCAGAGGCTGATCGTGCACAGTCGTCGCGACGTACAGGACTTCGTGGCGATCGATGACGTCAGCGTGCTCCGGGACTCCGAGGGGCGCGGTCAGCGCGGAGTCCCGGCTGATGCGTCGTCGCCAGGCGAAGAACATCGCGGCGAGGACCAGGAGTGCGACGGCGATCGTGATCAGCACTGCTGCTTCGCGCGTCATGCGAGTTCCTGCACGAGCTGCCCGTCGTCCACCGTCACGACGCCGCCGTGGATCGTCCACTGCACGCGTCCGGGAAGATCACGACCGAGGTACGGCGAGTTGTGGCTGCGGCCGTGCAGGTCGGTTTCGGTGAACACACCGGGGACGCTCGGGTCGTAGAGGGTGACGTGAGCCGGCGCGCCGACCTCCAGCGAGCCGAAGCCCTGGAGTTGTCCGATCCCCGCGGGTGCCGAGCTCATGACGCGCGCGACGTCGGCCCAGTCCAGCATCCCGGTGGCGACCATCGACTGGTGCACGACGCGGAGCGCGCTCTCCAGCCCGACCATGCCGTTGGCGGCGACCTGCCACTCGCAGGCCTTGTTCTCGGCCGGGTGCGGGGCGTGGTCGGTGGCGACGATGTCGATCGTGCCGTCCGCCAGTCCCTCGCGGACGGCGGTGACGTCCTCGGCGGTGCGCAGCGGCGGGTTGACCTTGTACCGCGCGTCGTAGTCGCGGACCAGCTCGTCGGTCAGCAGCAGGTGGTGCGGCGTGACCTCGGCGGTGACGCGGATGCCGCGCTTCTTGGCCCAGCGGATGATGTCGACCGAGCCCGCGGTGGACAGGTGGCAGACGTGCAGCCGCGAGCCGACGTGCTCGGCGAGCAGCACGTCGCGGGCGATGATCGACTCCTCGGCGACCGCCGGCCATCCGGCGAGGCCGAGCTCGGCGGAGACGATGCCCTCGTTCATCTGCGCGCCCTGGGTGAGGCGCGGGTCCTGGGCGTGCTGCGCGATGACTCCGTCGAACGCCTTGACGTACTCGAGCGCGCGACGCATGATCAGCGGGTCCCAGACGCAGAACCCGTCGTCGCTGAAGACGCGCACGCGAGCGCGGGAGCCGGCCATGGCGCCGAGCTCGGCGAGCCGCTCGCCCTTCTGGCCGACGGTGACGGCGCCGATGGGCTGCACCGTGGCGTAGCCGGCGGCCTCGCCGAGAGCGAGCTCCTGCTCGACCACGCCGGCCGTGTCGGCGACGGGCTGGGTGTTCGGCATGGCGAACACGGCGGTGAATCCACCGGCGGCGGCCGCCTGGGTGCCCGTGAGCACCGTCTCGGATGCCTCGAACCCGGGCTCGCGGAGGTGCGTGTGCAGGTCCACCAGTCCGGGCAGGGCGACGAGCCCCGCCGCATCGATGACGCGTACGCCGCTGCGGGTGAGTCCGGCGCCGATCTCGACGATGACGCCGTCCTCAATCGCGATGTCGGCGCTGTCACCGCCGAGCAGCTGGGCTCCCGTGATGACGAGGTTCCGATTCACTTCGCTTCTCCTCGTTCGTCGTTGCGCTCCCCCGCCAGCAGCAGGTAGAGCACGGCCATGCGCACCGAGACGCCGTTGGTGACCTGCTCCAGCACGGTCGAGCGCGGGGAGTCTGCGGCCTCGGAGGAGATCTCCAGACCGCGGTTCATGGGGCCGGGGTGCATCACGATGCTACTCTCGGGCAGCGTCGCGGCCCGCAGTGCGTCGAGCCCCCACAGCCGGGAGTACTCGCGCTCGGTCGGGAAGAACGCCGCGTGCATGCGCTCCACCTGGATGCGGAGCATCATCACGGCATCCGGACCCTCGGCCAGCGCCTGGTCCAGGTCGTAGAGCACGCGCACCGGCCACTGCGAGACGTTCTGCGGTACGAGCGTCGGCGGGGTGACCAGGGTCACGTCAGCGCCGAGGGTCGAGAGCAGCCAGACATTGGAGCGTGCGACCCGGGAGTGCAGCACATCGCCGACGATGACGACGCGCAGACCGCTCAGGTCGCGGCCGCGGCTGTCGGCGCCGTACCGGCGCTTGCGGATCGTGAAGGCGTCCAGGAGGGCCTGCGTGGGGTGCTCGTGCGTGCCGTCGCCGGCGTTCACGACCCCTGCCGAGATCCAGCCGCTGGTGGCGAGGGTGCGGGGGGCTCCGGATGCCGAGTGGCGGACGACCACGGCATCCGCGCCCATCGCCTCGAGGGTCTGCGCGGTGTCCTTGAGGCTCTCGCCCTTGGAGACGCTGGATCCCTTGGCGGAGAAGTTGATCACGTCCGCGGAGAGGCGCTTGGCAGCGGCCTCGAAGGAGATGCGTGTGCGCGTGGAGTCCTCGAAGAAGAGGTTCACGACGGTCTTGCCGAGCAGCGTCGGGAGCTTCTTGATCTGCCGAGACTGGGTCTCGGCCATGTCCTCGGCCACATCGAGGATGCGCAGGGCCTCGTCGCGCTCGAGGCTGCGGGTGTCGAGCAGGTGCCTCATGATTCGATCGTCACCTCATCGGCGCCGTCGAGCTCCTTGAGGCGGACGTTGACGCGCTCCGTCCGCGAGGACGGGATGTTCTTGCCCACGAAGTCGGGGCGGATCGGCAGCTCGCGATGGCCGCGGTCCACGAGGATCGCCAGACGCACGACGGAGGGCCGTCCGATGGACTGGATCGCATCGAGCGCGGCGCGGATGCTGCGCCCGGAGAACAGCACGTCGTCCACCAGGACGACCGTCTTGCCGTCGATGCCGCCCTCGGGGATCTCGGTGCGCTTGGGCGCACGCGTCGGGTGCTTCGACAGATCATCCCGGTACAGCGTGATGTCGATGGAGCCGACCGGGATCTCCGTGTCGGCGATGCCCGCGATGATGGGGCCGAGCCGATCGGCGAGCGTCACCCCGCGGGTCGGAATGCCGAGAAGGATCAGACCTTCGGCGCCGCGGTTGGATTCGAGGATCTCATGGGCGATGCGCGTCAGCGCGCGCGCGATATCGGCTTCTTGCAGCACTGTTCGTGCGGCCATCTGCCACTCCCTTCTCCGCCTCACAGGACGGGCTTAAAGGTTGGGTGATGGTTCAAGTCTAGCGATTCGCCTCGTCCGACGTTGGTATACCGGCGGCCGGAGGCGCCTGTGCACGCGCGGCCTAAGCTGAACCGCATGGGCCGCATCACCTTTCTCCGCCACGCGATGCCGGAGGTGGAATCCGGAGTCGGGCCGGCGGACTGGCATCTGAGCGGGCCGGGCGCCGCAGCGTCAGCTGCGCTGCACATCGCGATCAGCGGGTCGACGCGCGCGCTGTCCAGCCCGGAGCTGAAGGCGCGGCAGACCACCGCGCTGGCGCTGGGCTCGCCGCTTGAGGCGATCATGACCGACGCCCGCTTCCGCGAGGCCGACCGCGAGGAGCGCGTCCACGACGGATTCCGTGACGCGCGACGGGCATGGGTCGCGGGGCGCCTCGATCAGCGGCACCGGGGCTGGGAGGCGCCGGAGACCGCAGCGCACCGATTCCATGAAGGTCTGCTCGCGCACGCGGCGGAGCACCTCGTCGTCGGAACGCACGGGATGGTCCTGACGGCCTGGATGGTGGATCAGGGTCTGATCGCTCCGGGCGACGAAGCCGTCGCGTTCTGGGAGGCGCTGGCCTTTCCGGACGTGATCGAGCTCGCCCACCCGCTGCGGCGGGTGCGTGCGGTGCGACTGCTCAGCCCGCGCGCAGCGCCTCGTCGGTGAGCGGGCACTGCGAGACACGGATCGGGTGACCGGTGGTGGTCAGGCACTTGCCGGTCTTCAGGTCCCACTTCCAGTCGTGCATGCTGCAGGTGAGCACACCGTCCTCATCGATCTTGCCGGTGCGCGTCAGATCCGCGCGCAGGTGCGGGCAGCGGCGCTGCACGACCCAGTCGCCGATCTCGGCGTCCTCGGTCTGATCGGTCTGCTCCTGGTACCAGTTCTCCACGTACTCGATGCGGTCCACCGACAGGCACTTGAGGAACGTGGTGAGGAACTCGTTGAACTTGCCGCTGCGGCCCACCGAGAACTGCATGGAGAGGAAGATCGAGTTCGACCAGTCGATCTCGTGATCGACGATGTTGGTCGAGACCAGGTCGGCGGGGATCGTGTACCAGTAGATGCACTCCTCCCCCGCGTACTCGCGCACCTTCGCCTTGGGGAAGTCGACGACCATGTCCAGTTCGCCGATCCTGAACCGCACGTTGCCGCCGACACCGAGGCGGATGGTGCGGGACTTCTTGATGAGCGGCTCCCACCACTCCTTGATCGCGGCGAGCATCTCGGCGGGCGGGATGATCTCGGCCCGTCGCGCCTCCTCGTCGCGGAGCTCCTGCTGCCGCGAAGCGCGCTGCTCCTCGAGGTACTCCCACTTCTCGTCGAAGATGTGGCTGATCTCGGCATCCGAGTACAGGCTCTGGGAGACGTTCAGCTCGCCGCCGTTCAGGTCCACGACGGTGCCGGGGATGAAGAGCTGTCCGTCGTACTGAGGTGCCTGCTCCTTCAGGTGCGCGAGGAACTCCTTCTGATCCGTGAAGATCGAGTCGTCGTCCTGGCCGGTGCCGTTGTAGCGGAAGATGTCGTCGCGCAGGAACATCGGCGGGCCCGCCATCGGGAAGACGTGCGGGGCGTCGACCTTCTCGATGTAGTACATGGCGCGCTTGTTCTGCGCCTCGCGCTTCAGGCGCGCGAAGTTCTGCTTGGCGTCCTGCGGAAGGTCGTACACCATCGGCCACCAGATCGCGCCGGAGACCTGGGTGAAGTACGCCTCGGGCTTGCCGAAGGACAGCAGCGCCTCCAGATCGAGAGGGTGTGAGTCGTTCTGGTTGAGGATGGATGCCGTGCCGTCGTCGACGCTCAGGGAGGAGTCGCCGATCGGCCCGTCGCTGGGGGCGCGCAGCGGCGTGATCATGATCTTGGTTCCGCCCCGCTCGAAGATCTCGCCGGCGGGGGCGTAGAAGATGTTCTCGTACCCGAGGGCGCGGATGTCCTTCTCGAGATCGTCGGTGACGTACTCGGGCAGCAGCACCTCGATGTCCTTGCGGATGTACTTCTCCAGCAGGCGCGGGTCGAAGTGGTCGCGATGCCGGTGCGAGATGTACAGGAAGTCGGCCTCGCGACCGTAGCGCTCCCAGTCGAGGCCGCGGTTGTCCGGGAACGGGAACCAGGAGCCGAAGAAGGACGGTCCGAGCACAGGGTCGCAGATGATGTTTCCGCCGACAGTCTCGATGAACATCCCGGCGTGGCCGAGTCCCGTGATCCGCATGTCTCTCCTCGTGCTTGGGCAGCCTCGATTCTACCGGCGGGCTCCTGTGCCGCACCGGTGACCGGCCGGGAGAAAGCGCGCCGGGCGCGCCGTCAGTCCAGCCCGGTCACCGGCACGCCCAGCCAATCCGCCAGCTCGCCCAGCTCCAGGCGCACGAGTTCGTGCTCGTCCGGTCCCCACTCGTCGAACTCATGGATCGTGTTCACGCGCAGCACTTCCCGCTCGCGATCGTGCTCGGCATCCAGCATCCCGATGAAGCGGTCGCCGAACAGGATCGGATGCGCGAAATAGCCGTACACGCGCTGCGGCTTCGGCTTGAACTGCTCCAGCACGAACGTGAACCCGAACAGCTCGACGAGTCTCCTCCGGTCGAACAGCAGGCGGTCATAGGGGTTGAGGAAGGCTACCCGGCCGCCGGGATCGGGTTCGTCGAGCGCCCGCAGCGCGTCGGGATCCACCCGGAACCGCATGCTGGTCCCCTCGACCCGCGCGGCCTCGCCGGCGTCCTTCCCCACGCCGCTCCACCAGCGGTGCGGGCGCGCGAGCCCTTCCGCCTGCAGGCACCGGCGCTCCAGCTCCGCCGTCGCCTCCGACGGTTCGAGCTCCGGCAGGTCCTGCGGGAAGGCGCGCTCCGCGACATCCCAGATGCGGTTGCGTCCGACCCTGCCGACGATGCCCACTTCGCCATGACGGGAGAGCAGGTCGAGCATGATCGGCACCTGGTTCGCGCCGTACCACCCGTCAGGCGCCTTCGACACCTGTGCGGTGTCGGGGATCTCGGATGCCGTCATCGGTCCCTCCGCCCGGAGGCGGGCGAGCACCTCGCGCCGGAAGCCGTCGTTCGCCGCGAGCCATTCGATCGCACTCGCCCGCACTGCCGGGTCTCGCATGCCCGCCCGGATGGCGGGCAGCAGGGAGACCGGCCGGAAGGCGCCGTCGAACTCGAACAGCAGCCGGTCCTGCTCGACCGCCTTCTTCAGCTGGCCGGGCTCATACGACCAGCCGATCCGCGACCAGAGCACCGTGTGCTCGCAGGGCGCGATCACCGCCGTGGGGTCGATCTTGATCTGTCCGATCTGCTCGGCGACCTCGACCACGTCGCCGGGGCGGTCGGCGTCGAGCAGCGCTGCGCGCACCACGATGCGCCGTGCCTGCTCGAGAGTCAGCTCATGCGAAATCATCGCTCCGAGCCTAGGCCGCCGGTCAGGTCTCCAGAAGGCCCCGGATGTCGTCGGCGGTGAGCGCCTTCGAGAAGAGCTCGTCGTCGTCCATCACGGCGGTGAACAGGCGCGCCTTGCGCTGCTGCAGCGCCAGGACCTTCTCCTCGATCGTGCCCGAGGCGATCAGCTGGTAGACGAACACCCGGCGCGTCTGTCCGATGCGGTGCGTGCGGTCGATGGCCTGCGCCTCGGCCGCGGGATTCCACCAGGGGTCGAGGAGGAACACGTAGTCGGCCTCGGTGAGCGTGAGTCCGAATCCGCCCGCCTTGAGGCTGATGAGGAACACCGGCTGCTCGCCGTCCTTGAAGCCGTCGATGACCTCGGCGCGGTTTCGCGTTGACCCGTCCAGGTGCACGTAGGAGATTCCCGCGGCGGTGAGCCGCTCCGCGGCGAGGTCGAGGAAGCTCGTGAACTGGCTGAACACCAGCGCTCTGTGCCCCTCCGCCTGCAGCTCCTGGACGTGCTCGAGCAGCACGTCCAGCTTGCTGGAGGGGATTCCGGCATCCGCCTCATCGATCAGGCCCGGTGCGAGCGCCAGCATCCGCAGCATGGTCAGCGAGCGGAAGACGATGAAGCGGTTGCGGTCGAGGTCGGCGAGCAGGCCGAGCAGCTTCTGCCGTTCGCGCTGCAGCACGGCGTCGTAGCGCGCGCGGTGGGCGGGCGAGAGCTCGACGAACACCTCCTGCACCTGCTTCTCGGGCAGCTCGGCTGCGACGAGCTCCTTGGTGCGGCGCAGCATCAGCGGGCGGATGCGTCGTCGCAGACGCTCCAGCCGGCGCTGCCGGTAGTCGCCGCCCTCCTCGTTGTCGGGGACCTTGCCCTTCTCGATGGGCTGCACGTACTCCTCGCGGAACCGTCGTGCCGACGGGAACAGCCCAGGGGCGGTGAGCGAGAACAGCGCCCAGAGATCCGTGAGGCTGTTCTCCAGCGGAGTGCCGGTCACGGCGATCTTGACCCGGGCACGCAGCGCCGCGATGGCCTTGTGCGCCTTCGTCGAGGGGTTCTTCGCGAACTGCGCCTCGTCCAGGATCACGCCTGCCCACTCGACATCCGCGTACTCGCTGTCGTCGAGACGCAGCAGCGTATACGAGGTGACGACGACGTCGGCCTGCTGTACGGCGTCGGCGATGCGCTCGTCCCGCCGGGACGCGGTTCCCTCGATGATCCGCAACCGAAGGCCCGGAACGAACCGCGCCGCCTCGCTGCGCCAGGTTCCGAGCACGGAGGTCGGGGCGATCACCAGGAACGGGCGCGTCTCCCCCGCCTCACGCGCGTGCGCGATCAGTGCGAGCAGCTGCAGCGTCTTGCCGAGACCCATGTCATCGGCGAGCACACCGCCGAGACTGTGACCCCACAGGAACGCCAGCCAGTCGAACCCCTGCTTCTGGTAGGGACGAAGCTGCGCGTTCAGCGCTTCAGGGACCGGCGTGGGCGGCACGTTCTTCACGTCGCGGAGTCCCTCGGCCAGCGCGCGCCACGACACCGCCGACTCGGACTGGTCCGCGAGGTCCTCGAAGTCCGCCCACAGGGCGGTCTGATGCCGGCTGATGCGCGGACCGGTCTCCCACTCGGCGAGATCGGCAGCTTCGTCGATGAGCTCGCGGAGCGCCTGGAGCGCGGGATGCGCGAGGGAGAACCAGCTGCCGTCGACGAGCATCAGCTTGGTGCGCCGCATGCTGAGCGCGGTGAACAGGGGCGTGAACGGGATCGAGACGCCGTCGATCTTCACGATGATGCCCAGATCGAACCAGTCCGGGTCGGTCGACTCGACGGTGGAGACCGTGATCTCGGGAGCGCCGGTGAGCTCACGGTACTTCTTGCGCTTGCCGGTGACGACGACGCGCACGTCGCTCTCCTCGAAGGCGGGCAGGACGGTGGACGCCCATTCGGCGGCCGGCACGCCGATCACCGCCGCCCGCGGTTCGAACGGGGTGTCGGTCGCGGATGCCCAGATGCGCTCGAGCACGCGAAGCTCGTGCTGCTCGGCGTCGGCGTCGCGGAAGGCGTGGTCGGCGGGCACCGGCTCGCCCGAGACGACCGGCACGGTTCCGTGGCCCGCGTACTCCCACTCGAAGCGGTGCTCGAGGCGGTCGGCCGAGCCGAAGTTGACGCGGAGCACGGGCACGGGTCGCACCGGTGCGGGCAGGGACAGGCCGCTCGCGGCTGTGACGGTCGACTGCCGCGCGATGCTCGGGTACGCCTCGTCGAGGAACAGGTCGCGATCCTCGGCGGACACCTCGATGGGCGCCTCCGCCGTGATCGCGGCGCGCACCGGCGCGCTCAGGTGCACGGGTGCGAGGGTCACCTCGATGTCGGCCCCCACGACCTGCCAGCGGTAGAGGCCGGTGGTTCCGATCGGGCGGACGGATGCGGCGGGCACAGGCTGCTCGTCGATGCGGATGTCCGCGTCGACCAGCAGTCCGCCGTGCTCGTCGGTGTCGATGCGGATGCCCGCCGATGCATGGTCAGCGAGACGGACGGTGGTGTGCGTCTGCGCCGCGACCATGGGGATACCGAGGCTCGGCAGCGAATGGAGGTGCTGCCAGAGCAGCGGCGATTCGACCCGGTCCAGCGGTATCCAGTCCGAGGCCGTGCCGGAGAGCAGCGAGTCCCGTGCGATGGCGAGGAAGTCGGTGAACCAGCGCGACTGCGCGGCATCGAAGCGGATGCCGGGGCGCCGGATGCCGTCCCAGGTGACGTCGCCCTGGATCCACTTGCCGGTGGAGTCGCTGCGCATGAGCGGACGCACGGACAACTGCACCTCGCCGTGCTCGCGGGTCAGCTCGCGAGGCGTCGCGGTGCGAGCGGGGGCGGAGCCCCAGCGGTCCCGCGCCCTCGACGGACGCACGCGCAGCTCGACGCCCAGAGCGAGCGCCGTGATCTGCCGGGCCGGAGCCGCCTCGGGCACCAGCCGCCGCCAGGCGGCGCGCTGAGCGTCCAGGCGGCGTTCGACCGCGATCCGCTCGCGGGCCTCCTTCTCGGGTGCGACGAGCATCGCCGCGACGACGTGCTTGCAGCCGCGCTGCATGGGGCAGGAGCACGCGGTGCCGGCGATCTCTCCGCCGTTGAAACGGATGCGGCACCGGTACGGTGCGGGCTCGCTGCCGTACACATCGGCCGTGAGCGTCTCGGTCGCAGCATCCCACGATGCGCGCTCCACGTGGCCGCGACGCGCGTAGTCCAGGCCGCGCTGATAGCCGCCGTCACCGGCGAGCCGGCGCAACTGCTGTGCACTGGGCCGGGGAATGCTCATCTCAGCATCCTTCCCGGCAGCACCGACACTCCGCCCGGTTCAGCGGGGATCCTGCGCAACTCAGCGTGCGCGGTCGATGCGGGCGAGCACGCCGTGCACGAACGCGCCGGAGTCCTCGGTGGACAGCTCCTTGGCCAGCTCCACTGCCTCGTCGATCGCGACGGCGGTGGGTACCTCGTCGTTGAAGAGGATCTCCCAGGTGCCGATCCGCAGCAGGGCGCGATCGACCGCGGGCATCCGCTCGAGCTTCCAGTCACGGCTGTGCGTGGTGATCTGCTCGTCGATCTCGTCGTGGTGGTCGATGATCCCGTCGACGATGTCGCGGGCGTACAGCCACGACGCCTGGCGGGAGGGCTCGCTCGCTGCGCGTGCGGCAGCCGCGGCGAGGGACACCGACACCTCTTCCCCGCGCACGTCAGCGGAGAAGAGGATGTCGAGGGCGCGCTTGCGCGCCTTGGTGCGTGCGCTCAACTCAGTCGTTGACCCGGCCGAGGTAGCCACCGGTGCGGGTGTCGACCTTGACCTTGGTGCCCTGCTCGAGGAACAGCGGAACCTGAATCTCGTAGCCGGTCTCGAGCGTGGCGGGCTTGGTGCCGGCCGAGGAGCGGTCGCCCTGCAGGCCCGGCTCGGTGTAGGTGACCTCGAGCACGACGGACGCCGGCAGCTCGATGTACAGCGGGTTGCCGTTGTTCAGGGCGATCTGCACCTGCTGGTTCTCGAGCATGAAGTGCGCGGCGTCGCCGACGGTCGCGGCACCGACGGTGAGCTGGTCGTAGTCCTCGACGTCCATGAAGACGAAGCTGTCGCCGTCGGTGTAGAGGTACTGGAAGTCGCGACGGTCGACGTTCTCGATGTCGATCTTGGCGCCTGCGTTGTAGGTGCGGTCGACCACCTTGCCGGAGACGACGTTCTTCAGCTTGGTGCGCACGAACGCACCGCCCTTGCCGGGCTTGACGTGCTGGAACTCGATGACGCTCCACAGCTGTCCGTCGATCGAGAGCACGACGCCGTTCTTGATGTCTGCAGTGGATGCCATGCTGGTGCGAGTCCGTTCGTTTCGAAGGTTCAATGGCCGAGCGCGGATGCGCGCAGGAAGTGGCCAAGGATTCATCTTATCGGATGCCGGCGAAACGCCTGCGCGGAGTATCGGAGCGGAGCACGAGCCCGACGATGTGCTCCCGTTCGAGAAGGGGGTTTCAGGCTCTCGAGTCCGGGTCATTCAGGGCGAGTATCTGCGCCTTCTCGGCGATCGTCAGGTCCGAGCTCGCAAGCACCTCCTGGATCACGCGCGATTTGCCTGCGATGTACGTGTCGATGTCCATCTCCGCGTCACCAGCCAACGCCAGCTTCACCTCTCCGTATCTCTGACGGAGCAGCGCATCCCGTCGCAGGGCGTCTCGCACCGCCAGATGGTTCCGCAGATGCAGGGTTCCCTCCTCGCAGAGGTAGACGTGACGAGCAGGACGCTGATCGGGCGAGCGGAACGCTTCTCTGCCGGGCAGTCCGAGATCGCCGGCATGCTCGTATCCAACGGTCTCCAGCGCCGCGATCGCTGCAGCCACGTCCGGGCGAGCGACGATGATGTCGATGTCGATGATCGGCTTTGCGGCCAGCCCCGGCACCGCGGTGGAACCGACGTGCTCAATCGATCTGACAGGTACACCGGAAAGGGCCTGCGCCAGCTCCTCTGCCACGGCGGCGAACCGCGCCGGCCACTCATCGGAATACGGGACCACCAGGATGCTCACCCCAGGATCCTCCCATGGAGCGTCAACGCGGACTCAACCTCGGGGAGCGAGCGCTCCGTCACACAGCATCCGTCGGATCTCCGGCCACGCCCGGGCACCCAGTTCGGCATCCGCTTCCGGAGTGCCGCCGCGCAGCATCCGAACACCGCCCGCCGCCGGGGGCTCCCCGGGCAGCAGCAGACGATGTCCCGCCCCGGGATGGGTGACGATCGTCGTGGGGAGGTCGTGATCGGTCCGCACCGCCTCGATCTCCGTCGCGAACCGGACGCTCGGCCAGACCTGATCGTCGCCGCCCGCGATCAGCAGCACCTCGCCCGCGATCTTCTCCACGGGTATCCGCGCCGCGTCGGTCTCGGCGGCATCCAGCCGGAGACTCGCCTCGTACAGGGAGACGAAAGCAGGCGGATCCGACTGCGGGGTCCAGGACACGTCGAAGGCCACGAACGGCAGAGGCCGGCCGCCGAGCGTCCAGTGCGAGGACCACGCCCCGTCGTGCACGCCTGCCCAGACCACCGACGAGGGCGCGACTGCGATCACGTCGTCGACCGTGGCATGGGCTGCCGTGGTCAGCACCGCCTCCGCGCCGAACGATGTGCCGAACAGCACCACCCGGTCCGCGTCCCGGCGCAGCTCCCCGATCTGCCCTGCGAAGAGCTCCAGCGGCACCTCGTGCGGGGAGGGCCGTTGGTCTGCTCCGCCGAACCACCGGATCGCGCGCACGCGTGCGCCGGTCG
>Ga0308161_1001712_pt1 | contig 25478 bp, 33 predicted proteins | sample PhyFR2_FD_201034 | JGI IMG/M metagenome (GOLD analysis project Ga0308161, IMG submission 201034) | Phyllosphere microbial communities from UC Gill Tract Community Farm, Albany, California, United States - DLSLF.R2 | ecosystem: Host-associated > Plants > Phyllosphere > Unclassified | place: USA...
TCAGCACGAAGCGCTGCACGCCGGCCTCGCGCGCCAGCTGCAGCAGGTTCGCGGTGGCCTCCACGTTGATCTGCTGGAACACCGCGTCAGGTACCAGGCCCACGTGCGGGGCGTGCAGGGCCGCGGTATGGATCACCGCGTCGACCCCCTGCACGGCACGTTCCAGCGCCCGGCGATCGGTGACATCGGCAATGACGCGCGTGGTGGCGAACGGACTGCGATCCAGCCCCACCACCTCATTGGCAGCGGCCAGCGCACCGAAGATCGCCCGCCCTATCCGCCCGGAACTTCCGGTCAACAGAATCTTCATTGAATCCATTCACTCGACAGCGCCCGGGACCTACCGGGATGGCTTGATTCTAGGCATGCACGATGGCGTCGGCGATAGCAGACGATGACATTCTGCATGCCATCCACCTCCGGCCGACGGCTCGGACTCTCCCTTGCCAGGGCGCCACGGGTGACTGTCGTGACGACCGGTTGCAGATCCCGGCACTTCCTGCACGGTAACCGGTTGTCAAACGCGTGCGCAGGCCATGTGAGCCTCGTACAGCCCCACTTCGACCTGTCTTTAGCCTGCACTGTGCAACATGGGACCGTCACTGATGGCAGCGCCCCATGTTCACACCGGAGACCGGTAATGACCAACTCACGCAATGGCAACAGCAATCGTGGCTTTGCCTCGATGGACGAAGACAAACAGCGCGCGATCGCGGCCAAAGGGGGACGTGCCGCCCACGCATCCGGCAATGCGCACCAGTTCAGCCCGGCCGAGGCCCGGGTGGCGGGCCGGAAAGGCGGTGAAGCGATCAGCCAGGACCGCCAACACATGGCCACGATCGGCCGTGAAGGCGGCCATGCGCGGCACGCCAGCAGCCGCCAGCAACAGCAGGACATGCCCGACAAACCTGACAGCGGCCAACAACGTTGACGTGTTGCGGTCACTGCGCCGCGTACCGGCGGTGCGGCCGACGTCGATCAGCACTCAGCACTGTCAGCACAGTGGAAGGCGCCGCTGAGCTGGTGCGCGCCCGGCTAGGTGTGGGCGAGGATGTTCAACAGGCGCCCGAACGGGTCGCGCACGTAGAAGCGACGTACACCCCATGGCTCTTCGGCTGGGCCATATTCAAGCGCGATGTCCGCGTGTCGCAGGCGTTCGAGCACGGCGTCCAGATCATCCACCTCGATCGAAAGATCCGGCACCGGCGTACCCGATCCGCCTTCGCTGGCAACGCTGAGCTGTGCCAGCGCTGCGCCCTGCCCACCGTAGGTGACGATCCAGCCGTGGTCCATCACGATGTCCATGCCGAGGATGTCGCCGTAGAACGCGGCCGCCTGCGCAGGATCGGCGCTGGCGATGTTGGCGACGACACGTTTGACGGCCATGTTGCGGCTCCAGACGATCAGGACCGCGGACTTCGTGCCTGCGGCCAGGTGGAAAAGGGGCCCCTGGATCGGGCCCCCCATTGCGAACGGTATGCAGGCCTCAGACGGCGCCGCACCTGTCCATGACACAGCGATCGTATTCGAACTGGCACTCCATGGCATCGCCGCCGCTGGAAACGCAGGCCTGGTAGGCCTTCCAGCACGGGAAGTCGCACGGCTGGACCGGACCGGCCACCGCCACCGAACCGGTACACGCAAGTGCAAACACTGCAGCAACGATCACTTTCCTGATGGCTCGCATCGATATCACTCCCTGATAGGCCTGGTGATTCCAGGCTGCATCACCGTAGCCGTGCGTGCGGGATAGGAAGTGAAGGCGCCGGTTCAGCCTGCCAGCAATTGCAGATCACGCAGCTGCGCGCGCAGCTCCGCGAGGTCATGCCACGGCAGTATCGGCGAGTTCCCGCGCTCATCGGGAGGGTTGCCCGGAAGCCCCTCCGACCAGCCACCCGCGCCCACCAGCGGCAGCAAAGGCCGCTTGTGCAGCCAGGCCAGACACACTTCGGAAATCGTGCCCGCGCGCCCGCCGATGACAATGCAGGCATCGCCGGCCAAGGCCATGATCAGGTTGCGGGCATCGCCCATGCCGCATGGCACCACCACCGTTGCCGGCCAGTCTGCTGCGGGCATGCTGCCTTCCGGAATCACGCTCAGCACCGTGCCGCCGGCTGCGACTGCATGCTCGGCTGCCACCCGCGTGGCTGGGCTGCCACAGCCGCTGACCAGGGTGATTCCATTTTCGGCGAGGAACCTGCCCGCCTGTGCAGCGAGGTCGAACGCCGGTGAGCCAGGATCGGCACTCCCCAGGATGGCGATCTGGGGCTTGCGGAAGGACTTGCGGGAGGTTGGTGTCATGAAGCGACCTGGGTGACCGAACGGAAGGACAGCATGGAGACGGAACCGATCCGGGCAGCCACTGTTCAATTGCCCGACGCGGGAACGTATCACGCCAGCAGTTTGTCTTTCTGATGCTGATTGCACAGTTCACCGCCTCAGCATCACCAGGCCACCCAGGCTCAGCGACGGCAGCAGCAGCCCAAAGGCCACCAGCGGCCAGACCGTATCGCCCGGCAGCAGCAGCGTCGCGAGCGTGCCAAGCGTTGCCACGATCAGGCTCTGCACGGCGTAGTACAGCGCCACTGCCGTGCCGGAGGCATCGGCAAAATCGCGCAGCGCACCGTTGGCCGCCACCGCAGCCACCATCACGATGCCGATGGCCACCAGCCACATCGGCAACACGACACTGGCAAAGGATGGCGGCAGCATCGCCGTCATCGCCATGACCAGCGCGCCGCCGATCACCACCATCAGCCCACGCTGGAAACTGCCACCAATGCCCCATCGCCCGATGAATCGAGCAGCGAAGCGCGAGGTGACGATCATCACCAGTGCCACCGTCGCGAAGGCCAGGCTGAAGCCCATCGCCGAATAGCCGGCCCTCCCCATCAGCACCCGCGGGGCGATCGAGAAAAACACGAAGAACGTGCCCATCGCCGCACTGAATCCCAATGCATGAACCCAGAAGCCGGCATTGCCGAGGATGCGCGCGAAGGCTGGCGATGCGTGGACATGCTGCGGTGGCCGTGTCTCCTGCCATCCGCGGCATGCGCGTACACCCGCCAGCAGTCCCAGCACACCCAGTGCGATGAAAATGGCCCGCCAGCCCAGCGTATAGGCGATCAATGCGCCGAGGATCGGACCGAGCGCTGGCACGAACGCCAACATCGAGGAAAACAAGCCATAGAGCGTGGCGCCCTCGGCCGTATCGGCATACACGTCGCGCACCGTGGCGAAGGTGGCCACCAGCGCGGCCGACGCCCCAATCGCCTGCACGCCGCGCCACGCAAGGAATGCCGCACCACCACTGCACGCGGCCAGCGCGAACGACGCCAGCGTGAACAACAGCGCGCCCATCAGCAGCACCGGCCGTCGCCCGATCCGGTCCGACAGCGGGCCGAAGATCAGCTGGCCCAGCCCCAGCACGAGCATGTACAGGCTCAGCGTCAACTGGATGAGGGCGGGCGACGTGCCGAGTGCCTGCGGCATGGCCGATACGACCGGCAGGTAGATATCCATGGCCAGCGAAGCCAGGAGGTCAAAGGGAGCCATCAATGCGATGGCGCCCGGCAGGGAATGGGCCCAGCGAAGGGCTTTTCGATCAGACATGGGGAAACATCCGCTCAGGAGGGAATCCGGCGGTGATCAACCCAGTGCGTGGAGATCGCAGGACAAGATCACCGCAACAACGTGCGTACCGTTGTTGCGGCTCAGCGGACTGTCTGCGGACCGTTCCCGTTCATCTGATGATCCGGTGGAAGATCGAGTGCGGCCAGTGTAGCAAGGCCATTGCGGGGCAGTCCGGCAACGTCGTCCGCCAAGGCCTCAGGACAAGGGCAGCATGTCGATGCGCCGGGAGGGGGTACGCCGCACCTGCTCGATGAGCCGGCGGACCGCTGGCGATGTTTCCTGTTCACGGTACAGCGCAGCGATGGTCGAGGCGATGACCGGCCCGGCGATCGGCAGATACACCACGCCTGGCAGCAGCAGCGTCCGCTGCAGCACCGACGGCACGATCGCCACGGCGCCATCGCCCACCGAGACCTGCGCGAGCACCGCGACAAGATGACCGGGACGGGAGCGGATGTCCGGCACGAATCCGCCACGGCGGGCGACTTCCAGCGTGCCGGCGGGCTGCTCCGGCATGATGAACGCCTCGTTCGCCAGCAGCGCCGGCTGCACCGGCACCCCCGCGTGGGCCAGCGCATGCGATGCCGGCAACGCCACGCAGAACTGATCTTCGATCAGGATGTGCGAACCGAGCGCATCGGGCACCTCGATCGGAAGCCGGCAGAACACCACATCGATGCGACCGTCCAGCAGCAGGTCCGGCAGGTCGGCCATCGGCCATTCGCCGACCTTCAGCTCCACATCGGGCGAGGCGCTGCGGAAACGCTGCAACTGCTCCTGCAGCGCGCCGGCATGGACCGCCGAACCTACGTAGCCGATCTCGATCCTGCCGATTTCCCCGCGACCGGCGCGGCGGCCCACGGCCTCTGCCTGCTCGAACTGGCGCAGCACGTTGCGTGCTTCGGCCAGGAAGATCGCACCGGCAGAGGTCAGCGTGACCTCGCGCCTACTGCGATCGAACAAGGGGGTGCCCAGGCGACGCTCGATCTGCTGGATCTGAACGCTCAGCGTCGGCGTGGCGATGCCCAGGCGCAGCGCGGCGCGCCCGAAATGCAGCTCCTCGGCCAGTGCGACGTAGTACTGCAGATGTCGACGGTCCATGCGTGCCGGTTCGTTAGCTTTTGCCTAACGTACTTGAAGAACATCGGCAATGAAACAAACAGTCGAAGTTGCTTGAATGGGCCTTCTTCCTTCCCCACCCGAGTGCCCGGTGTATCTCTTCCCCCGCCGCAGACCACCCAACTGGATCCTGATCATCGCCTCGCTCGGCTGCACGATGACGGTGCTGGAAACCAACGCCGTGGCCGTCGCCCTGCCGACCATCGCGCGGGATCTGCAGGCTGACTTCGCCGACATCGAATGGGTGATCAGCTGCTACATCCTCACCTTCACCTCGCTGCTTCTGCCCGCCGGTGCCATCGCCGATCGTCATGGCCGCAGGCGCGTGCTGCTGATCGGCATCGCACTGTTCGCCCTCTCATCGCTGACCTGCGCGCTGGCCCCCACGGCCAGTGCGCTGTATGTGGCCCGAGCGTTGCAGGGCGTGGGTGCCGCTTTCCTGCTGGCCCCATCACTGTCGGTGATCGGCCACGAATTCCACGAGGGCAAGCAACGCGACGATGCCTGGGCCTTCTGGGGCACGGCAATGGGCATGATGATGGTGCTCTCGCCGCTTATCGGTGGGCTGTTGTCCTCGCTGTGGGGATGGCGCTCGGTGTTCATCGCGATCCTGCCCTTCCTCGCCTTCCTGGCCTATGGTGCGATCCGCTGGGTTCCCGACACTGCCGACACGGTGGTACGCCCGCTCGATCCGCCCGGCATCATCACCTTCAGCATGGCGATCTTCGGCATCGTGTTCTTCCTCGTGGAAGGACTCGCGCAGGGATGGACATCGGCGGTGGCCCTGGCCGGCCTGGGCCTGGGCATCGCGATGGCCGCGCTGTTCACCTGCATCGAGCTCACGCGTCGGCATCCGATGGTCGACCTGCGGCTGCTTGCCAGCCCGCGCTTTGTCGGTGCCCTGATCGCCATGATCGGCTACGCGGTCAGCGCGCAGGTGATGGCCTCGATGCTGCCGCAGTACCTGCAGAACGGCGTCGGCCTGAGTGCGCTGGCCACGGGCGCCGGCATGCTGCCGTTCGCTGCGGCGATGCTGCTGTTCCCCAGCGTGGGCAGGCGCTTGGGCAGACGGTTGTCGAGCGGGATGGTGCTGGCCATCGGCCTGTCCATCACTGCCGCCGGCAATGCGCTGGCCGGTGTCGGTGCATGGCACAACCAGCCGACGGTGGCGCTGCTGGCGATGGTCATCATCGGCGCAGGCGGTGGCATCCTCAACGGCGAAACATCCAAGGCGATCATCGGTTCGGCGCCCCGCGACCGCGCAGGCATGGCCTCGGGCATCAGTGCGACGACGCGCTTCGTCGGCATCCTGCTCGGCTTCACGGTCCTCTCCAGCGCCCTGACCGTCGGCATCCGCGCCGGACTCTCAGCACGCGTTCCTGCAGATGAAGTCATGCGTCTGGCCGACACCATCGCCACCGGTGCACTGACCCGAGGAGCCCAGGTTGATCTGGCGCGGGCGATCTACAGCCAGGGCTTTGCCGCGTCCCTGTGGACTGCGGCCGCAGCAGCGACGCTGGCCAGCCTGGCCGTTGTCCTGCTCAGACCACGCGCCTGATCGCAGATGGCAGACGCAGAAACGACCAGGGCAGCACTGGGCTGCCCTGGTCGCGGCGATGTGGGGGGACGATCGCCGGATGCGATCAGGCAGCCTTCATCGCATGCTTGCGGTCGCGCATCACCGAGTGGCATTCCTGCACTTCCGGCAGCCACTGGGTCACTTCCTGGCGCACCGCCGGCGGCAGGTCGTTGTCCTTCAGCACATCCTTGAACGCGCCAAGCAGGCGATCCTCTGACTCTTCAAGTTCGGCCACGTAACCGTAGTTGGTGTCACCGAAGGCCGCGCGCACCTTGCCGTAGAACTGCTGCATGGAACCGACCATGGTGCCGTGCTCGGCCGGCTTGCCGCCGGTAGCGGCCACCGAACTGCTCAGCGAGGACACGATGCGGCCCTTCACGCCGGCGATGCGGACGAACAATGCCGACAGCTCGGCATCCTTCACCTTGGTTGCGGCTTCCTCGTAGAAGGACTTGCCATCACGTGCGATCTCGATCAGGTCGTTGAGGCGATGCTCGATGGTGGACTGGGTGCTCATGTGTAGTCTCCTCTGGGGGAAAAAGGGCAACAGTGGAATCCGTTGCCTGCGAGCCCAGACTGGCCGACCGGGTGTGGTTCGCGGGTGAGCATCGATTGATGCGGTGATCATGCTGCCCAACGGCGCCCCACCCACTCACGCGGGCGACGCGGTGTCTTCACCGCATCTGAATCCTGGCAATGACCTGCCCGACCATCCGCACCGCATGTCTAGTCCACCGCTACCCGCACCACGTGGCTGATGCCCCGATGGAACATCTTCGCGTACGGACAGACCCGCTCGGTGTTGCGCACCAGTTCGGCTGCACGTATCGGGTCCATGCCAGGCAGGCACACCACGATCTCGGCCGACAACAGGTACAGGCCGTCCACGGGATCTCGCGCGAACGTCACCGCTACCTCGATGCTCGGCTCGACCAGTTCCATCCCCGCACGCGCAGCCACCAGCACCATCGCACCGTGGAAGCAGCCGGCGTAGCCCGCCGCCAGCAACTGCTCGGGATTGGTACCGCCACCGGGTCCACCCAGCTCAGCAGGCAACCGCAGGTCCACTGACAGCGCACCATCATCGGACCGCACCACGCCCGACGCGCGGCCATGCTGTGCCACGCCACCACTGACCCGCACCCTTCCGGTGTACAGCGGGCGCACCTCATCACCGTGGTACTTGTCGAGCATCGTGTGCGGAGGTGGTTTCAGCCCGGTCATCGCAGGTTCCCGCTGGGAGCGTCCACCGCCGATCAGGCCGGCTGGCCCTGTGCCAGCCCGGACTGCTGCAACCAGCGTTCGAAGCCGATCGTGCCGAGCCATGCCTGGCCCACCGGCACCAGCGTGTCCTGCTGCAGCTGCGCACCGAAGTAGCGCGCCTGGGCATCGCCAACCACTTCACGCGCGTCACCGGTTGCCTGCAGGAAGCGCTGCGCCAGCACCGCCATCGATTCGCGTTCCGGGCCGGCGATCTCCACCACGCCATTGGCTGGTGCCTGCTGCGCGATGCGCGCAACCGCATCGGCCACATCCTCGGCGGCGATCGGCTGCACTGCGGCGGTCGGCAGCTGCAGGGTCTGGCCGTCACCGGCTGCCTGGATGATGCCCGGCAGGAACTCGAAGAACTGCGTCGAGTGGATGATCGTGAACGCCAGGCCCGAATCGCGGATCAGGCGTTCCTGGGCGATCTTGCCGCGGAAATAGCCGCTGGCCGCCAGCTTGTCGGTACCCACCACCGACAGCGCGACATGATGGCGTACGCCTGCCTGCGCCGCGGCCGCCAGGATGTTGTGGCCGGCAGTCACGAAGAACGACAGCACCGCCGCATCTTCGAACGAGGGCGAGTTGGCCAGGTCGACCACTACCTCGGTGCCCGCCATCGCAGCGGCCAGGCCCTCGCCGCTCAGCACATCGATACCGGTGGAGGGTGCAGCGACGACGACGTCGTGGCCGGCCGCATGCAGGCGATCGACCACCTTGCTGCCGATGCGGCCGGTGCCACCGATGACGAGGATCTTCATGACAGGTCTCCTGGAACGTGGAAAGTTCGGATGTGGCTGCATGCTAGAAACGCATTGGCCGGCGCAGTAGATCCGCAGCGGGCCACGCACTGTTGCCGCATCGGCACCAATGTGGTCATGCCCAGGCCGGGGCCGCATCGCGCTGCGCTGCCGCCTGCTGCCGCGCTTCCCAGTGCGAGAACACATCCAGATCCAGCGCGCGTATGCGCTGGGTGCTGAAATCGATGAACGCGCGGATCCGCTTGGGCAGCTGGCGTCGGCTGAGATAGCACAGGTAATGGCCACGATCGTGCGGCGCGTAGCGGTCCAGGCAGGTCACTACAGCGCCTGTGCGCAACGCATCACTTACCTGGTAGCTGGGCAGCTGGGCGATCCCCAATCCATCGATCACTGCCTGCAGGACAAGATCGGCATCATTGAACACCACCTCCGCCGGCGGCTGCAGATTCACATCCTGGCCGTCCACACGGAAGTCCCAGCGCTGCAGGCGCCCACCGGGAAGGCGTCGACCGATGCAGGCATGGCTGGACAACACTTCGATGGTGTCTGCCAGGCCATGTGCCTGCACATACGCGGGCGATGCACAGACCACCAGCTGCATCGGCACCAGTTGCTTGGCGATCACCTGGCTGTCTTCCAGCACGCCATCGCGGAACGCCACATCGATGCGATCGGCGGCCAGGTCCGGTGCCTGCTCGTCCAGCAGCAGCTCCACAGAGACCTCTGGATACTCCGCGCGGAACGCAGACAGCAGCGGCGCGATCACCCGGCGTCCAAAACCATGGGTCGCACTGATCCGCAGATGCCCGCGCGGCGGTCCCTCGCGCAGGTCGCGCATTTCGTCCAGCGCCTGCAGGATGCTGGCAACGCCCGGGCTGCAGCCCTCCAGGAACAGCTCGCCTTCGCGGGTGAGTGTTGTCGAGCGCGTGGTGCGCAGGAACAGGCGCACGCCCAGTTGTCCCTCCAGCTTCTGCACGCTGCGGCTGACGGCCGAACGACCGATGCCGAGGCGATCACCGGCGCGGGCGAAGCTGCCTTCGGCGGCTACCGCGATGAATGCCAGGACCCCGGCATAGCTGGCGGAAAAGGACGCCGTGAGGGAATCGCGGCCGTCGCTGGCCAAGCAGGACTGCGGCATGACATTCATGGTGTTCCGGGCTCCTGGAAGTCGCGTCGGGCAAGCAGGTGGGCGCGTGCATGGGCCAGTCGCTGGCGGCATGCCGGCAGCTCCAGCCCCAGCAGCGGCGCGATGTCTTCAAAGCCCGCGCCCAGCACGTCATGCAGCAACAGCACGGCCCGCATGTCCGGTGGCAGTTCGTGCAATGCGGCAAGGAAGGCCTGCCAGACCCGCTCACTGGCGGGGCAGGCTGCTGCGCGGTTCGGGGCGGATGAGGTGTCCATGCCCGGCAGACGGGCGAGCATCCGCCGCTGTGACAGGCCATTGGTGTTTTTCGTGCAACACCGTGCAGCCCTGCCCTCGCCTACCGCCCCGCATGCAGCGGGCCTAGCCTCGCAGCGTCCCTCAACTCCCATCGGAACACCGTCATGAGCCAACGCCTGGACTACGCCGCACAGTCGCCCGAACTCTTCAGGAAGCTCGGCACCTTCTCCCACGCCGTGCACAACAGCTCGATCAAAGCGGCCATCATCGACCTGGTCAACATCCGCGCCTCGCAGCTCAACGGCTGCGGGTTCTGCCTGGACATGCACGTGAAGGAAGCGACGATCCGGGGCGAGCGCGCACTGCGCCTGCACCATGTCGCGGCGTGGCGCGAATCGAACCTGTTCAGTGCGCGCGAACGGGCCTGCCTGGCGTGGACCGACACACTTACCCACCTCCCTGCGCAGGGGGTTGCGGACGACGTGTATGAGCGCGTGCGTAGTCAGCTGTCCGAACAGGAAATCGTCGATCTGACCTACGCGGTGATGGCGATCAATGCCTGGAACCGCGCCAACGTCGCCTTCCGTACGCAACCCGGCTCGCTGGACCAGGCCTTTGGCCTGGACAAGGCCGGTCTGGCCTGAGCGTCGACTGCACACTTCCCTGCTGGAGACCTGCCATGCGTTCTCTCCGTTCCCTGGCGCTGCTGGCCCTGCTGCCGTTGACCAGCATCGCCGCCACACCGCCGCCCACCGCACCCGAGCCCATCGTGCGCGAGGTCATGACCCGTCCGTTGCCGGAACAGCCGGGCAAGGAAGCACTGATCCTGACGGTGCAGTACCCACCCGGCGGCGCCGATCCCGTGCACCGGCACGACGCCCACGGCTTCGTCTATGTGCTGCAGGGCCGCATCGTGATGGGCGTGGCCGGCGGCCGCGAGGTTACCCTCGGCCCGGGGGAGGCTTTCCATGAGGGCCCGGACGATCTGCATACCGTCGGCCGCAATGCCAGCCAGACCGAGCCGGCGACATTCGTCGTGTTCCTGATCAAGGACATCGGCAAGCCGGCGGTACTGCCACCACGCTGACCGCCACCGGTCCGGGGCAGTACCCGCCACTCCCACAGGTCCGCCGGTGTCACAATCGGCGGACCTGTCCCGTCTCTGCTGGCATGGACGACCCCACCGCACTGTTCACCCGACTACGCCCGCGCCTGTTCGGCGTGGCCTACCGCATGCTCGGCTCCTCGCACGAGGCCGAGGACGTGGTGCAGGATGTCTGGCTGCGCTGGCATGGCGCCAACCAGCAGGACATCGAGAACGCCGAAGCCTGGCTGGTGGCCACCACCACCCGCCGCGCCATCGATGGCCTGCGCTTGGCCCGGCGCACGCGCGAGCACTACGTCGGCATGTGGCTGCCCGAGCCGCTGCTCACCGAAGACACCGGCACACCCGAGTACATGCTGGAAACGGCCAGTGATCTGTCGGTGGCCTTCCTCAACGTGCTGGAGCGGCTGGCCCCTGACGCGCGTGCCGCGTTCCTGCTGCACGATGTGTTCGACCAGGATTACGACGTGGTGGCACGCACGCTTGGCAAGACCGAAGCCGCCTGCCGGCAGATCGTGCACCGCGCACGCCTGCAGCTGCGGCAGGAGCGACCGCGCTACAACGTGCCGCAGGACGTGCACCAGAAACTGATGCGGCGTTTCGCAGAGGCCATCGCCAATGGCGACTTCAGGACGATGAAAACCCTGATGGCCGAATCGGCCGTGCTGATCGGCGATGGCGGCGGCATCGTCACCAGCTTCCCGAAACCGATGGTCGGCGGCGCACGCATCGCACAGCTGCTGTACGCCCCGCACCTGCGGCGCAAGGACCAGCTGCGCATGGTGCCGAGCATGATCAATGGACGACTGGGGCTGCTGCGTTACTTCGACGACGTGCTGGAATCGGCAATGGCCTTCGATACCAACGGCGAGCAGATCGTGCAGATCCTGGTGCAGCGCAACCCGCACAAGCTGCAGGGCCTGCACCAGCCAACCTCGATCCAGTAGATCCACGCCATGCGTGGACGCGGTTGCTCTCATGCACGGCAAAGCCACGCATGGCGTGGCCCTACCGGCGGGCTCTCCACCCTGCGTCAATCCCGTAGATCCACGCCATGCGTGGATGCGGTTGCTCTCATGCACAGCAAAGCCACGCATGGCGTGGCTCGGCGGGCTTTCCACCCTGCGTCGATCCAGTAGATCCACGCGATGCGTGGATGCGGTTGCCTTCATGCACAGCAAAGCCACGCATGGCGTGGCTCTACCGGTGGGCTTTCCACCCTGCGTCAATCCAGTAGATCCACGCCATGCGCGGATGCGGTTGCCTTCATGCACAGCAAAGCCACGCATGGCGTGGCCCTACCGGCGGGCTCTCCACCCTGCGTCAATCCCGTAGATCCACGCCATGCGTGGATGCGGTTGCTCTCATGCACAGCAAAGCCACGCATGGCGTGGCTCGGCGGGCTTTCCACCCTGCGTCGATCCAGTAGATCCACGCGATGCGTGGATGCGGTTGCCTTCATGCACAGCAAAGCCACGCATGGCGTGGCTCTACCGGTGGGCTTTCCACCCTGCGTCAATCCAGTAGATCCACGCCATGCGTGGATGCGGTTGCCTTCATGCACGGCAAAGCCACGCATGGCGTGGCTCTATCGGCGGGCTCTCCACCCTGCGTCGATCCAGTAGATCCACGCCATGCGTGGATGCGGTTGCCTTCATGCACGGCAAAGCCACGCATGGCGTGGCTCTACCGGCGGGCTCTCCACCCTGCGTCAATCCAGTAGATCCACGCCATGAGTGAATGCGATTGCTCTCATGCACAGCAAAGCCACGCATGGCGTGGCTCTACCGGTCTCCGTGCTGCCTGACGGCTGCCCTTGTGGCTACTTCTGCTGCAGGAAGGCCAGCAGGTCCTGGTTGACCTTGTCCTTGTGGGTCTCGGTCAGACCATGCGGCGCACCCGGGTAGACGATCAGCCTGGCGCCCTTGATCAGCTTGGCCGACATCCGTCCCGCCACGTCGATCGGCACGATCTGATCATCGTCGCCGTGGATCACCAGGGTCGGCACATCGAACTTCTGCAGGTCAGCGCGGAAGTCGGTCGCCGAGAACGCGGCGATCGAGTCGTAGGTGTTCTTCTGTCCACCCAGCATGCCCTGCGCCCACCATGCATCGACCATCGCCTGGTTGACCTTCGCGCCCGGTCGGTTGAATCCATAGAACGGCCCGGACGGAATGTCCTTGTACAGCTGCGAGCGGTTCTCCAGCTGCGCCTTGCGGATGCCGTCGAACACTTCGATCGGAACGCCACCCGGGTTGTCTGCGGTTTTCAGCATGAACGGCGGCACCGAACTGATCAGCACGGCCTTCTTCACCCGTCCCGTGCCATGGCGACCGATGTACCGCGCCACTTCGCCGCCGCCGGTGGAGAAGCCCACCAGCGTGACGTCCTTCAGGTCCAGCGTATTGATCACCGTGGCCAGATCATCGGCATAGTGATCCATGTCGTTGCCATCCCAGGGCTGGCTGGAACGACCGTGGCCACGGCGGTCGTGCGCGACCACCCGGTAACCGTGGTCCGCCAGGAACATCATCTGCGATTCCCAGCTGTCCGAATCCAGCGGCCAGCCATGGCTGAAGGTCACCACCGGCCCGTTCTTCGGGCCCCAGTCCTTGTAGTACAGCTGCACGCCATCGGCGGTGGTGATGGTGCTGGCGGTGCGCGTGACAGCGCTGGGTGCGGACGGGTGTGCCGGCGCGGCGGCCTGGGCGGACAGGCCCGCCTGCATCGACAGGGCCAGGGCAGTTGCAGCGAGGGTGCGGGTAACGGTGTTCATGGTGGACCTCCAGCGGATGGGTGGGTTTCGACAGGGGCTACTTTGCGCCCCTGTCCGGGACCATTGGTGACATGAAGTCCAGAAAACTTGATCAGAAATCCCAGAACACCGGCACCCAGCGGAACGCCTCGCCCTCGCGGGACACCCGGCCCACCGACGGGAACGGCAGGTGCGTGGCCACCAGCATCTCGCCGGTGCCGGCCAGCGCATTGAGCAGTTCAATGCGCACCCGCGCCGCTTCCTCCGGGTCGTGCTCGAAACCGTTGTGCCAGTTCGGTTGATCAAAACCGACGGCGAACACGGCATCGCCAGCAAAGGTCAGCGCCTGGCCCCCCGAAGCAACGCGCACCACGCAGTGGCCCGGCGTGTGGCCGCCGGTGCGGCGCGCGACTACGCCCGGTGCGATCTCATGCTCATCCTCGAAGGTGTGCACGAAACTGCCGTACTCGGCCCAGAAATGCGTGGCCGTTGCGCGAAGCGCGTCCGGGAATCCCTGCGGCATGTTCGTGCGGGTGAAGTCGGGCGACTTCCAGAACGCCACTTCCGACGCCGCAACGTGGATCTTCAGGTCCGGCCGCAGCTGTGCTTTCACTCCGTCCACCAGCAGGCCACCGATGTGGTCCATGTGCATGTGGGTGATCACCACGTCGGTGATCTCGCGCAGGTCGATACCGGCAGCGCCGAGGCGGCGGATCAACTGGCCGGCGCGCGGCAGCTGCAGGTCCGGGTCCATGCCCAGGCCGGCGTCGATCAGGATGGTGCGCTCACCGCTGTGCACCACCATCACGTTCAACGCCCAGTCGAACGCATCCTGTGGCAGGTACATCTCGTCGAACCATTCGGCGCGCTCGGACGCCTGCACGTTGTGGCCGAGCATCTGCGTCGGCAGCGGCAGCACGCCGTCGCTGACCACCAGCACATCGATATCACCGACTTTCAGGGCGTAGCGCGAGGGAACAAGCTCGTCGAGCGCGGGCGCGGCAGGGGCAATGGTGTTTTCCAGGCTGAACATGAGGCGATCTCCACGAAGGTTGGCTGGCAGGCAGTGAAGCAGGGCCGGCGGACAGTTCCGGGGTACGCCTTCGCACGGCGCAGGGCATGGCGTTGCCGGGCAGCAATGCCCTGCAGCACAGCGCCGCTGGTTCGATTGAAGACGGGATCCACGAGCTGTCGTGGCCCCGGAGCACGGCAAGGGCCGTGTGGGATCAGCGTAGGCAACGCAGGCAGTGCGCAGTAGACCCGCAGGCGGGCTCGCGGCGTTGCCTTTTGGGAAGCAGTGGGCGACGTGGTTCCCGCCCACCGCCTGCCACCCGGTGGGCTTCGCTCAGCCGCCCTTGCCCATCATCCAGCGGATGGCCTGCGGAAACGAGGTCTTCCAGTCGTCCGGATAGAAATGGCCACCCTCATGGGTACGCGACCGGAGCTCGTTGCCATCGCTGAAAAGGGCGCGGAAATCCGCGCTCATCTTCTGGTTCGCCGGCCCTTCCTGCTCGCCGTTGATGACGAACACCCGCTTGCCGTGTGCGCTGCTCTGCGTGGGCACCGGCTGGCGCCAGCCACCCGGCGACACCAGCAATGCACCGGCATAGTCATCCGGATGCTGCGCCAGCAGCGCGCCGGCATGCTGCGAGCCCTGCGAGAAACCCATCAGGTACACCTGCTTGCGGTCGATGCACTGGCGCGCGGCCAGTTGCTCCAGCCCCGCCTGCACCACCTTGTGCGTGCCCTCATACGGGCCGGTCCAGCTGAAGCTGTCGAACGACTCGCGCATCTCCGTACCGTTGATGCCCAGCAACACCACACCAGCATCGGCCAGCGGCTGCTCGCTGCTGTCCAGGTGGCCATTGATGCCGTAGCCGTGCAGCCACACCAGCACCGGCGCACAGGCCGGCATCGCAACCCCCTTCGAAGGGGCCAGCACCGAGATGGCGCCCACCTTGCCGACCGATACCTTCGCGTAGCGTGCCTGTGTATTGGCCAGCACCTGCTTGAAGAACGGCGTTCCGCGCAGGTGCTCGAAGTCATCGTTGTCGGCCAGCGCGGGCGCGAACCACATGCCACGCTCATCGGCTTGGCGCAGATAGCGCTCGGCCAGCGCATCGTCACCGCGGCGTGCGAACAATGCCGCTGCGTGGTACGGCGCCTGCGCCAACGTGGGGTCTTCGCGGGTTGCGGCCAGATAGAGCGCCAGCGACTGCAGCAGCGTGGCGTCGTCTTCCTCGGCCCGCTCCATCAGGTCCTGCGCATCGTCGGCATTGATCAGGGCATTCAGCACCGGGCTGATCGACTTGAACGCGATGGTCGAGGCGCTGTCCTGTTCCTCGGCGTGTGCGGTTGGCGCGCAGACAGCGAGCGCCAGAAAAACAGCAAGAGCAGACAGCTTCGGCATGGGGAATCTTCCGTGATTGCGGCAACGCGCGGGGCGCGCAGTCTAGCAACCTCCGGGCCGATCAGATCACCCTGCGCTCAACCGTAGGCAGGATGGCTGCCGGTAAGCACGCCCATCGAAAACGCGTAGCCCGCTTCTTCCAGCAACAGCCGCATGCGCAGTTCCGCGCGCCGCGGAACACACAGCCCACTCGGTGCGTACAGCGCATAGACGAAGCCGGCGCCTTCCACGTGCTCGCGGCGCACCGAACAGTTGTTGGTTTCCGCGGCATCGGACCACACGGCCCGCAGCTTCTCCGGGCCGATGGATTGACCGTTGCGCAGGCGGAACGTCAGCCAGCGCACGCCCAGCGGCGGATGGTAGGTCAGGTTAGCCATTGCGCACCTTCAATACGGCGGCGGAGATGGTTCAGGACGTCCGGTTGCAGATCAGGATGCTCGTTGCGCGCGGACGCCGGCAGATCGATGCGGACAGCGCCGTTGACCAGCGCGGGGGGATCGGTGTGCAGGTCGATCCACCATCCATCGGGAAGGCGAAGCCCGCGTCCGTCCCTGTCATAGAGGTTGATCTGAAAAGACATGACGCTCGCTCCCATTGGAGTTCGAGCATACGCCTGCGCAATGTCACTCCAGACTGCGACCCGCCGACGCGATTTCCTCGACCCGCTTGGCACACACGAAAACGAACGCCTCGTCCTGCTGCACCTTCAGGAACGAATCCAGCCAGCGTGCCGCAGCACCGCGGTTGCCGATCACACCCCCGAGTTCTTCGGTAAGGCAACGCGCGCACTCCATGCCACCCGGACTGGGGGCCTGGCAGGCGCGGCAGCGCGCCATCGTCGTCGTTCTTGCCGGACGGCACTGGTACATGATCTTCGTCATCAGGCTTACCGCACGGGCATGGGATGGCATCAGCGCTCTTCCCGAACGTTGGACAGAGGAAAGCCGCGCAACGCGCGGCCTCTTCTTCGCTTACTGCTCAGCGACGGGTGTCACGGCCCGGCTCGCTCTTCTGTTCCTGCCCGGACTTCTGCGGGCCGACCGGCTTTGCATCCTGCTGGACCTGCTGCTCCTGCTGGCGCTGCTTGCCGTCCTGCTTGCGGTCGCCGCCCATTGCGTTGCCGTCGGCCTGGCCGTGCTGGGCGGCCTGCTTGATTCCGGTCGGTGCGTTGGTGCGGTCGGTCTGGCCTTGCGGCGTATTGTTGTTCATGTCTTGCTCCACCGCAGCGATCTGCTGCAACGCCACTGTGGGCGTGGGCCGGTTACGCAGCTGCATGAAAGCCGGAGATTAATGAACGGGCACCATGAACAGCGCTGCGCGCACACAGGCTCCTGACATGCACAGGTGTACGTTGGCGTTCCAACAGGAGAAGTCTCATGGAACGCATCACCAACAAGGACTTCGTTGACGTCGAGCGCGAGCTGCAGCATTGGCAGGCCGCGTTCCAGACGGGCGATCTGCCCGCCATCAACTTCCGACACGAGGTCGCACCGGTCATCCGCCTGGCCTGCGACATCTATGTCCGCAACCCACATGGCACGCGCACGGCGTGGCTCACCGATCTGCAGTCACGGCTTGCGCTGCGCACCAGCCTGCGTGGCCACCCGGGGTCGGCGGAAATGGCGATGGGCTGCTGGGCGCGCCTGTCCGGACCGGCATTGGCCCCGCAAGCGGGCTGAGACAGCAAGCTGCGGGCAGATCACTCCTCGCCCGCGAGCTGGTTGCCTTCCTGCATCAGCTGATCATTCAACCGGTTCACCAGCGCGATGACCGCATCGGCCAAGGCACGCGCATCGGCGATGGAGCCATGGAAGGCAATGCGGGTGCCCTCCACCCTCACTTCCGCCAATGACAGCTGCGACGCCAACGTCGCGCAGTGCTGCAGGAAGCGGCCGGTCCACTGTTCATCGGGTGCCTGATCGAGCAGCGCGGTGATGGCTTCATCGGCAGTCGCATCGACCTGCTGGTGAAGCCGTGGCACGTCGAACCCAACGATGCGCGGCAGTCTGGACGTGCTCACGTACTTCCCCAAGGGTGTGCAGGACGGCAGTATCGCTGCACCGACCCTCCCGGGCGAATCGTCCGACGTGAACCGTTCATCCGGGCCGGCGATGCCAGGGCCTCGGTCAGCGGAGGCGTGTCGATTCCCGAGCCGTCCGCGCGTCGAGAGAAGAAAGGCCGGCCAACGTGGCAGCCAACGCCGATGGACATCCTGATGACGCCGATCCTGACCGCATTCAAGCATTCCCCGGACCGTGGCCAGGGGCTGGCCCGCGACATGCGCGTGCGCTGGGCGTTGGAAGAGCTGGGCCTCGCCTACGACGTCCATCTGCTCACCTTCGAGGAGATGAAGCAGCCGGCGCACCTGGCGCGGCATCCGTTCGGTCAGATTCCCACCTATGAGGATGGCAACGTAGTGCTGTTTGAATCAGGCGCGATCCTGCTGCGCCTGGCCGAACAGCGCCCCGGGTTGCTGCCCGCCGATGCCGGTGCGCGCATGCGTGCGATCACCTGGATGTTCGCCGCGCTGAACACTGTGGAGCCGCCGATCGTCGAACGCTCCATGGCGTGGGTGCTGGAACGCGAACAGCCCTGGTACGCGCAACGACTGGTGATGCTGGACGAGCGCGTGCGCAGGCGGCTGAGCCAGCTGTCCGCCCGGCTGGGCGATGCACCATGGCTGGACGGAGACTTCAGCGCCGGCGATCTGCTGATGGTGTCGGTGCTGCTGCGGCTGCAGAGCAGCGGCATCGTCGGCGAGTATCCAGACCTTGCTGCCTACGTTGACCGCGCGACCGCGCGGCCGGCCTACCAGCGCGCCTTCGCCGCACAGCTGGCGGTGTTCCAGAACCTGTAGCTCCACGCCGCTCCCAGTAGCTCCATGCCATGCGTGGAGTTCGCCATCCATTGGTACTGCTACGCGTCAATCGGCAGCCATCCGCGTGCCACCCGATCTCCGGAAGCAACCGCCACTGGATCAGTGGATGTCCAGCGCGACGATGCTATCCCCTTCCAGGGTGAACGCGTGTGTCAGCACCACCGGGCTGCCCGGGAACGTGCCGCTGACCTGTGCAGATACGATGTGGCGACCGTCCTGCACGTGCAGCTGCAGGGGGACCACGTGTTGCTGGTAGGCCGCACGCGTCTGCGCCACCCAGGCGGCAATCGCCGTGTGTCCCTGGTGTTGCTGGCGCTCATCGCCCACCGTCGCGCCTGCGGCAAAGCACTGCTCTACGTGGGTTCCGGGCTCGCCATTGGCCAGCAGGAAATAGCGGGACAACGGCGCGGGAAGATCGATCGACATCGCAGGCACTCCAGGCGGGACTGGCGCTATTCTCGAACCGCACCCTGGCCGCCACAAGAACGCACCTGAAGGTAAGTGACCCACCCCATGAGAAAGGCCTATACCCCTGAGACCGCCGCTGCAGACGTGGCCAGTGCACTCGCACTGCTGGAAGGCCGCTGGAAGCTGTTGATCCTCTTCCACCTGTTCGACGGCAAGGTGCAGCGCTATTCCGACCTGGAGCGGCTCATCCCCGGCATCTCGCAGAAGATGCTGGCGCAGCAGCTGCGTGCACTGGAAGCCGACGGCATCGTGCTGCGCACGGTGTATCCGCAGGTGCCACCGAAAGTGGAGTATCGACTGAGCGCGTGGGGGCAGGCACTGTGCCCGGCACTGGACGCGCTGCTGCTGTGGCAGGAGCAGAAACCAGCGGCGGGCGAGCCATCGGCATGACCAACTTCAGCGCAGCCACCATGCTACTGCGAATGGTGAACACCCCGTAAAACGGCCATCGCGCGTGCCGCCACGCGCACTGCACCATCACCTACGCTCAGGTTCCGCCCCCCGCCCGGAACCGGCTCATGCCCTTGATTGCCATCGCGCTTGCCTCAGCACTGTCCGCCCTGCCCGACATCGGCTGGGAGCGCGAGCGGGCCGAAGATGCCCACCAGCTCATGCTGTGCCAGATCCACCGCGACCAGCTGGCCGATCGCGGGGAGCAGTCGCAGACCTACCAGCAGGCCAAGGCCGTCTGTGATCTGCTCGCCCGCGAGTACAAGCAGAACTGGGATTTCGACGCCCACGATGCGCTGGCGGCGGAGGCAGTGGATTTCTTCGACCTCCTGCAGCGCGGTGAGGCCACGGCAGTGCCACCGCGCAAGTCCGATCACGCTCTCGAGTGATCGCCGCCCTGTTGAAGATCAGAGAATGACGGCAGCAAACAGGCCGACAACCCCGATCGTCGTCAGCAGGAACGAGACCACTACCGAGCCGAGCGCACGCAGCGCTGATCCTCCATTCAAGGCCACGAAGGCCCGCATGCGGGCCCACAGGTACCACGCCACCGCCAGCGCGCCGATGGCTGGCGCGGTGAACGGGCCGGCCTGCGCCGGGGACGCGGCTGCCACCTGCGCCAGCGCGAGTGCCACCACGAAGGGGCATGCAATGAACGCCTGGATGGAGAAGGGCTCGCGCAGCGTCTCGCGGTTCACGGGCAGCCGCTGACGCCGAAGCGTGCCCAGTGCCGCACCCAGCGCGTACACGCAGAACACCGCAGAGCGGGTGAGCAGCAGCCCCTGCTCGCTGCTGAAAAGCAGCTGCCCTACCGGCGTACTGAATCGGGGCGAGGACATGCGCAGCGCCATCTCCAGCGCATGGGCGATGGCCACCGACAGGATCAGCATCAGCACCGGGCTGATCGCATCGGAAAACCTGTGCTCCAGATCCTTGCCGAGCTCGCGGCGGGTGTAGAGCGCGACCTCGCCGGGGTGAATCAGTACCCGCCAGAACATCCGCGGATAGAACACCAGCCAGCCGACCAGCTCGTAGAGGAATTCTTCCAGCGATCGCAGCAGTCGTATGAGGTCCATGACCGCCGTGGATAGCGTGCGGGGCGTGAAGCCGGGATCACGGGCGGGGGGAAGAGTGGCCGCGCTCTGGTCAGAGCCGATGCCGGCAAGTCCCATCTGCAGGTCCAATCCTGGACGACGTCACTCGCCACGGTTCCCCGTGTCTGTGCTGGCTCGGATGCTCTTCGCCATCGAGTCGCAGAATGCGGCAATCGCTCGAGCTCATTCGCAGACGGAAGCCGCTGCCTCCAGCAACGGCCCCACGGCAAGCGCTGGCGCCGGGCGCTCGGCCGGGAATGCAGCCGCGATTGCCTTGGCTGCGCGGTCAGCGTGCGGCTGGGCATACCATGACGAATCGCTGGACAGCGCTTTCCCACGCACGTCCCGTTCGAACCGATACTGGCCCCAGTAGATGGCCAACGGCTCTTCCAGTGCGTTCAGCGGATTGGGCAGGGCCAGCGCACTGGGGCACAGCTGCGCGAACGCTGCCGCCACCGCCTCCCGGTTGGCAGCAGGCTGCCCCGCCGACAGGAAGTGCGCGTACTCGTGCAGCACGATCGGCGCCCAGTCATCCTGCACGTGCTGCTCGGAGAACAGCACAATGGAGCCACCGCGCAGCTTGGCCTGGGTGCGGTTCGAATACGGCCACCACACGAATCGCACCTGGAAGATGGGCGCGGACCACCATCCGAGCCACAGCGGCTCGCAGGCGTATCTCTTGGTAGAGCCTGGCCGCGCACCAGCGCTCGGCGTAGCGCTTGCCCTGGTCGACGCTCGCCGCCCACACATCCTTGGTCTGCCACATCTTCCGCGCATCGAGATGCACACGCACGCCGCGCCCCTTGGCAGGGGAAACCTGGGCGATCTGCCGGCCGCTCCACCACAGCACCCAGATATCCCTCAGCTGGACCCATCCAGAGGGTGGTGGTGCCGAGCGGAAGCCTTGGTAGCCTTGCATAGAAAGCATGGCCGGAAGGATACGGCCCGGCGTCGCAGATCCTGCGACCGCGCCAGCAACCGGCCTGAATCGCTCACACCTCGACAGGTGTCACATACCGCGCCGCTGTGGGGCTTTACCTACGCCGTTCCGGTCAGTTTTCCGATTGCGCCTATGCCGGGGTGTTGCGACCGTGCGCGGGCAGTGCAGCACTACCACCCTACTCATGGAGAGATGGAAGTGAAATCGAAGCGAAACGACGTCAGAACCGCCAGATCGACCCTTCGCCGCTCACTACTGGGCGCGTCCCTTTGCCTGATGTCAGCCGGCCTTGCCCAAAATGCGTTCGCGGGCCAGTGGGTCCAAACTGGCAGGGTGCTACTGTTAGATTCGGAAGGTATAGCGCCTTACATCGTGTCGTGGACCAACACATGCCAAGGCGGAGTGGCAGGACCTTCGGGCTTCTACACCTACGGGGACTGGGGTCCAGAGGGACTGGGCTCGTGCTCCTCCGACGCAAACACCGGCTGGGCAGCAAATTACGCCGGGAGCGTTGGCTACTGCAGGCCCGAGCCCGAACATCTTGGCGGAGGATATTCCTGCACCGAGTACTCGCACACGTTTGGTGGTCAAACGTACACGGGTGCAATTCCGGCAGCATGTAACGTGCCTGGGACCTATGCCATCAGCTACATGCGACGCGCAGAGCTTGTGTACTCCGGTAACGGAAACATGCCCAATGACTATTATGACCGGGTCAACGAAGTCTCAGCCGAGTTCTACTGCCAGCAGTAGACCGACACAGGACGCTTGACCGTTTCAGAGCCAAGAGTCCCCGCGCAAGCGGGGACACTTGCCTAAATCCCCCGCCAATTTGCCTTGAATCCTGCGAGACATCCTTGGACGCCCATCGAGGCTACCTAAAGGCGTTCGAGTACGGACTTCGTGCAGCGATAATCACCCATTCCTGACCTGAAGAGCTTTGCCGCGCGTGGACGCAGTTGCTTCCTGGGATTGCAGAGAAGCACTCCGGGGATGGTGGCCGCATCTACACAGCGGCCTTGCGGCAGGCGCTCGCGCTGCTCACAAATCAGATCCGGGCGCAGAGCCGGGTGCCTTAGTACCTCAGCCGGAAGACGACACGGTGCCGGAACAGGTGCTGGAGACCCACCGAACCCAGCCAGAACAGCACCAGACCTCCAATTAGGCCGATCCACCAAGTCAGGACTGCGCCCGACCAGAGACCAAAGGTGATCGCGCAGACCAGAATCACCGTCGCCGCCCAACCAGGGATGCCGTACTCGATACGGGCCTTACATCCTCGGCAGACTATCGCGCCGCGTGGCACTCGCCCCATGCACATCGGGCAGGTCATCTGATCATCCATGTTCTCCGCTCCATTGTTTAGACATCTGGAGCGATATCGGCCTACGCGACGAAAACTTGCGTCTTCGATCACAGAGGCCTACTGCTGCCCGCCTGGCGCCCGGCGTGGCAAGGCTAATAGACAGTGCGAACGCATCCGAAATCGATGCGAACGCATCGCGCAAGCAGGACGAACGAATTGGAAGTCAGTCGAACGGCCAATCGAGGCGGTAGCTCGATCCATCGGACGCCCTACGCTTTTAGCGGCACTAGTGATTTAGCGGCACTAGTGACGTCACCGTTACGTCACGGCTCGCAAGGGCTTGAGACCGTCCCCCAACGGTTCCAGCTGCACAACCTGACTCAAGACTCGCGACGCCGACGAGTTCGCTGACCGTATCGGTTAGTCTCTCGCCATGATAGTCACGAGCTTCTCAATGGCTTCCTGGCCGTACTCTCGCGCCAACTGACGCACCTCAAAATCCACTTTGGGCCGGCCGTTCGGCTTGCCCGATTGTCCTGGCTTGAATGCCATAGCTGTCACCTATTTCAGGTGTTACCAATGTGAGCCCGTGCCTTCGGAAAGCCTTGTCCGCATCATACAAGCCCACCTCCTCGACATGTCGCCGGAGGAAGCTGGCGGCCATCTCGGTAATGTCCAAGCCCCCCCACCCTGCGTTGGCTCGGAGCATCACTGCAGCGAGGCCCTTCACGGCTGCGGGAGATAGAGACAACGACATAGCCATTCCCTACGTTCAGCCACAAGCATGCGCAGCCTGGGCGGCGCTTCGTACAGAATCGGGTTGTTCGTCATCCCTGCGAATGCCGGCTTGACATACTCGTCAGTCTGCCGAGGACTCGCAACCGATTACCGCGGCATATGCGGATATTTGTGGATCCGGCGATCCACTATTCAAAGTGGTGATGTAGCTAGCTGCCGATCAATAGCTGGTGGCCATGAAGCATCAAGAGAAGCGCTGAAATTTTTCGACTTCTTTTTCGCCGGCACAAAAAAGGCACCTGGGCCGATGCCTAAGTGCCTGATTCGTTGGTGGGCCCACCAGGATTCGAACCTGGAACCAAGGGATTATGAGTCCCCTGCTCTAACCGTTGAGCTATAGGCCCTGCGCAGCGTCACAGTGTAGTAGAGCACGGCCGTAGTCGGCTACTCAGCCGGCAGTAGCGAGTGCCTCAGCGACGTGCTGCAACCGCTTCTCGGCTATCCCAGCGAACAGCTCCATCTCCTGCAGATGCGCTTGGAACAGCGCCACTGCCCTCATGGCTCCCTCCAGTCCCTTCTGATTGCCGCTACCGAAGCCCTCGATCAATCCCGCACCAGACTGCGTCAGCAGGGCGAACGTCGCGCGCCTGGCAAACCCCAGCCGATCCTCCCGTTCGTCCTGCATCACTTCATTCCAATCTAGGAGGGGCGGGAAGTCACACGTATCTGCACTAACCCGATCGCCAGCGCTCTTGCCGGTTATCGCCTTCAGTCTCATCTTGGATCTCCTACGATTCGTCGAACCTTCTACGCCTCCTGTTGAGAGAGGCGGCCGGGTGCTTCAACACGGTCGTAGGGCCGCCCGCAGCTTTTCCCCTTTCGGGGTCTTGCATGGCTGCGCGCCACCCGGCCAGAAACCTTTGGGCTCGCCGGGGTGGCGAGTGATGCGATTTGACCTTGGATCGTCCGCTGTTACGGCAGACAGCCCTCCCACGACGGTGTGTTGAGCACCTGCGGGGGACTGTGTGGAAAAGAAGGTAGTACCTTCAATTGTTGATTGCGACAGGGCTTGCGGGAGCCATGGCGGCTCAAACAGCTCGACGCACTGGGGCGATTGAGGATTGAACTGGTCAACTCCTGCCCGCCGCACGGAATCGCGCTTTATTGCTCAACAATGCTCAAGCCGGTTGCGTCACAAGGCGCAAGTATTGGCGGGCGGAAACGACGGGGGAATTGGCCAACGCGTCATCGCGGGAAGCAGCCGAGCATGGGCTCGGCTCTACAGAGAGCAGACGCGTCACCGGGTGGATCCGACATACACGGCCCGCAAAGCCTCCAAAGAAAAACCCCGCCGAAGCGGGGTTTTTCCAGACAAAAGCCGTTGCCGAGCATCGCTCGGCACTACCTGGAGATCAATCGATATCCAGGAAGCTGCGCAGCTGCTCCGAACGGCTCGGGTGACGCAGCTTGCGCAGGGCCTTCGCTTCGATCTGGCGGATGCGCTCGCGGGTTACGTCGAACTGCTTGCCGACTTCCTCGAGGGTGTGGTCGGTATTCATGTCGATGCCGAAGCGCATGCGCAGCACCTTGGCTTCCCT
>Ga0308161_1001719_pt1 | contig 25408 bp, 21 predicted proteins | sample PhyFR2_FD_201034 | JGI IMG/M metagenome (GOLD analysis project Ga0308161, IMG submission 201034) | Phyllosphere microbial communities from UC Gill Tract Community Farm, Albany, California, United States - DLSLF.R2 | ecosystem: Host-associated > Plants > Phyllosphere > Unclassified | place: USA...
CGCTGCCGAGCCGCTCGTTCTGGACGCGCATCGACAAGCCGTTCGCGTTCGGATTCCTGGTCGCCCTGGGCGGCCTCGCCGCGATCCTGCTCGCACTCACGCTCTCGAACCTGTCCACCGTGCTGATCTACATCGCGTTCGCGATGTTCGCGGCGCTCGGCCTGGACCCTGCGGTGCGATTCCTCGAGCGACGCGGTCTCTCGCGCGGCGTCAGCGTGCTCGCGGTGATCCTGGGGTTGGTCGTCGTGCTGGCGCTGATCCTGTGGATGATCATTCCCGTAGTGGTCGAGCAGGTCACGCTGTTCGTCAAGTCCGTGCCGCATCTGATCACCGACTTCATGCACAGCGATGTGTACGCGTTCCTGGAGAAGCAGTTCGGCGACCAGTTCCAGCAGCTCGTCGAGGACGCGCAGAAGTTCCTCACCGACGGCAAGACGTGGCAGGCCGTCGGCGGCGGCGCTCTGCAGGTGGGCAGCTCCATCGCGACCGGCATCTCGGGCTTCATCGTGGTGCTGGTGCTGACGCTGTACTTCGTCGCAGGCCTCCCCACGATCAAGACCGCGCTGCTGCGCTTCGCGCCGGCCCGCGACCGCGAGCGGGCCCGCGGCATCACCGACCAGATCACGGACTCCGTCGGCGGCTACGTGCAGGGCATGGTGATCCTGGCGTTCGCGAACGCCATCGTCGCGCTCGTGCTGTACCTGGCCCTCGGCCTGCCGTTCCCGCCCCTGATGGCGACGGTCGCGTTCCTGGTCACGCTGATCCCACTGGTGGGATCGGTGCTGTTCTGGGCCATCGGCTCGGTGATCGCCCTGTTCGCCGACCCGTGGCACGCGCTGATCTTCGCGGCCGTCTACCTGGTCTACATGCAGGTCGAGGCGTACTTCCTCACGCCCCGCGTGATGAACAAGGCGGTCGCGGTGCCGGGGGCGCTCGTGGTGATCGGCGCACTGGCCGGCGGAACGCTGCTCGGCCTGCTGGGCGCCCTCGTCGCGGTGCCGGTCACGGCATCCATCCTGATCATCATCAATCAGGTGTGGCTGCCGCGGCAGGATGCCCGGGTCTGAGCATCCCGCCGCGGCAGACCGGACTCAGTCGAGCCCCTTCGCCTTGAGCCACTTGGCGGCGATGTCCTCGGCCGAGGCCTGATCCACCGTCGACTGCACGTTCATCGACACGAGGTCCTCGGCGCCGAGCGCGGCGCTGATCGGGTTGATGACCTTGGCGATCTTGTCGGCGATGTCGCTGGACGCGATGGGCACGACGTTCGAGGCCAGGATCATGTTCTTCGGATCCTTCAGCGCCACGATGTCCTTGGTCTGGAAGGCGGGATCGGCGGTGTAGATGTCGGCCACCTGCACCTGACCCGCCAGCAGCGACTCGAGCGTGCTCTGCGCCGTGGCGGAGAACCCGAGGTCGACATCGTAGATCTTCTTCGCGCCGGCGGGGCCGTACGGACGCTGCTCCAGCTCGGGCGCGCCGCCGAGCACGGGCTTCGTGTTCAGCTTCGCCAGGTCGGCGATCGACTCGAGGCCGTTGTCCTGTGCGAACTTCTTCGTGACCGTGTAGGTGTCCTGGTCGCTGGCCTTGGAGTAGTCCAGCGCCTTCAGGGTCTTCGGCAGCGCCTTCTGCAGTGCCGCGTAGACGTCGTCGGGGCTGGTGGCGGTGGCGCTCTTGTCGAGGTACTCCAGCAGGTTGCCGGTGTACTCGGGGAAGAGGTTGATCTTGCCCGACTCCACGTCCGGCATGTAGGCGTCGCGCTGGCCGACGTTGAACTTCTTCTCGACCGTGAAGCCGGCGTTCTCCAGCGCCTGCGCGTAGATCTCGGCGATGATCTCGTTGGAGTAGTACGCCTGTGAGCCGACGACGATGGTCTCGCCACCCTTGTCTGTGCCGCCGCCGGTGTAGGGCTCATCGAGCGGGTTGCTGCTGCCGCATCCGGCGAGCGCCAGGGTCGCGGCGAGCGCGACGCCGACGGCGAGTGCGAGTCGGGACTTCCGTGCGGTGATCATGATGTGCCTCTCTGTGGAGTGGTTCAAGCGGTTCAGGCCGTGACGGATGCCGCGCGTCGCGCGGACCGCCGCCCATTGCGGTCGGAGGAAGAGGTGCGGTCGGGGGACGGGGAGCGGATGCCGGTCGGCACAGCCGCGCGCTGCAGCGCGGCCAGCAGCAGGTCGACCAGCAGCGCGAGCACGGCGACGAGAAGCGCACCGGCGAGCACCTGGTCGAATCGCCGCAGCGGGATGCCCTGGATGATCGGCCAGCCGAGCCCGCCGAGGTTCACGTACGCGCCGATCGTGACGGTCGCGATCACCTGCAGCAGGGCGGAGCGGATGCCGCCGACCAGCAGCGGCATGCCGAGCGGGAGCTCGACCTTCGTGAAGATCTGCCACTCGGTCATGCCGACGGCACGTGCGGCGTCGATCACCCTGCGATCGATGGCCTCGAAGCCCGTGTATGCGCCCGCGAGCAGCGAGGGGATGGCGAGCAGCACGAACGTGATGACCGCGGCCAGCGGTGTCTGCAGCACGCCCAGCAGCAGCACGAGCAGGATGAGGAGCCCGAACGACGGCACGGCGCGCGCGGCGCCGGAGACGGCCACGGCGATCTCGCGCCCCTTTCCGGTGTGCCCGATCAGCCAGCCGGCGGGGAGCGCGATGGCGGCGGCCACCAGCACGGAGATCGCGGTGTACAGCAGGTGCTGGCCGAGCAGGGTGGGCAGGGCGTACTGCCCCTGCCACTGCGCGGGGTTCAGCAGCCAGGCGATCGCGTCGGTGAAGAGGTTCATGCGGCCGACCTCACCACTGCGCGCCGGGCCTTCGACGGGCTGAGGGCGCCGCCGCCCGCCGCTGTCGCCCGCGTCCACGGCATGAGCATCCGGCCCAGGAGCACCAGCAGCACGTCGACGACGAGAGCGATCACGACCACCGCGACCACGCCGGCGAGCACCTCGGCGATGATGCGCCGCTGCAGGCCGTTGGTGAACAGGTAGCCCAGGTTCTCGACGCCGATCAGGATTCCGACAGTGGCGAGCGAGATGGTGCTGACCGCTGCCACGCGCAGACCCGCGAGGATCACCGGGCCGGCGAGCGGCAGCTCGACCGTGAAGAATCTGCGCGGGGCGGCGTAGCCCATGGCCGTGGCCGCCTGCCGCACGTCAGGGTCGACCGAGTCGAGCCCGTCGGCGACCGCGCGCACGAGGATCGCGACCGCGTAGATGGTCAGGGCGATGATCAGGTTCGGCTCGTCGGTGGCCGAGTACCCGAAGAGGGCCGGCAGGAGGATCAGCAGCGCGAGGGAGGGGATCGTGTACAGCAGGCCCGTGAGCACGATGACCGGCCCGCGCACCAGCCGGTAGCGCCAGGCCACCCAGCCCAGCGGGACGGACAGGAGCAGGCCCAGCACGATCGGCGTCGCGCTCTGCTTGAGATGCACGAGCGTGAGGCTGAGGATCAGATCCAGGTTGTCGCCGACCCAGTTCACGTCAGGTCCCGTCCTTGAGCACGCCCTGGGTGCGTCCCTCGGAGTCCACCACGACCGTGCCGCGCGGGGTCTGCTTGAGCGAGAGCGCGCGACGGCCGCGCTCGGCGCCGATGAACGCCTCGACGAAGTCATCCGCCGGGTTCTCGATGATCTCGCTGGGGCTGCCGACCTGCACGACCCGTGCACCCTTGTCGAGGATGACCACCTGGTCGCCGAGCAGGAACGCCTCGTCGATGTCATGCGTGACGAAGACGACCGTCTTGTCGAGCTCGACCTGCAGGCGGATGAGCTCCTGCTGCAGATCGGCGCGCACGATCGGGTCGACGGCGCCGAAAGGCTCGTCCATCAGCAGGATGTTGGGGTCAGCCGCGAGTCCGCGGGCGACGCCCACGCGCTGCTGCTGGCCTCCGGAGAGCTGGCTGGGATAGCGGTCGGCGAGCGAGGCATCCAGCCCCACCGTGCTCAGCAGCTCCCGTGACCGGCCGTGCGCCTCGGTGCGGCTCACGCCGTTCAGCCTCAGCACAGTGGAGACGTTGTCGATCACCGTGAAGTGCGGCATGAGCCCGGAGTTCTGCATCACGTACCCGATGCTGCGGCGCAGCCGCACAGGGTCGCGGTCGAGCACGCTCTCGCCGTCGATCGCGATGGTGCCCGAGGTCGGGTCGACCATGCGGTTGATCATGCGCAGCAGCGTGGTCTTGCCGCATCCGGACGACCCGACGAAGACGGTCGTCTTGCGGGAGGGCAGCACGAGGCTGAAGTCCTCGACGGCCAGCGTGCCGTCGGGGAAGCGCTTCGAGACCGAAGTGAACTCGATCATCCGCCGCGGCCTACCGGCCGACCTGCCGCAGCGCGGTGGCGGGGAAGCAGTGGTTGCCTTCGATCACGGTTCCCTCGAGTACTGCCTTCATGTGCGTACCTCCTGGCGTCCTTTCGAGCGTAGGCGACACCTCCGACAACGCGCAGGAGTCGCGGGAACTTCCCGGATTCCCAGCATCCGCGCCGTCCGGAGTCAGGCGGACTGGCGGCCGTACTCCTCCAGCAGCCGCAGCCACACCTCGTTCATGGTCGGATAGGCCGGCACGGCGTGCCAGAGCCGGCTGATCGGCACCTCGCCGGTGACGGCGATGGTGGCGGCCTGGAGCAGCTCGGCGACGTCGGCGCCGACGAACGTGACTCCCAGCAGCACCTCGCGCTCGGTGTCGACGATCATGCGCGCCTGCCCCTGGTAGTCGTCCGCATGCAGGCCCGATCCGGCCACCCACCCCAGGTCGTAGTCGATGACCTCGATCTCGTGTCCGGCCGCGCGGGCGGCATCCGCCGTCAGGCCGACCGAGGCGACCTCCGGCTCGGAGAAGACCACCTGCGGCACGGCCGCGTGGTCGGCGGTCGCGACGTGACGCCCCCAGGGCTGATCGGCGACCACTTCGCCGCGCGAACGCGCCGCGATCACGTCGCCCGCGGCACGCGCCTGGTACTTGCCCTGGTGGGTCAGCAGCACCCGGCCGTTCACATCGCCGACCGCGTACAGCCAGTCGCTGCCGGGCACGCGCAGGGTGTCGTCGACCTCGATGTAGCGGCCGGGCTCGAGGCCGACCGTCTCCAGGCCGATGTCGCCGCTGCGGGGCGTGCGCCCGGTCGCGACGAGCACCTCGGATGCCGTGATCTCCTCGCCGTCGCCGACCGTGACCACCACGTGGTCGCCGTCGCGGCGCACGGCGGAGGTGGCGGTGTTCAGCCGCACATCCACGCCCATGCCGCGCAGACCCTCGGCGACCCGTTCCCCGGCGAAGGGCTCCAGGCCGCCGAGCAGGCCACTGCGGGCGATCAGCGTGACGGATGCCCCGAGGCCGGCGTACGCGGTGGCCATCTCCGCCGCCACGACGCCTCCGCCGATGATCGCCAGTGACTCGGGCACATGATCGACGCTGGTCGCCTCACGGCTGGTCCACGGCTTCGCATCCGCGAGCCCGGGGATGCCGGGGATCGTCGCATCCGTTCCGGTGCTGATCGCGACGGCCTGCCTGGCGCGCAGCACCCGGCCGCCGACGGTGACCTCGCGTTCGCCGGTGAGGCGGCCGTGGCCGCGCACCAGGTCGATGCCGGCACCCTTCAGCCAATCGACCTGGCCGTCATCCTTCCAGTGCGAGGTGAAGGAGTCGCGGCGGGCGAGCACGTCGGCGGGGCTCAGCGTTCCGCCGCTCACGCCCTTGACGTGCTGCGCCGCGCGCAGCGCCTGGATCGGGCGCAGCAGCGCCTTCGACGGCATGCACGCCCAGTACGAGCATTCACCGCCGACCAGCTCGCTCTCCACGATCACGGCGGTCAGCCCGCCCTGCACGGCCCGATCGGCCACGTTCTCTCCGACAGGTCCGCCGCCCAGCACGATGAGGTCGTATTCGTCGCTCATTGCTTCAGTCTTGCTCAGCATCCGCTCGGTGGGGCCGTCGCCTCGCAGATCTGCACAACTTCGTCTGGTTCTGCGGACAGATCTGCAGAATTGCGAGGGAATCGGGCCCTTGCCGCCGATCCCGCCCGGGAACATACTGTGCACATGGCGATCCGGGGCGCGCCCGTCGTCGACTGGACGGGAAGATTCGATCAGCTCGTCGCGCGGGAGGCTCTCCTCGACGCGGAGGAACTGGATGACCTCGGTCAGGCAGCGTGGTTCACCGGTCATGACGACGTCAGCCACCGCGCCTGGGAGCGGGCTCACCTCCGTCACCTCGACGGGGGCGACCTCACCGCGGCCGTGCGCTGCGCGTTCTGGCTCGGCTTCACGCTCAGCGAGCAGGGGGAGGATGTTCGGGCGCGCACCTGGATGGGCCGGCTGGTCGAGCTGTGCGTCCGCCCGGAAGCGGATGCTCATGCGGCCGCCTACCGTGAACTGTGCGGCGCCGTAGCGCATTACGCCCAAGGGGATCTGCTCGGATCGGTACCGCTCTACCGGCGCGCCGCAGCGCAGGCCGCCGACGAGGGCGACGGCGATCTGGAGGCCCTCGCCACGATGGGGCTGGGCCGTGCGCTCGTGCGCCTCGGCGAGGTCGAGGAGGGGTTCGGCTGCCTGGACCGGGTGATGCTCATGATCGGTTCCGACCGGGTCAGCGATCGAGCCGCAGGACCCGCGTTCTGCGCCGTCGTGGCGAGCCTGCTCGCCCGCGGCGATCTGGAGCGGGCGAGGGTGTGGACGCGCGATCTGGGCGACTGGTGCGACACGCAGCAGGGGCTGGAGCCGTTCCGCGGCGAGTGCACCCTGCATCGCGCGACGGTGATGCAGCTCGGCGGCGAGTGGGGCGAAGCCGCGAAGGCCGCCGATCAGGTCTGCCGCACCGAGAAGCGCATCGAGACCCTCGGCAACGCCTGGTATCGAGCAGCGGAGCTGCATCGCGTCGCGGGCCGCGCCACCCAGGCCCGGGACGCGTACCGGAGAGCGACGGGGCTCGGGCGCGAGGCGCAACCGGGACTCGCGCTGCTGCACCGCGACGGCGGGGAGCTCGAGACGGCCTGGTCGGGCCTGATCCGAGCACGTGCGATGATGGCCGGCCCCGCCGAGCGCGCCGATCTGCTCGCCGCCATGGTGACTGTCGCGCTGGACCGGAACCGGATCGCCGAGGCCCGAGCGGCGGCCGAAGAACTCGCGGAGTGCGCCGCCGCATTCGGCACCCTCAGCCTGCGCGCGCAGGCGGCGCAGGCCGGCGGCGAGCTGGCGCTGAGGGAGGGCCGCAGCGCCGAGGCGCTGCCCCTGCTGCGCGCCGCATGGGTGGACTGGCACCGGCTGGAGGCGCCGCACCAGGCGGCTCTCGTGCGCGTGGCCATCGGCTGCGCCGCCCGGGTCGCCGGAGACGAGGAGGGCGCCCAGCTCGAGTTCGACGCGGCCCGCTCGGTGCTGGAGCAGTTGGGTGCCGTGCCGGACCTCGCACGGCTGGAGCGGCTCGCCGCTACCGTTCACCCGGCATCCGCCGAGCCGGGCCTGAGCCGTCGCGAACGGGAGGTGCTCGAGCTCGTCGCGCAGGGGTGCTCGAACCGCGGGATCGCGGAACGTCTCTTCCTCAGCGAGCGCACGGTCGCCCGGCATGTCGGGAACATCCTCAGCAAGCTCGACGTGCCGTCGCGCTCGGCGGCGACCGCCTATGCCTACGCACACGGGCTGGTCAGCGCGATCTGACCCTCGCCGACCATCGGCTCCATGACCTGTCGAATTGGTCATTTCTGCCGATGCCCGCCTGGCGACCGCCGACCTACTGTTCTCAGACGCGGGGAATCCGAATCCCCGGTGAGGAGGCGATCATGTCCACCACGGCACTCGATCTGGCCATCATCGGCGCAGGTGCGGCAGGGCTGCACACAGCACGCCGTGCGATGGATCGAGGCGTGAGGCTCGAGGTGTTCGACGCGAGCGCGCGCATCGGCGACTCCTGGCGCGAGCGCTATCGCTCTCTGCGGTTGTTCACCCCGAGGCGCTGGGCCGAGCTGCCCGGGCTCCGCCTCGACATCGGGATGTTCGAGTACCCCACCGCCGCGCAGCTCGCCGACTATCTGGAACGGTACGTCACCGCGTTCGAGATCCCCGTCCGCACGGGCATCCGCGTGCAACGCCTCTCGACGGCGCCGAACGGACTGTTCCATCTCGAACTCAGCACCGGGGAGGATGTCGTCGCGGACAAGGTGGTCGTGGCCGCGGGTGCGCACCACCGCCCGCTCCTACCCGGCTGCGCCGTCGATGTGGATCCGGCGATACGTCAGGTGCACTCGCTCGAGTACCGCGGACCCGAGGATCTCGCCACGGGATCCGTGCTGGTCGTGGGCGCGGCCAACTCGGGGACCGACATCGCCCTCGAGGCTGCGGCGAACGGTCACGAGACGGTGCTCGCGGGGCGCAATCCGGACCAGGTGCCCGGGCGGATCGACACACCGGTCGGCAACCTGATCAGCAGCATCTTCATCCGGCGGCTGCGCAATCTCACCCTCGACACGGAGAAGGGCCGACGCGCATGGGAGCTGCAGCGCGGACACGGCGTGAACCTCGTCCGCAATCATCTCTCCGATCTGCGCCGGGCGGGCATCCGCCAGGCGGGCCGGCTGGAGGGCGTCCAGGGCGGGCTCCCGGTCCTGGCCGGCGGCGAGCGCCTGCGCCCCGCGACGATCGTCTGGTGCACCGGATCCGAGCCGATCCGGGACTGGATCGATCTTCCCGGCTACGCCGACGAAGCGGGTATCCACCACGACCGCGGTCTGTCGACGACCGTGCCCGGTCTGGCCTTCGTGGGCCTGCCCTTCCAGTACTCGATCGCCTCGCCCACGCTGATGGGCATGGGGCGCGATGCCGAGTACGTGGTCGAGCACCTGTTGCAGCCCGCTCCTGTGCTCAGGGCCGCATGAGGCCTGCGAGCCGCACGAGTGGCGGCGGCCGGGCCGCTCCCGGCCACTGCGCTCAGCGCGCCGGCAGGATCACCGTCGGCGTGGGCGCGGACGTCGTGTGACGCACGTCGCGCGGCGCCCCGGTGCGCTCGTCGAGGTCGATCGCGCTGATCGTGCCCGAGCGCTGACCCGCGACGAGCAGGACGCCCTCGTGCACGAGGTGGTGGCGCGGCCAGTCGACGCCGGAGTCGGCGAGCGCGAGGGGCTCGACCGCCTCGCCGGAACCGCGCACCCGCAGCGCCGAGATCGTGTTGCTGCCGCGCAGCGCCGTGTACAGCGTGTGCCCGTCGCGGGAGAGGGCGAGCTCGGCGGGGGTGTCGAATCCGACCTGTGCGATCGGCGAGGCGGTGGTCGCCGATGCCAGCGCCCAGCTGCCGTCCCGGGCGGATGCCAGGGTGAACACCTCGCAGGAGTACTCCGTCACGACGTGCAGGTGACCGCTGGGGTGCATGACCATGTGCCGCGGGCCGGTGCCGCGGGGCAGCACGACCTCGTGATCGAGAGCCAGTCCAGTGCCGGCGGACCGCCAGATGCGCACCAGGTCGAAGCCGAGGTCGGTGGTGGCGATGCGGCCGTCGGGCAGGAACACGGCGGCATGCGCGTGCGAGACACGCGGCTCCTCGCCGGTCGGGGTGGGGTACGGGTCCTTCGCCGCGGCGGGGTCCGTGTCGTCCGCGGGTTCCGCTTCCCCGAAAAGCGCCGCGCGCAGTGCCGCGGCCTTGTCGGGTGCGGCAGGCAGGATGCTGCCATCAGCGCCGAGCGCGTAGCGGACGACGCGTCCGTCGCCGTAGCAGCTGGCGATCAGCATCCGCCCGTCCGGGGAGACCGCGAGGTGGCAGACGTACTTGCCGGCGTCGACAGGGCGGCCGAGCGGACGCAGTGTCGCTTCGCCGCTGCGAGCGAAGGCCTGGACGGCGGCCGAGCCCTCCAGCGCCGCGTACACGACGTCGAGGGTGGGATGCTGCGCCAGCCACGACGGGGACGAGACCGGCGCCGCCGTGCCGCGGTAGGTGAGCGTCGACGCGCCACGCCCCTCGTCGACGGAGAGGAAGCCGATGCCCTCGGCATCCCCGTCCATGTCGTCGCCGTATCCACCGACCCAGAACCGCGTCATGCCCACTCCTCCGATGTCGAACTGCTTCTCGAGTGCACCGCTTCGCGACGAGGGAACCACCTGCCGACGCGGAGAACCGGTTCACTCGACGGGAACCGGTGCACCGGCGCCGGAAACGCGCTCCGGCGGCGTGCGTCAGTCGACGAGGTCGTGACGCACGATGACCTGCTCGCGCTCGGGACCCACGCCGATCACCGAGATGCGCGTGTTGCTCATCTTCTCCAGCGCCAGCACGTACTCCTGGGCGGTCTGCGGCAGGTCCTCGAAGGAGCGCGCCTTCGAGATGTCCTCGCTCCAGCCCGGGAAGTACTCGTAGATCGGCTTGGCGTGGTGGAAGTCGGTCTGGTTGACCGGCACGTCGTCGAAGCGCACGCCGTCGACGTCGTAGGCGACGCACACGGGGATCTGCTCCAGGCCGGTCAGCACATCGAGCTTGGTGAGCACCAGGTCGGTGATGCCGTTCACGCGCGTGGCGTAGCGGGTGATCGGTGCGTCGTACCAGCCGGTGCGACGCAGACGGCCCGTCGTGGTGCCGTACTCGAAGCCGGTCTTGCGCAGCCACTCGCCCATCTCGTCGAGCAGCTCGGTGGGGAACGGACCCGAGCCGACGCGGGTCGTGTACGCCTTCACGATGCCGACGATGCGGTCCAGGCGGTTCGGGCCCACACCGGAGCCGGCGGCCGCACCCGCGGAGGTCGCGGTGGACGAGGTCACGAACGGGTAGGTGCCGTGGTCGACGTCGAGCATGGTGGCCTGACCGCCCTCGAACACGACGACCTCGCCGCGGTCGAGCGCCTCGGCGACCAGGTGACCGGTGTCGGCGACCATCGGGCGCAGCCGGTCTGCGTAGGTGAGCAGCTCGTCGACGATCTCGTCGCACGTGATCGCTCGGCGGTTGAAGATCTTCACCAGCAGGTGGTTCTTCTGGTCGAGCGCGCCCTCCACCTTCTGCCGCAGGATGTTCTCGTCGAACAGGTCCTGCACGCGGATGCCGACGCGGTTGATCTTGTCGGCGTAGGCGGGGCCGATGCCGCGGCCGGTGGTGCCGATGTTGCGCTTGCCGAGGAAGCGCTCGGTGACCTTGTCGAGCGTGCGGTGGTACTGCGTGATGATGTGCGCGTTCGCGCTGACCTTGAGCTTGGAGACGTCGACGCCCCGGGCGGAGAGCGCCTCGAGCTCCTGGAACAGCACCTCCAGGTCGACGACCACGCCGTTGCCGATCACCGGCGTCACGCCGGGGGTCAGGATGCCGGAGGGCAGCAGGTGCAGGGCGTACTTCTCGTCGCCGACGACGACGGTGTGCCCGGCGTTGTTGCCGCCGTTGAACTTGACGACCCAGTCGGTGCGCTCGCCGAGCAGGTCTGTCGCCTTGCCCTTGCCCTCATCGCCCCACTGGACGCCGACGATAACGATTCCTGGCATGGGTGTACCCCCTGGTACTGCACGCTGTTCGCCGGGTTTGCACCGGCAGATGAGCTGGCCCGAACGGGCGTGTCCATCCTACCGGAGGGCCTGCGACAGCCCCTTGGCGGGAATCGGATGCCGGATGGCTGCCGACGCGGTCGACCGATGTCGGCGGCACCTGGGACGATCGGAGGATGCGATCATCACCGGACCCCGCGCTCGACGAGACCGCAGCTCCCGCGAAGGCCGCGCGCCCGAACGGGCCGCTCGTCCTGCTCGCTGCGCTGGTCACGGTCGTGCTGTGGGCGTCGGCGTTCATCGGGATCCGCGGCGCGGGTCCGCACTACGACCCCGGCGCGCTCGCCCTGCTGCGGATGGCCGTCGGCACGCTCGCGCTCGGCGTGATCGCGCTGCGACGCGGCATCCGCGTCCCCGCCCGCAGGCAGCTTCCGCTCGTGGTGGTCTGGGGCGTCGGCTGGTTCTGCGTGTACAACCTGGCGCTGAACGCCGCCGAGCGCACGCTCGACGCGGGCACCGCGGCGATGGTCGTGAACCTCGCTCCGCTCATGGTGGTGGTGTTCAGCGGACTGTTCCTGCGAGAGGGCTTCCCGAAGCCGCTGATCATCGGCGCACCGCTCGCATTCCTGGGTGTGGTGCTGATCGGCATGACCTCGCACACGGATGCCGGGCTCGACGTCACCGGACTGCTGCTGGCCCTGCTCGCCGCCGTCATGTACGCCGGATGCACCCTGCTGCAGAAGCATCTGCTCAGCGCGGGGGCGGACTCCACCACGCTCACCTTCTTCGGTGCGGCCGCGGGCACGATCGCGCTGCTGCCGTGGACCGGGGGCGTGATCCAGGCCGTGCAGACCGCGCCGCTCGACGCCACCCTGTGGGTCGTCTACCTCGGCATCTTCCCCACCGCGGTCGCCTTCACCACCTGGGCGTATGTGCTGCAGCGCAGCACCGCCGGGCAGACCTCCGCCACCACGTACGTCGTCCCCGCGATCGCGATCCTGCTCTCCTGGCTGATCCTCGGCGAGGTGCCGACGCCGCTCATGCTGCTCGGCGGCGCGCTGTGCCTGCTCGGCGTGCTCGTGACGCGCATGAGGTGGCGGCGGCGCGTGCGCGAATGACCGCGTCGTTCCGCTCCCCGTCGCTACAGTGAGCGTCGGGGGACCGAGAGCGTCGGAGGAACAATGCGCACCGCAGGAGCAGTGACGACCTGGTGGCCGTGGGCCCGCATCGCAGCATCCGCCCTGGGCTTCGCCGCAATCATCGGACAGCTCGCGCTGACGCTGAGCATCGCCGCGCACGCGAAGACCGAGTGGGGCGGGCACCTGCCGACCGTCGCGGCGAACTTCTTCAGCTTCTTCACGATCCTGTCGAACCTGGGCGCTGCGGTCATCCTCGCGATCGCCGCGATCTGGGCCTGGACGAAGGGCCGGGACGCCGCGCAGGAGCCCCGCTGGCTGGCCGTGACCCTCGCCTGCGTGGCGACGTACATGATCGTCACCGGCATCGTCTACAACGTGCTGCTGCGGGGCATCGCGCTTCCGCAGGGCTCGACCCTGGGCTGGTCGAACGAGGTGCTGCACGTGGTCATCCCGCTGTTCCTGCTGGTCGACGTGCTGTTCGCCCCGAAGCGCCGGATGCTGTCCTGGGGCACGATCGGCGCCATCGCCGCGTTCCCGATCGTCTGGGCGATCTACACGCTGGTGCGCGCGAACCTGATCATCGCGCCCGCCACCGGCGATCCCTACTGGTACCCCTACCCGTTCCTGAACCCGCACATCACCCCGGGCGGCTACCTGGGCGTGGCGGGGTACATCGTCGGGATCGCGGTCGCGATCATCGCGGTGGGTGCGGGCGTGGTGTGGGTCGCGCGGAAGCGCGCGGCATCCGTGGCCGAGTCCGCGGCGGAGCCGGCCACGGTCTGAGGCGCCCGCTCACCAGCGGTTGTGCACCTCCTCGGCCCAGCCGAAGATCCCCTCGAACGCGATGGCCTCGCCGTCGTCGGTGCGGAACGTGCCCGACCAGTCGCCGAAGCACTGATCGGTGGAGGAGGAGAGGATGCCGAGGTTCGTGCGCGTCTGCTTGTCGTAGGCGGGCGTGAACACGGCATCCAGTCCACCGCCGCTGATCCGCCAGGGCCGGCGCCAGTCGGCGATGTCGTACCGCCAGTCGAGCTCCACGCTGATCTTGTGCAGGCGTCCGTCGACGAGGAACGCGTTCTCCGTCGAGCCGGTGCCGTCGGTCCATTTCGCGCCGACCTGGATGCCGATCACGCGGCCACCGGACCTGCCGGAGCCGGCGCCCCAGTTCCAGGTGACGTCGTAGGGCCAGCGGCCCCGCCCGTGGTCGAGCACGGCCCAGGACTCGCCCTCGGGGAGCACGTGCACAGCGCCGTCGATGGTGAGGGTTCCGGATGCCGGCCGGGCGACGTCCTTGAGCGTGTACTGGAACCGGGTGCGGCTCCACGGCACCACCACGGCCAGTCGCTCGTGGTCTTCGGGCAGCCGCGCGATGACGTCGATCGCGGCGCCGGGGATGCGGGCGCGCAGCCGGGTGCCCTCCGGAAGCTCGTCGATGTCGATCACGAGGTCCTTCGCGCGGGCGCGGCTCGGCCCCTGCTCGGCGCTCGGCGGAAGGGTCACTCCGCGCGCCGGGATGGCGGTGACGGAGCGGTGCCAGGTGCGCTCGGTGGCCCGATCGAGCACCCACACCTCGTGCACCGCCGCATAGTCGATGGACGACACGGTCATGCCGATCACATGCGTCGGAGTGGTGATCCCCCAGTACTCCCAGCGCTTGTTGCGGCCCGCGAAGCGGAGGCCATCCCGCGCGATCCCCGAGGTGTCCACGAGCGGCGAGCGCGCCCAGCCCACGGCATCCGCATTCAGCGTCCCGTCGGCACGGGTGAGCACGACGGGTGCGGTGAGTTCGCGCTCATCGAGACGGTTCCCGGGCACGGCGCCCCCCTCCTGTCCTGTGATCCCAGGATGCCAGCAGGCATACTGGAGGTCGACCGGAGTGGTCAGGGGGTGTGTGATGACGGACGACTGGAGTGAGGCGACGGCCGAGCTGTGGGCCCGCGCCGCCCATCCTCTGCGCCGCGATGCGCGTGCCGCCGCACCAGCCGGTCTCCCCGCAGCGACCCCGATCGCGCACGCACCTCAGCAGGGCGCCGTCGTGCACCGCGGCCTGCTGATCGCCGGTTTCGCGTTCATCGCGGTGATCGGCCTGGCGGCCACGACCGTCGGCATCCTGACCTCCGGTGTCGGGGCGGGTGTCACCGCGGATGCTTCGGCAGGTCGGCAGGGCACGACGTCCCTGCTCGCCGAGCGAGGCGTCCCCTCCGTGGCGGACGACGAGCCCGAGGAGTCGGCGGATGCCGGGGACGCGGGCGCGCCCGGCGATCCGAGCACCGCGACGGATCCGGATGCCCCCGCAGACGGTGCCGCGAACGCGCCCGTCGACGCGGGTGGGGCGCCTCCGGCATCCGGACCCGGTTCCTCCGTACCGGGACCAGGCGCGTCGGACCCCGGGCCCGCCGATCCGGGCCCCGCGAATCCGGGCCCGACGAACCCCGGTCCGACGACGCCGACCAACCCCGTTCCCTCGGACCCGACCCCGCCCGCTCCGGCGCCCCCTGCGGCGCCGAAGCCGCTGGCGTTCATCGGGATCACACCGAACTACGTCCTCAACATCCTCAACCTCCCGCTGCTGACGAGCTACACGCTCTCGCTGTCCGGCCAGCCCGGGGCGAAGGCGGCCGTGACCTACGGAGGCCTGCCCGCCGGAACGGTCACCTTCGACAGCGGCGGCCGCGCCTCCCTCGTCGTAGGCGCCTCCCTGCTGGGTCTGAGCAACCCGATGATCGGCGCCTCGTACTCCGACGGCACCGCCGGAGCCGCGATCCAGGCCCGCCGCGACTCGATCTGAGACCCCGCGTCCCCTCCATCCGGAGCATGCGCACAGACGACGTCGCCGTCGGCGGTTACCCTGTACCGGGGGGATCAGCGGTCGTCGTCGATCTCTCGACGCACGAGGAGAAGACAGATGACCGACTTCCCGGTTCCCGGCGCCGCTTCGTCCGCGCCCCCGCCTCCGCCCGCGCCGGCTGCACCGATCGCATCCGCACCGACTGCCGCACCGGGTTCCGCCGATGCGCACTGGGACACGGATGCCGTCGACGCTACGCGCCCGTCCGCCCCGCCGCGACCGCCGCTGCCCACCACGTCGACGGACTCGGGTGTCCCCGTGGCTTCGGCAGACCGCCGCGGGAACGCGACTCCTGAGGAGCTCGCCCGGGCGCAGCGCATCCTGAAGGTCATCTCGGACTCGTACTCCACCAAGATGGTCGGCCAGGACCGGCTGCGCAGCAGCCTGCTCATCTCGCTGATCGCGGGCGGGCACATCCTTCTGGAGTCCGTGCCCGGACTCGCCAAGACCACGGCGGCGAGCACGCTCGCCGACACCGTGAAGGCCAGCTTCAAGCGCATCCAGTGCACCCCCGACCTGCTGCCCAGCGACATCACCGGCAGCCAGATCTACGACGCTGCGACCGGCACCTTCCGCACCGTGCTCGGACCGGTGCACGCCAACTTCGTGCTGCTCGACGAGATCAACCGCTCCAGCGCCAAGACCCAGTCGGCCATGCTCGAGGCGATGCAGGAGCGGCAGACCACCATCGGCGGCGAGATCCACGCCCTGCCGAAGCCCTTCCTCGTGATCGCGACGCAGAACCCCATCGAGCAGGAGGGCACCTACGAGCTGCCCGAGGCTCAGATGGACCGCTTCCTGCTCAAGGAGATCGTGGAGTACCCGAGCCCGGCCGAGGAGTTCGAGATCCTCGGGCGCATCGACTCCGGAGTGCTCAACCCCGACCGCCACGTGCCCGGCGTGATCTCCCTCGAGGACGTGCAGGATCTGCAGGACATCGCCTCGCGGGTCTACATCGACCCGGCGATCCGCAACTACATCGTGCAGCTCGCGTACGTCACCCGGAACCCGGCGCCGTACATCGGCGAGGAGCGCGCCCGCTTCATCAAGTACGGCGCCAGCCCCCGTGCGAGCATCGCGTTCCTGCAGGCCTCCCGTGCGCTGGCGCTGCTGAACGGCCGCACCCACGTGCTGCCCGAGGACATCCGCGCGCTGCGCCACCTGGTGCTGCGTCACCGCGTGCTGCTCACCTTCGAGGCGGATGCCGAGGGGATCCGCAGCGAGGAGATCATCGACCAGATCTTCGCGTCGGTGCCCACCCCGTAACGACGCTTCGATCCCCATGCCCCACTCCAGCCGCCGCTCCGCGTCGCCAGGAGCCTCGGGGGCACGGGGCCCCGCTCAGCAATCTATTGAGGACAGTTTCCCGGCAGCCATGGCAAGTCTGATCACCCAGGTGAAGAGCAAGCTCTTCATCCGCTCATCGCAGAAGTCGATGCACGCGCTCGATGGCGCCTATGCATCGCTGCTGCGCGGGCGCAGCCTCGACTTCGAGGATCTGCGTCCGTACGAGTTCGGCGATCAGGTGCGCGACATCGACTGGCGTGCCACGGCCAAGCAGGGCGAGCCGCTCATCAAGCGCACCAAGGCGACGCGGATGCACACCGTGCTGTTCCTGGTGGATTCCGGTCGCGGCATGAAAGCACTCGCCGAGGACGAGCGCTCCAAGCGCGATCTGGTGGTGCTGCTGACCGGCGCCCTCGGCTTCCTCACCGTTCGCCACGGAGATGACTTCTCGATCATCTACGGCGATTCCGACCGCGTGCGCCGGCTGCCCCCTGGCGGCACCGAGGGCGCGCTCGAGCACGCCCTGCGCACCATCCGCCAGGCCATCGACGCCAGCGACGCCCCGAGCGACAGAGACGCCCTGCTCCGCTACACGGCGCGCAACATCTCGCGACGCTCCATCGTCGTGATCGTCACCGACGAAGCGCCGATGTCGGATGACACCGACCGTCTGCTGCGGCGGCTCAAGGTGCAGCACGACGTGCTGTGGCTGACCGTTCGGGACGCCGAGATCGTCGTCGCCGGGAGCGGGCGCGCGAGCGCGTTCGATCGCGCCGTCGACCCTGGTCTCGCCCGCACCGCACCCGGTCACCGCCGTGACGTGGACAGCGGCTGGGGCATCCCCGACTTCGTGCACGGCGACGCCGAGGTGATGGCGGAGCTGGCCGCGCTCGAGGAGGCCGACACCGCGCACCGCGACGAGGTGCTGCGCCGCCACGAGATCACGCACGCCGAGTTCGGCGGGCAGGACACCGCGGTGGCGACCCTGCTGACGATGCTGAACAGGAGGTCGCATGCCCGCGCCTGACGACCTCTATCCGCCCGTGCAGTACGGCTGGGGCTGGATCCTGCTCGCGATCGGCATCCTGCTGCTGCTCGGTGTCGCCGCCTGGCTGCTGTGGTTCCTCACCCGGCCGAAGCACAGCATCACGCTGCACGGCGCCCCCTCCTACACACCTCCGACAGCTGACGTGCTCACGCAGCTGCGCACCGAGTACCTCGCCGACGTGCAGCGCATCGAAGATGCATACCGATCCGGGAATATGACCCCGAAACAGGCGAACCTCGAGCTGAGCCGGCTCGTGCGCGGCTTCGTCAACGACTACTCCGGCCTGGAAGCCCCCGTCCTCGCGCTCGACGACCTGGTCGCCCGGGGCGTCGACCCGGCGCTGATCGACGCCATCCGCCGGCACTACTACCCCAGCATCTTCCAGCGCGGGCCGGCGATCGATCCGCGCTACGGCGCTGAGGCTGCGCGCAAGGTGGTGCAGACATGGCACTGAACACCTGGTGGATGATCCTCGTCGCGCTCGGCGTACTGCTCGTCGCCGCCGCCGTGGGCGTGCTGCTCGGCCTCCGCGGCCGCGAGCGGGCCGAGAGCGCACCGGCCGCGCTGGTCTCCCGCGCCGAGCGGCTGCGCAGCCTGCCGTCGTTCCGGGCATCCGTCCGCCGTCGCATGAGCCTGCTCTCGGGCATCCTCATCGTCGGCGCGATCGCCGTGCTGCTGGGCGGGGTCGTCGCCGCCCGGCCGATGTCGGCCAAGACCATCCAGCCCATCAACAACAGCCGCGACATCATGCTGTGCCTGGACGTCTCCGGCTCGATGTCGGACGTCGACGTCGAGGTGCTGAGCGTGTTCGAGGAGCTGCTGAAGGGCTTCAAGGGCGAGCGCATCGGGTTGACGATCTTCAACAGCTCGCCCGTGCAGGTGTTTCCCCTCACCGACGACTACCCGTTCGTGAAGGAGCAGCTGCAGCGGATCCGCAGCAGCTTCGACTACAACGACGAGACGCCCGAGCACTGGGTGGGCACGCTGAACGGCCCCGGCGCCTCGCTGATCGGCGACGGGCTCGCCGCCTGCACCATGCGCTTCGACCACGCCGAGGAGGACCGCAGCCGTTCGGTCATCCTCGCCACCGACAACGAGCTGGCCGGCGCCTCGATCCTCACCATCGAGGAGGCCGCGCAGTACGCGAAGTCCAAGAAGGTGCGCGTGTTCGCCCTCAACCCGGTGCAGGGCAAGGATGCCGAGGTCAGCGCGCAGCTGGAGAACGCCGCGGCACTGACCGGCGGCCGGTCCTACGCGTTGCGCGACACGACCACGGTCGGCGACATCATCGCCGAGATCCAGAAGCAGGAGGCGACGGCACTGAAGGGTCAGGCGCAGGTGGTGCGCGTGGACAGCCCCAACCTGGCGATCGCGCTCACGCTGGTCTCGATCCTCGGCTTCCTCGTGCTGCTGTGGAGGGTGCGCCTGTGATCCTCCAGCCCGTCCTGCATCCTGTCCTGCTCGTGCTGCTGCTCGCAGCGCCGGCGGCGCTCGTCATCCGCGCCCTGATCAAGGGCCCCAAGGCCGGCCCCGGCACCCCCGGCCGCCCGATCTGGGCGCTGCGCCTGGGCATGATCATCGTCGTGTTCGCCATGCTGCTGCGCCCCGGCATCCCCGGCGGCACCTCGCAGACCCTCGCGACGGACACCGACATCGTGATCGTCGTCGACACCACGGCCAGCATCATCGCCGAGGACTGGGACGGCGACAAGCCGCGCCTGACCGGCGTGCGGGCCGACGTGCAGTCGATCGTCTCCGAATACCCCGGCGCGCGGTTCTCGCTGATCAGCTTCGACGCGGCGGCGCAGCTGCGCCTGCCGCTGACGACGGATGCCACCGCGCTGATGTCCTCCCTCGACGTGATGCTCCCCGAGATCACCGACCAGTCCCGCGGATCGTCGATCAGCATCGCGAACCGGATGCTGGCCGACACCCTCTCAGCGGCAGCGAAGTCGTCGCCCGACCGCAGCCGCATGGTGTTCTACCTCGGCGACGGCGAGCAGACGACATCCAGCGACCCGGAATCCTTCGCGAGCAGTGCGAAGTACGTCGACGGCGGGGCAGTACTCGGCTACGGCACCGCCGAGGGCGGGCCGATGAAGAAGACCACCGGCCGGGCGGGCGCCAACGGTCAGGGCGGCGACTACATCGAGTACCAGGGCGAGCGCGCCATGTCGGTGATCGACGAGGCCAACCTGCGGCGGATCGGCGAGCAGCTGGGCGTGGAGTACCAGCACCGCACCGCGGATGCCGAGATCGTCCTCCCGAAGGCGCCGACCACCACGACCGACTACGCCGCCTCCGGCGAGGTGGGCAATGTGATCGAGCTGTACTGGGTGCTCGCGCTCGTGCTGGTCGCGCTCATCGGCGTCGAGCTCGCCCGCGCGACGATGCTGGTCACCCGCCTGCGCGGACTGGCGGACCGCCCCGCACGTCCTCCGCGCCCGTCGAGCGACAAGGGAGGCGCCGCATGACCACCCTCCACTCGGCAGCCGAGGCCACTCCCGCCGAGCGGCCCTCGAACCCGACGCCCGCCGACGCCGCCGCGGCGCTCCTGGCCGCGAACCGCCGCAGGCGCAGCATCCGCCGCTGGGTCGCGATCGGCACCCTCCCGCTCACGCTCGCCGCGCTGCTGTTCGTCGGCAAGCTGCTGAGCATGTACGCGTTCGCGCACCAGTCGATCAGCTCGTTCGTCACCGGGGGATACGCGGAGTCGGAGTCGGCCGCACGCGGGCAGGACTTCCTGAACTGGTTCGAGCAGTTCAAGGCGCCGTACAACATCGGCACGGCGCTGGCCGGCGCCGATAAGCTGCCCCAGGCCCGCACCGAGCTCGAGCGCGCACTGCCCCTCGCTCAGGGGCTGGACGTCTGCTACGTGCGCATCAACCTGTCGCTGGTGGTGGAGCGGCAGGGCGACGCCGCTCAGGCGAAGGGCGACGCCGCGAAGGCCGCCCAGTTCTACGGCGAGGCGCTGCAGATCACGGCGGAGACTCCGAAAGAGTGCAGCAGCGACGAGGCGCAGAACCAGTCGCCCGATCAGAACCGCGACATGAAGGACACGCTGGATCAGAACCAGCAGCGTCAGCAGGAGAAGCAGCAGCAGAGCCAGCAGCAGAAGCCGGATCAGGACCCGCAGCCGCAGCCCGAGGAGAGCGAGCAGCCGCAGGACCAGCCCTCGCAGAGCGACCTCGACGAGATCGAGAAGAAGCTCAACGAGGGCGCCCAGGACCGCGAGAACCAGACCGGCGGCGACCAAGAGGGCTCCGGCGGCGGGACGGACAAGCCGTGGTAGAGCAGCAGCGCAGCAGGTACACGGGTGGCGCCGAGGGCGCGCCTCCCCTGCCGCCGCCCGGCGGCTATCAGGGCGCGCGTCGCACGTCGACGGGGCTGGACGCGGCAGCGGGTCTCGCCCCTGCGTCCGGCGACGTGGTCTACACGGCGGCACCCCCCGCCGAGAAGAAGGGCGTGAACGCGCTGGGCCTGGTCGCGATCACGGCGACGGGGCTCTTCGTGCTGGTCATGCTGCTGATGATGGGCGCGGGCGGAACGGATGCCCTGTACGGGGCGTCGATGATCGTGGTGCAGTTCGTCGTGCTCGGCGTGATCGTCGCCGCACTGTTCACCGTGCGCGGGCGCACGCTGGGCGTCATCGCCCTGGCGGTGACGCTGGTCTTCAACGTCGCGACGGTCGGCGCGATGGGCGCGCTGCGCTCGGCCGCCACGCACGCCTACGGCGGCACGAAGTCGGACAAGCAGAAGCACGAGGAGGCGTACCCGGGGATCAAGGGCGTCCCCGAGCGCCAGGCGCTGGACAACCCGTCGCTGGAGGATGTGCAGGCGCAGGGCGATCAGGTGATGGCCGAGGTGCGCGACCGTCTCACGCAGCAGTTCGGGTTCACCTGGGTGCAGACCGGCAAGGTCGATGTGAGCCCTGAGCGCAACGGCTACGGCGGCGAGTCGATGCTGCAGAAGTACACCTCCACGGTGTGGACGACCGAGCAGCCCGTGCAGGACACCCGCCGCAAGCGCGACGTGATGCGGGTCGTGAACCAGGTGCTCGCCGAGAACGGCATGTCGGATCTGTACGCGCTCAACGAGCCGGGCGTGATGGGCATCTCGAACGACATGCTCACCAAGCTCTACGGGTCCGACGACCCCGAGCGTCAGCACACCTGGGAGTACTACTCCGACACCTATCCGGATCCGTTGCGGTTCTACACCTACGTGTACGACCTGTCGAAGGACCAGACCGGGGACTTCCGCACCCAGCGCGAGGCCTTCAAGCAGCAGAGCGGCGAACCCCTCGAGGGCGTGCAGCTGGTCGTCTTCGCCCGCCAGGTGCTGCAGGAGAAGGACCGCGCGGCGTACGAGCAGAAGCTGAAGGACTACCCCGGGTTCTGACAGTTGCGCTCAGCGCGTTTCCATGCCCTCGGCGACGCCCGACGCTGGGCGCGGATGCGCTGGTCAGGAGGCCAAATCCGGGCCGAGAAGTCAACGTTGTCTTTGCCGGCCGAACCCTTCAAGGTGGACGCTGGACGAAGGGAGTCACGGGTGACGGAAGTGGTCGTGGACAAGACGGAGCAGCGGGGATCCGAACAGCGTGCGGTGGAGCGGATGTATGCGCACCTGGATGCGGAGAAGTCCGCCCTCGAGGCCGCACAGGCGCGCGTGGCTGCGTCGCCGGCCGAAGGACCGGAGTCTCGTCTGGCGAGGGATGCCGAACTCGCACGTCTGAGCGGGGAGCTCGGTCGTCTTCGGCTGGCGGAGCGCTCGCTGTGCTTCGGACGGATCGACAGCAGTGCAGGAGCGTCGATGCATGTGGGCCGTGTCGGGTTGCGCACCGAGTCGGGTGAGATCCTCCTGGTGGATTGGAGGGCGGAGGCCGCTCGACCGTTCTACGCTGCCACGCCGGCGTCTCCTTCGGGCCTGCGCCGTCGTCGTCACCTGCGTCTCGATGGGCGCCTGGTCGTCGGCGTCTCCGACGAGATCCTGGACGGAACCGACCCGACCAGCGAGGACGTGGTGGGCGATGGACCGATCGTGTCCGCGCTGAGCGGGGCGCGGACGGGGCGCATGCGCGAGGCGGCATCGACGCTGCAGCGGGAGCAGGACGAGATCGTGCGCTCAGAGCATCGCGGCGTGATGGTGGTCGATGGCGGCCCCGGAACGGGCAAGACGATCGTCGCCCTGCATCGGGCCGCCTACGTGCTCTACGCGTTTCCGTCCGTCGCTGAGCGGGGTGTGCTCGTGTTCGGGCCCAACAGGCGTTTCCTCGACTACATCTCCGACGTGCTCCCCTCGCTCGGGGAGAACGATGTCGACCTGGCCACGACAGCGGACCTCGTCGCGGTCGGGGCGACGAGGTGCGAGCCGGATGCGGTGGCACGGGCCAAGGGCCGCAGCGCCTTCGCGGAGGCGATCGCGCGAAAGGTGCGGGAGCGGCAGCCGTTCGGCGTGCCCCTGCGACTCGACACCGCGCACGGAGCGGTGGTGCTGGACTCCCGGCGCGTCGACGCGGCCCGCCGCAGCGCGCTGCAGGGCGGCGTCGGACACAACCGCGCACGGGAACTGTTCCTGGAGTACGTCGTGGACGACCTTGTGGACGAACTGGAGCAGCAGACCGCGAAGGAGATGTCGGATTTCGAGGAGGAGCTCAAGGAGGTCGGTGTCGATCTCGACCGCATGTTCGCGCGTCAGCACGGCGAGCCGGAGCCGCACGGTCTCGAATCGTCCCCCGGCGGCCTGGACATCGATTGGGATCGCATCCGCGACGATCTGCTCGACGACGCCGGCATCGGTCGGATCGTCTCCGAGGTGTGGCCCGCGCTTCGCGCGGAGGACGTGCTGCTCGGCCTGCTCGCGGATCCTGAGGCGCTCGCGCTCGCCGCGCCGGAGCTCTCGGACGAGCAGATCGCCTCGGTCGTGTCCGGGGCGGGCGCGGGATGGAGCAGGGCTGATCTCGCGGCACTCGACGAAGCGCGTGCGCTCGTGGACGGAATCCCCGAGGTGACCTACGGGCACGTCGTCGTCGACGAGGCGCAGCAGCTCTCCGAGATGGAGTGGCGCATGCTCATGCGCCACTGCCCCAGCCGCTCGATGACCATCGTCGGCGACCTCGCCCAGGCCGGCCCGACGACGACGATCACGCGGTGGGAGGAGGCGCTGGAGCCGTTCGTGGACGGTCGATACGCGCATCACACGCTGACCGTCAACTATCGGACGACCGCCGAGATCCTCGACGCGACCCGCCCGGTGCTCGCCCGCATCGCCCCGTCACAGCGTCTGTCGAACTCGATCCGGCACGGCGAAGTCCCGAGCCACCACACCGTCGCCGATGTCGATCGCGCGCTCGGCGACCTGGTCGCTCGGGTGCGCGACGAGCATCCCCAGGGTCTGATCGGGATCATCGCCGCGCCACGCCGCATCCGAGCGCTGGACGCGGGGTTCGCGGGAGACGGCGTCACGGTCGTGCCCGCGCCCGACGCACGGGGGCTGGAGTTCGACACGGTGATCGTCGTCGATCCCGACGAGATCGAAGGCCACAGCGAAGCCGGCCTCCGCGATCTCTACGTCGCGCAGACCCGAGCGACCCAGCGCCTGATCACTCTCGCGATCGCACCGCGCGGCGGAGCAGCAGTCGCGTCCTGAGGCCGCGAGGGTCAGCGAGCGTCCGCCGCGTCGGGAGGATCCGCGTTCTCGTCCGGATCCTCCACGGGCTCATGCGCGTCGCCGGGCAGTTCCGGTTCGTCGATCGCGTGCAGATCCTCGACCGCCGGCCCCTCCAGCAGCCGGCCCTGCGCGTCGAAGCGGGACCCGTGCAGCGGACAGTCCCAGCTGCGCTCCGCGCTGTTCCAGGTGACGATGCCGCCGAGGTGCGTGCACACGGCGGACAGGCGGCAGGTGGTGCCGTCCACGGTCGAGACCGCGGTGGGCTCCATGTCGTACGCCCCCACGGCGCCCTCGCCCTCGGCGGGCGGATCCTCCGGCAGCGGATGCAGACCGGAGGCCACCCAGCCCGAGGCGAGCCGGCCCGCCACCTGGGCGTTCGCCGCGACGCCGTGGGCGACATCCTTCGGCAGAGTCACCCGATGATGCAGCGTCTTCGCCCACGGGATGCTGCCGCCCAGAACGTCCGCGGCGATGCTCAGGGCCGCGGCGACGGCGTTCGTCATCCCCCACTTGTTGTAGCCGGTCGCCAGGGCGACGCGATGCCCCGTGCGCGGCATCCACCCGACGAACGGCACGAGGTTCATCGACTCGTAGTCCTGCGCCGACCACGCGTGCGTGCGCTCGGCACCCGGGAACCTCTGCCGCGTCCAGTCCTCCAGGTCGTCGGCGAGCCGCCGGGTGTCCTCCTCACGACCGACCGTGTGCCCGTTGCCGCCGACGAGCAGCAGCTCCTCTGCGCCGACCGGGGCCGTGCGGAGGGAGCGGCCCGGCGTGTCGATGGAGAGGTACATGCCGTGCGGGAGTCCGCCGCCCGGAACCCGGTACGCCTGCGCGTAGGAGCGCGACGGCTTCAGCTTGGCGAAGTACAGGCCGCGATCGAGGATCGGCGTGCCCGTGGCGAGCACCACTGTCGTCGCGTGCACATCACCGAGCGGCGTGATCACGCGACACGGGTCGCCCGTGTCGACGTCCTTCACCCG
>Ga0308161_1001721_pt1 | contig 25390 bp, 22 predicted proteins | sample PhyFR2_FD_201034 | JGI IMG/M metagenome (GOLD analysis project Ga0308161, IMG submission 201034) | Phyllosphere microbial communities from UC Gill Tract Community Farm, Albany, California, United States - DLSLF.R2 | ecosystem: Host-associated > Plants > Phyllosphere > Unclassified | place: USA...
GCACCGATCGATCCTTTTCAGGATTACGATATCGTCTATCTGGTACAAGATGTCGTTTCATTTACACAAGATCACAGCTGGGTAGACTATTTTGGCGAGCGGTTGATTATGCAGATGCCGGATGCCAATACTTACGATCCGCCCAATGCGCTTGGGCGCTTTGCTTATCTAATGCTGTTCACCGACGGCAACCGGATTGATCTGACACTGATACCGCTAGAGCAGTACTCCGCTTACTTATTGGAAGACAAGCTGACTGTGATATGGATGGATAAGGACGGAAGTCTACCGACGTTACCCGAGCCGACAGACGAGGATTACCGGGTCACTCCGCCGACAGCTGAACAGTTTGCCCATTGCTGCAATGAATTCTGGTGGGTATCCACATATATAGCCAAAGGGCTGTGGCGGCGCGAGATACTGTATGCGCTCGAATCGCTGAATCTATACGTGCGGCCGATGCTGATCCGCATGCTGTCCTGGCAGGCAGGGATCGAGCATGATTTCTGCATCAGTATCGGCAAAGGCGCCAAGTATCTGGAAAGGTATCTGCCCGCAGATGACTGGCAAGCGCTGCTGGCTACCTATCCACGAGCGGAATCGAGGGAGATCTGGCGGTCTATTTGGACAATGACCGAATTATTCAGCCAAATCGCGTTACAGGTGGCTTCCCGGCTGGGACTGGAATATAATAGGGAAGAAGAGCAAAATGTAACAGCCTATCTGCGTCACGTGGCAGAACTGCCTGATGATGCTGCAGATATTTACCCGGATTAGATACATACACGGGCGAGGCTCCTGAACGGACCGGATGTCACTTGTTACGTTAAAGAGTTGCCCTATAGAGAGAGGAATACCACAATGAGAATGCGAGCGATAGATATTTTTGAATTTCCCACCAATCTGGGATTAACACAGCAGGCGGAGAATCGTGAGCCTGGCGTCAGCCGGATGCCGGAATGGCTACATCAGCATGGACTGCATGAACGGCTGCAGGCCGAGCAGGTATTTCGGCTTGAACCTCCTGCCTATACGATGGAATCGGATGAAGGAACCGGTCTGCTGAACGTGGAGGCAGTCGGTGATTACGCGGTTCGACAGGCACAATTGATGAGTCGGCAATTGGAAAAAGACAGCTTCAAGCTGGTGCTTGGCGGTGATTGCAGTGTGCTGATCGGCAGCGCACTGGCTCTTAAGCAAAAGGGCAAATACGGGCTATTCTTCCTGGACGGACATACGGATTATATTACGCCTGAGCTGTCCCAGACTGGGGGCGCAGCCGGAATGGATCTGGCAATAGCAGCCGGACTCGGCGATGAACGATTGACCGACTTGGAACATTGCAGACCCTATATAGATCCGCAGCATATATTCTGTGTCGGCAATCGTCAATATGATGAATCCTATGTACAGCCGGTTCAGGAATCTGCGGTACACGTCTATGATCTGGCAGCAATCCGCAGCCAGGGCATTACGGCGATAATTGAGTCCTTTTGGGCAATGATTAATGAGCAGGAGCTGGATGGATTCTGGATTCATCTGGATGTGGATGTACTAAACGATACGCTGATGCCTGCTGTAGACAGTCGGCAGGAGGATGGACTGAGCTACGAGGAACTGGCAGAGATTCTGACGCCGCTCGTATCCCACCGTCTGGCTGCAGGTATGGAAGTCACGATTCTGGACCCTTCGCTGGACGAAAATGGACAGTATACCGTACCGCTTGTTAAGCATCTGGTAGAAGTACTGGATCATATGTAAAGCAAAAAGACGACAGCAGCAGACTGTCGTCTTTTCTTTTGATTTCCGATAGATTAACTCATCTGTTGGATCATGGCCCAGCGCTGTTCATACTGCTCATGAATACGGCGAATCTGCTGATCATGCAAAATGGTCTGGGCGATATTACGTTCCAACATAGCGACAACACGAATCTGTTCGGCTATATTCTGCAGCCGCACCAGTCGTTCATCGGCAGATAGCGAGAGCTGCAAATACGACTCACGGATCGCACTCCAGCTGCGTACACTCTGTTGAAAAGCATTCAAAATCAGCTTGAGTGGTTCTTCGGCCGAGTCGGCAAGATGCTCCAGCAGCAGCAGAAACTGAATCCGTGCCTGCATGAGCAGCAGCATCTCCAGCTGTACATTCTGTCCGGTCTCCAATAGGGCAGCATTATGCTGTTGTTCCAGTTGATCCAGTTCTACTAATCGGTCAGCGAGTACATCCATGGAATCGAAGACGGATATACTTCCTTCGTCATGTCCCAGATTACGCCGGGCACACTCGACCAGCAGCGTGTAAGGATCGGCAGGAGGATGGTCAGGGATCTGTTCTGCCGACGGGGCAAATGTAATCAGATCACCGGTAAATCCGGCTTCGAAATCGGGGAATGACTGCGCATAGTTTTGCGTCAGATAAGCGACATCGGTACAAAGCAGTTGATTGGACAATACATCATAATGAGTCACAATATAGAAATGTGTATTATGTAAGGTCTGATAATCTTTCTTGAGCCAGGAGCAATAAAAAGTATCGCTTTTGACGAGTACGGGGCGCCGCTGCAGGCTTTCCTGCTGGATCAGCTCCAGTGCTTCGGCAGCCGACTGATTGCGGTGAATCCGGTGCTGCAGCTGACTGGCGCCAAGAATCTGTTCATATGTAGTATGATAAGCTCTTGCTTCCTGTCCAAGTGCCTGGTATTCCAGCGGTACATGCGCCTGATATTCGGGGAACGTCCAGGCATGGGCAAATGCCTGCAAATAACCGCGGTTAAAATAAGAGGCAATCGTCGCCATGTTCCCGATCAGATTTGCACGTTCAAAGCCGGGCAAAGGCTTCAGCAAAAAGCTGTAATCGTTCGACATCAGTAGAGTCCTCCTTTGTATCATTCCTTATCATTATATAATAGTTCAGTTAATTAATGAATGATGCCAGCGGCTCACTTAACGTTGACAGCCAAAATAAGGGTGTGATATATAAAAGATAGGGTTTAGCACTCTGATTAACCGAGTGCTAAACAGACTGATTTCAGACGTGTGCATCATCACTTACATATATTCGTGAAGGGAGCAATAATCATTATGACAAAAAAACAATTTCAGGCAGAATCCAAGCGTCTGCTGGAGATGATGATCAACTCCATTTATACGCACCGCGAGATTTTCCTGCGGGAGCTGATCTCCAATGCGAGTGACGCCATCGACAAAATTTATTACAAAACGCTGAGCGATGATCAGCTGACATTTAACAAAGAGGATTACTTTATTAAAATTACACCGGACAAAGCAGCACGAACCCTGACAATTTCCGATACAGGGATCGGGATGACCGAGGAAGAGCTGGAGAACAATCTGGGGATTATCGCCAAGAGCGGCTCGCTGGCTTTTAAAAAGGAAAACGAAGCGCAGGATGGACACAATATTATCGGTCAATTCGGGGTTGGTTTCTATGCAGCCTTTATGGTGGCAGATGAAGTGACTGTAATTACACGCGCGCTCGGCAGTGATCAGGCATACCGCTGGTATTCCGATGGAGCAGACGGCTACACGATCGAACCGGCCGACAAAGATACAGTCGGTACCGATATTATCCTGACGATCAAGGACAATACCGAAGATGATCAGTACGACGAATATCTGGAAGAATATCGTCTGCGCGCAATTATCAAGAAATATTCCGACTTTATCCGTTATCCGATCAAGATGGATATCACCAGCAGCCGCCCTGCCGACAAGCAGGAAGGCGATGCCGAAGACAAAGAACCGGAATACGTGGATTATACCGAAGAACAGACCATCAACAGCATGATCCCGATCTGGCGCAAAAACAAAAGCGAACTGACCGATGAAGACTACAACAACTTCTATCAGGAGAAACGCTATGGCTTCGACAAGCCGCTCAAGCATGTGCATATCAGTGCAGACGGAGCTGTCGTGTATAACGCGATCCTGTTTATCCCTGAAAATACACCGTTTGACTACTATACCAAAGAGTACGAAAAGGGCCTGGAGCTCTATTCCAACGGCGTGCTGATCATGGACAAGTGCGGCGATCTGCTGCCGGATTACTTCAGCTTTGTCAAAGGGATGGTGGATTCCGAAGATCTGTCGCTCAATATCTCCCGTGAGCTGCTGCAGCATGACCGCCAGCTGAAGCTGATCGCCAAAAATATCAAGAACAAGATCAAGTCACAGCTGCAAAGCCTGATTCGTGACGAGCGCGAGAACTACGAGAAGTTCTATGCTTCCTTTGGCCGTCAGCTCAAATTCGGTGTGTACAATGACTATGGCATGCACAAAGACGATCTGCAGGATCTGCTGATGTTCCATTCGTCCAAAGAGAAGAAGCTGGTGACACTGGATGAGTACGTATCCCGTATGCCGGAAGATCAGAAGTATATCTACTATGCAGCTGGCGATTCTATCGAGCGTATTGAGAAGCTGCCGCAGACCGAGATGGTATCGGACAAAGGCTACGAGATTCTCTACCTGACCGACGATATCGACGAGTTCGCACTTAAAGTGATTGCTGCATACAAAGAAAAAGAATTCAAATCCGTCTCCAGCGGCGACCTTGGTATCGAGCCGGACGAGAAAGACGAAGCGGCGCAAGCGGAAGAGAATGACAACAAAGAGTTGTTCGACGCAATGAAGGAAACACTGGGCGGCAAAGTCAAAAACGTCAAAGCATCCAAACGCCTCAAATCCCATCCGGTCTGCCTGTCTACCGATGGCGATCTGTCGATCGAGATGGAGAAAATCCTGCAAATGATGCCAAACGGGCAGGATGTCAAAGCCGAGAAAGTACTGGAAATCAACGTAAATCACGAAGTCTTCCAGTCCCTGAAAAAAGCCTATGAAGGTGACAAAGAGAAACTGGGCCTGTACACCAACTTGCTGTACAACCAGGCTCTGCTGATCGAAGGTCTGCCGATTCAGGACCCGGTTGAGTTCACGAACGATATTTGCAAAGTGATGGTGTAAGGATAGTCCAATCATTTTTCTGCAGATTAAAAGTAAAAGCACTACGAGCTGGCTTGTCAGCTCGTAGTGCTTTTTTGTATTTCACTTCAAAGTGTTACAAAGAAATGCTATATCATGCTGTTACTATGCAAATGAAGGGTAGTTCTAAAATAAAAACAGACTATGTAAATCTAGGAGAAAACACGATAAATATTCAGCTTTAGATTATTCAAGAAACAATGGGTGTAACATTGTTATGCCTGATTACGTTACTAAGATAAAACGTCTAAGGAGCTAACCACATGAAAATGTATAAGATCATATTATCGCTTTTTCTTTTAACCGTATTTTGCTTTCCAAAGGAAACTAGTGCCCAAGCAGCAATAACTGTCACATCTCCACCTATATTAAAAATCAATCAATATTATATCCTTTTTACATATCCAACTTCTCCATACATTGATAAAAACAATCGCCTTCTCGTTCCCTTACGTTCGTTAAGTGATTTGCTGGGTGCGAAGGTTTCGTACGATGGAAGTTCCAAAACAGCCAATATTCATTTAAATGGCCATCATCTAATGGTCACTACTAACTCCAAAGATATAGTCGTCGATCAAGCTGCACAACAAATGGATACAGTGCCTGTTCAGAACATGAATTCTTTATTTGTACCTCTTAAGGTATTACTCGAATATTTGGAGGTGAAGGGAAATTATAATACAGACAGCAAGGTGATTGAATTAAATGATCCTCATTACATGAAGAGCACTGTACCATTAACTCAAGAAACACACGATAGAACGAATCTGGATGAAAATCAGAATGCTTTTGCAATTACATCTTATAAAGTAAATACTTCTTCTACCGATCCAAAAACGAATATTTGGGAAGGTACCTATACCTATACGGCAAAAAATATCACAGGTCATACCATTGAGCAAGGAAAAGAGGATGTCCATTCCGTTTTTATGCTTACTAATGGCAACTCGCGGGCAGAATACTACAAGTTTGACAGAGAAAAACATAAAGCAGTAAAAGCGGGTGAGTCTATTACCAAAGAAGAAAGTCTTATAGGTAACGCTGATCTAGGTTATATTATCGTTAAGCCGTATGCTGTAAATTAATCTGGGAGGGTAAACTGTCGAGAAAACGGTGTAGGTATGCAAATTGCGATCATACAAATGTGTATTCATAAATTGGTGAATTACCAACCTCTATTCCCACCTACACATCTCCAAACTACCGGTCATCTCAATACGATACCTCTATCTTTTAAGAATGTCGATTTAGAGATCTTAAGAAAACAAAAGCAAATAAAAGAAAATATTAATTTTTAGTAGGAGTGTGATTTTTTTGAAGAAAAGTCTTCGACCTGTTATGTACGGTATTCTGATTATTGTGCTTACTATATTACTTATTAATTTTTTTAATTCCCCGGAGATAAAGAATCGTATGTTCCCTAACACAACATTTAAAAAAGAAGTTATTGAAAAGATTGAAAATAAGGAAATCTCTTCTTTGGTGTTAATGGATTGGACTGAAAGTGAGGATGTAGTTACCTTAAGAAATAGGGCAGATATAGATTCTATTCTGGATTCTTTAGCTGCTTTAAAGTTAAAAAAAGTGAGTAAATCCCCCAATAGTTCTAATAAAGAAGATTATTATATTAATATAAAGGGTCAAAGCGAAAATTTATTCTCATTGTTTCTATCTGATTCAAAGTATATGTTAATTCTTGGTCCTGAAAATAATTCTGTTCAACAATACGAAATAGAAAATGATTTTGATCTTAACAAAATTAAGAAGTTTTTGGGAAATGGAAACAAAAACAGTTAATCTCTTTGACTGGTCCCTTATTAAGCGAATGGGATAGCATAAGGAAAGAGGAAGAGGAAGACTGCCGATGATCATGTAGACACTACCACAGTTCTACAAAGAGAGCCGTTTACATAACCATTTGAGGGCTTACCGAAGATCCCGGTATCGCCGATTGTACTAAGAACGTTCAACGATGGAACCTAAATTCCCTTGGATAAAGCGATGGTAGGCAAGTCAGATGTAACTCCCAGCCCTTTTCCCAGGAATCAACCTTCCAAATGGGGTTTGGTCACTTTAATTTTCAACGTTTTCTGGGCACAGACATCTTTATTTTTTAACTAACGCCATAGGTTATGTTAAATGATCTAATGATAAATAATTAAAAAGCCGGAAGCTGCATATGCAGTCTCCGGCTTTTTATTGGTTGTATTCCTTTTGATCAGATACATAGAGTTATTATTTCGTTCCGTAAATATCCGCTTCTTTGAGGTAGTCATCCTTAACAACCGTATCGCGGATATTGTCCTTGGTCACAGCGGTAGGCTCCAGCAGGGTGGAAGGCACATCAATCTTGCCGTTATTCACCTTGTTGTTGGTCTGGATTGCCGTACCGTTAGCGATCTGCAGTGCCATATCGGCAGCTTGCTTGGCGATAGCGGTGATTGGTTTATAAATGGTCATGGCCTGCGTGCCTTTGGCAACGCGCTGCACACCGGCAAGTTCAGCATCCTGACCGGATACAGGAACTCCGCTTACTCCGGCAGCCTGAAGGGCGTTGATAACACCACCTGCTGTTCCATCATTGGCAGCGACGACAGCATTAATCTTGTTGCCGTTTTGCTGAAGCGCAGAAGCCATATTTTTCTCGGCAGTTGCCGGGTCCCAGCCTTCGGTATATTTATCGTAGACGAGATGAATAGTCCCTTTGTCGATCAGCGGTTTCAGTACACTCATCGCTCCCTGACGGAACAGTACGGCATTATTATCGGTCTCGGCACCGCCAATATAGGCATAATTACCGGTTGGCTGACGTTTGACGATTTCCTGTGCTTGCATCATGCCGACTTTTTCATTATCAAAAGACACATAATAATCCACATCGGCGTTTTTGATCAGACGATCATAAGAAAGCACTTTGACACCGGCAGCATGTGCCTTCTCGACAATAGCAGCGGATTTCTCGGCATCATGAGGCACAACGACGAGTACATCGACGCCTTCCTGGATCAGCAGTTCGGCCTGCTTGACCTGTACATCGTCCAGTCCATTGGCTGCGAGCGTTTTGACACGGCCGCCCTGATCCTGGATTGCTTTCTCGAACAGGGCTTTGTCTTTGTACCAGCGTTCTTCTTTGAGTGTATCCAGTACGAAGCCTACATAAGGTTTGTCATCCGGTGTTAGTTTGACTTTGGTTGCATCCGCGGTAGTAGCAGCGGGTGCCGGGCCACAGGCTGTAGCGAGTACAGTGGTCGCCAGCAGCATGGTGCCGAGCAGTATTCTGGTGTTCTTCATTTGGTATCCTCCCGATATCGGCTTCGTCTACAGATGGAAGCGTCCGATCATGGTATTCATTCGTTCGACCATTTCCTTGAGCTGGTAGACGCTGCTGGAGATATGATCGATAGAAGCTCTCTGCTCATGGACAGAAGCCGAGATTTGCTGCGCACCGGCTGCCGACTCTTCCGAAATGGCTGCACTGTTGTTGACCGCTTCATTGATCTGGTTGCTCGCGCCCTGGGCATGCTGCACCGTATCGGAGATCGCTGTGACGCGTCCGGTCATATCTTCAATATACTGCTTGATTTCGGCAAAATATTGTCCGGTGATCTCGATCTTTTCTGTACCGGCGGTCACTTCTGCATATCCTTGCTTCAGCTCTTCGGACATCACGGTAGACTGCTGCTGGATATCGCTGATCACGCCGGTAATATCTTCAACCGAGCGGGATACTTCTTCGGACAGTTTGCGGATTTCTCCGGCAACGACAGCAAATCCTTTGCCGGCTTCGCCTGCACGTGCTGCTTCAATCGAAGCATTCAGTGCCAGCAGATTGGTCTGCTTGGCGATCGATTTGATCACATCGGTAATCTCTGTGATCGAGTGTGTCTTGGCTTCCAGACTGGCGACTTTGTCCACCGAGCGGTTCATGACGTGGTTGATGACATTCATCTGTTCCAGGGAAGCTTTCATCTGATGATCGCCTTTGACAGACGCATTCAGTGCTTCACCGGAGAAGGTAACCAGTTCTTCGCTGTGTGCACGTGCACGATCCAGCCGTCCGCTGAACTGCTGTGTACTCTCGGCGATATCGGCTGTTTCGGTAGCCTGGCTGCTGGCACCGGAAGCGAGTTCCTCGATAGTAATCGCGATTTGCTCGCTGTTTTCTTTCACTCTGCCGGATACATCGGACAAGGACGTTCCATGCGTATCCATTTCACCTGCCAGTATCTGTACTTCGCGGATCATGTTCTGCAGAGAAGCACCCATGCGATTGATGGAATCGGACAGCATCCCGATCTCGTCATTGCCTGTATAGACGAGCGGTTCATTGTTCAGCTGACCTTCTGCGATTCGGTCGCTGGCCTGAACGACTTTGTTCAAATCTTTGTTTACTTTGCGGCTGATCAGGTACATAAGGATAAAGCCGATCAGAATAGAGGCGATGCCGGATACGATCAGCAGCGTCACGGTGCTGGTCATGCCAGCTTTGGTCTGTTCGATCGATAGACCGCTCTCACGGCTGGCGACTTCTTTTAGCTGATTACCAGCTTCCATCGTTTGTGACTTTAATTTTTCGGCATCAGCCTGCAGCTTGCCGAAGCTCTGGGTATTAATATTTTGTACATTGGGAACAATCGTGCTGAAGAAATACTGATCCAGCTTGTCGTTGTTCTCCAGAATCTGATTAAACGTCTGCATTTGCTCCGGACTCAGCAGCGTCTTGGTTTGTTTGGCAATCTCTGTGAATTTCATGCTGTCATCCAGATAATTCGTTAAAATACGATCATCGGACAACAAAATGTATTCCGGAATATGATTATATTTCTGGTTGTACAACGACAGCAGCTCAGAGATACTCATGGCGCCCCAGCTCTTCATGCTGGATGTCTCCATCGTATTCCTGGCTGTCTGCAGTACGGTATAGGTAGCTGCTACAGATGATAAAAAGATGACCGATACGAGAGCGAAAACAAGCATGTACTTCATGCCGATCTTCAAATTGCTCCATTTCCAATGTGTACTCAAACGGACTCCCCCTGCTCTGACGAGACTTGATATAGAATGTTACTACTTGCACTATATCGGTCAAAAGAATCAGAAACTAAATACCTAAGTAAACTATAAAAGAGTAAGTAGATTAAATAAAAGGTAACGTTTGCATAAAAAGAAGAAAAAAGCCGCTAGAAACCTGCTTTTCCCTGTGGACACCTATTGTTCATAAATAGGTGGAGTGTATTTCTAAGTAGTATAAATCGCGTATTATAGAAGTATAAAAAGAGAAAGAGGAGGTGCTGTATGCTGAACGATCATGGTCTTGAATTGACGGAAGACTACTGGCAGGCAATTATCCAAAATAATGCTGCTTATGACGGTGTGTTCTTTTATGCTGTTCGGACTACCGGTATTTTCTGTCGACCATCTTGCAGATCGCGCAGACCCAATCGCGAGAATGTCAGAGTCTTCCGACAGGGTACAGAAGCAATATCAGCCGGCTTTCATGCCTGCAAGCGATGCCAGCCGGATCAACTGCAGCCGCCGCGTCAGGAATGGGTGCAAGGCATCGCTGCCCTGATCGAACAGAGGTATGCAGAGAAATTGAATCTCGAAGAACTGTCGCAGGCTTCGAATCTGAGTCCGTTTCATTTGCAGCGTTCGTTCAAGGAAATCCGTGGCTGTTCACCAACCGGATATCTTCAATCTATACGTCTGCGCAAAGCGGCAGAGTTGCTTCGGGAAACAGACAAAACAATCTCCCGTATCGGGATAGAAGTAGGAATGCCGAATCCAGCCTATCTGGCTACTTTGTTCAAAAAGAAATACGGACTTACTCCCAGGGCTTACCGACAGCAAATACATTCCTCGAAGAAGTCCGTCAGATAAAGGGGAGCTGCTTTCAACGAAGTGCCTGAATCAAATGGTTAGCATAGCCTTGAGGATATCAACCGTAATCTGATTGCATGATAGCACTCACTAAAAATAAAATTGTATAGAAGACCGTATACCATTCTACGCAGTTAGCGATAAGACCATCGAGAATGACCCGTTATAAATGCCTGCACGTTTCTCTTCAAGAGAAGCGTATAGGCATTTTTTTGTTTTTGATAGAAAAATATCATAAATACATATAAAAATAATTTTTTACCAAAATAGTCATCTTCGTTAATCATCTTCTTACACTTCCTGCCTAATATGAATAAGGAAAGCGGCGCACGCGGCAGCTGCAGAACAGCGATGCCGGAGGATGCCATTTATCATTATTCCAGGAGGAATTTATGAACAACGGATCGATGAACCACAAATGGATCAAACCTGCAGGCTTGCTGTCTCTGCTGCTCGTGCCTGCTCTGCTGTTATCGGCTTGCGGCAATGCAGGAACCGAAGCAGCAGCGAGTGGACAGAAAGTTCAGGCAGTAACGACGAATGAAACGGTAGATCAGCTCTACACCCAGGCCAAGCAGGAAGGCAAAGTAGTCGTATACTCCACCTCCGGCCGTGCCAATGATGCTGCCGAGACTTTTATGAAAAAATACCCGGGCGTCAAAGTAGAAGTGAGCAAGGTGAAATCCGACGAGATGATGGACAAGGTCACCAATGAACAGGATGCCGGACAATTTAATCCCGATGTGATCATTACCAAGGAAGTGAGCGGTGCTGTAGGCAAGGAAATGGTCGAGCAGGGACGCTATCTCAAATATCTGCCGGATGATATCGCACCCAAGGTAGACGAGCCTTATCGTACCAAGGCACCCGGTTATGCCAACTATGCCGAGTTCCGGACGATTTTCTACAATACGGATTATTACAAACAGACTCCAGTCACCAACTGGTGGGATCTGACGACACCGGAATTTAAAAACAAAGTCTATGTTGCGGATCCGCTCAGTTCTCCGGCATTTATGGATTTGTTCACCACGATGGTCATACATAGTGATGATATGGCAGCTGCGTACAAGCAGAAATTTGGCAAGGATATTCAATTGAATGGTACGGAAAATGCCGGCTACGAATTTATCCGTCAGCTGTTCGCCAACGGGCTGACTGTACTCAAAGGCAGTGATGATGTACTCGATGCGATCGGCAAAACAGCCAGTAGTGCTGTCGGAATTGCTGTCTCCGGGGATGTATCCAAAGTCGAAGAGAATGGCTGGGATGTGAAACCGATCTATGATATTCAGCCGAAAACCTCGGTAGCTGATTCGGGCTATCTGTATATTGCGAACAAAGCACCCCATCAGGCAGCAGGCAAGCTGTTTATCCGCTGGATGATGGGCGAGCAGGATGGCAAGGGCGAAGGTCTGGCAGCCTTTAACGAAGTCGGATCATGGGTACCACGTTCGGATGTGAAGACCAAGAACCCGGTTGGTTTTGAACAGCTGAATCTGTGGGATTATGACGCGGATACGCTGTACATGACTTCGCCCAAGGTACGTGATTTCTGGATTCAGCAAAAATAATCGCAGCTGGTTGAAGCTGCACTGCGGAGAAATGTAATTCTGACTCTAGGGCAGCTTCCATGCTTCAACTATATCTACATCAAATAACTCAAAAAGGAGGGGAGCCGGATGTCCAGCAAATCATTACAGCCCATCTCCCTAAAACGAAACCGTAGCCGTCTGTGGAATCAGGTGACGGGCTGGCTGCGCAATCCGGTGAACCTGATCGGAACGATCGGACTACTGTTCCTTGCTTATACGATTATCTGGCCGGTCATCGAGATTCTGATCGCGACCTTCGTCTGGAAGCAGCAGGATATGCGGATTACCGCAGCAGCCAATCCGGGGCACTTTACGTTTTATCACTGGCAGCGGGTACTGGCGAGCGAGATTAGTCCGTCCCTGTTTTACAAGCCGATTCTGCACGCTTCGGCGGTGGCTGTCACCGTATCATTTATATCCATGGTGCTTGGCTGCGGGCTCGCCTGGCTCGTTACCCGTACGGATCTTCCTTTCAAAAAAGGAATTACCTTTCTCGCGGTGATTCCGTACCTGCTGCCATCCTGGGTTATCGCACAGGCCTGGCTGACTTTTTTCAAAAATGAAAAAATTGGCGGGACGCCGGGTATTCTGCAGTCGCTCACTCATATGAGTACGCCGGACTGGCTGGCTTATGGATTCGTACCGATTGTAGCTTCGCTGTCGATTCATGACAGTGTGTACTTTTTCCTGCTGGTTGGTGCTGCGCTTAGCTCGATGAACAGCCAGCTGGAGGAAGCTGCCAGCATGAGCGGAGCAGGCCGGGCGCGCATTTTGCGCCGGATCGTCTTTCCGCTAATGCTGCCGGCGATTCTGTCGGGATTCATCCTGACGTTTACCCGGGCGATCAGCTCATATGGCGTACCGGCGATACTGGGTACACCGGTTGATTTCTATATGATCTCGACGATGCTCTATTCCAGTATGCGGGCTCGTCTGACGACCGAAGCGCATGTGCTCAGTCTGATGCTGATGCTGATCTCGATGCTGATGATCTATATGAACCACCGGATTGTCGGCCGTCAGCGCAGCTTCGTCACGGTTACTGGCAAGGACAGCCACAAGACATTGATGCCGCTGGGCCGGCTGCGTCGACCGATGGCAATAGTCACTGTCGTGTTGATGACGCTGGTATCGGTAGTGCCGCTGCTGATTCTGCTGGTGCAGACATTCATGCTGCGTGAGGGCGTCTACACAGTCGACAACTGGACCTTACATTACTGGCTTGGCGGTTCGATAAGTGGCATTAATTCCGGTGAAAAGGGTGTGCTGCAGAATCCCATTTTCCTGCTGGCACTGCGCAACTCGCTCTGGATTGCTGCGATCTCTTCGGTTATTGCTGCCGTGGTCGGTCTGATCCTCGGCTATGTAGCTGCCAGAGGCAAACAGACATGGATCGGGCGTATGGTGGATCAAGTATCCTTTTTCCCGTATCTGATTCCGGGGATTTCACTGTCAGCCATTTATATTACGATGTTCGCCAAGCCGCATTTTATCGTACCGGCGCTGTATGGTACCGTCTGGCTGATTATTCTGATTACGGTCGTCAAAGAGCTACCTTTTACTGTCAAAGCAGGCAGCGCATCGGTCATGCAGATTGGCGGTGAACTGGAAGAATCGGCCCAGATCAGTGGAGCTTCCTGGTGGGCGCGGTTCCGCCGGATTCTGCTGCCGCTGAACCGTAAAAGTCTGCTATCCGCCTTTTTGCTTGTGTTTATCGGAGCCATGAAAGAGACCGAACTGATCATCATGCTGGTCACGCCGCGGACCGAGACACTGACGACATTAACATTTGAATATGTGGAAAAGGGTTATACCCAATTGACCAACGTAGTGCTGATGATCATGATCGCGATAGTGATTCTGGTATATTATCTGGCGACTAAATACGGCAAGGCGGATCTGACCACAGGGATAGGAGGGCAATAAGATGAATGCAATTGAACTGCAGGGAATCCAGGTGAATATGGGTCGCAAAAGTATATTGAAAGGCATCGACCTGACGATCGAGCAGGGAGACTTTATGACTTTTCTCGGTCCATCCGGTTGTGGCAAGACGACACTGCTGCGTACGATTGCCGGTCTGCAAAAAGCAGATGGCGGCACGATTGTGCTGAATGGCAGGGAAGTGGCTAATGGAGAGACTGCCTATCATATGGACCCTGCCAAGCGAGGACTCAGTCTGGTGTTCCAGAGCTATGCCCTGTGGCCGCATATGTCGGTCTATGAGAATGTAGCATTTGGTCTGCAGGTAAGGCGCCAGTCCAAAGCCGAGATTCGTGAGAAAGTCATGGCGGCCTTGACGAAGGTACGTATTGCCGATCTGGCAGAGCGTTATCCGGGCGAATTGTCCGGTGGACAGCAGCAGCGGGTAGCGATTGCCCGGGCGATTGTTACCGAACCGCAGGTGCTGCTGCTGGATGAGCCACTATCCAATCTGGATGCCCGGCTGCGTGTCGAGATGAGGGCTGAACTCAAGCGGCTACATCGTGAACTGGGAGCGACAATTATTTATGTAACCCATGATCAGCAGGAAGCATTAACCCTGTCGACCCGGATTGCCGTGTTTTTTGAAGGTGAGATTGTGCAGCTGGATCGTCCACAGACACTGTATCAGCGTCCGGCTACACTACAGGTTGCTGATTTCTTCGGCAATGGTGGAATGGATACGAATCAATTGTCTGCCGAGCTGATTGCAACAGATGGCGGACGGAGTTACCTGAGTTCGCCGGTATGCTCCTTTCCGCTGGAGGGAATAACGCTGACAGAGACAATGCCGGTTATCCTGACGATCAAGCCGGAGCATATTCAGCTGCATCGCAGCTATGTGCCGCAATCGGTTCCCAGCGTGGTCGAAGCCGTCTTCCCGGCAGGAGCCGAGACATTGGTCAAGCTGATGACAGAGGGCAGCGAGTTGAGTGCTCGCGTGCTTGGGGACGCAGAATATAGCTGTGGAGAGACCGTATATATCACACTGAATCCGGAACATATGAATCTGTATAACCAAGGCAGCGGTGTACGGCTGTCAGGAGTTCGTCCAATTACACCCACCAGAGAGATGATTCGGGCCTGATGGATCATCGCAATACTATTCATCCGGCTACCGGGTAATAGTTATCCATCTATTAAATTAACAAGCTGTAGTAATCTATCAATCGCATTTTAACGTTATGGAGGAATTTATAATGAAAATTGATTTTCATATTCATGCCAAACTGTCCAAAAAAACAGACTTCTCAATGGAGCATTTTTATACCATTCTGGATGAAGCCAAAATGCACGGCCTGGATGCGATTATTCTGACCGAGCATTTCAACACCCGCCGCTTTGACGAGGTATATGGCACACTGGATCAGCATCTACCATGCAATGGACATTATTATGACCGTGATGGCTTCCGCATCTTCACCGGGATGGAAGTGGATGTCGCAGAAGGTGGGCATATTCTGGTGAGCGGACCCAAGGAGGCGCTGCTGAATGTGCGCCAGGCACTGGAAAGCTATACTTCGCCGGATCACTTTATTCCGCTCGAAGGATTGTTCGATCTGTGTCATCCAGCCGGTCTGATGGTGATCGGAGGACATCCATTCCGCGAATCGAATCATCTGTATCATGTAGCACCGGAGCTGCTGCGCCGGTTCGATGCCTTTGACCTGAACGGCAAGGATCTGCATGAGATCGGTATTCAGGAAAATATCGCCAAAGTACTCACACTCGGAGAGCAGCATCAAGTACCTGTGGTTGCGGGCAGTGATGCACACCAGATGTTCCAGGTAGGCTGCGTATTCAACGAGTTGCCGGGTACGTACGAGACTGTGGTGGATATTCGCCAGGCGATTCAGGATGGGCTCTGCCGACGTACCATTGCCCCTTCGCTGCATTTACAGGTACGCGCTGCCAATGCCGTGAAAAAACTGCTCAAGAAAAAAGTCGAAGTAACCGACTCACCGAACTAAGCAAAAGATGCTATACAGGCTGTGCCTTATTTCAGGCAGCAGCCTGTATAGCATTCTGCATCATCAACAGGTATGCCTGCGTATCACTAACCTCCTCGTATTTCGTATTGTACAGATGGTGGATATGGCAGCAATACAGGCAGTTGATAGATAGATAGCGAGATGAAAGAATGATTATGGACAGAAAGCAGAGGGTCGCACCATGGAACTTACATTTGCCAGCAACAGGCTGTCCCGCAGTCATCAGCGGGTAGCCGATTATATTATCAAAAATATCGAAGGCATTCCTTTTATGGTGGAGGAGGATATTGCAGCTGCCTGCAAAGTCAGCGTCTCTACTGTCTCCCGTTTCTGGGCGGAGATTGAATGTCGCAATCTCAAGGAATTCAAGCATCGGGTCAAGGAAGAAGGGCTGGTGTCTCCCTCTCGCAAGCTGCAATCCGCATTTGACCGTATGGAAGAGCAGGGCAGTGCTTCCGCGCAGATGATGGATACAACCGCCTATCTGCAGCAGACCGCAGATCGGCTGGAGCAGGATGTTTTCGACCGGGCGGTGCAATTTCTAGTCGAAGCGGGTACTGTGCATATCTATGGTCCGGGCTCAGCTCGTGCACTGGCGTCACTATTGGAATTCCGGTTAACCCGGTTTGGTAATCAGGTGCGTACGATAGACTATGGCGGTCATGAACTGCTGGAGTCTTTTATCCATATGCAGGCAGGAGATGCGGTAGTGCTGTTCGGATTCGTCTCCGAATCGCCGGAACTGGCTTCCCTGCTGGATTATGCCAGGGAAGCTGGCTGTCGTACGATTCTGGTAACCGATCTGGCTGTCAGTGATATGAGGGGCAAGGCAGATGTAACATTGTATACTGCCCGAGGTGAAGTGTGGGAATTTCATTCCATGGCAGCGCCGCTCGTGCTGCTGGAGACATTGATTGTGGCAGTAGGTAAATCGCAGGAACAGCAGGCGATGCAGCGCAGCGAAGAACTTCATCGGCTGCGTCAGCAGTATGGCAAATGGCTGCCCAAGCAGATCTGAACAAGTAGACAGTGCAGGAGCTGGCATCATGATCAGGCAGCAAAAGCATTCCCTTGATGTCTAGGACAAGAAACTGCCGAACAGGACAGGCTATTGTATAATGAACAGCAGTATCGTTATATAGCCAAGGAGGAATACTATTCATGAAGCTCAAAGATGCTCTAGCCATTATCCGTGACAATGCCGAGGCTGCCGATTATCTGGCCAAGATTCCTGCCCGTTCCAGACGAACAGCCAAAGGAGAACTGGAAGCATATGTCCGATTGGGTTGGCTGCTATATGCACTCGATAAGACGGATATCGCTCGCCCGATTGTAGAGCCGCTAACCAGCGTTCCTTTTGAGAATAATTATGATTACTGGACCTGGATCGAATATGCCTTGATTCTGCAGGCGGAGTTGTCCACCAGACAGGAACAGGGAAAAGCGATCCGCGAGCAGGCTGTAGCTGCTGTAGAACAAGCTGTACAGACAGGAGAAGCCGCAGTCGTACAGGTCAAACAAAAAGTGCAGAGCCGCTTCCTGAAAGGAGAGACTCTGCACACAGATTATATCGAAAAAGCGGTTCAGCACCAGGATGAATTCGCTGAAGCGAACGCAAGATTGCTGCATCTAATGGATCTGAGCAAGTTATCCATGCTGGGTGGTTCCGCCGAATATCCGGCAGAACAGGCAGCGCGTGAAGCAGCAGCGCAGCAATCGCGTATACGCGAAATTGCTGATCGGCATGGATGGATAGAGCTCGATCCGTTCAAATAGAGATACCATTCATCCATTTCAGCCAATGCTTCAAATCAACAAATTGCTGCTCCTGCTGACTGTAATATCGCCATACCTGTGGTTCGGCAGTCTCTTCCGGCCAGACCAGCAGAGTATAATCCCCATTCTCTTCATTCATTACGGACAGGACAGATAGCTGCTCATCCGGGTAAAGGGCAGGGGCACTGCCTTCCCGGTGCTCCCGCATCATAGTAATCCATTCACGAAAATGAGGTTGGTGCAGCAGTTCGCTCATCTGTACAGGGTCCAGCAGATGCTCGCCCAGATCCTGCCAACTGCCGGCATAGCTGAATCGCTCTCGCAGCTGGGAGCTGACCGGCTGCTGCACTTCCCTGTTCAGTGTCGGAATATGATCCACTATGATGCCGGGCGCGATTTTCAGCCGGATATGGCTTCGTGCTTCCATTTCGATCATGCCTGTAGCTACCAGTTCCTGTACCTTCTCTTCCATGCGTGCAGGGAACCGGATTTTGTACTGATCCAGCAGTTGCGATATGGACTGCATAGGGCGTTTCCTCCTGTCGTGTGCCGAGATGGTCATATTTCATTTTCTGCTATTCCGCCGACGCATATTTTACAATGACGGCTTCGCGTCTTTGCTCATTATAGGCAATCCACAGCTCGTCACCTTCCATTACCCCGTAGAGCGGCTCAATCGACTGCTCGATTCGGTATTCCACACCTTTGCGCTCAGCGATGATTATAGCAAGCGGCCGCTCGCCAGTCGTCCCATGGAACTGCACGGAGCGTACAATCGCACTGCCCTGACGACCGCGCAGCAGTTCCGCTTCCCGTTCATATTCTGCGAGTTTGACGCTGACCGGAATCTGAATACCCGGCTGTAATTCTTCGATCATATGCTGGGGAACAAATTGACTGTTCAAGCGGGTCACACTGCCATGTGCACTTTCCGTGACCAGCTCCAGCAGCATGAGCTGGCGACCATCGATATGAACCGGATACTTTTGCAAATGGATCAGCCGCCCTTGCAGCGCGGTATGATCTTGTTTGCGATACACAGTCGACTCACCGTAGCGGAACATACGCGTCGTCCCGCCAATATGCAGCAGGGTAGCGATATCGCCTATCCGGTAAATGAACCCCGGTGATTGAACAACAGGCACACGGTAGGACTGGCCTGCAGCTTCGAAATGAAGCAGTAATGCTTCTCCACGGTTGACCGGTCCGTAGCTGTCGATCTTCCGCAACATGGCGGATGGAATCGTCTCCGGTTCATCGGAGGGCAGATTATTGTTTTGCCTGTCATTTTCGGTCACGAACAGAGCCTTGCCGGTCACCGGATTGTAGCTGATCATGACCGGATCGCCGCTTTTTGGCATATTCAGATAAGAGACAACCTGGCGAATCTCGGTCTGTTCGCTGCGTCCTTCATGAGTAAACCCTACCAGGAACCGGATCAGCGGCTGATCATTGATACGGGTGCCGGTTTCTTCCATGGACAATATTTTGGCCTGCAACAGTATGCCCTGCTCTAGTTGTTTGCGTCTTCGCAGGGTCAGGATCTTGATCAGCACAGGCACGATCAGGAACATGATGACCGTAATGAACAGCCAGACCAGCCAGTTGATAATCAGGGCATTCCATTCCTTCACGTAACTGATAAAGCCTTGTACAGAAGGACGCTGATCATCGGCTGTCAGTGCAGTATTTTGCTGCCAGCTGGTTACTTCATCTGTAGTTAGCAGGTTGACGCTTCCTTTACTGGTATCGATCATGCCACCAGAGTGATCGATATAGGAATAATACAGGAGCGATTGACCAGACGGCTTGTAGAAATGCAGATCATGGCTGGTCAGATCATCGGCCCCCAGCGAGCCGAGCAGTTTGGTAACATTGGTGAATTGACGGGACTGCTCATTATAGATGTAGCCGGTGCGGGTTCCTTTGACCGGGTCTTTGGTTGTTGATCCGGCGATCAGCACTTCCTCATCGTTCAGCAGGAACATGCGGGCAGCATAGACCGGTTTGGGTGTGGACAGCAGCCGGATTTTGTCATCGTTATTGTTGTATGCATATACCTGCTCCGGATAATCGGTCTCTACAGCCAGATGGGTAGATGTAGAACCTCCGAAGTGCTTGCGGAACTGTGCCTGGGCATGGTCTTCGGCATCAAACGGCTCATCCCGTTCGGGGTGGTAATATACATCCAATTGGTTGTTATCGTCCAGTATGCCGCTGATATAGGCTTTCGTCTTATCGACGAGAGTAACTTCGAACATGGGAATCATGCCCGGTTCATCCCACACACTGGAGGTGTCCGTAATTGTAGTTGGACGCTGCCCCTGGAAATAAGAGCCGTCATTCAGATCAATGTAATGCAGCTGTCCATTATGAATCTGCGCATAAAATGCCTTCGGAGTCGGGTCAGCCGAAGCATCAAAGAAGATCAGACGTCCGCGCCACTCGCGTGTGCTCCACTCCAGATAGTTGTCAATTTTGCTGGAACGATTATAGATTTGTTGCGGTTGTTCCTTACTGTTGATACGATACGCCAGCAGATTCTCGTTGGCATCTTTGACGGCGAGGATCAGATCGTCCTGCTGGTAACTGGCCGCCGTTTGTTTGAACATATCGGAAGGCAACTGGAGCATGCCTTCGTAGCGATGACTATCTGCATCATATGTATAAGCGACGATATGATCATTTCCCGGCCTATCCGTAATTCCGATAACCGTATGACCCTGATCAGCGAAAAAAACATCCTTTACCTGATCAATCCTCGCACTAGCAGGGGCCTCATTGAGTTGTCCTGTGTAATCTCTCCATACCATCACACTGAGTAAAATGACTGGAAACAGAAAAATAAGACTGGTTGCAGCGGAAAATACTTTTTTCATTTACATTCTCCTCGGATAAAGTGAAATATCGGGTAATACGTTATGTACTTATTCGTTATAAACGTCCCTATAAATGTAACATACCTGCCAGTCATCTTGCTAAAGCGTCCTCAAGAAGTATGGATAACAAGGAATTTGACCGAATCGGGACATAGATTGTATATTCCGAGAGCGGTCCGGTTATATATATGTTAGTATAGAAGCTGGATAAGAACATGTCCGTACAAAGAAGTACAGAGGAGACCTGAATATTTTGACAACTGAAGACCATTCCAATACACAATATGAACTGCCCGAGAACTATAATGAACTGAAAAAAGCAGCCCACCGTACAGCAGACTGGCAGCAACGCCTGCATGCTGCACAGGAGCTTGGACAATATGATCTGCCGCCTGTTATTGATCTGCTGCAGCATCTGATGAACCATGATCCGGTAACGGCTGTACGTGTAGAAGCCCACAAGCAGCTGCGAGGTCTCGGCCAGGATGTACAATTGCCGGAACGTCACAATACCGAGCTGTTCAATCATATGACCAAGACACTGATCCGTATCAAAAAAAGCCTCCCGCGTGAGCATACGTACGAGGATTTCAAAGACAAGCTGAACAAAATGCGTGCCGATATCTACAATGCCTATGAAGGCGAAAAAGGGGAAGAGTTCGATAGCTGGCTGCGCGGCAAATGGGAATCCCTGGATCTCACTCGCAATCCGAAAAAAACACCCAAGACTAATACACGTACGGAAAAGTAATAACCACTTAATACACATTGCCGAAAGCAGGCAGCACTGCTGCTTTGTATATACTATTCCCTTTGTAAAGGAGCTTAACTATGGCTATTCAAATTAATGTTCAGACAACGCCTAACCCGAATTCCGTCAAAATCAATGCAGATCGTGCCATTTTCGAAGGAACAGGCAGTACTTCCGTCAAAGCCGGTGACAGCATAGATCATGCTATTGCACAGGCACTCGTTAATATCGATGGTGTCGATAACATCTTTGGTATGCGCGACTTTGTAACAGTCAGCAAACTGCCTGATGCGAGCTGGGATGAAATCATGCCGCAGGTAGAGCAAATTTTCGAAGAAGCGTAATTCCAATCGGTATCTATACCGTGAGGATAGCTCTGTTATGACCTATAGCTTCACTTTGAAACCGGCCTCCTGCAGGAGCGCCGGTTTTTTTGTGCTTGAATCTGAAGAAGACAAGGGAATCGGAGAGAATATAGCTATCTATAGATGTGCTTCCTGTGGTAGTAGCCAATTATGACAAAAATATCAGTTTTGCCGCTATTGTAATGATATTGGTTTAGGCGTATATGTTATCTTAACTGAAATCTTTCGCACCGTGACATAAGCAGGATCACCCGGAAAAGGATAGCAACAGAGATGTATCTAATCACATACCGATCATAAGGAGGAACCATGCCATACATTGCTGCTTTTATTGTGTCGTTTGTGTTTGTGCTGATCACGATTCCCCTGCTGCGCAAATGGGCGATCCGGCTTGATTTTGTAGATAAACCAAGACCGGATAGCGAACGCAAGCTGCACCGGGAGCCTATACCGCTAATGGCGGGAATTGCTTTGTTTGGCGGCTTCGCAATCTCGTACATATTATTTATGGATGCGGGTCTATGGAAAATGACAGCTGTTATGGTAGGGTCGCTGCTCGTACTGGGGATTGGCTTGATAGATGACTGGTACAAAGTGAGCCGCCGCGAATTTCCGGCGCTGCCGAAAATGATCGTACAGCTGGGAGCTGCGCTAATTATTTATATGGCAGGGATTCGCTTCTCCGGGTTCTCGAACCCTTTTAATGATCAATATATTCTGCTGCCGGACTGGCTGCAGCTCGTGCTGACACTGCTCTGGATTTTTGGTGTGACTACTGTCATCAACTTTAGTGACGGGATGGATGGACTGGCAGGCAGTCTGGCAACGATCTCGGCGGTAACACTGTTCATCGTCGCAATGACGCAGGGACAGGGTGGATCGGCAGTAATGGCAATCAGTCTGGTGGGAGTAGGACTGGCTTACTTGCGTTACAATAAGCCACCTGCCAAAGTATATATGGGTGATTCGGGGGCGACCTTCCTCGGATTTGTTCTGGCGATTATTGCACTGGATGGCGCATTCAAGCAGGCGACACTGCTGTCGCTGTTTGTTCCGATCCTGGCGCTGGGCGTGCCTATTTTTGATAATATCTTCGTAGTCATCAAGCGCATGATGAATGGCAAACCAATCTATGAAGCCGATGCGACGCAGATTCATTATCGCCTGCTGTCGAGTGGGCTGAATCAGCAGCAGGTACTGCTCGTATTGTGCCTGATCAGCGTTTGTCTGAGTCTGTCTTCGATTATTCTCGTACTGCTGCCTGTGTAATAGAATAGACAGATTATGCAGTAAAAGCTTCTTCCTTAGGGAAGGAGCTTTTTTGTAGTTAACATTTTATTATTTATAATTATCCACAAATTACATTATATACATAATTTAGTAGATGAGGTATTGTGAAAGAAGGATATATCGAAAGGAGGAAGATTATAGAGGAGTCTGTTATTTTGTGATCCAGCAAGCTGGGAGGGTATTGTGAGCGATGCAGCATCCTGCCTGAAGTCAGCATGATCATACATATATATGCTGCTCGTATTACCGTTATCCGCATTACACATTCAGGAGGGAATTTTATGAGAAAAGCAATGTTGTATTTGCTGTCCGTAATGATGCTGTTGCTGCTGATTACGCCTTCATCTACAAGAGCTGCTGCGGAAGATAATGTATCTTCTAATGTCTATTCGGCGGCTGATTTGCCAACCATTTCATCACAATCTGCTCCGACAGTAAATTCGGAAGGTGCATCCCCTTCGGAATGGCGGCGCTATTATTACTACACCATGCTGCTCAATGTGGAAGACGGATTCGGATTCGGAGATAATCCGAACCTGACTCATGGTCAGACGCTGGCTAATACGCTGCCTGCCATGATCAAGGCAGAGACTGGCCGTGATGTCGTATTTTACGATTTTGATGCCTTTTGGGACAAAGATGGACGACGTTTATTCCTCATCTATATGATGGTATACGATGAGAAAATTCCGGATGTGGTCAAATTGCGTACTCGTCTGAATACAATGAAATGGTATTCTGATATGTTTCCGGTATACGAGGGTAAGCCTCTGGTAGAGCGATTCTCGTATGCTCCACGTTGGTAGCAGCAAATATACCAGCAGAATGATTGTATTTAAAAGTAGGAATCGTTCTTTTGGATAAAGGACATTGACTGATAAAGTACATGTCATTACGGTCTATGCTCAATAATCCAGCCAGCAAAAGCCTTTCTTCGGAAAGGCTTTTTGGCATGGTAGGAAAATGCTTCCTTTACTGTTAAACTGGTAAAGAAGAACATGGCTGGAAGAAGTACAGCTGGACGTGAACAGCAGCAGGATACATATATTATTTCAAAATAAGGAGTGCTGAATAATGGGAATTTTCGATATGTTTCGTAAAAAAAAGAAAGATCCTGTGCAGCAGGAGAGTAACCATCGTGCCGATGTGGAAGTGCAGGCTGCCAATACTCCACGAGCTGCTGTCGATCCGGGAAGTGACACTCCCGAGCCGGCAAGTATGCTGCTTGGATTTGCGCTACTAAACAGCACCGAGTATGATGCCGAGCAATTGGTACGGACGATGCAGACCGATTGGGGCATTCAGGTGGATGGGCTGGAAGCTGGCGAGAATATGGTATTTGAACTGGGGGATATGAATATTGCGGTCGCCTATATGCCGGGACCCATTCCGAATCAGGAAGTCGAATCCAACTGCAAATACAATGTATTGTGGCCGGAGGCGGAGCAGGTTGTCGCTACTCACCAGGCACACGTCATCATTACCGTTATGGGTATCACCGATCCGCTGATTGGTCATGCATTATTTACACAGATTACGAGCAGTGTGCTAAAGCTTGATAATGCGATTGCCTACTATGCTCCGCCTATGGTCATGTCGGCGGAATCCTATATAGAGAGTGCCCGGATGCTCCAGGATCAGGAGCTGCCTGTTCAGCTATGGGTATTCCTTGGTCTGTACCGGAGCGAGGACGGTGGCAGCTCTTCATATACGGTAGGGTTGAAGCATTTTGGCAAGGATGAGATCGAGATTGTAGATTCCAGTGAAGAGATGGCGGATGTATTTGAATTTACGCTGAATATTGTGAGCTATGTGGTAGGAAGCGACGTGACATTCCGCGATGGCGAGACGATTGGATTTACAGCCGATCACAAGCT
>Ga0308161_1001722_pt1 | contig 25356 bp, 18 predicted proteins | sample PhyFR2_FD_201034 | JGI IMG/M metagenome (GOLD analysis project Ga0308161, IMG submission 201034) | Phyllosphere microbial communities from UC Gill Tract Community Farm, Albany, California, United States - DLSLF.R2 | ecosystem: Host-associated > Plants > Phyllosphere > Unclassified | place: USA...
TTGCCCACAACTTTGCAGGGCCAGCAACAAGGTGCGTAGCCGTGGTGTGGTCATTGATGAAACCAGGGCCGCGATGTCGTCAGCCAGGGCTTTGCGCATATTGCCGAGCCGGGCGGAAAACGTATCGCCACCGTATGCCCCCAGCAGGGCCTGCATGATCGTGGCCAGCGATTGGCGTGTGGCGATGCTGGCATAGTAGAGCGCGCGCAAGGCCTGGCGCTCTTGTGGATCACCCCCTGACTCCAGCAGCGTACCGGCGAATGCAAGGCCCGCCTGGATTTCCCCTTTGAAACCGACCGACAACAGCGCAATGGCGTCGCGCGCCTTGGCGGCCTCGGAAGGACGCGCCTCACTGTCCAACTGGACTTCCAAGTGCTTGAGCACCACGAACGCACGGGCGGGGTCTCCTTCGGCAAGCTCCACCCACTTGTCGACACTGACGTTGTGCTGCAACTGGTGCCTGAACCGCCGCGAAATGGCCGCCAACGACTCCTGGGCCGGATAACCCAACTGATCGTAAAGCTGCGTCAGCTGTTCGGAGGGAGGAATGCGTATCGCCGTCGCCCGCATGGCGGCGTTGCCAGCGAGCACTTCCCGGTCAAAGATTTGAGCAAGCTCATCGACCTTGGCCGGTGCGGGCGCAGAAACCGCCGCAGTAGCGGATTGATCAAGATGCCGGGCGGAGGACACATCTTTGGGAAATTCGACTTTCATGGGCATGCCAATACAGGAAGAGTGTGCCCCCTGTGTGGCGACGCTCGCCCATGCGGTTCCATCAAAATGTGTACATCGAAACCTTTGACAATACCGGCACAAACCATCGGCGCGTTTTGCAAATTACTGCGCAAAATCGCCGTATTTCAATATATTTATCTATATAAATCATAAGGTTGAGGATTTTTTTCGCTTGGCACAGCCAGTGCTAAAGGGGTTTCCGTCGAAATTTTTTCGATAGCGTCTACCCTGAGGAAAAAATCGTGAATATCCCTATTGAAGCTTTAGCGCAGCTCGTTGGCAACTCGCCTCAATTCATGCTCCAACTGACGGACGACCAGCAGAAAAAACTCCGACGTTTTATCCACAAACGCGTACTCAACCCCGAAGATGCCGACGATATTCTGCAACTCACCTATCTTGAGGCCTGGCGCAACAGGGAACGCTTCAGTGGCCAGGCGAGCCTCAGCACCTGGATGTGCGGGATTGCACAGAACCTTGTCCGCAACCACTTCCGACGCCTCTATGCCAAACCGGTGCATTGCGAATTCGATGAATCGCTGTGGCATGGACAGGAGGAAAACAAGAACCTGGATTGGGAGTTCGAGATCAACCGCAGACTGGAGAAAACCCTGAGCGCCATCGACCACCTGCCTGCAGAAATGCGCAAGACGTTGTACGCCTCACTGGAGACCGACGGCAGCTATCAGGATACTGCCAACGTGTTGGACATCCCTATCGGCACCGTTCGTTCGCGCCTGTCGCGAGCGCGCGAACAGCTTAAGCGCGTCACGCATAACCCGCTTCAACCATAAACGCCTGGGAGCAAGCGTTGGGCGGCAGGGATATCTGCCCAACCGAATGTTTAGAGCACAGGACAGACTTCTTTCAGAACGCCCCTCCAATTCTCCCCGCCCTCGCCTCGTCTTCGAAGACGCCTGACTAGCAACGCCTGGCCGGTTACCGCGCGTCAGCCACCCTGCTTGATCATCGCGAACACCCGATCGCCCGTCTTCAACACCGGCAGCTCCGGTTAAACAATTGAAAGCGTAGAAAAAATCTCAACAAAAGTGCTTGACGCATTCTCGTTCTGCGCGAATAATGCGCGCCACTTGGCTACGTAGCTCAGTTGGTTAGAGCATAGCATTCATAATGCTGGGGTCCGGGGTTCAAGTCCCTGCGTAGCCACCAAGTACTAAAAACGGCTTACCGAAAGGTAGGCCGTTTTTTTATGCCTTGAGAAAAGTGTCTGAATCGCACAAAAACTTCCCAACTGTATTTTGACGCCCCCCAACCCCACTGTTAGTGTCCAGCCTCCCCACATGGAGCGCCCTGCGGTGAAACTGGACATCTATCAAGTCGACGCCTTCAGCCAACATCCGTTCGGCGGCAACCCCGCAGCCGTCTGCCCGCTCACCGAGTGGTTGCCCGACGAGCAGTTGCAGAACATCGCCGCCGAGAACAACCTCTCGGAAACCGCGTACTTTGTGCCCCGTGGCGAGCACTATGAGTTGCGCTGGTTTACCCCCCAAGTTGAAGTGGACCTGTGCGGCCATGCCACGCTGGCGGCGGCCTGGGTGTTGTTCCATGCGCTGGCGGATGCGCCGCAGGTGCTGCGCTTTGCCACCCGCAGCGGCGAGCTGCGGGTGACGCGCCATGGCGACGAGTTGGCCATGGACTTCCCGGCCCGGCACCCGGAACGCTGCGAGCCGCCCGCCGAACTGTTGAGCGCCTTGGGGATTGAGCACGCCGAGGTATTCGGCACCGATGACTACATCGTCGTGGTGGACAACGAGGCCCAGGTCGCTGCACTGACGCCGGATTTTGCACGCCTTAAGGGCTTGCCCAAGCGCGGCATTGCCGTGACGGCCAGAAGCACGCGGTTTGATTTTATCTCGCGCTGGTTCGGGCCCAATGTGGGGGTCAATGAAGACCCGGTCACGGGTTCCGCGCACACGTCACTGGCGCCATTCTGGGCGGCACGCCTGGGCAAATCGCAATTGACCGCCGAGCAGGGCGGCACGCGCAAGGGCCAGTTGCGCTGCGAGCTTCAGGGTGACCGCGTGATTATTTCCGGCAAGGCCGTGCTGTACATGCAAGGCACGATTTACCTGTAGAACGCAACGCCTCACGGACAGCAGATCATTCTCAACATGAAAGGAGTTCAGTGCGTGTTTTCAATTTCCCGCCGCCCTTTGTCGGTCATTGCCGCAGCCCTGGCCCTGTCGGCCTGTCACACCACGCTCAACGAACCGCCACCCGCGCCGGAGCTGGGATCGGGTTATCGCACCGACCTCACCCTGCGCCATGCCGAACGCCACATGGCGGCTGCGGCGAACCCGCTGGCTGCCGAAGCCGGACGGGAGATGCTGCGCCAGGGCGGCTCGGCGATCGATGCGGCGATAGCCATGCAAGCCGTGCTGACCCTGGTGGAGCCGCAGTCTTCCGGCATCGGCGGCGGCGCCTTCATCATGCTGTGGGACGGCGAAAATGTGCACGCCTATGACGGTCGTGAAACCGCACCAGCCGCAGCGACCGAGCGTTTGTTCCTGAACGCCGACGGCACTCCGATGGCCTTCACCGATGCACAGATCGGCGGGCGCTCCGTCGGTACACCCGGTGTGTTACGCGCGCTGGAGATGGCGCATAAAAAGACCGGTCACCTGCAATGGGCCAAGTTGTTCGAGCCGGCGATTCGCTTGTCGGAACAGGGTTTTGCGATCTCCCCACGGTTGCACAGCCTGATCGCGGCTGACCGTTTTATCGCGCAGTCACCGGACATGGCTGCTTATTTCCTGAAGGCCGATGGCACGCCGAAAGACACCGGCACAGTGCTGAAAAACCCGGCACTGGCCGCCGTGTTCAAGCGCATTGCCCAAGAGGGCCCGGACGCACTGTACCGTGGTCCGATTGCCGAAGAGATCGCACGCAAGGTGCAGAGCCACGGTAATGCGGGTGGCCTGTCCAAGCCCGACCTCGCGGCTTACGTCGCCAAAGAGCGCGCGCCGCTGTGTACCGACTACAAGCGCTGGAAAATCTGTGGCATGCCGCCGCCGTCGTCCGGCGCGATTGCAGTGGCGCAGATCCTCGGCACATTGCAGGCACTGGAAACCCGCGACCCGCGCCAGGCCCTCGCGTCGATGACCCCGGTCAAGAATGCCACCCCGGCCGGGTTCGAACCCACGCCGCAGGCTGTGCACCTGCTCGCCGAAGCTGGTCGCCTGGCGTTTGCCGACCGCGCGCAGTATGTGGCCGATGCGGACTTCGTGCCGGTGCCGGTTGCCGGTCTCGTTGCACCGGAGTATCTGGCGCGGCGTGCCGACCTGATCGGCGAGCGCAGCATGGGGATCGCCAAACCGGGACAGCCCGCGGGCATCCAGGTGGCCTATGCACCGGACCGATCGCCGCTGCGCATTTCCACCTCACAGGTGGTGGCCGTGGATGACCTGGGCGGCGCCGTATCGATGACCACCACAGTGGAAGCGGCCTTTGGCTCCCATGTGATGGTCCAGGGCTTCTTGCTGAATAACCAGATGACCGACTTTTCGTTCATCCCCGAAGAAAACGGTCAGCCGGTTGCCAACCGTGTGCAGCCGGGCAAACGCCCGCGCTCGGCCATGGCGCCCACACTGGTATTCGACCGCCAGAGCGGTGAGTTGCTGGCCACGCTAGGCTCCCCCGGCGGCTCGCAGATCATTGAATATGTGAGCAAGACGCTGGTGGCGATGCTCGACTGGCACCTCGACCCGCAAGCCGCCATCAACCTGCCCAATTTCGGCAGCCGAAATGGCCCGACGGAACTGGAGGCTGGATTGTTCAGCGCGGGCATGAAAAAGGCGCTTAAGGAAAAAGGCCATGCGCTGAGCGAGATCGACATGACCAGCGGCGTGCAGGCGATTGTTCGCGTGCGCGATGCCCAGGGCAAGGTGTCACTGAGCGGCGGCGCGGATCCTCGGCGCGAGGGTGAAGCGTTGGGTGACTGACCTGATGCCATAAACTGTTCAAAACCTGCTCCCCTATGTGGCACAGGCTTGTCCTGCGTTGGGGTGCGCAGCAGCCCCAAAACCAGGCGCTGAGCCGTATCAGGTACACCGCGTTTTGCTGGATTTGGGGGCGCTACGCACCCCAACGCGGGGCAAGCTTGCTCGCCACATAGCTGTCAGCGACTGGTCTTCAACCCCTTGCGCCCCGCATGCCGCTCCAGCGCCAGGTCGATCAGCCGGCTCACCAGTTCGCTGTAGCTCATCCCCGCAGCCTGCCACAGCTTGGGGTACATGCTGATGCGGGTGAAGCCGGGCAACGAGTTGATTTCGTTGATCAGCACTTCGCCGTCGTCCGTGAGAAACACATCAACCCGCGCCAGACCGGCGCAACCCAGCACCTCGAACGCCTCAACGGCCAGGCTGCGAATACGCTCGCAGGCCTGCATGCTGATATCCGCTGGCACCACCACCTGGGCGGCCTGGTCGTCGATGTATTTGCTGTCGTAGGAGTAGAAGCCGCTGCTCACCACGATCTCGCCGCAACCGCTTGCAATCGGGCGCTCGTTACCCAGCACCGCGCATTCGATTTCACGGCCGCTGACGGCGGACTCCACCAGCACTTTTTCATCAAACCCGAGCGCCAGTTCTACAGCGGCGTGGTACTCGGCTTCGTCGGCGACTTTGCTGACGCCCACCGATGAGCCCTGGTTGGCGGGTTTGACGAACATCGGCAGGCCCAGTGTGTTCACCGCCATGTCAAAGGATGTACGCGCGACGGTACGTCGGGTGAGAGTGATGAACGGAGTGACGGCAATGCCTGCGTCGCGCAGCAGACGCTTGCTGATGTCCTTGTCCATGCACACCGCCGAACCGAGCACGTCGGAGCCAACGAAGGGCAGGTCCGCCATGCGCAGCAAGCCTTGCAGGCAGCCGTCCTCGCCAAGGGAACCGTGAACGATGGGGAAAATCACATCGATATGTTCCAGCAGAGCCTGGCCGGAGGTTTCCACCACTTGCTGGCTGGCCTTGCCCGGCACTACCGCCAGCTCACGATTGGATTGGTTGAGGGCGATCAGGGCCGGGTTTTCCTGATTGATCAGAAAGTCCGAGGTGTCGTTCAAGTGCCAGTGCCCGGCCTTGTCGATACCCATCAGAATCGGCTCGAAGCGCGAACGGTCCAATGCATCGACAATGTTGCGCGCCGATTGCAACGACACCTCATGCTCAGCCGACCGGCCACCAAAAATAATACCTACACGCAACTTGCTCATGACACGGCCTCACTGTTGAACGTGAGGCTTCTTACCATGGGCCGTCAACGATTCGCCACCAGATGTATACCAAATAACAGATAGCAACTGCCGGCAAGACGATCCAGCCACTTGCGCGAACGAGTGTAGAGATCAGCCATGCGCTCGCTGGAAAACACCAGCGCCACGCAGGCATACCAACTGAACGATAAAGTGGCCATGATCACCACGGCCAGGGTCAGCAAAACCGCAGAGGGAGACGGTGGCATAGTAGAGGCGAAGATAGTGGTCACAAAGAGTGCCGCCTTGGGGTTCGACAGATTACCCAGCAGCCCCAGACGCCAGGCGGAAAACAACGAGCGCCTGGGCTCATCCGGCAAAAGGTTCTGGCCCATGGTCGGTGCCGAGCGCTTGAAGAGTTTCAGTGCAAGGTAAATCAGGTAGCAACCGCCGATAAGCTTGAACGCCACGTACAACATCGGCGCAGCGGTAAACAATGACTTGATCCCCAGGCCACCTGCCAATCCCCAGATGACCGTGCCAGTAGCCACGCCTGCCGAAACCACGACACCATGACGACGCGAACAGCTGGCGGCCAACTGTGCCGCGTTGAAGAAATTGGGACCGGGCGTGATCACCGCGACGGTCCATAGCAGCGCCAGCGAAACCAGTGGGGTCACGTAAGCGAAATTGAACGACTCCATGGGGCAGCTCCAGCGCGTGCACGAGTGCAGATCATAGGCCTGGCCCTGGCAACGCACAATCGTTCAAGACCCGCGCAGACAAGCACCGGCACACTGGGGTAACGTCATTCCACTTCCTTTTGTGGCAATCATCATGGGTAAATCAACCACCCCCCTGGACTGGCTCCACCGCGCGCCGCACGCCAGCGGCCTGGACCGTATCGAAGCGTACTTCGCCGGCTTTGCGTTCGACCCCCATCGCCATGACACCTACGCCATCGGGCGTACGCTGTTTGGCGTGCAGAGTTATCACTACCGCGGCTGCATGACCCACAGCCTGCCCGGTGCGACGATGGTCATTCATCCCGATGAAACCCATGACGGCCGCGCCAGCAGTGTGGAAGGCTTCAAGTACCGCATGATTTACGTGGAGCCGGCGCTGATCCAGCAGATTCTCGGCGGCCGTCCACTACCGTTTATCCACAGCGGCCTGTCGACTGACCCGCGCCTGTTCCGTGCCAGCGAAGTGCTGCTGCAAAGCTTGGATTGCCCGATTGACCCGATGCAGGAGCAGGATGCCCTGTTCGACCTGGCGCAGGCGTTGAACGCTGCCTCGGGCGCGATCATCAGCCGCAAATCCTTCGACTATGTCGCCGCCGAGCGGGCCCGGGAGTTTATCCACAGCGCCCTGGGCCGCAGCATTACCCTGGATGAAATGGCCGACCACGCCGACCGCGACCGCTGGGCCCTGTCGCGGGATTTTCGTCTGCTGTTCGGTACCAGCCCCTATCGCTACCTGACCATGCGTCGACTGGACCTGGTGCGCAACCTGCTTGCCCAGGGCCAGTCGCTGGTGGATGCGGCGCTGACTGCGGGCTTCACCGACCAGAGCCACATGACCCGGCAATTTCGCAGCACCTACGGCATGCCCCCCTCGCGCTGGGTGAAGATGCAGGGCCGCTGAGGCCCAGACGCATCACTTCATGCGGCATACGCCCATCACTTGATACTCCAGGGTGTTGAGCTTTCCTGCCGAATCCCAATAGGTCATGCGTGACGGCACCGCGTTGCACGAGCGGATCGGCGGCGAAATGTTGACCACCTTGGCAATGTCCAGATTCATGCCGTAGCGATACACCTGCACCTGAGGTGCCGGCAGGCCTCTCTTCTCGGCGTATGCCGCCATGGCTCTTTCATTCCCCTCCAGAAGCGCCGCATAAGTGCGCTCCCCCTGCGCCAATGCGCCGGATGACAGCAGTGCAGCGAGTAAACCCAGGCCAACTGTCTGTAAGTTCATTACACGTTCCTCGACTGAAAAGTTCAGCGTCGAGACTATCCAAACCACCCTGACGACAGGGTCACCGCAAGATTACTTATTTGATAGATAACAGTAACTTTCCAGGATCGTAATGTTCGCGCCACTCAGTCGTTATTCACCGTTTGCAACTATCGCCCTGGGCACTTCAACGCCCACCTTCATAAATAAGAAGCTGGTTATTGCCAGACTCAGGAGCGAACATGAATATCCGCAAAATGACTCTGCCTCTCTCGTTATGCGCCGCGTTGCCGCTGGCAGCGGGGGCGGCACAGGAGCATCCCGAGGGTTTTATCGAGGGCAGCAGCGTCAAGCTGTTGATGCGCAATTTTTACTTCAATCGCGATGAGCGCAATGGTCGATCCAGCCCTACCGGCAATGGTTATTCCGAAGCCTGGGCGCAGGGCCTGATCGGCAAATTCGAATCCGGCTTTACCCAGGGCACCGTGGGCTTTGGCCTGGACGCGTTTGCCATGCATGGCCTCAGGCTCGATTCGGGCAGGGGCCGCAGTGGCGGCAAGGGCTCATTCAGCGTGATGCCGGTAGACAGTAACAACAGACCGGAAAGCACCTACAACAAAGTGGGTGGCGCGGCGAAGTTGCGCTTTCTGGACACGGTGATCAAGGCCGGCGATGTGTTCCCTGCCACGCCCGTCGTGGCGGCTGGCGACTCGCGCGTGTTGCCGGAAAGCTTTCGCGGCGTCACCGTACAGAACACCAGTTTTGAAGGCCTGAGCCTGCAGGGCGGGCAATTGAGCGGGATGAGCCAGCCCTCCCAGAGCGGCAGGAACAAAGAGTTCGCCACGTTTTACGCGGGCAAGGTCGATTCACCCTGGGTCGGTTATTTCGGCGGCGATTACCAGTTCAACCCGCACTTGAGCGCTAGCGTCTATGGCAGTCGCCTGAAGGATGCCTGGGACCAGTACTACTTCGGCACTACCGCCAGCTATCCACTGAGCGAGGACGTGTCGCTGTTTGGCAATTTCAACTATTACAACGTGAAAGACGAAGGCCGCAAACTGCGAGGTGAATTGAACAACAACATCTGGAGCGCGCGTCTGGGGGTGGAGGTCGGCGCCCATCGCGTGGCCGTTTCGCACCAGCGCAACAACGGCAACAACGACTTCGACTACCTGCGCCAGTCGGACTCCAACGTCCTCGAAAACTCCATGCAGTACAGCGACTTCAACTCGCCCAAGGAGCGCTCATGGATGGTGCGCTACGACCTGGACATGCAGTCCTTCGGCATCCCCGGCCTGTCGTTCATGACCCGCTACGGCAGAGGCTCGGGTGCCGACTACAGCAACGCCAATTCGGTGTATGTGCGCAATGATGCCGCAGGCAACCCGCTGACCGGGCAAAGCCGTTGGGAGCGAGATGTGGAAGCACGGTACGTGGTGCAAACCGGTAATTTGAAGGACTTGTCCCTCAGGCTGCGTCAGGCGACCATCCGTTCAAGTGCGTTCGACGCGGACCTGGAAGAGGTCCGCCTTATCGTCGAATACCCGCTGGCCATACTCTGAACCCGCGCCTTACATGCATGTAGCGATGCCTTTCATCGGCTGACACATTCAAGCCTGTCAGAACTGTAATAACAAACTCACCTTCTCGTTAAGTTGCAATTTTTAAACTCGCTTACTCGATACCCTTCATCTCTGCGGCTTTTGTATAGCTCCTTTGGAACAGAGATGAATATTTACGCCCCCGCGGGGGCGTTTTTTTTGCGTTGAACTTCAGCGGCCAAATGTCGCACTGGCCTTACATCACTTGACCCTAAAGCCTCTTCACGTTTGAGACTTCCCCTACAGCTAACTCAGAGCCTTCTGTGAGGCCATATCATTTCCCTATTCTTGAAGGAAAATCCCTATGCGCATCCTGGTTGTTGAGGACGAGCAGAAAACCGCCGACTACCTGCAGCAAGGCCTGACCGAAAGCGGTTACGTCGTCGACTGCGCCGCCAGCGGCATCGATGGCTTGCACTTGGCGCGGCAACACAGCTATGAACTGGTGATCCTCGATGTCAATTTGCCCAACACCGATGGTTGGGGCGTGCTCGAGCAATTACGCCGCGATGGCAACCAACGCGTGATGATGCTGACGGCACGCGGTCGCCTGGCCGACAAGATCAAAGGCCTGGACATGGGCGCCGACGATTACCTGGTCAAGCCCTTTGAATTCCCCGAATTACTGGCCCGCGTGCGCACCCTGTTGCGTCGCAGCGAACATATCCCGCTGCCGGAGGTGCTGCGCGTTTCGGACCTGGAGTTGGACCCGCGCCGGCATCGAGCCTACCGCGGCAACCGACGTATCGACCTGACCACCAAGGAGTTCGCGCTGCTGCATGTGTTGATGCGCCAGAGCGGCGAGGTGATGACCCGCACGCAGATCATTTCCCTGGTGTGGGACATGAACTTCGATTGCGACACCAACGTGGTGGAAGTGTCCATCAGCCGTCTGCGCGCCAAGGTCGATGACCAGAGCGAGGTCAAGCTGATCCACACCATACGCGGCGTGGGCTATGTGTTGGAGGCGCGCCAATGAAAACCAGCAGCCTGTCGACGCGCCTGGGGCTGATGGTCAGCCTGATGGGCGCGGGCCTGGTGCTGCTGCTGGCAACTCTGGCCTTCCTGGTGCTCGACCACGAACTGGAAAAAATGGCGCGCAAGAGCCTGGAAAACAAGATGGAGTTGATTCAGCACAGCCTGACCATGAACCTCAACACGCGCGAGATCGCGACTCGCAACCATCCTCTGCCGGACCTGGTAATGGGTCACGATAATTTCTACCTGACCATCGTCGGACCATCGCCGACCGCCGAGGTGTTGCTCAGTATCGGCACCAAAGTTCAGGAACCGCTGATGACCGACTTTACCGCCAGTGAAACCCTGGCCTATCTGACCTGGGCCGACGGGCGCGGCAACCAGCAGCTCGGCGCCTCGCGGCTGATGCGCCTGCGCAGTGGTGAAAATGTGCGAGTGCTGCTGACACGAGACCGTACCGATGATCAAGCGTTGCTCAGTGCCTACCTGCGCTCCACCCTGTTCGTCCTGCCCTTGTTGCTGCTGCTGATCGGCCTGGGCGCCTGGTGGCTGGTGCAACGCGGGCTGGCCCCGTTGAAACAGTTCAGCCATGTCGCGGCCAAGGTCACCACCCAGGACCTGACCCATCGTCTGGCCGTGAACAACCTGCCAAAGGAACTGGCAGAACTGGCGCAGTCCTTCAACGTGATGCTCGACCGGCTGGACGCGGGGGTGCAGCAGCTGTCGCAGTTTTCCGACGATCTTGCCCACGAATTGCGCGCGCCCCTTACCAACCTGATGGGCAAGACCCAAGTGACACTCTCGCGTGCGCGCCCTCCAGAGGACTACAAGGCGGTGTTGGAGTCCAACATCGAAGAATTCGAGCGCCTGGCACGCATCGTCTATGACATGCTTTTTCTGGCTCAGGTAGGCCACCCATCCGCCCGCGCGTCGTTTACCACGGTGTCGCTGGCGCAGGAGGCCGAGCGGGTGATGGAACTGTTCGCCCTGAGCGCCGAAGAAAAACACCTGAGCCTCACCCTGAGCGGGAACGCCCAGGTACAGGGCGACCGCCTGATGATTCAACGTGCACTCTCCAATCTGCTGTCCAACGCCATTCGCCATAGCCCGGAGGGTGGATGCATTCCTCTGCGCGTAGAGGCCTGTGCCAACACCGTATCCCTGTCGGTGAGCAACGCCGGGCCGGGTATAGACGCCCATCACCTGCCGCACGTGTTCGAGCGTTTCTACCGGGCCGACAGCAGCCGTGCGCGTACCGAGGGCGGCACCGGCCTGGGCCTGGCCATCGTGCAGTCGATCATGACCCTGCACCAGGGGCTGGCCGACGTGCACAGCCAGCCCGGTGGTTTTACGCTGTTTCGACTGGTGTTTCCTCGTCCTTGCGGTGCGCCCACTGATACAACGCCGGCAACACCAGCAAGGTCAGCAATGTCGAAGAAATGATCCCGCCGATGACCACCGTGGCCAACGGCCGCTGCACCTCGGCACCGGTGCCGGTGGCCAGGGCCATGGGGATAAACCCAAGAGACGCCACCAGCGCTGTCATCAACACCGGGCGCAGTCGGGTCAGGGCGCCTTCGTTGATCGCCAGCGACAGCGAATGCCCTTCCTCGCGCAGGTTGCGGATGAAGGCGATCATCACCAGCCCGTTGAGCACCGCCACACCGGACAACGCGATAAAGCCCACGCCCGCCGAGATCGACAACGGGATATCGCGCAGCCACAAGGCCATGATTCCGCCGGTCAGCGCGAACGGAATGCCGGTGAACACCAGCAAGCCGTCCTTGATGTTGTTGAACATCATGAACAACAAGCCGAACACCAACAGCAACGCCACTGGCACCACGATGCGCAGGCGCTCGGAGGCTTCCCTCAATTGCTCGAACTGACCACCCCAGTTGGTCCAGTAACCTGCGGGCACTTTCACACCGCTGCTGATCGAGGCCTCGGCTTCTTCCACGAACGAGCCGATATCCCGTCCGCGCACGTTGGCGCTGACGATAACCAGGCGCTTGCCGTTCTCGCGACTGACCTGATTGGGGCCCAGCACCAGATCGAGGCTGGCGACCTGGGACAACGCGATGAAGCCCAACTGCCCCGAAGGGTTGCCCGCCAATGCCGGCACGGGAATCAACAGGCGTGACAGTCCGTCGATATCGGTGCGCAGCGTGTCGGACAAACGCACCACCATGTCAAATCGACGATCACCTTCATACAGCGTACCGGCCTTGCGTCCACCGACCGCAACGGCAATGGTGTCCTGCACATCGCCAGCATTGATACCAAATCGCGCCGCCTTTTCGCGGTCGATATTGATCGTCAGCACGGGCAGGCCGGACGTCTGCTCCACCTTGACCTCCGAGGCGCCGTCAATCCTGCGCAAGGTCTCAGCGATCTCGCTGGCGGTGCTGTTGAGCACCGCCATGTCATCACCAAATACTTTCACCGCCACATCGCTGCGCACCCCTGAGATCAACTCGTTGAAGCGCAGCTGGATAGGTTGCGACAGTTCATACGCGCTGCCCGGCACTATCGCACTGGCGCGCTGGATATCGGCTATCACCTCCTCGCGGGATTTGTTCGGGTCGGGCCATTGCTCCTTCGGTTTGAGCATCAGGTAGCTGTCGGAAATATTCGGCGGCATCGGGTCGGACGCAATCTCAGCCGTGCCCGTACGCGCGAACACTCGCTCGATTTCCGGCACTTGGGCCAGCAAGGTTTTTTCCAGCCGCTGCTGCATCTGCACCGATTGCGTGAGGCTGGTGCCAGGTACGCGCAAGGCCTGCTGGGCGAAGTCGCCTTCACTGAGACTGGGGATGAATTCGCTGCCCATGCGGCTGGCCACCAGCCCCGTGCCGACGATGGTCAGCACGGCCAGGCCGAACACCAGCGGCCGACGCGCCATCACCCAATCCAGTACTGGCGCATACACCCGACGCGCGCTGCGCATCACCAGGTTCTCCTCTTCCTTGACCTTGCCGGTAACAAACAGCGCAATCGCCGCCGGTACGAAGGTCACCGACAGGATCATCGCCCCCAGCAATGCGGTTACCACGGTGAAGGCCATGGGGTGGAACATCTTCCCGGCGACACCGGTAAGCGCAAAGATCGGCAGGTACACCACCATGATGATCAACTGCCCGTAGATCAGCGCCCGCCGCGCCTCCCTGGCGGCGGCGAATACCTCATGCAGGCGCTCGCTGCGGGTCAGCAGACGGCCATGTCGATGTTGCGCATGGGCCAGGCGGCGGATCGAGTTCTCGACGATCACCACCGCGCCATCAACGATGATGCCGAAGTCCAGCGCGCCAAGGCTCATGAGGTTGGCGCTGACTTTGTTGGTGAACATGCCGGTAAAGGTGAACAGCATCGCCAGCGGAATAACCATCGCCGTGATCAGCGCCGCACGGATATTGCCCAGGAACAGGAACAGCACCGCCACCACCAGCAACGCCCCCTCGAAGAGGTTGCGCTTGACCGTAGCAATGGCTTTTTCGACCAGGTTGGTGCGGTCGTAGACGGTAACCGCCACCACCCCTGCAGGCAGCGAACGGTTGACTTCCTCGAGCTTCTTGGCCACGGCCTGGGACACGCTGCGGCTGTTCTCGCCGATCAGCATGAATACCGTGCCCAGCACCGCTTCGCGGCCGTTCTCGGTGGCCGCGCCGGTGCGCAGCTCGCGGCCGATCTCGACCTGCGCCACATTACGCACGCGAATCGGCGTGCCGTCCGCCGAGGTGATGACGATATTGGCAATATCGTCGATCGACGCCACCTGCCCCGGTGCGCGGATCAACAACTGCTCGCCGCTGCGCTCGATATAGCCGGCACCGACGTTGGCATTGTTGCGCTCCAGCGCCGTGACCAGGTCATTCAACGTGAGGTTGTAGGCCGCCAGGCGCTTGGGGTCCGGGGCGATCTGGTATTCCTTGGCGAAGCCGCCAATGGTGTTGATCTCCGCCACGCCCGGCACGTTGCGCAATTGCGGCTTGATGATCCAGTCCTGGATCACGCGCAGGTCCGTCGGCGTGTAGGGCGTGCCATCGTCCTTGCGTGCGCCCTCCCCGGCCTCCACGGTCCACAGGAAAATCTCCCCAAGCCCGGTGGAAATCGGCCCCATGGCGCTCTCGATGCCCTCGGGCAATTGCTCGCGGGCCACTTGCAGGCGCTCGTTGACCAATTGCCGGGCAAAGAACAGATCGGTGCCGTCCTTGAAAATCACCGTCACCTGCGACAACCCCGAACGCGACAACGAACGCGTCTGCTGCAGGCCGGGCAACCCGGCCATGGCGGTTTCGATGGGAAAGGTGATGCGCTGCTCGGTTTCCAGCGGCGAGAACCCCGCCGCCGCCGAGTTGATCTGCACCTGCACGTTGGTGATATCGGGCACGGCGTCGATGGGCAATTTCTGATAGCTGGCGATACCGACACCGGCCATCAGCAGCACCGCCAGCAGCACAATGACGCGCTGCTCGATGGCGAATTGAATAAGGCGCTCAAACATGAAAAATCACTCGCGAAATCAATGGCCGTGCTCAGCCGAACTTTTGCCCAGTTCGGACTTGAGGATAAAACTGCCGACGGTGGCCACCTGCACCCCTGCGTCGAGTCCCTGGCGCACCTCGACGTAGCCGTTTTCACGCATGCCCAGCTCCACGTGGCGGGTGATGAAGCCGCTCGGGGTACGCTCGAATACCGAGGGTTTGTCCTCGACCGTCTGAATCGCCTCCTGCGGCACGGTGACCCTGGCCTGCGCGGTATCGGTGGCCAGTTGCACGCTCACAAACAGGCCCGGACGCCAGGCATCGTCGGGGTTGGGCACGCTGACGCGCACGGTGGCGGTCCGCGTTTGTTCGCCCAGCAGGTTGCCCACGTAGGCCACCGTGCCTTGCACCTGAGTGCCCATTTCCGTGGAGCTGACAATCACCGGCTTGCCGACGCGGACCTTGTTCAGGTCCTTGGGAAATACCCCGAACGTGACCCACACCTGGGACAGGTCCGAAAGGGTGAAGGCGTTGCTGGCCTCGCTGACCACCTCGCCGACCCCCAGGTGTTTTTCCACCACTACCCCGGCGAATGGCGCACGCAGTTCATAGCGATTGCCGCCAGCCGAGCCGGCGCTGCCGCTGAGGGCGGTCATCTTCTGGCGGGCGTTGTTGCGCGCGATTTCGGCCTCTTGCAACGTCTGCCGTGCCAGCAGATAGTCCTGCTCGGCAGAAATTTTGTCCTGCCACAACTGGCGTTCGCGCTGGAAGGTGATGCGCGCCAGTTCGACCCGCCGCTCGCTGGCGGCCAGCTCGCTACGCTGATCGGAAATCTGCTGGCTGGCGATCACCGCCAGCAATTGGCCCTGCTTCACCGATTGGCCCAGGTTGACGCTGACCGACTCCACCACGCCCGGCGCGCGCGGAATAATGTGCGAGGTACGGTCTTCGTCAAAGCGCACTTCGCCCGGCAGCGTCAGCAGCGTGCTGATCGGTCGGGGCTGGGCCTTGGCAAGCTGAATACCGGCGGCCTGGACCTGCTGTTCGGTCAGTTCAAGCTTGCCTTCTTCTTCATCGCCATCGGCAAAGCCGGCCACCGGCCAGGCCAACATCAGCGCGATGGCAAGTGCCACGCGGTGTGGTGTGTTCATGGGTTGCTCCTGAAAAATCAAAACTGGACGAGATCGCCGTATATCCGCTCGAGGCGCACCCAGGCGTCGGTCGCCTGAGCGGTGGCCGTGAGGTATTGGGTGCGGGCGGCAATCAGGGTGCGTTGGGCGTCGAGTACGTCGAGGAAGTTGAACTTGCCCATTTCAAAGCCACGGGTCGCGCTGTCCACGGCGCTCTGCGCGGCGGGAAGGATCTGTTGGTTGAAGGTCTGCACTTCGGTATTGGCGGTTCGCCACAAGGCCAGGGCCTGAAGGGTTTCGGCGCGCAGACGCAGTTCGACGGCGTTGCGCAGGTCGCGCGCCTGATCGGCGCGACGGTTGGCGGCGAGCACGTTGCCCTGGTTGCGGTTGAACAAGGGGATCGGTATCGAGACACCAACAAGGTTTATGCGCTCGCGGGTACTGGCGTCGTACTGGCTACCGATGGACACATCGAGGTCAGGAATACGCTGGGCTTTCTCCAGGTTCACGCTGGCTTCGCCCTGGCGGATGCGCAGTTCGGCCAGTCGCAATTGCGTGGTTTGCTCGACCCGTGCCAGCAGTTGCGCGCAGGGCGGCAGGGACGGCGCGGCTTGTTTTTGCGCGGCGACAGTGTCGAAGTCCGGGGCGGTGCTGCCGGTGCTGGCGGCGAGTCGGCGGTAGGCATCGGTAAGGCCGACCTGCGCGCGGTTCATCTCCAGGCGAATCTCCGACAGTTGCACCTGTGCTCGGGTGGCTTCCACTGGCGACGATTTGCCGGCGCTCACCCGCCCCTTGGCAATTACCAGTCCACGCTCGGCAAGCGCCAGTGAGCGCTGCGCCAAAGCCAGACGCTCCTGAGCACGCAGGGCGCCGTAGTAGCTGTCGATTACATCGGCGCGCAGGCTGTTGCGCTGCTGCTCCAACGTCAGCGCCGCGGCGACCTGGGCCTGGGTGGCCAGGTCAATTCGCGCATCGCGCTTGCCTCCCAGTTCAAGGGTCTGACTGAGTTTGACAGTGGTGGTACGGGCATTGCGACGGGTGTCTTCGGCATCCCAGGAGGCGACCGGGTTGGGGATCAACCCGGCCTGCTGACGGCCGCCCTGGGCGATATCGATTTCCCATTGCGCAGCCGCCAGGTCCGGGTTGTTGGCAAAGGCGGTCCGCAGCGCTGCATCGAGGGTGAGGGTTTGTGCCTGGGCAACGCTTGCGGCCATCCACAACGCCGTCGCCCCCAACAGTGATCTAACGGTAATGTGCATAACGAAAGTTCCACGCCCATGAAGTCGCTGAGGGTTCCCAGCGAGGGCAATGTAGCTATCGCGAGTTATCAGGGTCGTGGAGGCAAAATTACAAATCTGACAGGCAAACGATCAGGCATGCACGTCGTCATGCTCATCGTGATGGAACCCGGCGTTTTCGACCTGCAAGGTGACATGGGAAATATCGAATTGTTCGTGCAGCAATTGCGTCACCAGGCTGAGGATCTGCTGTTCGCTGCCCGATGTCGGCGCCGCCACCAAGTGGGCACTCAGCACATTCTTGCCGCTGGTCAGGGCCCAGATGTGCAGGTCGTGCAAGTCCTCGACGCCGGGCACACGGCGGATGCCCTGCTCGACCTGATCGATATCAATGCCGTGCGGCACGCCCTGCAGCAGCACGTTCATGCTCTCCTTTAGCAGCGTCCAGGTACGCGGCAGCACCCAGAAACCGATGGCCGCCGCCACCACCGAGTCGACCCAGCCCCAGCCGGTGAACATGATCACCAGTGCCGCGATGATCACGCCGATGGACCCAAGCATGTCGCTCCACACTTCCAGGTAGGCACCCTTGACGTTGAGGCTTTCGTCGCTGGCCGAACTGAGCAGGCGCATCGAAACCAGATTGACGATCAGCCCCAGCAGCGCGATCACCAGCATGCCGGTGGACTGGATCTCGGCGGGCGCCCGCAACCGTTGCCAGGCCTCGTAGAGAATGTAGAACGCCACGGCAAACAACAGCAGCGCATTGAATGCCGCCGCGAGAATCTCGAACCGCGCGTAGCCAAAGGTACGCTTGCGGTCGGCCGCGCGCTTGGCGACCTGAATGGCCACCAGTGCAATCGCCAGGGCCAGGGCGTCGGTCATCATGTGTGCAGCGTCGGACAGCAGCGCCAGGCTGCCGGTGACAAAGGCGCCGATGACCTCGGCAATCATGAAGCTGCTGGTCAGGCACAAGGCAATCCATAACTTGCGTTCGTGACCAGCGCGTACCTGGGCATGCTGATGTCCTGCGCTCATTGAATGTCCTCGCGATGTCGGTGCGGCTGATCATAGAGCTATAGGCCAAATCCTCGGCATGGGTTGCAAAATTGTCATCCTGGCGCCAACCGCCCGCAATTTTGATCGCACCAAAAATGCCCATGAGCGCTCTACCGCTGCCTTATCAGGTATGCTTTTTCGAAGAAATATAAAGAAACATATTAATCAAGCCGCTCGCCAAGGAGTCTTGTTTTGGAGTTATCGACTGCCGCGTGGATGTTTCACGACACACGCCTCATGCTCTGCGTCCTGCTGGCCATCGCCAGCATCATCGTGTTGATCAGCGCGACCAGGCTGCCGCCGTTTCTATCGATTCTGATCGGTACGTTCATCGCAGGCGTCGGAGCCGGGCTGCCGCCGGAGGAAGTCGCCAAGGCCTTCAGCAAAGGCGCCGGGGCGATTCTCGGCGAGGCCGGGATCATTATTGCGCTGGGCGCGATGCTCGGCGCGCTGATGGCCGAATCCGGCGCGGCCGACCGTATCGCCACCACCCTGCTCGGGCTGGGCAAAGGCAAGTCACTGCCGTGGGTGATGGCGCTGGTGGCGATGGTGATCGGCTTGCCGCTGTTTTTCGAAGTGGGTCTGGTGATGATGGTGCCGATCATCTTTGTGATGGCCAAGCGGTCGAATCAGCCGTTGCTGAAAATCGCCATTCCAGCCCTGGCCGGCATGACCACCCTGCACGCCCTGATGCCTCCGCATCCGGGGCCGCTGATCGCAGTGGGTGCGCTGCATGCCGACCTGGGCCTGACCATGTTGCTGGGTTTTTGCCTGGCCGTGCCCGCGGTAATACTCGCCGGCCCGATCTATGGCAACTGGCTGTCCAGGCGCCTGCACGTGAATGCCCCGGCCGACATCGGCGCGTTGTTCAGCGCACCGCCCAAGGCGCCGCGCCAACCCAGCTTTGCGGTTTCGTTGCTGATCATTCTGTTGCCAGTGATTCTGATGCTGGGCAGCACGCTGGCCAAAGTCGCCCTGCCGACGGAAAGTACCCTGGGCCTGACGTTGAAGTTCCTCGGCGAACCACTGATCGCCCTCGCCCTGGCGGTGATCGCCGCGGTGATCTGTCTGGGCTGGGCCGCCGGCATGCCGCGCGCCGACGTCGGCAACACCTTGCGCAAAGCCATCGCCCCCATCGCAGTGCTGCTGTTGACCATCGGCGCCGGTGGCGGCCTCAAGCAGACCCTGCTGGACGCGGGCGTCAGCCAGACCATCAGCAAGGTCGCCGAAGGCGCACACATGCCTTATCTGCTGCTGGCGTGGTTGATCGCCGTGGCGCTGCGTCAGGCCACCGGTTCGGCGACGGTCGCGACCACCACCACGGCAGGCATCCTCGCGCCGATGATGGCGGGACTGGCCGCCACACAAAGCTCACTGGTAGCGCTGGCGATTGGCGCAGGCTCGGTGTTCTTCTGTCACGTCAATGACGCTGGCTTCTGGATGGTGCGCGAGTATTTCGGCCTGCAGTTGAAGCAGACCATCTGGGTATGGTCGGTGCTGCAAACGATTGTTTCGGTGGTGGGGCTGGTGGGTACGCTGGTGCTTTGGCACTTTTTGACCTGAGCCTCAACCCGCCAGGGTGTGGCGCTTGCCAAACAACGCCACACTCACCGCCCCCACAGCCCCCATCACCACACCGTAGCCCACGCACACCCAAGGGCTGGTCGGCATCAGCGCGATCAGCAACAGCGGCGTGGTGCTCGCCCACAGCGCATAAGCGATGTTGTAGGTGAAGGAAATCCCCGACACCCGCACCGGCGCCGGAAACAGCCCGACCATCACCGAAGGCACCGCACCCACCACGCCGCAGCACAGGCCGGCCACCGCATACGCCGCGCCGAGCCAAATGCCGCCGTTGATCAGGCTGGTGTACAAAATCGCGATTCCCGCCGGCAGCAACAGGCTGTACACCAGCACCGCACGCCAGGCGCCGATGCGGTCGACCAGCAGGCCGGCCAACACGCAGCCGATGTTCAGGAACACGATGCCCAACGCGCTCAGGGCAAACGTGTGGCCGGGGCTCATGCCGAAGGTTTTCTGCATCATCGTTGGCGTGATGACCACCAGCACCACCACCGCCGAGGTAAGCACGCAGGTGAGGATCATCGCTGGCAGCAACGCGGCGCGGTGGTCGCGCAGTACGCTGCGCAATGGCAGTTCGGCAGCGGCCTGGCGGCGCGCCTGCATGTCGAGGAACACCGGGGTTTCGTTGAGCCAGCGGCGCAGCCACACGCCGATCACACCGAATACGCCGCCAAGCAAAAACGGCAGGCGCCAGGCGTAGTCGAGGATTTCCGCCGGCGTAAAGACCTGCGCCAGCAGCGTCGCGGTGAGCGCGCCGAGCAGGTAGCCGAAGGTCAGGCCGGCCTGTAGAAAGCCCAAGGCATACCCGCGATGAGTGGGCGGCGCGTGTTCGGCAACGAAGGTCCAGGCGCTGGGCACTTCGCCGCCCACGGCAGCGCCTTGCATCACACGCAGCGCCAGCAGGATCAAGGGTGCGAAATAGCCGATCTGTGCATAAGTGGGCATGATCCCGATCAGCAGACAGGGCAAGGCCATCATCAGGATGCTCAGGCTGAACACGCGTTTGCGCCCCAGATGATCGGCAAAATGCGCCATCAGGATGCCGCCCAGCGGGCGCGCAAGATAGCCGGTGACGAAGATACCGAAGCTCTGCAGCAGGCGTAGCCACTCGGGCATTTGCGGCGGGAAGAACAATTGGCTGAGGGTCAGCGCGAAAAACACGAAGATGATGAAATCGTAGATTTCCAGAGCCCCGCCCAGCGCGGCCAGGCCGAGGGTCTTGTAGTCGGAGCGGGTAAATCGCTGCGCCTGTGCAGGAAAGTTGGCAGTCATATGCAAGCTCGGCAGACAGACAAAAATGGCGTGCAGGTTAGGAGCTGAACCGGATCATGGCAATCACGACAGATATATTTGTTTTGCTCATGGATCGATGAAGATAACTGCATTCCCAAATCAATGGCCGTGGAGCAACATGCCGCAAAACTGCCCCCCATAATAAATACAAAAGGAAACACCCATGGCCGATGCCCTTGAAGAAAGTCGCTATGCCCGTTTTGCCCTGCGCTGTTCCAACTTCGCCGAACGCTGGTTTCCGGACTCCTGGGTGTTTGCCGCGCTTGCGGTGATTATCGTCGCCGTGGCGACGCTGGGTATGGGCGCCGCGCCGACCGACGCCGCCAAGGCCTTTGGCGATGGGTTCTGGAGCCTGATTCCGTTCACCATGCAGATGGCCTTCGTGGTAATCGGCGGTTATGTGGTCGCCAGTTCGCCGCCAGCGGTCAAGCTGATCGACCGCCTGGCGCGCATTCCCAAAAACGGCCGCTCCGCCGTGGCCTGGGTGGCCTTGATTTCCATGGTCGCCTCATTGCTCAACTGGGGCCTGTCCCTGGTGTTCGGCGGCTTGCTGGTGCGGGCGTTGGCCCGGCGCACGGATTTACGCATGGACTACCGCGCGGCCGGTGCTGCGGCTTATCTGGGGCTTGGCGCGGTGTGGGCGCTGGGGCTGTCGTCGTCGGCCGCGCAGTTACAGGCCAATCCGGCTAGCTTGCCGCCGTCGATCCTCGCGATCACCGGGATGATCCCGTTCACCGAGACTATCTTTCTGTGGCAATCGGGCGTGATGCTGCTGGCGCTGATCGTGGTGTCGCTGATCATCGCCTACGCCACCGCGCCCGGCCCGAACAGCGCCCGCGATGCCAAGGCCTGTGGGGTCGACCCGGCGTTCAACCTGCCCAAGGTCCAGGCGCCCACCCGCCCCGGCGAATGGCTGGAGCACAGTCCGCTGCTGACCATCCTGTTGGCAATACTGGCGGCCGGTTGGCTGTTCCACGAGTTCTCGACCAAGCCTGCGATCAGTGCGATCTCGGGGCTCAATACCTATAACTTCCTGTTCATCATGGTCGGTGCGCTGTTGCACTGGCGCCCGCGCAGCTTCCTGGACGCGGTGGCCCGCGCCGTGCCGACCACCACCGGCGTGTTGATCCAGTTTCCGCTTTACGGCTCGATCGCCGCGCTGATGACGGTGGTCAAGGGCGGCGACGGCCAGACCCTGGCGCACCATATCTCGCTGTTCTTCACCTCCATCGCCTCCCACGACACCTACGCGCTGTTGATGGGCGTGTATTCGGCGGTGCTGGGCTTCTTTATCCCGTCGGGCGGCGGCAAGTGGATCATTGAAGCGCCTTACGTGATGCAAGTGGCCAATGACCTGCAATATCACCTGGGCTGGGCGGTGCAGATCTACAACGCGGCCGAGGCGCTGCCGAACCTGATCAATCCGTTTTACATGCTGCCGCTGCTGGGGGTGCTGGGCCTGAAGGCACGGGATTTGATCGGCTTTTCGTTTGTGCAATTGCTGGTGCACACGCCGCTGGTGCTGTTTTTGCTGTGGGCGCTGGGGACGACATTGGCGTATTTGCCGCCGGTGATGTCATAGGAGCCGTTATGGGCTGCGAGCGTTCAGCTTCAAGCGTGCGGCTTGAGACCAGGAACCAGCAGCTGCCTTAATTCCGTCACATTGCGTTGCTACCGTCCTGCGAAATATCTTGCAACATCTCGCCAGGGACTTCCGCAATGAGTGACGAGTACGAAGACCGCTCCTCCCCCGATTCCGCGTCAAAACCGGCGATAGATACCAGCCGCCGGCGCTTCCTTGGCGGGGCGGCGGTGCTGGGGGTAGGCGCCACCTTGAGTGCCTGCGGCAATACCAGCGAAGCGCCGGGCAAGCCTGTGGATCGACCGCTCACGCCGCAAGAGTTGGACAAGGCATTGCGTGAACAGGTGAAGACTGTGGTGGTGATCTACGCCGAAAACCGCAGTTTCAATAACCTGTTTGCGGACTTCCCCGGCGTGGAAAAACCGCTGTCTGCACTGTCGGCCGCCCAGACCCGGCAGCTTGATCGCGACGGCAGTGTGCTGAACAGCCTGCCGCCGACCTGGGGCGGCGTGTTGCAGGTCGGTCCGCAAAGCGTGGACGGCGTAACCTATCCCAGCGAAGTGCAATTCCAGGAAAACCTGCCCAACGCGCCCTTCGCCCTCAAAGGTCCCAATGGCGCGGACCTGCCTTTGAGCCTGGTCACTCGCGACCTGTGGCACGTGTTCTACCAGAACCAGATGCAGATAAACGGCGGCAAGAACGACGGTTTCGTCGCCTGGGCCGATTCCGGCGGCCTGGTGATGGGTCATTACGCCCAGAGCCGTTATGCCCTGCGTCTGTGGGACGTGGCCAAGGAGTTCGTGCTCTGCGATAACTTCTTCCAGGGCGCGTTCGGTGGCTCGTTCCTCAACCACCAATACCTGATCAGCGCCACCGCGCCGTTTTATCCGAACGCCGCCCAATCGGTGGCCAAGGCGCAGATCGCCACGCTGCAAAGCGATGACCCTGCCGACCCGCGCCTCAAACCGCTGGACGCTTCCCCGGCCAGCGCCATGACCGGCCCGCCGCAGTTCGGCCCCAGCGCCCTGACCCCGGATGGCTACGGCGTAAACACCCTGGCCCCGCCCTATTGGCCGACCTGGATTCGCGACCCGCAGAACCCGGACTACTCCAAGCCCGACCTGCCCAATGTGCTGGTGCCGCAAACCCACGAACACATTGGCGACAAGCTGTCGAAGAAGAACGTCGACTGGGCCTGGTACGCCGGTGCGTGGCAGGCGACCCTGGATCAGTTCAAGGATTCGGGCGGCATCCCGAAAATCCCGAACTTTCAATACCACCACCAGCCCTTCAACTACTTCAAGCAACAGGGGCCGGAAAATCGCGCCGAGCGCGACAAGCGCCTGCGTGATGGCGGGCTGGGCGATGAGTCCAGCACCAATAAATTCTTCGCCGATGCCGAAGCCGGCAAACTGCCTGCGGTGACCTTCTACAAGCCCCAGGGCAACCTCAACATGCACGCTGGCTATGCGGACGTGGCCTCGGGCGACCGTCATATCGCCCGCGCCTTGAAAGTGCTGCAGGAAAGCCCGCAATGGAAAAACATGGTGGTGGTGGTGACCGTCGATGAAAACGGCGGCTGGTGGGACCATGTGGCGCCGCCCAAGGGCGACCGCTGGGGCCCCGGCACGCGAGTGCCGGCGCTGGTGGTGTCGCCGTTTGCGCGCAAGGGCACGGTCGACCATACGGTGTACGACACGGCCTCGATCCTGCGGCTGATCACGCGGGTATTCCAGCTGGAGACACTGGACGGCCTCAAGCAGCGGGATGATGCAATGAGTGCCCGCGGCCAGACGCCGATGGGGGATCTGACCAACGCATTGCGCCTGGATCTGTAACGCGCTTATCCTGGTCTGCCGCTACTGTGTGCAAGTGGGCTTTCACCCCGCGCAGACGGGCTCTCGCTGACAAGGAATCGACTATGTTTAAACAGACCAGGCTGTCCTGCACCCTGATCGCACTGCTGGCCAGTGCGGTCGTACAGGCCGACATCAACGTACCGCTGGGAAGCACCCAGCGCGTCACTCAACTATTCGCCTTCCCCAATAACTGCAACGTCATCTGCTTCAAGCCGTGGACGCTGGAGCAGACTGCCGAGCACTACCTCAACCAGAGCCTGCAACGTGACGGCTACAGCCGCGCCAAGGTCAGTGTCAAAACCGACGGCGACCAACTGACTGCCACGTTCAGCGGTGTACCGGACACTTACGGCCAGCCCCTGACCCAACTGCTCAACACCGCAGACCTGGCCTATCAGGGCGCCAGCAAGCTTAACAGCGACGGTAAATGGGCCTACAACTGGTACCTGTTCCTGCCGCTGGGCATGGCGCTGGAGAACCGCAAAAGCATCGAGTTGCTGCACTTTCCGCCGGATTATTCGCTGACCCATTTCCAGGACTATCTGGAATCGGCCACCACCGACCGCTGGGCCGCATTGCTGACCGACAATGGCGTGCCGGCCGGCGAAACGCCGGCTTACCAGACCATCATCGACATCGCCC
>Ga0308161_1001726_pt1 | contig 25323 bp, 26 predicted proteins | sample PhyFR2_FD_201034 | JGI IMG/M metagenome (GOLD analysis project Ga0308161, IMG submission 201034) | Phyllosphere microbial communities from UC Gill Tract Community Farm, Albany, California, United States - DLSLF.R2 | ecosystem: Host-associated > Plants > Phyllosphere > Unclassified | place: USA...
GTACTCGACACGCCTCGATTATCGCATGTTCAAAGAGGAAGACAGGGCTGATCAGCGGACTTGGAAGACGCTTCACCTAACTCTCGCTCTCGCCAACAATCTTTGCCCACACCTCGAGGATTTACTCGTCTGCGGTTACACGCTCAACAGTATGCTACCTATCTTCCAGCAGATATCCCAAAAGCTTCACAATGAAGTTATCGCCACGATTAAATCCCTCTTCGTTCGCCTTTCCATCGTCCACTTCAGCCCAATCATCAGTTTCGATCCCTTAGGCCTCCTCTCCTACTGTAGATCGACCCTCGTGCATCTCACTCTCTCGGAATCGGTTCAAGGCGAATCTTACGCCATACAAGCAAGTCCGGAACGTCGAGCGCAGCAACGCAATCTCGCTCTCCCTCTCGTCAACCTCCACAATCTCAGCTCCTTCACGCTCCACGGCAACTCTCACGTCTTTGAGGACCTCCTATCCTTCGTCGACTACCACGAAGACCGCGAACTACGACTTTGGCCTGCCCTTAGTAGAATGGAACTGAACTTCTGGAAGGACGATCCTTTCGATAACAACGCCCGTCGCTTCATCTTGCACTTCTCCTCCACTCTTCAGGACCTCACTCTACGAACCGTCTCTCCCGCCGTCGACGAAGATCAAATTATCCCGCTCTTTGCTCGTCCCTTCCCAAATCTTCGCTCTCTCACTCTTCGACACCTCGTCGGAAGTCTCGCCGTCGATCCCTCCACTCCTTCCGTTCCTCTACCACCTCTCAAAAGTCTCGTCATTGAAGCTCGAGAACCCTCTGGTCTTCCCATCATTCCGCGTCGTCACATCACCCCTCCAAATTTCCGTTCTCCTTCACCCTCCTTCGAACACGCCTGCTCCGATCCGGACTGTACTGGGTGCGAGAAGCATGAGGAGTATACGGCAGTGTATGCTGAGGAGGACGATCTCTATGGGGCTCAAGATGATGGTCTATACATGACAGAGGAATCGATTTTCGACTTTCCCTCCCTTTTCACACCCTTCTTGTCCTCGCTCCGCACCTTCCGATTCAAGACGTCGTTCGAACTCTCGGAGGAGGCCACACTCTTGCTCTCTACCTTTTGTCGAAAGAACGGAATCGATTACTCCCCTCCTCCCTCTTCGTGGTCATCTTTCGAAAATATCCGCCTCCTCGGCAAATTCAACCCGAAAACACAGTTCAAAATAGGCAAGACCATGATGAGAGGGCGAGCCAGGATCGCAGCCACTCTCGATTCGGTCGGGGTCAGCGAGGAGGACGTGAGAGTGCATCGTGCCGAAGAACTCAAGAAAGCCCTCTCGTTCGCGCAAGGACTCGTTGATCGCGTTACTCTGGAGGAGGATTGCAAGGAGGCAGATTACCTTGCGTGCGCACTGAGGGATATTTACCCGAGGATGCAGAGAGAGGGAGTAATTTGAGAATAGTAGTAGTAGATCCACCTTCGTTTCATTCATTCATACCCGTACTCTATCGATTCATCTGTCTCATTCATTCCTTGTAGATCCTGTATCATTGAACTTTATCAGTATACGAATGTCTTACCTGAGGAGATTATGAAGCGCGAGCTCACCTTTGGAGAGAACCAAAACAATCTCTTTCGTCGTTTCCTCAAAGTCTCCCGCTAAGCTAATCCTCCTGAAAGTCCTGCAGAAGCTTGAGCGGTCTTAACGCTTCGACTAATTGATCCATCCCTGACTGATCTCTTGTATTGAGTAATTGTTCGTTGTACCGCGCTCCGAATCGAATCACCTCCTCAATCGGCCCGTGTCTCCTTCTGATATACTCCAGATCCTCCACATACTCTGACGTCTCTGATAGCGTATCCAACTCCGCTCTGTAGGCTAGCATCGGGTTGAATCCTCGTCGGTCGAAGTAGGTGCGCAAATTCGGAATCTCGGCGAGTTTCGAGGCGTGCTGGTGGGAGAGGATGGGATGTTCGGGATCACGAGGCGAGAACGTGAGAGAGACCAGCTTCGGTAGCTTCTGGACACGTCCAGGCACGAACGAGGCCAGCGTTGATGTGTAGGGAGGACTGGATCGGAGGATGAGATGTCGGAGCGATGGCGTGAGCTCGGCAGGGGATGCTCCGTAAGCTTCCGAGGTGTCAGTAACGGTTAAGCTGGTAAGGTGAGGCATGGGTTGAGAGAGGATCGGCGGGCCGGTCTCTTGTCTGAAGTCATCGTCGGTTTCCACCTCCAAGATTGCGAGCAAATTAGCGAACGAGGAGATAAACCGCACGTAAGGGTCTGCGAGATTGTCGACTTCTAGCTTGAGGTGGCGCAGTCTCCGTTTCGGGTTCTCGGACACCTCCAGAAGAGTGACAAAGGTTGGCGTTCGGATCACGGAGAAACTGCTCAAAGTTGTAAATCGTTGCAGCTCGATTTCGAGGAGACTGAATACCGAGTCCGTCAGCTCCTCCGTTGTGAAGGAGAGGTCCTCGAGGACGAGAGACGAAAGATGGGGGTTTGCGAGGGAGAGGATCGGGTGCCACTGGTAGAAGCTATCGATCGATTTGACGGTGAGATGTTTGATGCGAGCAAGTAAGGTACGAAGTGCCACTGATGTATCGCTGTCATCTTGTAGAGCGGCTTGAGTATTTCTGTAGGATGCGACAGCGAAAGGTGGGTTTCGCGCCGGTATTGATATTGACGGAATACAGCACAGAACAGCTGTATCAGCTCAGTCGCATGTCAGAGAAGAATACAAGGAAGGTATCGTGTACGTACCGAGAACAGAAACGGAGCAGCTAACGACCTTATCCTTTCGCAAGTGAGCGACAACGGGTCGAGACTTCTTCCATATTCACTCGAGATTTCATCAAGATGCTCTCCTAGTTCCGTGTTCCTCAGTCGATCCAAACGTTGTTCCGTGACTTTGTCTTGTATATCGCAAAGTTCGACAATTCTCCCTAAAAGTTCGTTCGGCAGCTTGAGTATCGACCACGAGGGCTTGTCCAGATCCATCTAAAGAGTTTCACGTTAACCTCCTCGAGTTTCTAGAGTATAAGGAGCGAAAGTACTCACTTGGAAGATGAGTTTGGTGAGGAAAGGTTATTCAGCGAATTGAGAGAGAGAAGTTGCCGGTACACTTGCGAGGCCGTTCTGTTCGCTTCAAGTACCGCTAGAAGCTATCTTGAGTCGGCTAGAGAGGTTGAAGGATATTGTAGGAGACGAAGAAAAAGAGTCTCGCTTTTCTCCCTCGACCTCACCTCTAGCACCTCAGAATACGCTTCAAACACAGCTCATCGCGATCATGGCAAGTCATGCAGCATTCTCCGGCGTTCAAGCTCGACATGAAGTTCCTTTGTCGCCAGAAAAGTCTTTTCTCGACCTTTGTCCTCTTTCACATCAGTTCGCAACGGAAGATGTCACGCTGAGAGGACGAGCCAGATCGCAACGACGCTGCAATCCGTCCGAGCCGAGAAGAGGAGTTCAGGTTGCTTGGTTGGAGGAGCTCATGAAAGCCCTCTCGTCCGAGCAAGAACTCGTTAATCGCATTGAGTTGGAGGGGGATATGCTGGAGGCGGACTATCTGACCCGCGTGTTGAAGGAGCTCTACCCGACGATGTGAAGCGAGGGAGTGCTTTGAGAATGGTAGATCAAATTTCGTTTCATTTATTCGTACTATGTTCCTTTTCGTACTATCTGTCTTTCGATTGTATGTTGTAGCTAGATGATCTGTATTATCGAGCTTCGTCAGTATACCATCCTCTGACTTGACGAGAGAAGAAAGCGAGCTCACCGTCAAACCGAGCAAAAACCTTTCCTTCTTCTTCTTCAACAAAGCTAATCGTCTTCCTGAAAGTCTTGCAACATCTTAAGAGGTCTCAATGCCTCGACCAGTCGATCCATTCCTACAGTATCTCCCGTCTCGACAAGTTGCTCTTGATACTTCGTTCCGAAATCGAGAACTTCCTTCACTTCTTCCTTCCTCCTTCCGATGTACTCTTTCACGGGAGTCTGCTCGACGGACTCGCCGCGCTCGAGGATTTCCTCCCCTCCGGCGAGCAAGAGATCTTGTGGGGTCGTAAAGTGCAGTTTGATCTTGGTCTCGCTCAGTGCTTGCGCGAGTACTTCGCGAGGCCGGCGAGGCATACGTTCCTTGGCAGTGACTCCGATACTCAATGACTGTAGTCGAGGCATGCGCGACAAATGAGCTGGGAGGGAAGCCACGACGCTAGGGAAGAGTGATGCCGAAGTGCTGATGGTGAGCGATAGGAGGGATGGTGTCCAGGCAGGGTCTGTAGCCATGTAGAGCTTGCTTGATTCTCCAACCTTGACAGACTTGAGACGCGGGAAAGGACCTGTGAGGAGAGGAGGTGCGGTCGTCGAATTCGAGTGATCGTAGTCCGTATCGTAAGACAGGAGCTCGAGAGTAGGAGAACAGCAAGCGATGAGCTCAAGATGGGCAGGATGGAAGTCGAGATGGTACAGGGTGAGCGAACGAAGGGGCCAGATGGCAGTCTGCGGAATTGGAAAGACTTCGAAGATATTGTTCGAATCCTGGATTGTCATCCGTTCGAGATTGCTGAAGCGAGTGAGACTATTCTGGAGGTGTCTGGCGTCCAGCGTATCCTTCGCGACGTCTTCACCACAGGTGGAGAGTCTCAGAGAGGTCAATCGCTCGTTGGTTCTCGAGAGTATGGTGGCTACTTGACGTCCTCGAGTCCGAGCTGAGTGATGCGATTAAGGACAAGGCGGAACGCGAAGGAGGTGTCGCTATCTTCCGCCAAGGACTGCTCGAAGTCGAGGCCGTTGTCAGACTCGAGGAACAGGCGGTCGAGATGATTTGAATTGATCTTGAGCGATTCAAGAGAAGGAAGGGTGGATACAGCGACTAGGAAGTCAGCGTACTCTTCGGACGTGCCGAGCAGTTCATCTGTAGATTGGAGTTCGAGTCGGCGGAGATGAGGGGACAGTGAGATGGCGATTCGACGACGAAATTCCCGTTTGATGCCGGATATAGCGGTGACATACTAGTAGTAGGATGATGATCAAGCATAGCTTCTCAAAGTAAAGAGAACAGACGAACGCACCGAGAACAGATGGGGACAACAGAGAGCTCGTACTCTCTTGCAGGTTAACGAGAAGTTGGCGAGACTTCCGCCTTTCGTTTCCCACGGTGAGATGATACCACTATCTACATCTCTAGCAACTAAGGCGCTCATACGACTGCGATTTTGTCTGTCCTGTCGATAGCAGCAGGAAACAATTTTAACGAGAAGTTCAGTTGGGAGTTCGGGTAGCGACCAGGAAGGCTTGTCGTCCATTCTGTGGATCTAACTTGTTAGCTGAAGCCCTCAAAGTAGCTAAGAGGAAGCTCACGCGTTGAGATCGATTAGAAGATGAAATTGGAGAAGTCCTTCGAGCTGACAAGGAGAGCGCAGTTGATCCGTGAAGTGATACGTAGAATCGAGATCTTGTATCGGCGAAACTTGCAAGCGATTTGAGCAGAGTCAAGGTGAGTGGTCTGTGACAAGAAGCGAATTCGCAGATTCGCGGAATTTCGCAACTCGATAGGAAGTCATCTCCTCCCGTTTGAGCTATTTCTGATACACGATAGTCCTGAGGCGGGGGACCAGGTTGCTGAAGAGACTCTTGAAGCTTACGAACCAGAATCTCTCGCTTCGTTCGTCAAGCTATGCGAAAGAAGTCAATCTCCCCTCGAACGGCTTGACGTTAGACGAGAAAGGGGGTAAATGAACAGCATGTACTACGAACGATTGTAAATAAAAACGAAACGAAGAGACGATTGAGGGGGGAATAAGTACTAAAGAAGGGGGAAGTCAATCCACCCGACGAGGGGATCAATGCTACAAGAGAGACGGAGCAACGGAGAGAGAGAGACTGTACAAGAAGGATAAGACGATGAGGAGGCAAGAGAGATCAACCCTCTTCCTCGGGGATTTTGAAAGTCGAGGCGAACATCGCTTCATCTGCGAGGTGAGTTGCGACTGTGTCGTAGACGTGGAGGAGAAGGTGAGGGAAGCGAGCAGTGAAGTAAGAGAGGAAACCTCCTGGTAAATCGCCAAGATTCTTGCGAACAGGTTCGGGAAGATCTTGATAGTGATGTTTCTGCAAGTCGTCGAGCGCTTTCAGTGACCAGAAAGCCTCTCAGAGTCTGTCAGAGTAGACTCACCTTATTTCGCAAGACTCGAAGCAAATCTCGTAAACTTCCTCCATCGTACTTTCGATACTTGCCGAGATTGTCGAGCAAAGTACGATCGAGCGCTTTCGTCCAGTCGTCTCCGAGAATCTCGCATGACTTGCGTTCGAGAGTGATCAGTGTCGGTGTAGGTGGATCCCGCTCCATGATTTCGAATCGATCGGAAGCGTCGCAGATGAAGAGGAGTCGTTTTTGAGCGTTCCAGAAGAAAGGGTGAAGGAGAACAGCTTCGGCGGTAGGTCTGTTGACAAGCAGCAAGCGTGTTAGTGTATGTTGAGATGCAGGTCCAAGGTTGACTTACCTTTCTCGAGGATCGCTCGCGACCATTCGAAGAATCAGATCTTGAACCTCGACCGCTTCTTCTCCGAGACCATCTAACCGTTCCAAGCTCGCCTTGCCCTGCAAGATGTTCATCTCCCTCTCGTATCGTCCACCGAACGGGTGTTCTCCCTTTGTCAAGACGTAGTAGAAGATGCAACCGAGCGAGAAGATATCGATTGATCGGGTCAATCTCATGCTTGGATCTGTCGAGGTGCCATTCGAGCTGGCAGAGAGCGTATTTGTCGATCCTCCTGAGCCAACGCTCATCGAAGGAGTCATCGCACCGTTGTTCGCCGTTTCATTCGGATCGACCAATCCTCTCAGAACTTCCGGTGCTCGGTAACCGAACGAACCAGCTGCGTGATTGACCGTTTGCTGGAAAGAGGATTCGTCGACATCGAGCTTCTTGCAAAGTCCAAAGTCGGAAATGAGCATTCGAAGTCCTCCTCCACGTTTCGCAGTCGAGACGAGAATATTTTGGGGCTTGATATCTCGATGAACTATTTTGAGGTTGTGGAGATGCCGCAGACCTGACGCGATCTGTTTCAGAGCCTTTTTCGGATCGAGTTGAGGAACGAGGTCGGAGAAGGAAGAGGGTTGATCGATAAGGTCGTAGAGAGAAGCTGGACAAAGTTCGAGGGCGATGTAGAGGAAGGTGTCGCGCTGTTCTTTGCAGAAGTAGCGGATGACGTGAGGGTGATCGTCGGATTCTTGTAGTAGGTTGACTTCGTGAGTAGCGATAGTAACGAAATCTTTCAAGAGTCGTTTGACGGCGACAGCTCGACCTTGGAATTCTCCTCGCAAGACGACGGTACCATGAGATCCATAACCTGAACGAGTAGAGAGTGAGTCAGTACATGGATACTTCGAGTTGAGAACGGGAGAACTTACCGAGAATTGTCTCGCTCACTGACAAGCCTCCAACCATTTGCGGATCCACGATCGCAGTACCTTCCTTCTCGCCTATCGCGAGCTCCTCCAAATCCTTCTCACCATTTGGCAAATCATCATCGAGGCTGCCCTCCTTTGACATAGCTTGACCAGCCTTCTTCTTCCCCTTTCCTCCTCGTCTTCTTCGATTCTTTTTCCGTGGTATCGATGGATCCGCGAGGGCTTGTGAGTCGCTGTCACCGTCGTCGTCTACAGTAGAGACCAGCGTCGAGGCGTTCGGTAAAGGAGGTGAATCGTCGAGACGAGGAGAGGAAGTTGCGGAGGGAGAAGGGGTTGATTCGCTCGATAGAGGTAGAGAGGGGAGAAGCGAGGACGGCACAGGGTCGGTTGGTAGAGCAGGGAGATTAGTGGAGACTAGAGATTGACGAGGTTCGTCGGTGAATGCGGAAGGAGGAAGTGGAGGTAGAGCTTTCAAAGGCGAAACTGAGGGGACTGGAGCGGGAAGGGTGAGGGAAGATGAGCGAGTGCGTTGACGCAGTCTCGGTGGAGAAGCGGGAGTGAAGGTGAGAGATGTGGGAGTAGGCGGAGTCGAAGGTGAACGGCGGCGAAAACCGTTGAATGCAGAAGTGTCGATTTGACTCGAAAGCGAGGAGGATGAGAACGATTTCTTCGGGGGGAGGACGGGCTCTTTCTCATCAGTCGCATCGCTTGCAGGAGTTGAGACAGCTTGTTGTCCAGCCTTCCTCCTTCGCCGCCTTCGATTGCGGCTCCCTTCTTCTTTGACATTCGCCTTTCCAAACCCAAAGATTGAACCTTTCCCTTTCGTCCAGAACCAGGCAGCGAGCGCGAGGATGAGGAGACCTAGAGTCATCTTGCTCGTTTGACGATGTTCTCCGAGTTCGCGAACCACCGAAGATTTCATGCTGGCGAGAAGAGTCGACGAGCCTGGGTAGTGAGGAGAACGACGACTGGGAGACGGGTCGACAGTCGGCAACGCTTCGTTCGATGGTGATCCAGGCCCAGCTTCGATGAGAAGCGGTTCGGAAGTAGAAGGAGCCGGGTCGATAGTCGAGTCGAGGTGAATGGGCGAAGGAGGAGGAGGGTTTCGAAGACGGTGACGACCGATCAAGTCACGGCGGTCGAGAGGCGAGCGCTTGAGCGGTTCTTCGACTGTGTCTTCGCTCGGATAATCTGCATAGGACCCTTCCTTCATTCCTAAATCGAGACCATCATCGAGTTCCGCCGCGACTTCCGCCAATCTTGCAAACGGTACAAGCGGGAACCTATCCCTGCTCATCGCGAACAGTTCTCCTCGTGCATTCTGATCGATCAGAGGGTTGACTTGGCCAATGAAAGTCGCAGCGGGTTCTTGTTGGAGTAGAGTGAAATCGAGAGGTAAATCGGCGACGAGGAGAGGGTGAGGTTGTTCGAACATGACAGGATGGATCTCTTCGTCTCCACCTAGCGAGGTAGATGTTGTCGGAATCGCTATGTCGAAGATACCGACGACAGGTGCCTCGAAATCGATACTCCAGTGAACTCCGGGTCGACCAGCTCTGAAGCAGACGAGAGATCCGTCGTGCATCGGTTGAAGGTAGAGTGAGTCCGGAGTCTGCGACCAAGTTGCCTGAGTTGGGAAGTTAGGGGACGAAGTCGAAGGTGGAGAAGGGAAAGTCGAAGAGGAATAAGTCGTGTAGGAAAGGGTTTGGAGGGGAGCCGACGAGTGTGAGGAATAGATCGAAAGGTGGTACTCTGTCGCATCGGCAGTGAGTATTTTGGTGTATTGCGAAAGGGAGAAAGAGGTGCTCACCAGTTCGCGCCATGTAGAGCAAATCTTCTGGTCTCTTTGCGATATCCTCATCACAATCCTCATCGTCCCTCTCTTTCTTCGATCCTCCTACTAGTTCGTCCCCTTCGTCCCATTCACACCATCCCGCATTACTTCCGAACACTCCGACCAATCGTCCCGTTTTTATATCGACTCCGACAAATTTCGTATGTTTGCTAGCTGAGAACATTCGAGAGTTGTCGCCTGGGAAGCGGAAGGGGGACAGGTTGACGAGTTCAGCCATTGAAAGAGGAAGTTTGTCGAGTCCACCATTCGACCTCGAGAAGACGTAAATGTCTCCATCTCCAGAAGGTTCGATAATGTAAGTTTCATCTTCTGGTTCCCCTCCTTCTCCCTCGTTATCTTCCTCGACTGGTGACAACCCAGTCTCGTTCGTGCGGCCACTGTTGACAGACGACGTAGCTTTGCGACGACTGGAACTCTTGACGAGCGGTCCACCGATTGAATCCCCAGCACGAGACCTCTTCGACCTCTCCTCCTTTGATCCTCTACCCTTTCCACCGAGCGCTACTCCTCCATCATCATGTAACGTCCATACCCATTGTCCAGTGTCCCTTCTCAATGCATGTACTTGACCATCTACCGTGACTGCGAGAACAAGAGGAGAAAGCGAGAAAGAGGTTTCCTCTTCGCTAGTCTCCCTTTGACTCGGTTGTTCTGGTGCGACTGGTTTACTTGGTGGAGAGTTGAACTTGAACTGCCTGATTGAATCTGGAAGTGGAGTGCGAGTTGTCGAGGAGGGGGAGGATTGAGAGTTCCTTTCAAGGTGAGGAGGTAGGAGCCTAGGTTCTGAAGGACCTCTCGTAGCTAGTTCGGCTACTCGAGGTTGTTGTCCTGATACCTTTCCGAAGAACTGGATTAAGAGGAGGCCGAGTACGAGGGGAAACCTTTTCCTCGATGAGCCTGAGAGGAGAGTAGAAGATAATAACCGATTGAACGGGACCGTTGATTGTGTTGCCATCAGAGGGCGGTGATAGAGAGTAGCTTGATCTCCCTCAATGTGTTTGCTTTGTCGGTGATGAGTAAAGGAGCGAAGAGGGAGAATGGGGAAGAATTCGATTGTTCGCAATTTTTATCGTAACTCCGGCGAGCTATCCTTCCTCTATTCCGTAGCTGTAGCTAAGTTCGTCGTAATAATCGAGGTGAGAGGAGCTCATCATCTCAAAAACGAGAATTCCCTTTGAAACCGCGGACTTTTCTCGTTTTGTCTCTCTCACTGCTAGCTTCGTTGCGGTTACGCTATTCGATACACTTCCTCGTCTTTTTGCTAAAGTGGCAGAAAAAGTCAACCCCTGAAAATTCGCTGGTCGAAAAAGTCCGTCACCTTTCCTTGACGATCCTCCCCTCTCTCTCTCCTTCTTTCTTACCTTTCACTTCAAACGCAAGAGAACTCTACAATGGGAAAAGAAAACGTTGTCACTGCCTACCCTAACTTCGCTCCTACCAAGTTCACTCAGGTTAGTCCCCATTCTCTCGTTCAACAATTCTCGAATCTACCTCTGATGTCAACTTTCGCTACATTTCTAGGATGGACTCGGAAAAGATAATGGGAAAGACGGTATGCCCGTACCAGCTGAACACACTAAGGTCGAGCGATGGCACCGGTGAGCTTGTTCGATTCTCGTCTTGCGAAACTCAGGAATTGACAATTTCGACCTTTTCCCTTGTTTTCCTTCACCTATTCCGCTCTGTTCCTCTTCGACTACATCTACTCGTCATCCAGTGGAGAGCCTCGTCTCGAGGAATACAAGGGTTGTGGGAAACTCCAGGGAAAGGCTTGTCTCGTTACAGTATGCTTATTTTCGAGATTGTCCCTAACTGAAGGTCTACTAATCTTACTGAGGGAATGACAGGGTGCCGATTCAGGAATTGGACGTTCAGTAGCCGTGTTCTTTGCTCGCGAAGGTGCCGACGTTACTGTCGCTTACGTCAAGGAGGAAGAAGAAGAGTGAGTTTCGTTCGTTTGTCGTTTCGTTGTCCTCATCCTCTTCCTTCCGAAAACAGCGCTCAAGTCACGAAACGTCTCATCGAAGAAGCTGGACAAAAGTGCAACTTGGTTCCCGGCGATCTTCGTACTCAAGACGAACGCAAGAGGTTGATCAAAGCACACATCGATGCTTTCGGTAGTCTCGATGTTCTCGTCAACAACGCTTCAAAACAGATTCAGTGCAAAGACTTGAAGGACATCGACATGGACAATGTCAACGATACTTTCCAGGCCAACAGTATGTTTGATTCTCGAAATTTCGCTTCGAGATTGAGCTGACACTGGCCATGTTTCTCACTTCGTAGTCATTCAGTATATTGGAGCTACGAAGGAGGCTCTCCCATACCTCAAACGAGGAGACGTGAGTGTCTTTTTTTTCGTTCTTCTTTGCGAAGCTTTCTGACAGCTTTTCCTCTTCTCCTCACAGTGCGTCATCATGACTACCAGTGTCACAGCTTACAAAGGGGATGTCTATCTTCCTCTCAACGCTTCGATCGAAGCGGGCGAGACCTTGTGCCCGTTTGTCGTCGCTTCCTCGGCTTTTCGCTAACATTCGGTTCTGTCTGGTCTACAGATCTGCTGGAATGGTGGATTACTCTGCTACCAAAGGTGCCATGAACGCCTTCATTCGCTCCCTCGCTCTCCAGCAAGTCTCGAACGGTATTCGTGTTTGCGGAGTTGGTAAGTTTGGAAATTTCTTTTTCTTTCTTTTTCGCTCTCAAACTGACTTTCCCCCTCTTTCCTTAACCGCAAGCCCCCGGCCCAGTCTACACACCACTTCAACCTGCGTCTCGCTCAGCAGAGCAGATGCAGGATTGGGGGGTTGATTCGATCCCTTTACATGGGAGAGTTGGCCAAGTGCGTCTTCCTCAGCGTCTCTGTTGTATCTGGATATTGCGACTGACTCGACGCTTACGAAATGATCAGCCCGCTGAACTTGGCGAAAGTTACGTCTACCTCGCAACTTCAAACCTTTCGACCGGCACTATCGTTCACCCCAACTCGTTCGTACTCATCTTTGATCTTTGTCGCCTTCGAGACTGACTCAGTTTCCTCCATGGCAGCGGTCAATACTTCGTCGCATAATCTCGAAATCGTTCGAAATCGTTCGAAAGTCGTCTTGTTACCCTGTACATAGATACTCGCTCTCTCCTTGGTCGTTCGTCGAGCTAGTTGTAGTCAATCAGTTCAGTCTCGCAAAGAAACGAAGAAACCGCTTGCGGTCTCACGAAAAGAGCCTCGACGCGAAAAAGAGAGAGGAACGAGAAGCTCAATCCCAAGTCGGCCAAAGCTCCCTAATTGACACAGCTCTTGCCCTTACAGACGATCGAGCTTGGTTGACAGAGAACGTGATCTCGTATCTGAGAGAGTGTCGAGAACGAAGGAGGGCAATGTTGGGCAAAACCTGGCGAACTCTGCATTTTAGTTCGGCACTGTCAAGCTCGACTGCGCTTCCCTCCTCAGTACGCTCTGATTAAATGAAGAGAACGCTCAGCAGAGAGACAGAGCTTACGCATCCGAAGTCGTCAACCTCATCGAGTTTGAGCTTTTTCGTTTTTCGTCGACTTCGAACCTTCCCCTTCGGAGAACGCTGAGTTTCGCAGCGCTGTCTGTCGAAGTGAAGTCGAGTGCGGCCAATCGTCTTCAATAGCGCTGAAAAGAACGTGACGAGAATCACAGAAAAGTCTGAATCGAAGAATGCGTTCGTCGATTCTCATTTCGAATATTTGCACCTTTTGCCTCAGCTCGCAGCCTTTACTCAAGCAGATACAGCAAGCTCAAGCAAGTCTCTCTGATTCGAGAAGACTGTGAAAGGTTACTACAGGCGATTTGATCATTTCGACGAATTTGTGAACGATTACGAATGAACCGACAGAAACCTTTAACGCTGATAGAGAACTACAAATGCAAAGGACGTGCGGACGAGTGTATAGAGAGAGATATGTACAAACAAACGACCGCTAGTTACCCTAATCCTCACTGATCCGCTTGATCTTTCCGAGTTCCTTTAGCGCATCCATCAGCCTATTCGCCTCAGATGTCGTCCCTGTTCCGTCCTGATTCCTACTGTCGCGTCTCATATTCGCAATCTCTGCCAATCCCCATTCCAGCAGCGCTTCCGATTCGTCGAGACAGAATTGTCGTTGTTGGGTTTCGCTGTACGTCGATTTCTCAAGTTTGTGATCGAGTGAGTAAGGTGAAACGATCGTCCCGTACTCCTCTTCCTCCCAGATGTCCGGTCGGAACTCGATTCGAAGGTCTGGGCGGCTATCAGGGGTAAGCTGCTCAGGTTTGGCCTGAGTCACAAACCCTGGGAGGGATTTGGAGGCAGTTTCGTCGAATTCGACCTTGTCGAGTTGAGGGAAGATGTCGGTCGAAGAGAGGGGTTCAAGAAGTCTGACCATGTCGGAACGATCGAAATTGATCAACTCGTCATCCCAGTTCTCCGAGTGTACGTCAAAGTCGAACAGGATGTTGCGAAGTTTCGGAGCCGACGCGAAGGATTCCAAAGTTTGCGAGATCCCACTTGAGAGTTTGCCCTCGTACGTGATGCCGACGATGATGAAGAGGAAGGTGAGATTTGGGAGAGAGATGGTCGAAGGCATAGGTTGGTGATGAACGTTGTCCTTGTCGAATACGAGTTCGAGACGCTCGAGAGATTGGAGGCCTCCTAGGAATCGAGCCATCTCCTCTTCGTAGCCCAAGCAAGTGACTTTGAGCCGCTTGAGAGTTTTGGTGAAGGTGAACTCGTGTTCGCAAAAGCTTTCATCCATCCAAGGTCCGAATCCGATGGCGAGTTCCTCAAGGTGAGCGAATCGGTCCAGCGCTACAATGAATTCGGGTTGCGAGATCTCCAGTTGGTGCCTCAGTCCGTTATTGCTGGTTGTTCCGAAATTCAATGCCTTGATCTTCGACGGTTCGAGGAGGTCGAAAAGAGCGATGAGTTGGTCGATGTGTCGTGCGGTCCCCATCGAAAAGCTCGACAACCGAGGGAGAAGGATGCGCAGTGCTTCGAGAGCCGATTGGATGGTTTCCGTCGACGTCTTCTCGCGAGATTGTTGTTTCTCGTGCCACCCCCGGTTCGAAGAATAGACGAGCTCCTCCTCCAGCTCCGAGTCGTCGTCCTCGTCATCCAAAGATTCGCTATCCTCCTCACTTGACGAGTCTTCATCACTCGTCGGATCTTCCGAATCCGTACCATTGCTACGGTCCCGTCCTCCTCGTACGAAAGGTTTCGAAGTGGGTGGAGATCGGAGGAGTTCTGTAGTTCCGTTACCGCTCTGAGGGAAGATATCGTCGAGATGTTCCCAGTTGTTGTTGATGTCGAGCTTTTCGAGATTGGGAAAGACGGCGAGTCGAGGCAGAAATTGGTAGATAATGTCGCTCTCCGCTAACGTAACGGTCTTGACGTATTGACGAGGATCCAGCGAAAGCGAGATCGCCTTTGGAAGACGAGACAAAGTGGACCTGGCGAACTTGTGCTAGAGACAGCGCTACAATGTCAGTGCAGTTTTGCGAAAAAGGCGAAACGGGAGAAACCGAAGTTTACCTCAAAGATCGTCGACATGCACATGACTCGGATCGGTTTCGAGACCTGGCTCAGCAGGGTGACGCCTCTACCATAAGCGGTCGTCGAGTCCCGAAAGGTGAGGAGATAGTTTGACATTTCCTCAAACCTCTCTTGGAACGACACATCCTGACGCTTGATGAATCGAAGGATGCGGATTCCTAGCTCGAGGGGTAGATCTTGTAGCGATGGTGCCATTCCCGACGCGTTCTGGCGTTCTCGTATTGTGAAAGTGAAGAGTAGGTCTTCAAGAGGTGAAAGATTCGAAAGTAGTCGGCTTGTTTCATCTCCGACTTGATCTTACGATTCACCAATAGCTCGTTAGGATGCAAGTAGCACCAGATCAATCGAACAAGCGACCACTCGAAGCTCCCCAAGCAGTAGGAGGAGAAGCTTCCACCTCATTCTCGGATCCAAACAAACGACCTCGAACAGAACCAACTCCTGCACCAGAAAACGAGGATAGCAAACAAACTACTATCAAGGATCAGCAACAAGGAGGATTACTCGCGAATGACGAACCTGCAACCGTAGCTAAACGCCTAACCACCGCCAGACGCTACCTCGCTACTCAAACCCACCCAGTCATTATCCCTTCCTACTCTACCTGGTTCAGTCTCGCTACTCTACACACCATCGAGAGGAGGTCCCTTCCAGAATTCTTTAACGGAAAGAATCGTTCGAAAACTCCCTCCATCTACAAGGATTACAGGGATTTCATGATCCATACCTACCGACTCAACCCTTCAGAGTACTTGACAGTCACGGCATGTAGGAGAAATTTGGCGGGAGACGTTTGTGCGATTATGAGGGTTCACGCTTTCCTCGAGCAATGGGGATTGATCAACTACCAAGTGAGTTCCTTGCACTGTCACTCGAAGCCCACTGAGCTAATGGGATGAGATATTGCCGTAGATCGACGCCGACAGTCGACCTTCATCCCTCGGCCCTCCCTTCACTGGTCACTTCCGAATTCTCGTCGATTCTCCTCGAGGTCTCGCTCCTCTCCATCCTGGCACGAAACCCTCTTCGAACCCTTCCACCGCCCTTCGTACCGATCTCATGAAGACTGACCCTTCTCGCCCTTCCGCTCCCGACGTTCGCCTCTCTTCCGAAACTGCCGCTTCCCTCGCCCAACAAGCTGCCGCATCCTCTTCTTCCGATTCTTCTGCTCCTACCGTTCCCGAACCGAAACCTTGTTACACTTGCGGCACGACCACCACTTCCATCCGATACACTTCCCTCCAATCTCACGGCTCGATCGCTCTCTGTCCCGCTTGTTACTCTGAAGGCCGATTCCCTTCTTCCCTCCACTCTGGCGACTTTGTCCGAATCGATACGGGAGACGCCTACTCTCATTCAGACGCCAATTCATGGAGTGATCAAGAGACGTTATTACTACTCGAAGGACTCGAGATGTTTTCGGAAGATTGGGAACAAATCTCGAATCATGTCGGAACGAGGACGAAGGAACAATGTATCGTCAAGTTCTTGAAGTTACCTATCGAGGATAGGTTCTTGGAGGGTGCAGCAGCGGGAGGAAGCGATGTCGGACCTTTGAAATACTTGAAAGCGTTGGGAGACAAGGAGGACAATCCGGTCATGAGCGTCGTTGCGTTCTTGGCAAGTGCGGTGGATCCGGAGGTGGCGGCGAAGGCGGCGGGAGATGCGATTGAACAGTTGGAGAAGTCATTGAGAAAGAAAGTCGAGAAGAAGGAGGAGAATGGAACAGAAGAAGACGCGATGGAAGTTGAAGGTGGAGCCGCTGCACCTACAACGAATGGTCACTCGAACGGGGAGGAGGAGGACACGAAGAACGGAGATTTAGAAGACAAGTCAACTTCGGATCCTCGATCGAATCTTCAAAAGGCCGCTCTCGTCGCCCTTGGTTCAGCAGCAGCGAAAGCTCACGCCCTCGCTCTCGAAGAAGACGCGTCTCTTCACTCCCTCGTCACCTCGATCGTCGATGCTCAAGTTCGAAAACTCGACCTCAAACTCAAGCATTTCGACGAATTGGAATCTTTACTCGAATTGGAACGGAGATCGATGGAACAGCAGAAACAGGAGATGTTTAGCGAGAAGGCAAAGATGCAGAAGATGATGGGAGAAGTGATGGGACTTTGGCAGAGAGCGAAACAGGGTCAAGCGGGAGGAATCAGTCAGCAGGAGATTGCGAGTGTCATGAGTCAGAGTACGAATCAGTTACCGAGGGCGCAAGCAGTACAGAACCCTGGTCCTCCACCGACGGATCAAGAAGGTGAAGCTTTACAGTTGTCTTGAGGGATTTAGAGCGTGTTTCGATTCGTAATTTTTTTTGTTTGTTCTTGTAGATTTGAAAAGGTGATCTCTGTGCAAGCTCACTAGGGTACCTCACGAGTTTGCTCTCTCTCGGTATGTGCGAGAAAACGAACGAGTGTTTGACAAACTGATTATTAAGGTGGTACGACTAAACAGAGAACCCAATAAACAAGATACTGATCCGAGAGACGAATGTGCCGTCATAAGCTGGCGACTAGAAGGTACTGATAGTGTCCTCGGTCGTAGAGGTCGGGCGGATAGGACTGCAGATCGAAACAACGAGGTCAGAGAATGCTCGAGCAAGAGAGGTTTCGAAAGATTGACCTACCCGAGACTAGGAATTGTTATGGACGGAACCTCGCTGGTAGTACTAGTGGTGGAAGAGGTTTGGGGAGGAGAAGAAGGCGACTGGGAAGGAGAGGGAGTGGGGAATTGCGAAGGGGATCGAGAGGAAGACGAATGAGGTCCGTTTGTGGAAGATCCGCTGCTCGATGTCGATTGATTCGTGCTGGAGGAGTCGCTGGACGAGACAGGCGTAACACTCTGAGATGTAGCGGAAGAGCGAGTCGTTGTGCTGACAGAGGAAGAAGTCGAACTCTGCGAGGAGGTGCGAGTCGATTCTTGCGACGAAGATAGGGTCGAAGAGGTTTCGATCGAAGTCGACGTTCGGGAGCTCGACTGACTGCTCTGAGATTGCGAGGAAGTTCGACTTGATGACAAGCTTGTAGAGTTGCGAGAGTTTGAGGACGAAGGAACGGGGGACGAAGTTTCGATTGGTGGAGAAGTAAAACTCCCTGACTCACTACTTGATGATTGACTGACTGTGGAGGTCGAGTTGAGGCTCGCACGGGACGAGGAGGAGGTCTGAGAAGTGGGAGATGGGCCGATGGGAGGGAACGTTATCGAGGGTCGTCGAGAGGTCGAACTCGTCTGTTCCGAAGTTGAGCCGATCGGGGGGAAGGTGATTGGGATTCCGGAGGACGAGCTTGATCCCGATTCGCTAGATGAGGGGGGACTCGAAGAACGAGGGGAAGAAGTCGTAAATCGAGAAGTCGAGGAGCGGGAACTGTAGATGATCTCTATCACCCAGTCAGCTTCGAGGAAACGAGACTAGCCGCTCGAGATGACCTACCTGGTAGTGTTGGGCTCTGTTGAGGTAGAACTTGCGGGAACGCAACCGATTGGGAAGTTCAAGAATTCGCAAGTAGTGACCGATCTCGAGCTTGACGAAGTTTGCCTGTTTCCGCATATCCTAGTCAGTCACATATGTGTAGCTGAATTGAGGGGAAAGGCTCACGAAGCTGAAGTTGATTGACTCGGCGGCGAAGTTGTCGTTTGATCTCCTCCGCCTCCTCCGTTCGAGCTTGATCTCGAACTCGAAGGGCTCGGTGAGGATCCGATCGGAGGGAAAGTCACTCCTGAGGTTGTAGTCGCGCTTGAAGCTTGAGAACTCGTGCGAGACGAGGAGGTCTGAGAGCCGGATGAGTTCGAACTCGAACTTCCGATGGGAGGCACGATGACTCCTCCTCCTGATGTTGACGAGCTACTCGAAGTTGCGCTACTTCTGGTAGGTTGTGGGGTGGGAGGAAACGAAGTCGGCTGAGGAGTGCGAGAAGGGGAAGACGAGGATCCGATTGCAGGAATCGAAACTTGTCCGGAACTTGTCGTAGTCGCAGAAGGTTGAGATTCACTGGTCGTACTACTATCTCCTCCTCCACTCGTCGAAGTCGCAGACTGCGAGGTACTGGGTTGTTGCGATTCAGACGAACTTAAGCTGGTTCCGATTGGGGGAATCACGATTCCTCCTGAAGACGTAGATGATGAGGTCGTGCTAAAGGAGCTACTCGAAGGAGATTGAGAAGTCGGTACGGAGGAGAAGGAACCAGACGTTCGAGATGAGGAGGTTTGAGAAACGGATGAAACGGGAGGAATCGAGGTTTGACCAGAGCTTGTTTGGCTCGTGGTAGGTACTCCTCCTCCATTCGAGCTCGAGGTTTGCGAAGGAACTGAGCTGCTAGATCCGAGACTGGAACTCGATCGGGTCGAAGAACTTTGCGAGACGCTCTGAGAAGATGAACTTGTGGGTACTGGTTCGTTTGTACTTCCCCCGTTCGTCTCTGAGCTGGAAGGTACTGCGGTCGTGCTGGGGAGGTTCTGAGACGATGAGCTTGTCGAAGGGTTTTGCGTATTCGACACTGAGCTGCTCGAAACGGAACTTTGCGTAGAGCTGAATGATCCCGAGATCGACCCCGAAGTAGATGTCGGAAGCGAGCTAGTACTTGTCGGACTTGGTAGGCTACTTGAGACGGAAATTGAAGAGGAGGTTGTAGGAAGAGTTGTAATTTCGGTGGTCGTGGCTTGACTGTGGGTCGCTCCTTCGCCTTAGTACGTTGACTTGACTAGTGAAGAAGGAAGTGAGCTCACCCGACGACCGTGACTACCTCGATGTCCGTCAAAGTTACCGTAGCGACACTCTGAATCCCTCCAAGCGCAGTGAAAGTCAAAGTTTCGACTCCTGTGACGAACCGAGTCTGACTGGCGATAACGACGATATCTCCCGATAGAGTAGTTGTGAAGAAACCTACGATGGTGTCTCTAATCGTCAGCACATTTCAGGAGAGCGCTGATGAAGACGAGACATCGTACCTGGCAGAACTTCGGATAGTGAAGTTTGAGAAACGGTGATATCCGGTACGGCGACGAATGAAGTGACCGTATAGATTTGTCCGTCGTCGAGAGTCATCAATTGAGTCTGTGAGGAGTATCGACAATTGAGCTAAACTTTGGTGAAGTAGCTAAAGCCATGAGTCACACTCACCCTTGTGATTCCATCCTTCGTGACCAATTCGGTTCTTCCATCGATCACAGTCGTTACCACTTGTCCCTCTGCAACCGTATTCGATTTATCATTCTTTCGATTCGTCAGGACGACCGCAGGTGGAATGATGATGACCTGTGTCCTCTCTTGCATCTCAGCTGCGTGCTACTTGCTCAGAGCTGAAGAGAAGAGAGATACACACGGAAAGTAAGACCAAAATCAATAAACAGCACAAACCTCCCACAACTCTCTTCTTCCTCCTCCTCTGACTCGCTCCCGCATTACTCGATCCCGTCCCATAGCTAGTTGCGACATATCTCTGATCATACCTCCCTCGACTACTAGGTGGCGTTCTACGTGAAGTGGCGGAGTTCGTCGCGGTGGGTCCTCGCCGAATAGGAGTCTGAGCAGAGAAGAATGGGATTAGCGAGGGTGAATCAGAGAAGAGAGATAACGTACTGTTGGAGGCGAGAGTTGAACTCGTGGTGAAGTGGACATCCTGGAGTTAGTGAACGGGAGAAAAGGAAGAGAGAAAGAGAGAAAAAGGAGAGAGGGGAATCAGCAAGACCGCGGATTTTCCGAAACGTTACCCACTTTGAACGATGAGTACGATAGAGAAGATGAACAGAAGGAAGTTAGGTTGTACTGAAAGAAATGAAGTAGTTTACATGAGATTGAAAAGGAACAAGGATATTACTGAAGGATTAGGAACTCTTGGGAGAAAGGGGGGAGATAGGTATGAAGGGAAGTCAGGTGTGAGAAAGGGACAAGGTAGTTATCGAAGTAGAGAGACTGGCGTGTAGAAAGAGGAAATCGAAAAGTCGAGGTTATGGGATGTCGAACGGTTGCGTAGAGCGAAGAAACGGTCGAAGGGGAAAACAGTATGTCTAGGCTTGAAACGAGTCGGAGAGCGGTTGAAATGGTACATGAGTCGAAAGTAGGTCGAGAAAAGAGATGGTCGAGCCGAAGGAGCGGGAGAGTCGAGCAGGAATTAGCACGAACATCCGTAAGAAGATTCGGTATCTTGAGCGTTGATTCGGATTGGGTCGGGATAGTCGGACAAGCTGTACGCACTCATGACGCTGAGTATGACCGCAGCCAATGATACTGAGAGAGCAGAGAGAAACGTACAGATCAGCCTCCGCCTCCTGTTGCAGAGCGTTCCCGCAGGCAGCCTGGAACCCTTGTTCAACGTTCGTAGCTTCCTTCGCCGAAGTCTCAAAGTATGGAATGTTGCCCTTTGACTGACACCAAGTCATGGCGCGTTTCTGACTGACCATACGTTTCGAGTCCTCTACATCGATCTTGTTTCCGATGACGACGAAGGGGAAGTTTTCGGGATCTCTGGGTGAGGCCTGCGCATAATACGGGATCGGTGAGTATGCAGAGATCTAAACGAGTGAGAGGGAGTACCGAAGAACGCACTTGAATGAGGAACTCATCCCTCCAACTGTCGAGAGTTTCGAATGATTTCGAAGAATTGACATCGTAAACCAGTACGCAAACATCTGCACCACGATAGAATGCGACTCCGAGAGATTGGAATCGTTCTTGTCCAGCGGTATCCCAAAGCTATTTAAGAGAGGGACGAAATGGGGAAAGTATCGAATCTCGTCAGCTCTTGCTCTCCTCCTTTGAATTTTCATTTTGAGACGCGTGAAGAGATAGTCACGTACCTGCATAGTAACTAATCGATCATCGACCATGACCTCTTTGGTGAGGAAATCGGCACCGATAGTCGCCTTGTACTGGTTTGAGAATCGTTTGTTGACGTATTGATTCATGAGAGAGGTCTTTCCGACACTGTATATCGCATGCTCTGATCAGTTCGAGTAGATCAAGGCGCGAGAGAGAGAGAAGGACGAGAGAGGTGAACGAACCCTGAATCGCCGAGAATGATGACCTATCGAAGAAGTAGAGGACTCGATCAGCTCTATTGGTGAGTAGAGTATGAATGTACTAACCTTGAGTAAGACCTTTCTACGTGAAGCCATAGTTGAGAGATGAAAGGGGGGGAAAGTTGAGGAGGGGGGTGGGGTGAAACGAAGGGATCGACTTGGACGACGCTACTTGGAAGTTGGTGAGATTATCTGTATCTGCTAGACTGTGCTATCCAAGCGAGTTCGAAGGTGGTCGAAGATGGTGGAGGGTGCCTTCGTTTTTGTCACTAGCCACATAGTAAACTCTAGTTGTATGCAATTCGACTTGGGAATGTAAAATTTGCTGCTTCTTCCCGCTCAACTACACAACTCTTCAACCATGTCTGACGGATTCTTACCTGCATCAGCCACTTCCTCGAAAGCTCGCAAAGCTGCTCTCAAGACTGGAACCGCTTCAGCAGCTCCCCCTTCCCAAAAGAAATCTTCATCAAAAGGAAAAGGCAAAGGCAAACAAGCATCTCAACCATCTCACTTGCTATCGACTCAACCGAATCAACAACAGATAGATGGAGACGATGTCATGTCAGAATTCAGTGAACGAGTAGCGTTGGATGATGGGATTGAAAGGAAAAAAGTTCAAATCTCTCAACCAGAATCACAAACAGCCATGCAGGAGGACGACGACGACGAGGAGGAGGACGACGACTCCATCATGATCGACCCTTCATCTTTACCTACTCCAGTAACGAGAACTCCAATCTCTCAATTAGAAGAAAACACCGCCTCTTCCTCCGCTTCAGATCCAAATTCCCTCTCTTTCCAACCCGTCTCCCATCACTCGAACGCCGGTTTGACTCAACGAAGAAAAGTTGGAATTCCTCCTCATCGAATGACCCCGCTCAAGAGGGATTGGATCAAGATTTATACTCCTTTAGTAGAAGAGTGTGGATTGCAAGTTAGGATGAACGCTGGAAAACGATTGATCGAGATGAAGGTACGCTGCTCGATTCTATTCAGGTGGAAGCAAGCGAAACTGACCTGAATTGATTCTCGTAGACCTCGAAACATACCCCTGGACCTTCAGCCCTCACTCGAGCAGTCGATTTCCTTTCCGCCTATGCACTCGGTTTCGCAGTAGACGACGCTATCGCTATGCTCCGTCTCGAAGAGCTCTACATCGTGAGTTAGGGATCTGAAAGATTCGATCGAGTAGCATGAGACTAATCCTTCGCCTTGACTACTCATAGGAAACCTTCGAAGTGAAAGATGTCAAGACTCTTCACGGTGATCACTTATCTCGAGCGATCGGTCGTATCGCAGGACACGAAGGAAAGACTCGATTCGTAATCGAGAACGCTTCTCGAACTCGTATCGTTCTCGCCGACTCGTACGTCCCCGTTCTCTTCTCCCTTTTTTCCCTTTCTCTCGCGCGAGATTCAGAACTGATGAATGATTTGGGGGAGATTAGGAAAATCCACATTTTGGGGACTTTCTCAAATATCAAAGTAGCGAGGGACGCCATCTCTGCATTGATTCTCGGTTCACCTCCCGGCAAAGTTTACGCAAACTTGAGAACTTATGCTTCGAGGCAACGATCGAGGTTCTAAGGATGGAACAGGTCAGATATAGATTCGGAGCGAGGGAGGGGAGGGGGGATTGGAGGGTTATGTAGGAACATGTACCGATTATTTACTGGCAGGATCCCCTTTTTCATTCTCGTGTGTCATTCCATATCACATTGTTTCACACCTTTACTCGAGTAGAAGAACCTCTCGAGGGATTCGGAGAGTCGAGGGAATCGCAAAAAGCTCGATTGCGGTTCCGCTCTCTTGTGCAGATTCCAGTTGGAAACTGATAGCATAGACAGGTGGATATCAAGCGGATCTCAAGGGTGAACAGACAAGAGTACTGGGTGAAGAACGAACGTGAACGAGTGTGAAGATTCGGAGACAGGATTCGAGGAGGCGTATAGAGTAGACAATAAATGGGTATCATTCGAGAGAATATTAGGTCAAATTGAAGAACGAGTGTGGGAAGATAACGATTGGGAGGAGAAGTGGAAAGACGGAAAAGATTTACTGCTTTGGTCGATACCTCCTCAAGAGTCGAGCTGATGGTGGGACATCGGCGGGTGAAGGACTAGGAGAAGAGGAAGGTGACTCGCTCGTTGTGACTTCTTCGACAAAGGTAGTGGAGGAAGTGACCTGCGAGGGGGAGATGGAAGAGAACGATTCTTCGATCGACGAAGTGGTATCCTGAGTTGGAGAAGAGGTCGTGATAGAAGAGGAAGGGAGAGCTTGAGCTGGTGATGAGGTACTGCTGGTCGTAGAGATGACCTCTGGCTCTCCATCGGGAGAGGAGGAGGAAGATGGGAGATCCTGGGTTGAAGAGCTTCGAGAAACTTCGGGCGTGGAAGACTGAGACGATTCCGAGGAAGATGGGCTTGATGTCGGAGAGGTGGAAGTCCCAGTCGAGGTGGAACCTGGCGAACTCGACGTTTCGACCCCATCAGATTCCTCGTTTCCTCTTGAGCTTGAAATTTCGACTTCTTCACTCGAAGAGCTCGTGGGCCTCTCGGGTCTCTCGGTGGTCGTGGCTTGCTCGCGTGATGTTGTCGGAGTGGAAGAGGCAGCCTGACTCGATTCTGAGCTTGATGAGGTTTCGAATCCAACGTCGGGAGAACTTGATGGGGTTGTGGAAGGGGGAGTAGGTCGAGGGAGTGGAGTTGAAGAATCGGGACGCTCTGTTGTGGAAGAGGAAGAGGGGTCGAGCGAAATCGAGTTCGAAGTTGTGGTAGGCCGTTCACGAGAGCTTGTCGACGAGGAAGACTGCTGGGTTGAGCTCGAAACATCGGTACTAGACGGTTCCGATACCGACGTCTCGCTTGTCGAAGGACTGCGAGAGGCATCGGAACTTCGAGTCGAACTTGTTGAGCTCGAATTTCCGGAAGATGACGGCGGAGTTCCGAATGAACGAGTTGAAGTTCTGTGAGCGGGTTGTGTCAGTCTTGTTCATTTGCTGTGAGGCGTGAGCTCACCTCGTTGTTGAAGAGAACGAGGTTGGTCCAATAGGAGGGAACGTGATTTGAGAATTCGTCGAAGTTGACCTGCGAACACTTGCGTCAATTCGTGCCAGAACTCACCATCGAAGAGAGCGATGACTTACCCACTCATCGTCGTCGGCAGAACAGAACTTGATTCGCAACCGCCCAAATTCGTCGGCAATCCTGGAATGCAGCTCTGGCGCGACGAGGTTTCCGTACGCGAACTTGTCCGGGAAGAGCTCGAAATTGACTCAGACTCAGATTGAGTCGCTGAGAAGCGAGTGGTCGTTGCAGAAGTCGAAAAATCGGAACATCCTGGTTGTGAAATCGGAAGACCAGGAATGCAAATTCCGCTCGTTGTTGAAGGCTCTGCCGATTCTGTCGAAGCACGAGTCGACCTGTCGAAAGAATAAGGGTCAGCGGATAAGACGGGAGCTTATAGCTTTGGACGCACGAGGTGGATCTTGTCGAACTCGCAATTTC
>Ga0308161_1001728_pt1 | contig 25303 bp, 18 predicted proteins | sample PhyFR2_FD_201034 | JGI IMG/M metagenome (GOLD analysis project Ga0308161, IMG submission 201034) | Phyllosphere microbial communities from UC Gill Tract Community Farm, Albany, California, United States - DLSLF.R2 | ecosystem: Host-associated > Plants > Phyllosphere > Unclassified | place: USA...
AGTGAGCAGCCGTCGCTGGACCTCGAAACCCTGCTGCACAAACCGGCCTTTCTGCAGCTGTCGCCTGACGGCAGCGGCATCCATGGCCAGATCTACCGCGCCGCGCAAGGCGATTCCGGCAAGCGCCTGACGCGTTATTCGGTGACCCTGCGCCCGCAACTGGCGTATCTGGCGCACCGCATCAACCAGCGCATCTTCCAGAACCTCAGCGTGCCGAAAATCATCGGCATGGTGCTGGAAGAGCACGGCATTCAAGGCAACGCCTACGAATTCAAGACCGGTTCGATCTATCCCGAACGCATCTACTGCGTGCAATACGACGAGTCGGATCTGCATTTCATCCAGCGCCTGTGTGAAGAAGAAGGCATTCATTTCCACTTCCAGCACAGCGCCACCGCGCACAAGTTGGTGTTCGGCGACGACCAGACGGTGTTCCCGAAACTGGCCCCTGTGCCCTATCAGCAAGACTCCGGCATGGTCGCCAGCAACCCGGTGATCAAGCGCTTCGACCTGCGCCTGGAAACCCGCACCAGCCGCACCACCCGCCGCGACTACGACTTCGAAAAACCGCGCCTGACCCTGGAAAGCGAAAACCGTGGCGACGCCCTGCCCGACCTCGAAGACTACGATTACCCGGGCCGCTTCATCGACCGCGAGCGCGGCAAGCATTTGGCCAAACGCGCCCTCGAACGCCACCGCAGCGACTTCCAATTGGCCGAAGGCAAGAGCGATCAGCCGTTGCTGGTCAGCGGCCATTTCCTCGCCCTGACCGAACACCCGAAAGCCAAGTGGAACGACCTCTGGCTGCTCACCGAAGTCCTGCATGAAGGCAAACAGCCGCAAGTGCTCGAGGAGTCGGTGACCAGCGACACCACCGCGCTGAAAGACGATTTCCATCAGGGTTATCGCAACCGTTTCCAGGCCACGCCGTGGGACGTGCCCAACCGCCCACCGCTACGCCATCCGAAACCACGCATCCTCGGCAGCCAGAGCGCGGTGGTCACCGGCCCGAAAGGCGAAGAAATCCACTGCGACGAACACGGCCGGGTCAAAGTCCAGTTCCATTGGGACCGCGAAGGACAGGCCGACGACAAGACCAGTTGCTGGCTGCGCGTCTCCAGCGCCTGGGCCGGCGCCCAGTACGGCGGCATCGCCATCCCGCGCATCGGCATGGAAGTGCTGGTCACCTTCCTTGAGGGCGACCCCGACCAACCACTGATCAGCGGCTGCCTGTACCACAAGGAAAACACCGTCCCCTATCCCCTGCCGGCGAACAAGACCCGCAGCACCTTCAAGACCCTGAGCTCCATGGGCGGTGGCGGCTACAACGAACTGCGCATCGAAGACAAGAAAGGCCAGGAACAGATCTACCTGCACGCCCAGCGCGACTGGGACGAAAACATCGAGCACGATCAGAAAATCCGCGTCGGCAACGAACGCCACGACACCGTCGAGCAAAACAGCTATACGGAGTTCAAAGCCGAAGAACACCACACCGTCTACGCCGACCGCAAAGTCGAAACCCGCGCCAACGACCACCTCACCGTCGGTGTGAATCAGCACATCAAGATCGGCACGGGCCAGTTCATCGACGCAGGCCAGGAAATCCACCTGAGCAGCGGCATGAAAGTGGTGATGGAAGCTGGCGCCGAACTCACGCTGGTCGGCGGCGGCAGCTTCATCAAGATCGACGCCGGCGGCGTGACCATGAGCGGGCCGGTGATCAACATGAATTCCGGTGGCAGCCCTGGCAGTGGGACTGGTGCTGCGCCCTTGATGCCCGGCGTGTTGAAACAAGCGGATGCCGACAAGGCTGGCCAGGTCCTGACCCCGGCGCAAATCAACACCCTGAAACGTAACGCGCCGTTCTGTGAAGAATGCGAAAAATGCAAGGCAGGTGCCTGTGCCATCTGAACGAATCACCCCCAAGGACTGGCTGGCGCAACAGCCGCTGCAAAGCGGCGAGCGTTTGTATTTGGTGATCAGCGCGGCGAGTGATGCCGAACCGCTTAAGCCCTTCTATCAACAAGATGCCGCACCACAACTACTGCCTATCTGGAGTGGAACGCCCTACGCCGATTGGCTACCCGTAATGCCGTATCTCGCCGAGATCAGTACCAATGCCAGTTTTCTGCAATGGATTACTGAAACCGCTGCATTGGATTGGGGTTGGCTTGCGGTATCCACCAGCGCGCCGGAAACGGTGCTGGAGCATTTGCGCAGCCTGACTCAAGTAAAAATGCCCGACGCTACTGAAGTGTTTTTCAGATTCTGGGATGGTCGGCATTTTCATCCGATCATCGAGGGGTTAGGTGCTACGGCAGGTGAATTGCTGCCCGTGTTCCAACGCTATCTGATTAACGGACAGTGTCTCGAAGTCGGCAGAAGAGCGGTACCTCCCGCAAAAGATTGGCCCTGGTGGGAAATTCCCCAAGCACTATTGGATGCCCTCGCTAAAAAAAATCACACCACCGTCGTCGAGAACCTGATGCAGTGGCTATCAGAAGATTGCCCTGAGTTGTACTTCGAATTACCCGAAGCCAACCTGCGCAGAAAGGTTGAGCGCTTCGTGCGCCAGAACCCAAACACAGAAGATATGGCAGAACGTCTCGCCGCACAGCTGACAAAGGAAGTCACGTCATGAATACCCCGATTGGTACCCTGGTCCTGCGTGTGCTGGACGCCAAAGCGCCTGACGTGAATCTGATACTCAAAGACTTCAAAAACTGCCTGAGTGATTACAAGGAATGGGCAGACGGTTTCTGGACTGGTTGGGCGCTGGACGTCGACCAGACCTTCAAGGTCGGCAATGAAGTCCGAGTGACTGAACGAAAGACCAAAACGGGTGCCGTGGAAACATACGCAACCTGCCCACTGGTGGGTGATTTCACGCTGATCCACATGTTTGAGTCAGCGCGATTTGTACCTATCGGAAATACTCCAGTGAAACTGGAGCCAGTCACCAAAGGCACCTTTTACGACGACGTTACCGGTCCGGTCATCGAAACCATGATCGGCCCAAGCGGCATCAAAGTGATAGATGGGGCCAAAAAGGGCCAGACCTATCGCATCACGTTCTTCCCCAACGTATCCCAGAGTGACGTCAAAGCCCTCTATGGCTCCTATCAAGGCGTTATCGGCAAGCTTGAAGGCTGGCTGCAAAGCGAATGGTCGAGCAAGTTTCAGCCGCAGTGGGCGAGCTACTCGGCGGCAGATCGTGCGGGGCGCTCGGTCATTTTGCTCAAACGAGCGCTGGACGGTTTTGAGCAAGCTCTCCTCCGTCTGTGGGATGACATCAAAAGCCTGTTCGACCTGCTCGCTCATCCTCAAAAAAACTACGCAAAACTCAAAGAATATTTGTCGGACGTCGAAATCGACAAGCTATACGCTGCTTCGAAAGAGTCCATTGCTTCAGGGTTGCTGATCCTCAGCGACGAACCGCTGATGTTCATCTATGTCTCGGCGATCGTGGCTTGGGTCGGCATGCTCCCGCCGCAGGTAATCGTCGACGTTATGACGGCGATCGCTTCGGAGTTTCTGATCAACGTACTACTGGGTATCTGCCTGACAGGTGGCGCTGGACTTGCTGTAAGAGCCGGGACAAAAGTCATTACCACGGTCAAATCGGGCGAAGCGATTAAGTATCTGGACGATCTTGCATCTACCCTGATGACACTCAGTAGCAAACACGCCTTGCCCGCCCATGCGCAAGCGTCGAAACCAATCATCGCCAGCGCCAAGAATGTGCCGATGAAGCCTGCCAAAACCGCAGTGCTGAAAATCGATGAAGCTACCACCGAGGCGCCAAAGGCTGGCTCGCGTAACGCTGAACCCAAAAGTCATGTAGCGGGGCTGCCGCCCAAAAGCCAGCTGCCGAAAACTACAGATACTCCAAAACAGGAAGTCAAAGACGCTTCTTCGTTTCCACGAGACAAAAAACAGAATCAAACCTCGCTCCAGCCAAAGGAAAAGGTCGACGACGCTCCCGATCAATCCAAGACGCCCGACGACAAAAGCGCCACCTGCGCCAAGAAAACCTGCACCAATGGCTGCCCGGTTTCGATGGTGACGGGTGAAGAGCTGTTGACGATTACCGACGGTGAACTCGGCGGTTTGTTGCCCTTTACATGGACACGCCTCTATCGCACCAGTGCGGCGGAAATCGACTGCGGCCTCGGTTATGGTTGGAGTCACGCCCTCGCCCAGCGAGTGGACATCAATGGCGATGAAGTCGTTTGGACTGACCACGAAAACCGTGTCACGACGTTTCCGATGCCGAGCGAACAGCGTCCGGCAATCACCAATAGCCTTTCGGAAGCGGCCATCTTCATTGGCGGTGATGCTTCCGAGCTTGTACTCACACAGGCAGGTGAACGTAAGCAGTTCTATCACTTCCGCTTCAACAGCAAAGGCGCGACGCTGATTGCCATCAGCGATAATTACGACAACCGTGTACATATCACCCGAGATATCCATGGTCGCATCAAGCGTGTGGACAACGGGGCCGGTCGAGCACTTCTGGTTCGGTATGACCGCAAACACATCATCGCTATCGACTATCAGCAATTTGTCCCGGCAGACACACTGGAAGATGCGTGGAGCACCGTGCAGACCCTGGTCACTTACACGTACGATGCTCAGCAGCGCCTGACCAACGCGACGAACGCTGCCGGTGAGTCTGAGCGTTACACCTACAACGAACAGAACGTCATTCTCGAGCGGCAACTTGCAGGTGGCGCGAGCTTCTACTGGGAGTGGGAAAAGGAAGGCAAGTCCGCACGCTGCATCCATCACTGGGCCAGTTTCTCTCAGATGGATGCGCACTATGCGTGGGATGACAAAGGCAGCGTCACCGTTACCAACGCCGATGGCAGTGAAGAAGTCTATACCCACGATGACAAGGCGCGACTTGTCGCCAAGGTTGATCCGGATGGTGCCGAGCACTTAAAAGCCTATGACGATAAAGGCCGACTGATCGCCGAAAAAGACCCAATGGGTGCGGTCACGGATTATCAGTACAACGAGGCCGGCCGTTTGATCGCGGTGATACCGCCAGAAGACGCGCCGACCACCTACGAGTACTACAAGGGCTTTGTCCGTGTGGTGAATCGCGGTACCGCCAAATGGGTCTACTGGCGTAACGACCAGGGGGACATCACTGAACAAGTCGATCCGGACGGCAACTCGACGCATTACACCTATGATCGCCAAGGACGGCTGCTGGAGATCCGCCATCCTGACGGTAGCCGTCACCAACTGGGGTGGAACAATCTCGGCCAATTGCTGGAGGAGCGCCTGCCGGACGGAGGCCAGCGCAAATACCGCTACGACGCACTCGGTCGGCAGATCACACGTCAGGCTGAAACCGGAGCGATTACTCACTATGAATGGGACGCTGCGAATCGGCTGGCACAAATTACCCTGCCCGGCGGCGCTACTCGGGCGTTCAGTTACAACCCATACGGTCGCGTCACCGCAGAGCGCGACGAACTGGGTCGGATCACGCGCTATGAATACGCCGACAATCTCCATCTGGTCAGCCGTCGAATCAATCCGGACGGCAGCCAACTGCACTATCGCTACGATAATGCGCGTCTTTTGCTCACTGAAATCGAAAACGAACGCGGTGAGCATTACCGACTCGATTACTACAGCAACGGCCTGATCCAGCAGGAAACCGGCTTCGACGGGCGTCGCACTGCGTATGAGTACGACCTCAACGGCAAACTGCTGAAGAAAACCGAATACGGCGACGACGGCAGTGAACTAGTGACCGAGTACCAGCGCGACGCCTCTGGCCGCTTGCTGGTCAAAACCCTCGCAGATGGCGAGGAAATCCATTACAGCTACGATGCCTTGGGTCGCTTGGTAAACGTTGACGACGGCCACTGGCCCCTCGCCTATGAGTACGACGTACAAGATCGTCTCATTACTGAGCACCAAGGCTGGGGCACCACGCGTTACGAGTACGACAGCGTCGGCCAATTGAGTCACTGCCGACTCCCTGATGGCAGCACGCTTGATTATCGTCACCTGTCCGGCGGCCGACTGAGCAGTATCGACCTCAATGGCTCGCGCCTGACTACGCACCAATTCGACGCTGGCCGCGAACGGCAGCGCCAACAAGGCGTACTGCTGAGCCAATACCAATACGACGAACAGGGCAGGCTTCAAGCGCACACCGTGGGTCAGCAAGACCGCAACCTGTTCCAGCGCCGCTACGCCTACGATGAAAATGGCAATTTGGCCGGCATCGATGACAGCCGCAAGGGAAACCGCAGCTACCACTACGACCCACTGGATCGTCTGGTCAGTGTTCGCGGTGCCATACCCGAAACCTTCGCTCACGACCCAGCCGGCAACTTGCTCGGTCAAAACGATCTGCCAACGGCAAACCTTGCCGACGTCAAAGGTAATCGCCTGCTTATGCAAGGTGACCGCCACTACGACTACGATGCCTATGGCAACCTGACCCGCGAACGGCGTGGAACCGGCCAGCGTCTGGTCACCGAATACCACTATGACTGCCAGCACCGTTTGATCGGCGTTAGCCTACCCGGAGGCAGTACCGCAACCTATAAATACGACGCTTTTGGCCGTCGCATTGAAAAAACCGTTGACGGACAAACGACTGAATTCCTCTGGCAAGGCGAGCGCCTGATCGCCGAAAGTGCTGAGAGTCGCTACCGCACCTACATCTACGAGCCTGGTAGCTTCCGCCCGCTGGCAATGCTCGATGGCGAAGGCCCACTGAAGGCCACGCCGTTCTATTACCAACTCGACCATCTCGGCACGCCGCAAGAACTCACCGACTTCAGTGGCGAGATCATGTGGTCTGCGAAATACCGTGCCTACGGCAACCTGGCAGCGTTGGACGTCGCCGAAATCGACAACCCTTTGCGTTTCCAGGGTCAGTATTTCGATGCCGAGACGGGGTTACATTACAACCGGCACCGCTACTACAATCCTGGGACTGGACGGTTTTTGACACCGGATCCGATCAAACTTGCGGGTGGGTTGAACAACTACCAGTATGTGCCCAACCCTACGGGGTGGGTTGATCCGTTGGGCTTAAATTCAACGTGCCCTGAACCCGATTGCAAATTACCAACAAATTCTGCGAATGCTACAAAACCTGACCACCTTCCTATGAGTCAGGAAAAATTCGATGAAATTATCGATATGAACAAGGCGGATAGGCCGCCAAGCCCCAATGAGTATCTGCCGGATAGTTACGTTAGTGCGCACCGCGAGCTTTTTGCAAAAGAAGGGGGATCTTTCGTAGTGATCGAGAGCTGGATCACCGACTCAAGATATCCAAGTTTTCCACAAAGAAAATTTGTCGGACTTACCTCTGAAATGGACGAAGTTGTCAAGAAATATAGAGCAGCGGGAAATGACTGGAATGTTCTCAACAAGGAACTAAATCTCGGTGCAAAAACCCTAGAAGGTGAGAGCATATACATCGTCAAAATAAAACCGGATGATCCGAGATTCAGCTACGAAATGCCAAACGGGCGTGAAAACGGCGCTTATCCTAACCAATGGGTCCCAGGCGGAGCTACCAAAAGCGGAACAAAAGAGGCAGCATTGATCGGCTCAGAAAATGTTACTCACAACAGTGACATTGGAACGTTGTTGAAAAATTTTGAAGACTGGGAAAAGCTTCAATGAAGACGACTTTTGAAACGGCTTTAGAACTTCATGAAATATCTGACTTTTTTAAAGGTAAGGGACAATATTTCGCCCGCGGCTCCGATTGGGGAGACCATCTATTCATCAGCAACTGGCAGGAAATGTGCGGAGTTTTAAAACATCAAAAAGCTGCACAAAGCCTGCTAACGACCATATTTGAAGATTACGCAAAATACTTAAAAGAAGATTATTCAGATGCAGAAGGATTGCTTTCAAACATAAGCGCGTACTACACACTTAAAAGCAAAATCGCGTTTCTGTCCGCCAACAATTACGATTTAATTGAAAGCATTGATGAAAAAAGCAAGAAAAATATAGGGAAATTATTTCGCCTCCTTAGACAGCAATACGACGTCAAAAACAAAGATTTGCCAAAATACAAATTTGATGACGAGATCAAGCGATTAAAACTCAAGGGCTGTCTAATTGATCTCGAACGCCTTTAACGATACATGTACGCCACAAATACACGTACAAAAGCAGAAGAAGCAAAAGGGGACAGATTTGTTGTCTACAAACTGAATATAAATCTGTCCCCTTTTCGTTTCGTCGCGGCAAAGCCAGTTGGGAGTATCAACGCAACCCGTAGGGTCGTCTGAAATCCGTCACCCGGACGGCAGCCGTCATCAACTCAGTTGGAACAATCTCGGTCAATTGCTTGAAGAACGCCTGCCCGACGGCGGTCAGCGCAAGTACCGTTACGATGCACTAGGCAGGCAGATCACTCGCCAGGAAGAGTCAGGCGCGATCACTCATTACCAATGGGCTGCTGCCAATCGCCTTGCCCAAGTTACGCTGCCCGGCGGCGCCACTCGCGCATTCAGCTACAACGCCTACGGCAATGTCACTGCTGAACGTGACGAACTTGGCCGTATCACCCGCTATGAATATGCCGACAATCTTCACCTCGTCAGCCGCCGCATCAATCCCGACGGCAGCCAACTGCGCTATCGCTACGACAACTCGCGCCTGCTGCTCACTGAAAATGAAAACGAGCGTGGCGAGCACTACCACCTCGCAGCGCTGGATGTCAGCGAAATCGATAATCCGCTGCGTTTTCAGGGTCAGTATTTTGACGCCGAGACAGGCTTACATTACAACCGCCACCGCTACTACAATCCGGGAACTGGACGGTTCTTGACCCCCGATCCGATCAAGCTTGCGGGCGGATTGAATAGCTACCAGTACGTGCCTAACCCTACTGGGTGGGTAGATCCGTTGGGGCTGAACAGCACTAATTGCCCGAAAAAGATTGATACAAGCGAGTACCAAACGCGTAAAGATCTACGAACAGATATTTATGATGCGAAACGTCCAGAAGGTAGGCATGCGACAAAGCACACAACTGCACAATCGGCAGAACAAGCGAAATCGCTAAGTCTAGGCCAAGGCACCAGAGACGAAAAACCTGAGGCCTCCTATCTTCCCGATATCGCTAATAATGTCAGCGGATTTGAGAAACAAGCAGCGTACGCAGCAGTGCGCGATGGAAATGTGTTTGATCACGGCGGCTCAAGATATATGTTCTATAGATCAGAAACTCCAGTCGGCTACAACAATGGAGAACTGACAAACTGGGTCAGGATAGAGCTATCCAAAGCCGGCGAGCCTGTCATCCATAATTTTCCAGCCGCCCCTGAACAGGTAAAAAAATATATGGGCAATGTGAAATGAGACCAAAACTAGAGCACAAGCTTCACCCTATACGCGTGCCAAGCGGTTGGACGATAACAATCAACAACCTATTTGAAGTCGAGCTTACACCTGATACAAGTGAATGGTTCTCCAGCTCGGTTTTGATTGGTGGAGTCCGCCGAAGCACTGGGCACTGTTTTGATTCTAGAGTGGAGCCGGAAGGTGATCCCGAAGGGTATTTTGTAATTGACTTTCTAACAATTGAATATGACCATAAAGGGAAACCGATAAAAAACTCAGAAATTTTCCTTGGAGAATTCAGAACCAAGAGCAAACTTGAATTTATCGAGAAAATCGAATCCTTTATGTTGGAAGTGTAAAAAACTTAGAAAAATGGAGGCAGATTTATTTTTTAAGCACTGAAATAAGTCTGTCCCCATTTGTCGTCCCAGTAAACAATGCCGATGGCAGCGAAGAAGTCTACACCCACGATGACAAGGCTCGACTCGTCGCTAAGGTCGATCCGGATGGATCCCTCCTGAGGGTGTTCCGACGCGTTACAACTACTTCAACGGTCAACTTATTGATGTCCAGCGCGGCAAGGCCCGCTGGAAATACGAACGCAACCGCCAGGGCGATATTACCCAACAAACCGATCCTGACGGCAACGAGACCTTCTACAGCTATGACCGTCAGGGACGCTTGCTTGAGATCCGCCACCCCGACGGCAGTCGTCATCAACTGGGCTGGAACAACCTCGGCCAATTGCTGGAAGAACGCCTGCCGGATGGAGGTCAACGCAAGTATCGCTACGATGCGCTCGGCCGGCAAATCACTCGCCAGGATGAATTTGGAGCGATCACCCAATACCAATGGGATGCCGTCGACCGCCTCACTCAGGTCACCCTGCCCGGCGGCGCCACACGTGCGTTTACCTACACCCCGTATGGCCGCGTCACCGCCGAACGCGACGAGCTCGGGCGGATCACCCGCTACGAATACGCCGACAACCTGCACCTCGTCAGCCGCCGCATCAACCCCGACGGCAGCCAACTGCGCTACCGCTACGACAACTCGCAACTCAACCTCACCGAGATCGAAAACGAGCGCGGCGAACGCTACCAACTCGATTACTACCCGAACGGCCTGATCCAGCAGGAAACCGGTTTCGATGGTCGACGCACCGCGTACGAGTACGACCTCAACGGCCAACTGCTGAAGAAAACCGAGTTCGGTGACGACGGTAGTGGACTGGTTACCGAATACCAGCGCGATGCCGCAGGCCGTTTGCTGGTCAAGACGCTGCCCGATGGCGAAGAGATTCATTACAGCTACGACGCACTCGGTCGCCTGGTAAACGTCGACGACGGCCATTGGCCGCTCGCTTATGAATACGACGTGCAAGATCGCTTGATCACCGAACATCAGGGCTGGGGCACCACCCGTTACGCCTACGACAACGTCGGCCAACTCAGCCACTGCCGTCTGCCGGATGGCTGCACGCTCGATTACCGTCATTTGTCCGGTGGACGCCTGAGCAGCATCGACCTGAACGGTTCGCGCCTTACCAGTCACCAATTCAGCGCTGGTCGCGAACTACAACGTCAACAAGGCTTGCTGCTCAGCCAATACCAATACGATGAACAGGGCCGACTACAGGCCCACAGCGTCAGCCAACGGGACAAACACCTGTTCCAGCGTCGCTACAACTACGATGCCAACGGCAACCTCGCCGGTATTAACGACAGCCGCAAAGGCAACCGCAGCTATCACTACGATCCACTCGACCGACTGATCAGCGTACGCGGCGCTATGCCGGAGAGCTTCGCTCACGACCCGGCAGGCAATCTCCTCGGACAAAATGACCTGCCCGTTGCGAACCTCGCAAACGTCAAAGGCAACCGCCTACTGATGCAAGGCGACCGCCATTACGATTACGACGCCTACGGCAACCTGATCCGCGAGCGTCGCGGAACCGGCCAAAAGCTCGTCACCGAATACCGCTACGACTGCCAACACCGCCTGATCGGCGTCAGCCTGCCGGGTGGCAGCACCGCAAGCTACAAATACGACGCCTTCGGCCGCCGCATCGAGAAAACCGTCGACGGCCACACCACTGAATTCCTCTGGCAAGGCGAACGATTGATCGCCGAAAGCGCAGAAAATCGCTACCGCAGTTACATCTACGAACCGGGCACCTTCCGCCCATTGGCAATGCTCGACGGCGAAGGCCCCTTAAAAGCGGCCCCGTTCTACTACCAACTCGACCACCTTGGCACGCCGCAGGAACTGACCGACTACAGTGGCGAAATCATGTGGTCGGCGAAGTATCGCGCGTACGGCAACCTCGCAGCGCTGGATGTCAGCGAAATCGATAATCCGCTGCGTTTTCAAGGGCAGTATTTCGACGCTGAGACAGGGTTACATTACAACCGCCACCGCTACTACAATCCGGGAACTGGACGGTTCTTGACGCCTGATCCGATCAAGCTTGCGGGTGGTTTGAATAGCTACCAATACGTGCCTAACCCTACGGGGTGGGTGGATCCGTTGGGGTTGAGCAACAATTGCCCTGGCAAAGCGAAAAAAGGCTTTCAAAGAAAGGTGGATGATACTAGTAACAATAAGGTTGAAAATGGCGAACCAGAGCTACCTAAAGGCCATGACAGCACAATTACTAGGAAAGCCGCATTCAGACAAGCGAAACGCGTTGGAGGTGTGCCCCTATCACAGCAGCCAGATCCTATAAAGAGGTACTTACCGACCAGCCTGGTCGCGTGATGAGTAGGGTTTATGAGTTCAATTTGAAAGACGGCAGGATTGTGACTATTAGAGAGCATTCATTGGGACATATAAAAGGTAATGAAGGGCCACACTTCAATACTGAAGTTACGGGAACCACAGGTACGAAAGCAGCCTTAAAAGAAGGTGACAACTCACACACTTACTTCAAAAAAGACTAATCATGAGCATATACTACACATGCGAACCGGGTATAAAGTTCCATGAAACGCCCGAGCAGTTTTCCGACCCTGACTTCATGAGCATCGCATTAGTAGCGGGCACTCTTCAAGACTTATGGTCCACGTGGAAAGCCGTCAGTAATTTTCTCGCACCTGAATGGCCGGTAACCATAAAGTGGCGGACCATTGGATACTCTCTGGAACAACAGAAAATCCAAGAGCTACGCCTGCAAAAAGAGATACTCACAAGCCTAAGCCCGAATGGACTTTTGAAAAAAAACGAAAAGACTAAAATATACTCTTATGTAGACTTCACCAACACGAACGACATCACATTCACCCCTAACGAACTAACACAATACCGAAACACTATTCTCATTCTAAAAAAGGAAGAGGAAGACGCATATAAAATCTGGAGCCACCTAAGTGAAAACGACAAATTGAACGTAGCAGCTATAGCAAAGTTCTTGAAGAACAATCGAGATACACTCATTGCTCGCTTTCTAGAAAGTGACACCCACTCAACCGCTCATATTATAACCCCGGAAAAATACTCAGAGAGAATAAAATCAATACTATCCAAGCTGAATATTGAAGAGATAAAATCGACTAAGCTTTATGAAATCATTAATAAATCTTGAATCTATTTTAAACCGCTGCTCCACAAGCGTATAGCTTCTGCATTTTCTTGGGCTCAGTACTATGGAACAACCTAAATTCTCTGTGGGATTTGCTCAGTCCGGACGTGGAGCGTCCGATTGAAATAGTATGGAAAAATTCGAAAGAATCTGAACAAAGCATGGGCGAAACTTTTAAAAAATAATATTTATATTCGAGCGAACAAAAAATCAGGACATTTCCCTGGGCTTAGATGAAAATTTCGAATACAAACTAAAGTAAAAAATTTGATACTTGCCAGCGCACTTATTCAACGCTGCAGTAAACACGATTATCATTTGAATGATCAGAGCAAAGTATTCACGAATGCAAAGATTTGAAGAGACCCAATGAGATCAAAACTCGAATACAAGCTCCAACCTATCAGAGTACCAAGCGGCTGGACAATAACAATCAACAATCTGTTTGAGGTGGAGCTGACACCGGAGACTTGCAACTGGTTCTCTAGTTCGGTACTGATCGGAGGAGTCCGCCAGAGTACCGGCCATTGCTTCGACACGAGAGTCGAGCCCGAAGGGGATCCCGACGGAGAGTTTGTGATCGACATGCTAACGATCGAATACGATAAAAGAGGTAATCCGATTAAAAACTCCGAAATTTTTCTATCTGAATTCAGGACCAAAAGCAAAATCGAATTTATTGAAAAAATTGAAGAGTTCATGATGGAGGCTTGAGTACGATCGCTGCTCAAGACTGGAACAGATTTAAAACAGCTTTCCAAGCTCAATCTTCATTGAAGCGTCATTAGGCGACTCAGGAAAAATCGCAGCACAACACTGCGATTTCTCACACCATAGAATCAATCGGCCGCCAACCGCACCTGCCTCTCCAACTCCACCTTCAACCCCGGCTCCAATTTCAACTGCCGTGCCAGTTCATCCAGATAGCTCTTCTCCATAAAATTCTCCTCATCCACCAGCATCACACTGGCGATGTACATCTCCGCCGCCATTTCCGGCGTGCTCGCCGCGCGGGCGACGTCGGTGGGGTCGAGGGGTTTGTTGAGTTCGGCGTGGAGCCAGTGTTGCAGTTCCTGATCGTTGTCGAGCTTTGTGAATTCGCCTTCGATCAGTTCGCGCTCGCGCTCGTCGATGTGGCCGTCGGCTTTGGCGGCGGCGACCAGGGCTTTGAGGATCGCCTGGCTGTGCTGCTCGACTTGCGCGGGTGGCAGGCGGTCGAGGGTTTGCGGTTCGCGTTGGGGTGCGCTGCCTTTTTGGGCGTTGTAGTTGCCGTAGGCCTTGTAAGCCAGTACGCCCAGCGCGGCGAGGCCGCCGTAGATCGCGACTTTGCCGCCGACCTTGCGGACCTTTTTATTGCCGAGCAGCAGGCCCATCGCGCCTGCGGCCAATGCGCCGCCACCCGCGCCGGAGAGCAGGCCGCCGAGGCCGCTGGAGCCAGACGAGCCACCGAGCAAGCCGCCAAGTCCGCTGGCAGCCGATTTGCTGGAAGCGCCGCCGGCCTTGTTCTGCAGCATTTCCTGCCCGGACTTGAGCAGTTGATCGAGCAATCCACGGGTGTTCATGTTCCGTCTCCAAACAAGGGTTATCCGGATCTAAGGCCCTCAGCCTAGTTCGAAAGTGCCCGGACCCGCCCCGCGAGTGTGCTTCGAGATGTTGCTCGCCACTCAAAAGGGCTCGTTCCGAGCGTTACCCAATGAAAAGGGGCAGGCCTTTCGACCTGCCCCCTTCTCCCCTCCTCCTTAAAACCGCGAAACACTCCGCATCGCATCCACCAGATAGCGCATGGCGATCCGGTCGCTTTCCGATAGCTCTCGATAACGCTCCACCAGCTTCAATTCTTCGGAATTGAGACGGCGTCTTCTGCGCCCGCCGCCCAAACAAGGAAAGATGCCCAACATTTCGGTGATGCCCTGTATTTTTGCCATGGACGATGTCCTTCTTTATTGAGTCAAGAAACTGCTGAACCTCACATCGCCCTGCCTCTTCGAGCAGCGTCGTGTGCCCCGCCGGCACGAAGGCTTGTATCCGGTCTTGCCCATAGAATAGGAATTAAATCGGCGTTGAAAAGTGGTTTTTAGAGTAATTAATCGAAAAAAGCAGATATGCCCTCTAAATCAGAGAGCCCTGTCAGAAAAATTACAGACATGTCTTGTTTCATTGCCAGATGACGCAACGCAAACAAGCCTTTTTGCCCGACAATCGAACCGATTAAGCTAGCGGGCATCTGTTTATAGTCCGTTGCGTTTGGCCGAAGGCATGACCGAACCGTAATTTCCGATCCGACAGGTGCCAGGAACGGCGCTGGATTGCACACGACAGGTTGTATTTATGCACCGCAGGAATTTGCTCAAAGCGTCCATGGCCATTGCGGCCTATACCGGTCTTTCCGCGTCGGGTCTGTTGGCTGCTCGCGCCTGGGCGGCCAATGGTGGCGCCGCCGATGGCGAGGCCCAGGCTTTCGATTTCGAAGCGTTGAAGCGTCAGGCCAAGCAGCTCGCCGGCAATGCCTATCAGGATACGAAACAGGTGTTGCCGCCAACCCTGGCGACCATGACTCCGCAAAATTTCAACGCGATCCGCTACGACGGCGAGCATTCCCTGTGGAAGGAAAACAAAGGTCAGCTGGACGTGCAGTTTTTCCACGTCGGCATGGGTTTCCGTCAGCCGGTGCGCATGTACAGCGTTGATCCGAAGACGCGCATGGCGCGCGAGGTGCATTTCCGCCCGGCGCTGTTCAATTACGAGAACACTTCGGTCGACACCCAGCAGCTCAAGGGCGACCTGGGTTTTGCCGGCTTCAAACTGTTCAAGGCGCCGGAGCTGGATCGGCATGATGTGGTGTCGTTTCTCGGCGCCAGCTATTTCCGTGCGGTCGATGCTACTGGCCAATATGGCCTCTCCGCGCGCGGCCTGGCCATTGATACCTACGCGAAGAAGCGCGAAGAATTTCCCGACTTCACCAAGTTCTGGTTCGAGACGCCTGACAAGAACGCCACGCGTTTTGTGGTCTACGCCCTGCTCGACTCGCCGAGCGCAACCGGCGCCTATCGCTTCGACATCGATTGCCAGGCCGAGCGCGTGGTCATGGAAATCGACGCGCACATCAACGCACGCACCACCATCGAACAGTTGGGCGTGGCGCCGATGACCAGCATGTTCAGCTGCGGCACCCACGAACGGCGGATGTGCGACACCATTCACCCGCAGATTCACGACTCCGACCGTCTGGCCATGTGGCGCGGCAATGGCGAGTGGATCTGCCGTCCGTTGAACAACCCGGCGACGCTGCAATTCAACGCATTTGCCGACAAGGACCCGAAGGGTTTCGGCCTGGTGCAGACCGACCACGAATTCGCCAACTATCAGGACACCGTCGACTGGTACAGCAAGCGCCCGAGCCTGTGGGTAGAACCGACAACCGCCTGGGGCGAAGGCTCGATCGATCTGCTGGAAATTCCCACGACCGGCGAGACGCTGGATAACATCGTCGCCTTCTGGACGCCGAAGAAACCCGTGGCTGCCGGTGATTCGCTGAACTACGGGTACAAGCTGTACTGGAGCGCGCTGCCACCGGTCGGCACGCCACTGGCACGGGTGCACGCGACGCGTTCGGGCATGGGCGGCTTCACCGAGGGTTGGGCGCCGGGTGAGCATTACCCGCCAGTCTGGGCGCGGCGCTTTGCCGTGGACTTCACCGGTGGCGGCCTCGAGCGCCTGCCACAGGGCACCGGGATCGAGCCGGTGATTACCTGTTCAAACGGCAAGGTGCAGGACTTCAGCGTGCTGGTGCTGGATGACATCAAGGGTTATCGGATTCTGTTCGACTGGTACCCGACCAATGACAGTGTCGAGCCGGTGGAACTGCGCCTGTTCATTCGCACCAATGACCGCACGTTGAGCGAGACCTGGTTGTACCAGTACTTCCCGCCGGCGCCGGACAAGCGTAAATACCCTTGAGGTTCTAAGGCGGCTGTTCTGGCGTCATTCGCGAGCAGGCTCGCTCCCACAGGGGTCCGCATTCCTAATGTGGGAGCGAGCCTGCTCGCGAAGAGGCCCGCCTGGATAACGCAAACTTCTGCCGAATAGAAAAGCCCCGGCCATCACTGGTTCGGGGCTTTTGCTTTCCAGCCTTCAATCAATCACGCAAATCCGACTCATGAATGGGCTGATCCCGATGGGTCGCGCGCTGATACTGCGCGGGCCACACTGCTTTGCGTCCGCCCAGATCATCGTCGGCGTGCAGCGGCCAGTACGGATCGCGCAGCAGTTCGCGCGCGAGGAAAATGATATCAGCCTGACAGGTACGCAGAATGTGTTCGGCCTGGGCCGGCTCGGTAATCATTCCGACAGTACCGGTCGCGATGCCTGACTCTTTGCGTACCCGCTCGGCGAAGCGCGTCTGATATCCGGGTCCAACCGGGATTTCCGCGTTTGCAGCAGTCCCTCCTGAAGACACGTCAATGAGATCGGCGCCCAGCGTGTGAAGGCGACGCGCCAGTTCCACGGTTTCGTCCGGATTCCAGCCGTCTTCGACCCAGTCGGTCGCCGAGACGCGGACAAACACCGGCAATTCCTCCGGCCACACTGCCCTCACCGCTTCGGTGACTTGCAGCACCAGGCGAATGCGATTCTCGAACGAACCACCGTACTGATCGCGGCGTTGATTGCTCAGCGGCGAAAGAAACTGATGCAGCAGATAGCCGTGCGCGGCATGCACCTCGACCACGCTGAACCCCGCCGTCAGCGCGCGCTTGGCCGCGTTGACAAAGGCCTGGATCACTTCGGCGATCTGCCCTTCATCGAGCTGTTTCGGCTGGGTGTGCTGCGGATCGAAAGCAATCGGCGATGGCCCGACCGGGGTCCAGCCGCCATCCTCGGGTTTGACACTGCCATGCTTGCCGATCCACGGCCGGTGGGTGCTGGCCTTGCGCCCGGCGTGGGCCAGCTGAATGCCGGCGACCGCGCCCTGGGCGGTGATGAAGCGAGTGATGCGTTGCAGCGGTTCGATCTGTTCGTCGTTCCACAGGCCAAGGTCTTCGGCAGTGATGCGCCCGTCGGCCGTAACCGCCGTGGCTTCGGTAAAAACCAGGCCGGCACCGCCCACCGCGCGGCTGCCCAGGTGCACCAGATGCCAGTCGTTGGCCAGGCCGTCGACGCTGGAGTACTGGCACATCGGCGACACGGCGATGCGGTTGGGCAGGGTCAGTTGGCGCAGGGTAAAGGGTTCAAGCAGCAGACTCATGGGGCACCTCTCGAATCAGTGGGCAGGCTCCAGGGTTCTGTTTGAAAAGTCGACGAGTGACAGAAAAAGGGTGCAGCACCCGCCCCCGCGGGCAAAAATTCGACAAGACGTCACAAGGCCAATCAAGCAGTGCTTAGAGCCTAGTCGACAACGGGGGATCTTGGGGGGTTCCAGAAAAGATCGCAGCCTTCGGCAGCTCCAACAGAGGAATGCGATCCCCTGTGGGAGCTGCCGAAGGCTGCGATCTTTTGATCTTCAGCGCGGTTCGATATGAGCAATCATCAACTGCACAGTCTCGTTGCCACGAAACTCGTTAACGTCGAGCTTGTAAGCCAGTTCAACCCATTGAATCGTCGGGTTCGGCCACACATCGCGATCAATGCCAAACGCGATGCCATCGAGCTTCACCGAACCGCATTCGCTTTTCAGCACCACTTTCAAATGCCGTTCGCCAACCACGCGCTGCTCGACCAGTTGAAACACACCGTGAAACAGCGGCTCCGGAAAGTGCTGACCCCATGGCCCGGCGTGGCGCAAGGCGCGGGCCAGTTCGAGGTGGAACTCTTCGACGGCCAGCGTGCCGTCCGACAACATTCGCCCAGTGAGGTCTTCTTCGCGAAGTTGCCTACGTACTTCAGCGTCGAATGCCTCGGCGAACAGCGGAAAATTCTCCTGCGGCAAGGTCAGACCAGCGGCCATCGCGTGGCCACCGTACTTGGCGATCAGGTTCGGATGCTGCGCCGCGACCACGCTCAGCGCATCGCGAATATGGAAGCCCTGCACCGAGCGACCGGAGCCCTTGAGCAGACCATCACCGGCATCGGCGAAGGCAATGGTCGGGCGGAAATAGCGCTCTTTCATCCGCGAGGCGAGGATGCCGATCACGCCCTGATGCCACTCCGGATCGAACAGGCACAGACCGAACGGCATCGACTCGACCGGCAGATCCTTGAGCTGCGCCAGCGCTTCACGCTGCATGCCCTGCTCGATGGATTTGCGATCCTGGTTCATGCCGTCCAGTTGCGCAGCCATTTCCCGCGCCAGATTGGCGTCGGCGGTGAGCAGGCATTCGATGCCCAGGCTCATGTCGTCCAGACGCCCGGCGGCGTTCAGGCGAGGGCCGACAATAAAACCCAGGTCGGTGGAAGTGATCCGCGCAGCCTCTCGCTTGGCGACTTCGAGAATCGCCTTGATCCCCGGCCGCGCCCGGCCGGCACGAATCCGCTCCAGCCCTTGATGCACGAGAATGCGGTTGTTGGCATCCAGCGGCACCACGTCGGCGACGCTGCCCAGCGCCACCAGATCGAGCAGTTCGCCGATGTTCGGTTGCGGTTTGCTCTCGTACCAGCCAAGGCTGCGCAGGCGTGCGCGCAAGGCCATCAACACATAAAAAATCACCCCGACGCCGGCCAGCGCTTTGCTCGGAAACTCGCAGCCCGGCTGGTTCGGATTGACCAGCGCATCGGCCTGCGGCAGTTCATCGCCGGGCAAGTGGTGGTCGGTGATCAAAACCTTCAGTCCGGCGCGCTTGGCCGCCGCGACGCCTTCGACGCTGGAGATGCCGTTATCGACGGTGATCAATAGTTGCGGTTCACGGGTCAGCGCGACTTCGACGATTTCCGGCGTCAGGCCATAGCCGTATTCGAAACGGTTCGGCACCAGATAATCGACATGCGCAGCGCCCAGCAGGCGCAGGCCGAGCACACCGACGGTGCTGGCGGTGGCGCCGTCCGCATCGAAGTCGCCGACGATCAAAATGCGCTGGCGTTGCTCCAATGCCGTCACCAGCAGGTCAACCGCCGCATCGATGCCTTTGAGCTGCTGGAACGGGATCAAGCGCGCCAGACTTTTGTCCAGCTCCGCCTCCGACTGCACGCCCCGCGCCGCGTACAGGCGGGTCAGCAGTGGCGGCAGATCACCGAGGAAAGGCAGCGTGGCAGGCAATTGACGAGGTTCGATACGCATGGGGCGACGGAGGCTTCTCTTTGATTCGTGGGAAATATCAGCGGTGTCGCGACCTCAGCCGCGCTCACCTTGCAGCCATTGCAACTGGACTTCGTGCTGACCGCGATCGTCGGTGACGAAGATCGTGCCTTCGCTGATCATCACGTCCCACTTGATGACGCGCGGCATGTCCTTGGCCAGGGTCTCCAGCACTTCCTGCGGGACGGCGGCGATGTTGACGTTTTTCAGGTTCTTGATCGCCGGGATCACCTTGGTTTCCCAGACACGCAGGCTGCCGTAGGCCAGCAGGCTGGTGCGTTCGGTGCGGCGCGAGCACCAGGTCAGGCGATCGGCATCCGGCTGGCCGACTTCGATCCAGTGCAGGACACGGTCGTCCAGGCTCTTTTCCCACAAGGCCGGTTCATCCACGTCTGACAGACCACGGCCGAACGACAGCTGCTCGTTGTACCAGAGCGCGTAGGCCAGCAGCCGCACAGTCATGCGTTCTTCGGTCTCCGAAGGATGACGGGCGATGGTCTGCTTGACGCTCTCGTAGACGCTGCGGTCGAGGTCGGTGAGGTTCAGTTCGAATTTGTAGGTAGTGGACGGCTGGGCCATGAACGGGCTTCTTGATACGAGGAAAGTCGGCAAGTCTAACCGATGCCACAGGCAATCATCGAATTGATGGCGATCCAGCTGCGGCGTCTGACAGCCGGCTATGTTAAAACCCTGTATCCGTTCAGCCTTGTCCTACAGGATTTCGCATGCCGTTCACCAGCAAACCGCTCTCGGGTCTGAAAGTCATTGAATTGGGTACGCTGATCGCCGGGCCGTTTGCCTCGCGCATTTGCGGCGAATTCGGCGCCGAGGTGATCAAGATCGAGTCGCCGGACGGCGGCGATCCCCTGCGCAAGTGGCGCAAATTGTACGAAGGCACCTCGTTGTGGTGGTTCGTCCAGGCGCGCAACAAGAAGTCGCTGACCCTCAATCTGAAACACCCGGACGGTTTGGCGATCCTGAAACAACTGCTGGGCGAGGCCGACATCCTCATCGAGAATTTCCGCCCCGGCGTCCTGGAAAAACTTGGTCTGAGCTGGGAAACCCTGCACGCACTGAACCCGAAACTGGTGATGGTGCGCCTGTCCGGTTTTGGTCAGACCGGGCCGATGAAGGACCAGCCAGGTTTCGGCGCGGTCGGCGAATCCATGGGCGGCCTGCGGTACATCACCGGTTTCGAAGATCGGCCACCGGTGCGTACCGGCATTTCCATCGGTGATTCGATTGCCGCGCTGTGGGGCGTGATCGGTGCGCTGATGGCGCTGCGTCATCGCGAGGTCAACGGCGGACTGGGCCAAGTGGTCGACGTTGCGCTGTATGAAGCTATCTTCGCGATGATGGAAAGCATGGTGCCGGAGTTCGACGTGTTCGGTTTCATCCGCGAGCGCAGCGGCAACATCATGCCGGGCATCACGCCCTCTTCGATCCACACCAGCGCCGACGGCAAACATGTACAGATCGGTGCCAATGGTGATGCGATCTTCAAACGCTTCATGCTCGTGATTGGCCGCGAAGATCTTGCCAACGACCCACTGCTGGCCAGTAACGACGGGCGCGACAGTCGCCGGGACGAGTTGTATGGCGTGATTGATCGCTGGGTCAATTCCTTACCGCTGCAGACTGTTCTCGACTTGCTCAATCAGGCCGACGTACCGGTCAGCCGGATCTTCAGCGCCGAGGACATGTTCAACGATCCGCAATATCTGGCGCGAGAGATGTTCCTGCATGCCAAGTTGCCGGACGGCAAGGACTTCAAGATGCCCGGCATCGTGCCGAAACTTTCCGAAACCCCGGGCTCATCCGAATGGGTCGGGCCGCAGTTGGGCGAACACAATGCGCAGGTGCTTGGCGATCTGGGCTACGACGCGGCGCAAATCGCTCGTCTGCGTGAAGACGGGGCCATCTGAGCAGCACCGGGCGCTTGGCTTTTTCGAGCAATAGCCGCGCATTGAGCAAACGCCGGGCAAAAGAAACCCCGAGAAGTGGGGAGACGACTCGGGGTTAAACGGGGTCTGCTTCGAGACCCGTAGCAGCAAGCGACAAGCACCGGAGCACAATGCTTGATCTCGCTGTTATGGGGTCTGACTGACAGGGATGCAGGAAGGTTCCCACAAAAAATATTTCATCTTTACAGGGCAGGACGCTTGTCCAGAGCTGCATTGCGCAACGCCGCAATCACGCAGGGTTCCAACCGCCCTTCGGCGATCATCACGTCACGGTGCAGGCCGTCCACCACGTCGGTCAGCAAGCGCTTGTCGCTCAACTGGGCCTGATTGAATTCGCGTTCCACCACAATGGCGCCGCTGCTGTTCTTCAGCGTCACCAGACATTCACCATGGCTGCCGCGAGGGGTCAGCGTCACCTGATACGGGCTCAGAGCCTCACCGAGCAATAGACTGATACTTTCCATCTCGATCTCCACTCAATAGTCCGAAAACACAGTGCCTGGGGCGTGTTCACATTAAATGACCACCGGCCCGAGAAGAAAGTTCTGCCTGTCGCGTCCCGACCTTGCGGGTCCGCGTCTGACAGAGCATGCACGGCGAAGATGACAGAAAAATATTCGCCGGTTTCAGGCCTCGATGAGCTCCTGCGGGGTGATCAGATAACTGTCCAGCAGACCTCTCATCAACACCGCCGAAACCGGCGTTTGCAGCCGTCCCAGCAGGCGCAGGCGTTGCTGGCGGAGCAGCGGCTCCAGATCACTCATCAAACTCTGCGCGACCGAGCCCAGCAGAATCAGGGCACGCGCCTCATGGTGCGCCGCCAGGTGATGAATCAAAGCCAGCCCATCGCCACCCTTGAGCTGCGGATCGCAAATGGCGATATCGACCGCACCGCGATGCCCCAGTGAACTCAAGGCTGACGCCAGCGAAGGCGCGGTCAATACATCGTAGATGCCGATGGCATTGAGCATTTGATGCAATGCCATCAGCTGGAACGGGTTGGGTTCAAGAATCAGGACTTTAAGCGAGCGCATGGGCGACCTCTGGAGCGATCATCGCGGACTCTCACCGCAGTTGTCGTTCACTCTAGGGCAGGCGTCTTAAGCCTCCCATCAGAAAAGTAGCCGCGTCTTGCAGGACATTTCCCTTCTTTACGGCAGACAGCGACACCCGCTCTCGGTCCTGCGCTGAGTGATATCGGTCCAGCCACCCAACAGGCCGCGCAATTTACCGTCACCGCTGTAAAACGGCACGGTCCACTGATACACCTCGCGAGACCCGCCCTTGAACAGCAGCTGTCGTTTGCTGAACCGCGACTTGCGGGTCTGCAACTGGGCGATGAATTCATCGTGCAGCATCCGCGCAGTGGTTTCCGGAAACGCATCGACTTCGATCAGCAGGCGCCCCTGCATCTGATCCAGGCGCACCGACAGTGCTTCCTCGTAACTGCGATTGCAGATGATCAAGCGCCCGTGCAGATCACGGACAAACACCGGATCCGGCATCGAATCGATCAGGGCGTGCTGAAAGGCCAGTTGATCGCCCAACTCCTTTTCCGCCGCGCAGCGCAACTTGATCACGGCCGCTAGGCGTCTGTTCCACACTAGCGACAGCATCCCGAAAACGCCGATTACCCCCATCGCCCAGCATGCCCACTCGACCAGGCGTTCCCAGACGGAGGGCACGGGCGGCGGCGAAACGCCCGCCAGCCACTTGAGACGCATCGCCCGCAACTCCGCCGCAGGGAACGCTTCCAGCGCCTTGTTGAGAATACTCAGTAGTTGCGGCATGCCTTTTCGTACAGCCAGATGATCGGCTTCCCACTTGCCCTCTACCAGGGCACCGACCTTGAGCATGCCCAACGGATAGAGCTGCGCGCCGATTTCGTTTTCGATGGTTGCGTAGGCTTCACCGCTCTCGACCAGCGCCCGCGCTTCGGCGTAGGTTTTCACCGAGCGTATTTCAATCGACGGATAATCGCGCCGAATCGCATCCTCCAGGGCATGACGGGCGGGCAGCACCAGAACGCGCTTGGCCAGTTGCTCGAAAGACTCCACCCGCGGGGTATTGGCATGTCCGACAAAAACCCAGCCTGCCCCTCCAAAAGCATGACTGAAATCGAGAAACGCCTTGCGATCATCACTCATGGCCAAGGTCGTACTGATGTCCGCGACTCCGCTTTGCAGGCGATCGAGCATATGGTCGGTAGAGAACGATTCCTGGTGCTCGAATTGCAGGCCGGTCATTGCGCTGACGCGCTTGAGCACATCGTTGTTCAGACCGCTCCACTGGCCATGTTCGTCCTGAAACAGGTACAACGGATATTGCACCGATGCCACCGTCACTCTGGGGTTGTCACGTATCCATTGCTGCTCGTGCGCATCCAGCTCGATAGCCTGGACACTGGCTGACGCATTGGCCTGATCGAGTGCCATTTGCGCTGCCATGCCGCTGTGTGTCCACCCCAGCACCGCCAACAAAAACAACCAGCCCAGTGCCGGTTTCAAACCTCTGTAAAACAGCATTGCCATTTCCTTCGTGATCGACTCACCCGTCCTTCGTGGGTGAAAACCCGAGCAGTGTGGCAGCAGAAACAAAAAAGCCCGTCAGGAGACGGGCTTCAAAATGTGACAGCTTTTACTGGCTTAGAGTGGCTTGCCGCGGTTGCCATGCTGGCTGACAAAGGCTTGCACGGCTTTCAGGTCGTTTGGCAGAACCGTGCAGCGCTCGTTTCGCTCAAACAAATCAGAAAGATGTGCAGGTAGTTCGAGCGCTTTTCCTACACCCGCTTTCTCCACTGCCTCAGGAAACTTGACCGGATGGGCAGTACCCAGAATGACCATCGGGATATCCAGGCTGCGACGGCATTCGCGCGCGGCTTTCACACCGATGGCAGTGTGCGGGTCGAGCACCTCACCGGTTTGCTCGTAGACGTCGGCGATGGTTTCGCAGGTCTGCGCATCGTCCACCGCCAGCGAATCGAACAGCTTGCGTGCTTCGGTCCAGCGCTCTTGCTCGACGCTGAAACTGCCGTCCTTTTTGAACGAGTCCATCAGGCCGGCAATCGCCGCACCGTTACGCCCGTGCAGGTCGAACAGCAGGCGCTCGAAGTTCGACGACACCATGATGTCCATCGACGGCGACAGCGTTGCGTGCAGGGTTTCCTTGACGTACTGGTTGCCG